>Ga0209023_10004484_pt1 | contig 15849 bp, 14 predicted proteins | sample LakOneMetagenome_FD_187468 | JGI IMG/M metagenome (GOLD analysis project Ga0209023, IMG submission 187468) | Freshwater and sediment microbial communities from Lake Erie, Canada (SPAdes) (version 2) | ecosystem: Environmental > Aquatic > Freshwater > Lentic | place: Lake Erie, Canada... | reverse complement strand
GAAGGGATGGAACGAAATCAATCCGTTCCGATCATCCGCCTGCGGTCGCCGGCGATCCTTCCGGAAATGCCCTTGGGTTCGATGGCGGGACAGGTCTCGCCGGACCACTCCCAGATTTCCGTGCCGGTCACGTACTGCGCGCACCACGGCTTCCAGCACTGCGCGGTGCCGAGGTAGAGCTTGTCGCGGTATACCGCAAAACTGCGCACGCCCCAGTTCATCCAGTTGCCGAAACCAGTAGGCGCATACGCACCATTCGGGCCGACCATCATCTGCCAGCTCGTGCGACTGCCGTCCGGGCTGCGCACGGCCTGGCCGCCTTCGCCGGCGAGCACGTTGAAGTTGCCCATGCCCAGCCACAGGTGGTCCTGGTAGTCGATGAAGCGCCACGCGAAGCGATTGTCGACATCGCCGGCGCCGTTGTTGTTGACGGTCGCGTATTGGATGCCGTCGCGTGTGCGATAGACGCCGAAGCCCTTGTCCGAGAAACCGTCCTGGTCGAAGTTGCCGGTACCCAGGTACAGCATGCCGTCGTAGACGTACATCGACATCGTCGCGTTGTTGGACGGGACGCCGAAGCCCGGCGGCACCGCCGCGTCCGCGCCCACGACCTGCTCGTAATGCTCGCCGTCGGCGCTGCGCCAGACCTCCAGCATCGTGTCCTGGTTCTTGGTGCCGATGTAGAGCTGCTTGCGGAACACCGCCATGCTGTGCATCGCGGAGTTGGACGGATTGCCGAACCCGTCGATGCTGACGGGCGCGAAGGTCGTGCCGTCGGCGCTGCGCCAGAGCTGGCCGCCGTTGCCGAGTTCATTCTGCGTGCCGATGTAAAGCTGGCCCTGGAACACCGCGACGCCGCGCACCGCCTTGTTGTCCGGGGAGCCGAAACCGTCGGCGACCAGTCGTTCCCAGTGCGTGCCATCGGCCGTGCGCCATACCTCGGCGCCGGTGACGGTGTTGTAGGTGCCGGCGTAGAGGTGGTCCTGGAACACGATCATGCTGCGGAAGCCCTCGTTTCCCGTCGCGGGAAGGCTTTCCTGCAGGACCTGCGTCCACTGCGTGCCGTCGTAGGCCCAGATTTCGCCACCGGTGGTCTGGTTGAACGTGCCGACGTAGAGCCGGTCGTGGAACACCTGCATGCTCCAGGCGTACAGGTTGAACCTGTTGCCGAAACCGCCGACGTTGGCCAGGCGGAAGCTTGGCGAGCAATCGGCGAAGGATGTCGCCGGAATCGCGACCGTGCCGGTCAGCAACACGGCGAGCACGGCCGCCCGATGGGCCTTGAACATGGCGCCTCCTCCCCTGGACGCGGGATCTACTCCTGGTGTTTGACGCGCATGACCACGCCCCGGGCTTCAGCGCAGGCGAAGACGCCTGTCCGCGACCTCGGCGGCAGGGCAGGTTTCGCCGGACCATTCCCAGATCTCCGTGCCGGTCACGTCCGCATCGCACGAATCCTGCCAGCACTGCGCGGTGCCGACGTAGAGCTTGTCGTGGTATTCGGCGAAGGTGCGGATGCCCCAGTTCATCCAGTTGCCGAAACCGGTGGGCGCGTAGGTCCCGTTCGGGCCGACCATGACTTCCCAGCTCCCTTGCGCGCCGGTCGGGCTGCGCCATGCCTGGCCGCCTTCGCCGTTCTCGATGTTGAAGTTGCCGATGCCCATCCAGAGGTAACCCTGGTAGGCGATGAAGCGCCACGCGAAGCGGTTGTCGATGTCGCCGGCGCCATTGAGGGTGATCGGCTGCCACTGCGTGCCGTTGGTGGTGCGCATCAGGCTGAAACCGCGCGATGCATCGCCGTTCGGCTTGGAATTGCCGGTGCCGAGGTAGAGCACGTTGTTGTAGACGTACATGGACTGGGTGAGGATGTTGTCCGGGATGCCGAAGCCCGACGCCACCGCGGCGTTCGGACCCACGACCTGTTCGTAATTGTCGCCATCGCTGGTGCGCCAGACCTGCAGCAGCGTGTCCTTGTTCTTGGTGCCGATGTAGAGCTGGCCCTTCAGGACCGCCATGCTGTGCATCGAGATATTGGTGGTGTCGCCGAAACCGTCCATGTTCACGGGCTCGAACGTCACCCCGTCGGCGCTGCGGAACAACTGGGCGCCGCTGCCGGACGCGTTCTGCAGGCCGATGTAGAGCTTGTCCTGGAAAATGGCGATGCCACGCACGGATTCGTTGTTCTTGTCGCCGAATCCGCCCGACACGATCTTGCGCCAACGCACGCCATCTGCGGTGCGCCACAACTCCGCGCCCCTGGTGTCGTTGGTGCCGCCCGTGTACAGGAATCCGCGGAAGATGATCATGCTGCGGAACCCGGTGTTGCCTGTCCTGCGCATGTTCTGTTGCAGCACCTTCTGCCACTGGTTGCCGTCGTAAGCCCAGATCTCGCCGCCTGTCTTCTGGTTCATCGTGCCGACGAACAACTTGTCGTTGAACACCTGCATGCTCCAGGCGTACAGGTTGTACCGGTTGCCGAAGCCGCCGGTGGCGACTTGGCGGAAACTCGGCGTGCAATCCGCGCTGGCGGTTCCCGGGTTCAGGATGCCGCCAAGCAGGATGGCGACAGCGGCAACGGCCGCCTGGCAAGACTTGAACATCACGTTTCCCCTTTGCAAAGCCGTGGCGCTGGTGTGTTCGCGCCGCCGGTAGACGAAACAGCCGGATCCCTCAACGAAGCCATGTTCATTTCCTGGTGCCCAGGTACACCTGGTGCTGCACCACCTCCGTGTCCGAAGGGCGCACCAACGTATGCGGTTCCAGGTAACTGCGGCTGAGCACGAAGAACGGAGCCCCGGGCCGCAGGCCGATCGGGTTGGATGCGGTCGGTGGCGGGATCGAGGCGCAGTACTGCTTGCCGGCGCAGTCGTAGGAAAACATGTAGGCGTAGAGCCCCCGATACGTGCGAACGCGGGGATCGCGCGGATTGGTGATGCCCGCGTGGTAGAGCGCGCTCTGCGAAGTCAGGTCGGCATCGGCGACGGAGACGATGCTCGCGAACTTCTTCGAGTCGTAGATCGTGGAATTGATGTAGGCCGCCTTGCCGGACTGCTGGTGGTTCACGCCGACGACGATGACGAAATCCTGCAGGTCCTTGACCCTGACGAACGTCGCCACGTCGTGGGAATAGAGGACGTCGTAGTTGTCGCCCGTGCATTCCGAAAGCTCGGAGATGCAATCCCAGCCGACGTGTTCGGTGTAGGTGCTGGTCTGCTTCTTGAACGAGAACGCGCCGGCATATTGCTTGCCGATGTCCGACACCAGGCGATTCAGCGCCGTCTGCAGGCTGGCGCTTTCCGTTACGCCCGAAATGTCGGATGGATAGCCGATCACCGGCGCCGGGTTCGGCGCGAAGTGCGTGGAGGGTCCCACCCGGACGACGTAATACGGGTTTTCCTGCACGTAGGCATCCAAAGACGCCTGGTCGTCCGGCAATGCCGTCCGCATCAGGAGATTGAACACGTCGAAGGACGATCCGTGGCCCATGTGCAGGGCGTAGGCGGGTTCGGAAGGCCTTGCCGGAATCGCCTGCGGAAGCGGCAGGAAATTGATCGCATGCAAGGGCATGCCGCTTTCCAGCAAGTCCGCCTGCACGCTGTCGAAAGTGTTCTGGTCGGCGGTCCACACCACGGCCGCATAGGCATCGAACGGACTGGCGCCGGGTTCGGAAGAGCCGGTGGTGCCCAGGCCTTTCAGGTTCAGCGCCTGGCTCATGCTGGCGAAGACTTCGGTGCTGCTGTCCGGGCGCCGGAACAGGTACTGGTTGAAGGAGTAGTAGCGCATCTGCGGCGGCGTGCGGAAAATGACGACGACCGCTTCGTCTTCCCCGATCTGCACGGTGGCCAGGTTCGGGTTCGCGCCGTACTCGCCGAAATACGGCGATCCGTAAGGGCTGGAGGGATTGTTGCCGTAGCAGGTGTATCCGGGCGTGGTGAAGCATCCGAGCGTGTCGAAATACCGCCATGATCCGGTCGTCGCGTTCCAGCCCGGGGGCAGGTTAGCGATGAACGCATCGCCGACCGAGTCGACGAACGAATCCGCCATCGCGGGGAGCGATGAAATGCACAGGGCCAAGGCGGCCAAGGTCCGGATAAAACGGGTCATCTGATCCCCCCTTCACTCTCGATGCGCTCGCCGGGAATCGTTCACCCCGCGGATGCCTTTGACGTTCCAACGACGAACACGACATGGACCGGTCAGGGGCCGCCACATGCGCGGGACCCGATCATCCCGGCCATGGCCGGGGATGATCGAGTCGAGTCCAGGCGCAGGGCGTCAGGTTCCAGGTGGCGCGTACAGGCTCGGGATCCGGAAGCTGCGGTAGGCCAGTTGCGGCGACTGCAGGCGCAGGTTGGTCGTCCCGTCCGGCAGCACCTCGATCGACTGGCTGTACTGCGACGGACCCGGATTGATGAAACCGGCGAGGAAATGGTAATTGCCGTTGCCCAGCCGCTGCGCGCTGCCCAGCGCGTTCGAATAGACGCCCAGGTCCGTGTTGACGACGAGGCTCGCGACCCGGTTGGCCTCGTCGATCTGGTACACCTGCCCGCGGCTGTTTTCGGTGACCCCGGGATTGTCGGCGACCCGGGTGTTGCCGTTGTCGAACGTCGTGAAGATGCCGTTCGCTTCGAATCCGGGGTCGTGCTGGTGGGTGAACCACGGAGACGGATCGCTGGAAGCGAGCGCGAAATCGCCGCCGGCACCGAGCCGCCAGAGGATGTGCCCATCGCCCGCGCCGTCCTGGTAATCGACCTTGATCACCCAGTCCTGGTGGCGCAGGGAAATCACCAGGTCGCGATCGGGCGTGACCTGGATGGCATTGGGGTGCAGCCAGTCGTTGGCGATGGACGCCAGGAAGATCGGCGGACAGCCGCCCTGCTGGGGGTTGGCGCAGGTCTCGTGCAGGATCGCCGCGCGGTTGACGTCCAGGTGCTCGAACGCATCCCAGTACCAGGCCACCTGGAAATCCTCGTCCAGGTCGACCACGATGTCGCCGAGGACATCCACCGGCGAAGTCGAACCCTGGGTACCGGCCGGATACATCCGCTCCTCGCTGCCGATGACCAGGGTATGGCCGTTCGACAACCGGATCGCATCGTGATGGAAGGTGGTGACCGCGCACAGCGAACCACCCACGGCGCAGTTGGAAACATGCCCCATCGCATCGAGCTGTTCGCGAACCCGCGACGCATTGGTTTCGCGCAGGGTATTCCCGGCGAAATCGATCTCGCGGAGGATCTGCAAGGAAGCGGTCGCGTCTGCGGAATTCTTCCCGTTCGCAAGGGTCAGCATCGTCCCCCCGGGGAGCACGCGGACGAGCAACCCGCCGGCCTGCGCCGGATCGTTGAACGCGGCGTAGTACCAGATCGGGCGGCCGAAGAGGTCGGTCGCCACGGGATACCCCACCGAAGCGCCAATGCTGAGGGAATCGGCCAGCAGCACGTCGTCCGCCCCGCTCGTGTTCGCGTCGGGCGGCACCGCTTGCGCGATCACCGGCAGGTTTGATGGTGCGCTGCCGGTCAGGAACGACAAAGTCGGCCCCGTGGTGACCACGCCCGCCGGATTGCGCACCTGGGCCGCCATCGAATAGCGCAAGGTCTCGCGCATGCCCGCGACATAGATGTTGTTGCTCGAGGCCGGATCACACGCGCGCCAATCGGTGTTCACCGGCGTGCCGACGGGGGAATCGAAGCGCACCCGGACCTTGCTGCCCCTCGCGCAGGCCGGTGCGCTGAACAGCGCCACCAGCGGATTGGCGGTCGCGGTCACTACCGGCTGGCTGCCGGCGACGCGCGAGTCGAACTGGAACAGCAGGTTTTTCTTCGCCGTCTGCTGGGTGGTGTTGTTGCGCACCGTCACCTGCACGAGGTAAAGCCCGTCCTTGATCGTCCCCGCCCAATTGAAACTGCTGTCCTGGCTATAGTCGCGAACGATGCGCAAGCCGCCACGATAGGCGACCGAATAGCGATAGGTCAGCATTCCGGGATCCGAGTCCGATCCCGTCGCGACCAGGTTCACCGCCGTGCCGGTCGATTGCGGCGACGGCAGCGACGGCGACAATTGCACTTGCGGTGTGGCGAGTGCCTGCGTCGAAAGCAAACACGCAGCGAAAACACATGCTGCGTTCAAGTGCAGATTGCGCATCTTCGTGACTCCCCTAGGCCCCGGAAACCAACCTAGCACGACGTTTTCGTGCCCTTGTTGGGTTTCCATTAAGACGGAATCGGCCATTGCGACCGGCCAAACCGGGGACACGACTTATTGCGCGCCGCAACAATCCATCTCGTTGCCGCTGGCCACGGCGCCGGTGCAAGGCGGGTTGAAACCCGTCCTGCGGGGGCGATTCAATTCCCCGCGTCAGCCGCCGCCTTCGGCGCGCTGCCGAACCCCCGGTCCGCCTGCGCCGCCAGCCATGCGAACACCGCGTAGGCGGCCACGTTCTGGGCCAGATCCTTCGGATCGATCTTGTCGAGCGTGTCCTCGGCGTTGTGGTGGTAATCGAAATAGCGGGTGCCATCGTGGCTGAGCGACGCCCACGTGGCACCGAGCCTTGCGATGGGGCCGACGTCGGATTCCGGGCCGCCTTCGCCATCGATCACCTCGATGCCCAGCGGCTTCAACGCATCCGCGATCTGGGCGACCGCCGGTTTCGCGGAATCCGGTGCATTCGTGTTGAAACTGTAGATGCGGCCGGCGCCGAAATCGCTTTCCGACACGATCTGGTGCTTGGCGACCTCGTTCGCATGCGCGGCGGCGTAGGCCTTGCCGCCGAACAGGCCGCGTTCCTCGTTGGCGAAGGCGACCACGCGGATCGTGCGTTGCGGATGCAGCGGCTTCAGCAAGGCGCCTGCGGCCATGGAAATGCCGACGCCGGCGGCATCGTCGATGGCGCCGGTGCCCGGATCCCAGGAATCCAGGTGGCCACCCATCAGCACCATTTCTCCCTTGCGCGGGCCATGGCCGGTGATTTCGCCGATGACGTTCTGCGAGGTGTAGTCGCCTTCCACGCCGCAGTCGAGCGCGAGGCGCACGCGCGTGTGCGGATCGAGCGCGACCAGGCGCGCGAGCTGCGCGGCGTCGATGGTCGAAAGCGCGGCCGAGGGAATCGGTTTCAACCCGTCCTCGAAACCGGTCATGCCGGTGTGTGGCGCGCGCGACATGTCGGTGCCGGCCGAGCGCATCAGGAAACCGATCGCGCCCTTGCGGATCGCAGCCGACGGCCCCTTGCCGCGGATGCCGCCACCGCCGGAGACGCCGTAGTCGTGGCCGTCGCGGTAGCGCTGCATTCGGTAGTCGACGAAGGCGATCTTGCCCGCCAGCGAACCCTCGGGCACGGCGTCGAGCGAAGCGAGGTCGGGGAAGCGCACGACTTCGCCTTCCACCGTGCCGCCGGGGCTGTTGCCGAGCGCGCTCACGACCAGCGGTTGCGCGTGCGCGCCGAGCACTTCGGCGTGTTCGCCGCGGCGTACCCATTTCGGGAACGTCACCGGTTCGGTCCAGACCTTGTCGTAGCCGAGCGCCTTGAACTTCGCCTTCGCCCATGCCACCGCGCGCGCATCGGCCTCGCTGCCGGCCAGGCGCGGCCCGACTTCCGTCGTCAGCGATTCGACCACGTTCCATCCGGTGCGATCGGCAAGCGCGCGTTCGCGCAATGCGGGCACCTGGTCCAGCGCGGATTGCGGAATGGTCGTCGTCGCCTGCTGCGCGAAGACGGGCAGGGCGACGAGTGCGAGCAGCAGCGGGGCGAGGCGCATGGCGGTTTCCGAAAACGACGAAGCCGCCAGACTACAGGCCGGCGGCTTCGGTGAAGCGTGACGGAAGTTTGTTCCCCGCGGACCGCTTGCGATCCGCGAGCGGTCAACCTTTCTTCAGCGCATCCCGGATCTCGCGCAGCAGAAGCACCTCTTCGGCCGGTGCCGCAGGAGCTTCCTCGGCCGGTTTGCGCATGCGGTTGTAGGCCTTGATCACGAGGAAGATCACGAACGCGATGATGAGGAAGTTGACGATCTGCTGCAGGAAGTCGCCGTACCTGACGGCGACTTCGGCGGCGGTCTCCTTGCCGGCGGCATCGAGCTGCGCCGGGCTGAGCACGTATTTCCAGTCGCTGACGTTCACGCCGCCGGTGAGGGTGCCGATCAGCGGCATGATGATGCCGTCCACCAGCGACGAGACGATCTTGCCGAAGGCCGCGCCGATCACCACGCCGACCGCGAGGTCGAGCACGTTGCCCTTGGCGATGAATTCCTTGAACTCGCCGACCATGCCCATGTGGGTGCTCCCGCTTCGATGGTGGAACAGGCCGGCGTTCCACCGGTGCCGGTGCAAGCTTACGCCTGCGCGGGGCGCACCACGACACGCCCCTCGAGTGCGGCGACGCTGCCCAGCCGGGCGCTGAACCGGTCGCCCGCGCGCAGCGGTCCGACGCCGGCGGGCGTCCCCATGAACACCAGGTCGCCGGCGCGCAGCGCGTACAGTTTCGACAGCTCGTGCAGGATTTCCGGGACGTTCCAGACGAGGTCGGACAGTCGCCCGTGCTGGCGGGTTTCGCCGTTCACGTCCAGCGCGATGTCGAGCGCGTCGAGATCACCCGCGCTGGCCAGCGGCACCAATGCGGAAACCGGCGCGGCATGGTCGAAGGCCTTGCCGGTATCCCACGGCAGGCCCTTGGCCTTCGCGGTCGATTGCAGGTCGCGGCGGGTCAGGTCGAGGCCGACGCCAACGCCGAACACCAGCGCCATCGCATCGTTCGCGGCGAGTTCGCCCGCCGGTGCATCGCGACCGAGCGCCACCACCAGTTCGACTTCGTGCTGCAGGTCATTCGTGCCGGGCGGATAAGGCACCACCCCGTCGACGACGACGGCGTCGGCGGGTTTCAGGAAGAACACCGGCGTGCCGCGTTCGGCTTTCGATGCCGGCGCGATGGCGCCCATTTCGCGTGCGTGCTCGGCGAAATTGCGGCCGACGCAGTAGATGCGATGCACGGGGAATGTTCCGCCGCCGCGCACGGCCACGCGCGGTACCGGCAAGGCGGCGACGACGTCGGCGTTCAACGCGCGGGCAGGGCCGGTTTCGACACGACACGGAACTCGCCGCGCAAGGCCGCTTCCTTGCGCGCGGGCGCCTTGCGACGCAACGCCCACAGCCGCAACAGCGCGCCGGCCCCGAGCATGGCCGCGCCCACGAACACACCGAAGGCGATCAACACCAGCAGCAAGGCGAGGCCCAGCACGCCGAGCAGCAGGCGAAGCAGGCGGTGGCGCGGCTTGCGCGGAGCGGCGACACGGAAGAAGGCATGACGGAATCGCATCGGTGGCGTGACACAATCGTGGCGCTGGGGCTGCGAGTATCCCGATTGGCCCCGCCGCGTTTGCAAGGATTTCGTTAAGCGATGAACCAGGACACGACCACACGCGCCGCGCTGATCGCCCTCGACGCCATCGAGGACGGCGGCCTGGCCGAAGTCGAGGGCACGGTCGATGGCGATGCCGAATCGCTCATCCTGCATCGCGACGGCGGACAGGTGCGCGGCTGGTTCAACGTCTGCCCGCATGCCGGGCGCAGGCTCGACTGGGCGCCGGGCAAATTCCTGCGCAGCGACGGCCTGCTGGTCTGCGCCGCGCATGGCGCGAGTTTCGAGCTCCATGGCGGCGCATGCGTCGCCGGGCCCTGCCGCGGCGCATCGTTGCGCGCGGTCGTGCTGGAAGTGCGCGACGGCGGCGTGTACATCGCCGATCAATAGAGCAGGTTCACCGCGAGCACGGTCAACGCGATGTAGGCCAGCACCAGCGGCAGGCCGACGCGCAACAGCTTGCGCGTGGTGTAGCCGGCCGGCCCCGCGATCATCGCGATCACCGGGTTGGACATGGTCACGATGTTGTTCGAACCCGAAAGCGCGGCCACCAGCGCGAACACGGTCGGGTTGCCGTTGCTGGCGATGGCGAGGTTGATCGCGAGCGGCACCATCACGATCGTCGAACCGACGTTGCCGATCATCGCCGCGAACACGCTGGTGAGCACCGCGATCGCGGCTTCCAGCACCCACGGCGGCAGGCCGTCGGGCATCTTGTCGAGCAGGTGGCCGGCGACCCAGGCCGCGGCGCCGGTCGAATCCACCGCCCAGCCGAGCGGGATCAGGCAGGCCATGAGGAACACCGTGCGCCAGCTGATCGCGGAATAGGCTTCGTCGATCTTCAGCACGCCGCAGACCAGCATGCCGGCGACGCCTGTCATCAATGCGATCGAGATCGGGATGCGCGAACTCAGCGCGACCAGGATGGTGATCGCGAAGATGATCATCGCCACCCGGAACTTGTGCGGGCGCTGCTCGGCCTTGGGGTAGTCGGTGACCACCACGAAGGCACGGCTGCGCGCGGCCTGGGCGAGATCGGTCCAGATGCTGTGCAGCACCAGCATGTCGCCGGCGTGCAGTTTCACGTTGCGCACGTCCTCGGCGATCACCTCCTTGTCGCGGTTGATCGCGAGCAGGCTGAGGCGTTGCTGGCGGCGCAGTTGCAGTTCGCCCGCGGTCTTGCCGATGAAGGGCGAGGTCGGCGGCACGACCGCCTCGGAAATGCCGGCGCGGCTGGGATTGAACAGGTCGCCGAACTCGCGCAGCCGCGCGCTCATGCGCAGGAAGTTGTTCTGGGCGAAATCCGCGACTTGCCGCTTGGGCCCCATCGCGCCGAGCACGCTGCCGACCCAGATGCGCGCGTCCGCAGGCGGCGCCAGCCGCGATTCCTCGCTGCCGGTCTTGATCGCCAGCAGCAGCGGCGCGCCGTGCATCGCCTCCGCTTCGCCCAGCGACATGCCCACCAGCGGGCTTTCGGCACCGACGACGAGTTCGTACACGTCGCCCTCGATGCCGTACGACTTGGCGAAATAGCTCTGGGTGCGCGCCGGGGTGACCGCGGATTTCTCCTCGCCGTTGCCGAGCAGGCGATCACCGAAGAAATGGAAGTAGGCCAGGCACAGCAGCAACAACGCGAGCCCGACCGGCAGCGGCGCGAACATCTTCAGCGGATGCAGCACCGCGGTGCCCGAGGGCAGGTTGCTGTTCGAGGACACCAGCAGGTCGTTGAGCAGGATCAGCGGCGAACTGCCGACCATGGTCAGGCTGCTGCCCATGATGATCGCGGCCGCGATCGGCAGGAGGAAACGCGACAACGGCAGGCCGGTGCGCGAGGAAAGCCGCGACGCCACCGGCAGGTACAGCGCCATCACCGCCGGACTCTGCATCAGCGGCGAATTCAGGCCTGCGATCGCGGTGGTGAACAGCAGCAGGCGTTTTTCCATGCCGCGCGCGCGTCGCAGCAGCCAGCCGGCGAGGCGATTGAGCGCACCGGTGCGATCCAGCCCCGCGCCGAGGATCATGGTCGCGATGACGCAGATCACCGCGTTCGAGGAGAAACCGTTGAACAGGTCCTCGGGGGCGACCAGGCCGGTGAGGCCGAGCAGTACCAGCACCACCAGCGCGACGAGGTCGGCGCGCAGGCGTTCGAACATGAACAGCACCATGGTCAGCAGCACCAGCCCGAGCACGAGCTTCATGTCGGTGGTGAGCGTCAGCGTGCTGTCCATCAGGCGCCGGGAACCGGGAGGTGGGGGCGGGGAGCCGGGGTGGCGTGGAGGCGCGTGCGACGGTCGGGGGCGGTGTCGGCGGACTCGGCGGCGATGCGAGCGTTGTTCACCAGTCTCAAGTCCCTAGCCCCTAGTCCCCGATCCGGTCGTACAGCAGATCCCAGACGCCATGGCCGAGCCGTTGCCCGCGCGACTCGAAGTGGGTCTGCGGGCGCCAGTCGGGACGCGGTACGTGGCCACGCGGCCCGGCGCGGTTGGCGAGGCCGGGCATGGCGTCGAGCACGTCCCACATCTGTTCCGCATAGTCCTGCCAGTCGGTGGCGAGGTGCAAGCGTCCGCCGGGCGCAAGCTTGCGCACCAGCAAGGCGGCGAACTCCGGGTTCAGCAGCCGGCGCTTGTGGTGGCGCTTCTTGTGCCACGGATCCGGGAAGTAGATCCGCGCTTCGTCGAGGGATGCGTCGGCGATTTCGCCCTGCAGCACCTCCACCGCGTCGTGGTGGTAGAGGCGCACGTTCCCCGCGTCGTCCTCGGCCAGCGCATTGAGCAGCCGGCCAACGCCCGGTGCATGCACTTCGATGCCGATGTGGTCGCGCTGCGGATCGCGTTGCGCGGAATAACGCAGCGCCTCGCCGTTGCCGAAGCCGATCTCGAGGATGCGCTTCGCCTTGCGCCCGAACGTGGCGTCGAAATCGCGCAGCTCGCCCGCGTAGTCGAGTCCGAAGCGCGGCCACAGTTGGTCGAACGCGCGCTGTTGCGCTTCGGTGAAGCGGCCCTGGCGCAGCACGAAGCTGCGTACCTTGCGCTGGCCTTCGGTGGCGGTGAAGGGTTTGGGCGGCGCCTTTCGGCCTTCGCTCGAAAAGGGATCGGTCATCGTCAACCGATCAGGCCGTCGACCGGGCTCGACGCGGATGCGAAGCGCTTGCGCGGGATGCGCCCGGCGCGGAACGCCTCGCGGCCGGCTTCGACCGCCTTGCGCATCGCGCTCGCCATCAATACCGGATCGCGTGCGCCGGCGATCGCGGTGTTCATCAGCACGCCGTCGCAGCCGAGTTCCATCGCGATCGCGGCATCCGACGCGGTGCCGACGCCGGCGTCGACGATGATCGGCACCTTCGCGTTTTCGACGATCTCGAGCAGGTTGTACCGGTTCTGCACGCCGAGGCCGGAGCCGATCGGCGCGGCCAGCGGCATCACCGCGACGCAACCGATTTCCTCCAGTCGCTTGCACAGGATCGGGTCGTCGCTGGTGTAGACCATCACCTCGAAACCGTCCTTCACCAGCGTTTCCGCCGCGGCGAGCGTGGCGACGACATCGGGATACAAGGTCTTCTGGTCGCCGAGCACTTCGAGCTTCACCAACGCGTGGCCGTCGAGCAGTTCGCGCGCCAGGCGGCAGGTGCGCACCGCATCCCCGGCGGTGTAGCAGCCGGCGGTGTTCGGCAGGATCGTGAACCGGTCGGGCGGCAGCACGTCGAGCAGGTTGGGTTCGCCCGGGGTCTGGCCGATGTTGGTCCGGCGGATCGCGACGGTGACGATCTGCGCGCCGGCCGCCTCGGTTGCGCGGCGGGTTTCGTCGAGATCCCTGAACTTGCCGGTGCCAGTAAGGAGGCGGGAACGGTAGGTCTTCCCGGCGATGACGAGCGGGTCTGCGGCGGCGTCGATCATCGGTACATGTTAACAGCGGGCCAGCGATCGGCCGGCGTTGTCCGGTTCGCGCGACAGCCCGCGTTGAGCCGGTGGAGTGGGCCTGTTGCGCGCGGTGAACCCCCGAACGCCGCCACGACGACCCGCTCGCGCGCGTTGCGATTCGCGCGCCAGCCAAAACGCACACCCGGCGCAAGCCGGGGCCGCAAAGCCACGGATCCCGGCCATGCCCGTGTGGCCGGCGATCGCCGGGTTGCCTGTCGCGCGAATCGCACCGTGCGTTTGGGGAAGCAGCGGTCGTCGCCGGTCGGGGTTGGCGGGTGCCTAGCCGCCGCCGAGGGCGTGGACGATCTCGACCCGATCGGCCGGAAGCAGGACATGGTCGGGGCGCCGGCCGCGCGGCACGATCTCGCCATTGACCTCGATCGCGACCCGGCGTTCGGCCAGTCCCTGCTCGTGCAGGAGATCGTCCAGGGTGGCGCCGTCGCGGGTTCGGCAGGGGTGGCCATTCAGCAGGATTTCCATGCCGATAGTGTGGCGCCCCAGGCGCCGGCGGGACAGACTTCCGCGACTTGTGGGCATGGCGGCTTCGTGAAAACATCGCGCCATGCGGGGGCGTATCGCACCCGGAACCATCCCTGGGAGGGGAAATGAGCAACCGATTCGGCCCCATGCGCGGCCTGCTGGCCGCCGCGCTCGCACTGTCCGTCGCACCGGCCTTCGCCGGCGACAACATCTTCAGCAACACCTGGTTCTTCGGCGACAGCCTGACCGATTCGGGCTACTTCCGTCCCTACATCATCAGCCAGGCGGGCCCCAACGGGGCGCTGGTCGGGCGCTTCACCACCAACCCGGGCCTGGTGTGGTCGGAGTACATGGCGAACTATTTCGGCACCAATGCGGATCCCGCGCTCGGCTTCACCGGCACCGACGTGGTTGCCGAAGGCGGCACCAATTACGCCATCGGTGGCGCGCGCGTCGGTACGGACGCGCCGGGCAACCCTTCGCTGTCGATGAACACGCAACTGGCGATGTACCTGTCCACCAACACCGTCGATCCGGACGCGCTGTACACGGTCTGGGGCGGGGCGAACGATATTTTCGCGGTCACCGACCCGACCACCGCGCCGACGATCATCGGCCAGGCGGTGGGTTCGGAAGTCGGCATCGTGTCCCAGCTCGAAGCGGCGGGCGCGAAGTACGTCATGGTCGCGACGGTGCCGGACATCGGCCTGACGCCGGCGTATGCGGGCCCGAATTCGGTGCTCGGCACGCAGCTCACCACTTCGTACAACGACGCGCTGTTCTCGTCGTTGGCGGCGGCCGGCCTGCGGGTGATCCCGCTCGACACCTTCCACCTGCTGCAGGAAATCGTGTCCAATCCTGGCCTTTACGGCTTCACCAATACCACCACGCCGGCTTGCGGCGCGGTGTCCTCGCAGTTGTGCAGCCCGCTGGACTATGTCGCGCCGGACGTGAGCGGCTACGTGTTCGCCGACGGCGTGCACCCGACCACGACGGCGCACGCCGTGGTCGCGAACTACGCGATCTCGATGATCGAGGGTCCGCGCCAGATCGCGGCGTTGCCCGTTTCCGCCGACGCGGTGGGCCGCGCGCGCGCGGAAACCGTGTTCGGCCACGCCACCGGCGTGCAGGGCGACGGCATGCGCTGGTGGGGCGACGTGCGCGGCGACTTCCAGCATTCGGGCAGCGAGCAGAACGCATTCGGCGGCGGCGGCCCGGCGCTGACCGGCGGCGTCGACTGGCGCCGGGGCGCGCTGGCCTACGGCGTGTTCGGCGGCATCGGTCGCCAGGGCATCGACTGGGGCCACGACAGCGGCGATTTCGACCAGACCGACGCCACCCTCGGCGGCTTCGTCGGTTGGAACGGCGCGCACGGCTGGGTTGCCGGCCAGTTGAGCTACACCAACCTCGATTTCGATACCCATCGCGAGATCGTCCTCGGCACCGCCACGCGCAAGCACGACGGTTCGCCGGGCGGCAGCAACATCACCGCCGGCGTGCAGGCCGGCTGGACCTTCGGCGACGGCGCGTTCCGCAACGGCCCGGTGCTCGGGCTGCTGTCGCAGACGATCAAGGTGGATGGTTTCGACGAAAGCGACGCGACGCTGTCCACTTCGCTGTCGTATCCCGACCAGAAGTTCGATTCGCTGATCGGCAGCATCGGCTGGCAGGCGAGCTACGCGATCAACGACCGCGTGCAGCCGTACGCGCGCGTGGCCTGGAACCGCCAGTTCGAGGACGCGCCGGAAGAGGCCTTCGCGACATCGCAGACGCTGGGCACGGCCGGCGAATACGCGGTTCCGGGTCTTTCGCAGGACAAGGATTACGCGACCCTGCTGGTCGGCGCGCGCACGCATGTGGCCGGTTTCGACGCCAGCTTCGGCGTGACCGGAACGGTCGGCCAGGACAGCGCCGACGATGCCAGCGCGTTCGTGACCATCGGTCGCGGGTTCTGAGCTGAACCAGCGCGGCGCGGGTGATCCGCGTCGCGTTGCCAGCCTCGTGCGGCGGTCCTAGACTGCCGCCCTGCGCGGGTGTAGCTCAATGGTAGAGCTGTAGCTTCCCAAGCTACTGACGAGGGTTCGATTCCCTTCACCCGCTCCA
>Ga0209023_10004483_pt1 | contig 15851 bp, 13 predicted proteins | sample LakOneMetagenome_FD_187468 | JGI IMG/M metagenome (GOLD analysis project Ga0209023, IMG submission 187468) | Freshwater and sediment microbial communities from Lake Erie, Canada (SPAdes) (version 2) | ecosystem: Environmental > Aquatic > Freshwater > Lentic | place: Lake Erie, Canada... | reverse complement strand
GCCCGGTACAACGCTCCGCCTGTTGACCCCTCGCCGCCGGACAGCACGTTTCTAAGGCGCTGTGTCAGCCGCTGACCATATTCCAGAAGCCTGATTTCGCCCGCCGCAGTGATTTCGACGTTGCTGTCGCTACCAACTCCGATTAGGCCACCCTCCGCCATGAACGGCTCGGCCGGAAACAGCCCGTCACCAAGATTGGCCTCCGTAATCGGGCAAAGCCCGGCCACAGCGCCAGAGCGTGCAATACCGGTGCGCTCGGCCTCGGTCAGATGCGTTGCGTGGATCAGGCACCAGCGTTCATCGACCGGCTGATGAGACAACAGCCATTCCACCGGACGTTTGCCCGAAAAGGCCACGCTGTCATTCACTTCGCGCATTTGTTCGGAGATATGGATATGCACCGGCCCCGTCGGATTGGCCGCAATCAGCACCGCCAGTTCATCACCGGTCGCCGCGCGCAAGCTGTGCGGCGCAATCCCCAGCCGGTCCAACGGTCTAGTGATGGCTTTGCCGAGCCGCTCCATCAGCCGCGCATAGGCATCAAGCGAATGTATGAATCGCCGCTGACCCTCATTCGGTGCTTTGCCGCCAAAGTCGGAATGGGCGTAGAACACCGGCAGATGGGTCAGGTTGATCCCCGTGACCTCCGCCGCCGCTATCATCCGCAACGACATTTCCGCAGGATCGGCATAGGGCTGGCCATTGCGGTCATGGTGCAGATAGTGGAACTCGCCCACTCGGGTAAAGCCGGTCTCCAGCATCTCGACATATGCCATCTCGGCCACCGCCTGCGCCTCTTCGGGCGACAGCCCAAGCGCGAACCGGTACATCACGTCACGCCATGTCCAGAAACTGTCTGCCGTCGCGCCGCGCTTCTCGCTAAGCCCTGCCATCCCGCGCTGAAACGCATGACTGTGCAGATTGGGAACGCCGGAGATAAGTGCCGAAACCAGCTTGTCGCCATTCGTGGCCGTTACGCCGGTTGCGACATCACGTATCAGACCATCATCGCCAACGGACACGCGGACATTGCGAGCCCAGCCTTCCGACAATAGCGCCTCGGATGCAAAGACCGTCTGTGCCATCTTTCCTCCTGCATACTTCCGCCAAGATGTGTTGACGGGGCTTTATTTGATCTGCCATTATGTATATACTTAATGGCAGGACAGGGAAAGGGCGAAGTCATGGCATCGACGCAAGAATCCAGCCAACTATGGACGAACGCAAAGATTTTCAGTGGTGAAAATGCCGTCTCGGTCCCAACAGAAGGCGAAATCCTCATCTCAAACGGCCGAATCACGGCGGTTGGCTCCAAGATAGCGCGACCAAGCGGCGCGGAAGTCATCGACTGTGGCGGGCGTCTCGTCACACCTGCCCTGATCGATTGTCACACCCATCTGGTCTATGGCGGCAACCGTGCCGTCGAGTTCCAGATGCGCCTTGAGGGCGCCTCCTACGCCGAGATCGCGGCCGCTGGTGGCGGCATCGTCTCGACCATGCGCGCAACCCGCGACGCGACCGTTGAAGAGCTTGTGGCAAAAAGCCTGCCGCGCCTCGACCGCCTGCTGTCCGAGGGTGTCGGAACTGTCGAAATCAAATCGGGATACGGTCTGTCGGTCGAGGCCGAACTTAAGATGCTGCGCGCGGCAAAGGCTCTGGAGCGCATTCGTCCGGTGCGTATCAAGACGACGTGGCTTGCAGCGCACGCTCTGCCGCCGGAATACAAGGACGACCGCGCGGCCTATATCGAACGCATTGTCTTGGCAGGTCTGGAGCAAGCCCACGCGGAAGGTCTGGTCGACGCCGTGGACGGGTTCTGTGAACATCTGGCCTTCACGCCCGCCGAAATCGAACGCGTGTTCATCAAGGCACACGACCTTTCGCTTCCCATAAAGCTTCATGCCGAGCAGCTTTCCTGGCAGGGTGGCGCTGCATTGACGGCCCGTCACGGCGGTCTTTCTGCCGATCACCTGGAATATATGACAGCCGACGATGCCGAACAGATGGCAAAGGCCGGGACCGTAGCCGTCCTTCTCCCCGGCGCTTTCTACATGCTGCGCGAAACCCGGCTACCTCCGGTTGCCGCTCTCCGCGCTGCGGGGTGCGATATCGCGATTTCGACCGATGCCAACCCCGGCACCTCGCCCATGACCTCTCTTCTGATGGCGATGAACATGGGCGCAGTGCTCTTCGGACTGACCGTCGGCGAATGCCTGCGCGGCGCATCCGGCGCCGCCGCCAAGGCGCTCGGCCTGCAAGGCGAAACCGGAACGATCGCCCCCGGCACAAGCGCCGACCTCGCAATCTGGAATGCCCAAACGCCAGCCGAACTCGTCAATCCGATCGGCTTTAACCCGCTCCACACCCGCTATTTCAAAGGACAGAAGGTCTGACATGACACGCACCCTCACCCCCGGCAAAGTCACTCTGGCCGATCTGGAGCATATCTACTGGACCGGAACCGCCATCAAGCTGGACGCTTCAGCTAACGCCGGTATCGAACGCGCTGCCGCGCGCATTGCCGAAGTCGCGGCTGGCAATGCAGCCGTCTATGGCGTCAACACCGGTTTCGGCAAACTTGCCTCGATCAAGATCGACCGCGCCGACGTGGCAACGCTCCAGCGCAACCTGATCTTGTCGCATTGCTGCGGTGTCGGCGACCCGCTGGCCGAGAATGTCGTGCGCCTCATCATGTCGCTCAAACTGCTGTCCCTTGGCCGCGGCGCATCAGGCGTGCGCCGCAAACTTGTCGACCTGATCGAAGCGATGCTTGCAAAGGGCGTTATGCCGGTCATCCCGGAAAAGGGCTCCGTCGGTGCATCCGGCGACCTCGCCCCCCTCGCGCACATGACCTCGATCATGCTCGGTCACGGCGAGGCGACGGTGGGCGGCAAGCGCCTGCCCGGAGCCGATGCCCTGCGCTCGGTCGGACTTGAGCCCATCGCGCTTGAAGCCAAGGAAGGTCTCGCCCTCATCAATGGTACGCAAGTATCAACCGCACTGGCGCTTGCCGGGCTGTTTCGCGCCAAGCGTGCGCTCCGTGCGGCAATCGTCACTGGCGCCCTGTCCACTGATGCAGCAATGGGCTCAACTGCCCCATTCGCGGAAGAAATCCACACGCTTCGCGGTCACGCAGGCCAGATCGAAGTCGCTGCCGCTCTGCGCGCCCTGATGGATGACTCGGGCATCCGCGCGGCTCACGCCGAAAACGATGAGCGTGTCCAGGACCCCTACTGCTTGCGTTGCCAACCGCAAGTCGATGGTGCCTGTCTGGACGTGCTGCGCCAGGCCGCCCGTACCCTCGAAATCGAAGCCAATGCCGCCACCGACAACCCGCTTGTCCTGTCGAATGGTGATGTGGTTTCGGGTGGCAACTTCCACGCCGAGCCGGTTGCACTTGCGGCCGACATGATTGCGCTGGCCGTCGCCGAGATCGGCGCCATCGCCCAGCGCCGCGTTGCGCTCCTTGTAGACCCGGCGCTCAGCTACGGCCTGCCCGGCTTCCTGACGCCAAAGCCCGGCCTGAACTCCGGCATGATGATCGCAGAAGTCACGACCGCTGCGTTGATGAGCGAAAACAAGCAGATGGCGCATCCGGCGTCGATTGACTCCACGCCAACCTCCGCCAATCAGGAGGACCACGTTTCGATGGCCTGCCACGGCGCGCGACGCTTGCTGCCGATGACCCAGAACCTGTTCTGGATCCTTGGCGTCGAAGCCATGATGGGCGCACAGGGCGTCGAGTTCCGCGCTCCACATGTCACGTCGCCAAAACTGCGTGCCGTCAAGGACGCCATCCGCGCCCGCATCGCAACCCTGGCCGAGGATCGCTACATGGCCGATGACATGGCTATCGCAGGCGAATTGATCGCCAACGACACGCTCGCCATCGCCGCGGGCGAGGAAATTCTGCCCGGTCTGACAGCATGAGCGATGCTTTCCTAATCACCCGTGGCGATGGGCCAATCGTCCTGGGGATGCCGCACGTCGGCACCCAGGTGCCCGCCGACATCGCCAGTCGCCTGAACGACGAAGGTCAGGTGCTACGCGACACCGATTGGCATATCGAAGACCTTTACCGCGACCTGATCCCCGGCTTGACGGTCGTGCAGGCCACCTTCCATCGATATGTTATCGACGCAAATCGTGATCCGTCCGGGCAAAGCCTCTATCCCGGCGCGTCGACCACCGAGCTTGTGCCGACCACCACCTTCGACGGGACGCCGATCTGGCAACCGGGGCAGGAACCGACCGCCGATGACATCGCGCATCGTCTTGCCACCTTCCATGCGCCCTATCATGCCGCGCTGTCCGCAGAAATGGATCGGGTGCGCGCCAAACACGGCGTTGCTATCCTCTATGACTGCCATTCGATCCGCTCGGTGATCCCGTGGCTCTTCGAGGGCACCCTGCCGGACTTCAACACCGGCACCAACAACGGTGCGACCTGCGATCCCGCCGTCGAGGCCGCCGTCGCCGGAGAGGCCGCACAGTCTGGCCGCACCAACATCCTGAACGGACGCTTCAAGGGTGGCTGGACCACGCGCCATTATGGCCGCCCGACTGAAGGCCTGCACGCCATCCAGATGGAACTCGCCCAGTCAAGCCACCTGACCACCGAAGCGCCCCCTTTCACGCTCGACCCTTCTAAAACCGCCGGCCTGCGCCCGATCCTCGCGCGCATGCTGGCCCGCCTGACCGATCTTGCCCCCACTCTCGCCCAAAAGAGGTAACCCATGACCGCGCAGACACCGAACCCCCGTCACAATACTCGCGACATCTATCCGCCGACCGGAACCAAGCTGAATGCAAAAAGCTGGCTGACCGAGGCGCCCCTGCGGATGCTGATGAACAACCTGCATCCCGACGTCGCCGAGAACCCGCATGAACTCGTCGTCTATGGCGGCATAGGCCGCGCCGCCCGCACATGGGAGGACTTCGACCGCATCGTGGCGACCCTCAAGGACCTCGAAGCCGACGAAACGCTGATCGTGCAATCTGGCCGCCCGGTCGCCGTGGTCAAGACCCACGCCGACGCGCCGCGCGTGCTGATCGCCAACTCGAACCTCGTGCCGCATTGGGCGACGTGGGACCACTTCAACGAACTCGATAAGAAGGGCCTGATGATGTACGGCCAGATGACCGCAGGGTCATGGATCTACATCGGCACCCAAGGCATCGTGCAAGGCACTTACGAGACGTTCGCCGAAGCAGGCCGCCAGCACTATGGCGGCAGCCTCAAGGGCAAATGGATCTTGACCGGCGGTCTTGGCGGCATGGGCGGGGCGCAACCGCTCGCAGCCGTCATGGCCGGAGCCTGCTGTCTCGCTGTCGAATGCGACGAGACCCGCGCCGACTTCCGCATCCGAACCCGCTACTGCGACGCCAAGGCTCATACGCTCGACGAGGCGCTGGCGATGATCGACGCCTGGACCAAGGCAGGCGAGGCCAAGTCGGTGGCCCTGATCGGCAATGCCGCCGACGTCTTCCCGGAACTTGTACGTCGCATGAAGGCAGGCGGGCATCGTCCTGACATCGTTACCGACCAAACCTCAGCCCATGATCCAGTCCACGGCTACCTTCCGCAGGGTTGGACCGTCGCCGAGTGGCGCGCCAAGCAGGAGAGCGACCCGAAGGCAGTCGAGAAAGCTGCGCGCGCTTCAATGAAAATCCATGTCGCGGCAATGGTCGACTTCTGGAACGCCGGGGTTCCGACGCTCGACTATGGCAACAATATCCGTCAGGTCGCCAAGGACGAAGGGCTGGAAAACGCTTTTGCTTTCCCCGGTTTCGTCCCGGCCTACATTCGCCCGCTCTTCTGCAAGGGCATCGGCCCCTTCCGCTGGTGCGCCCTGTCTGGCGACCCGGAAGATATTTACAAAACCGACGCCGCCATGAAGAAACTGTTCCCTGAAAACGAGCACCTGCATCGCTGGCTCGACATGGCGCGTGAGCGCATCGCGTTCCAGGGCCTGCCGGCGCGCATCTGCTGGATCGGCCTCGGAGACCGCCACCGCGCCGGGCTGATGTTCAATGAAATGGTCGCCTCGGGAGAACTGAAAGCCCCGGTCGTCATTGGACGCGATCACCTCGATTCCGGCTCGGTGGCATCGCCGAACCGCGAGACGGAAGCTATGCGCGATGGCTCTGATGCCGTGTCGGACTGGCCGCTCCTGAACGCGCTGGTCAACACCGCTTCCGGCGCAACTTGGGTATCACTCCACCACGGCGGCGGCGTCGGTATGGGCTTCTCCCAGCATTCGGGCGTGGTCATCTGTGCAGATGGAACCCCTGAAGCCGCCAAACGCTTGTCCCGTGTGCTGTGGAACGACCCGGCTTCCGGCGTCTATCGCCATGCCGATGCGGGCTACGAGATCGCGATTCAGCACGCCAAGGACAGCGGCCTCCGCCTGCCGACGATCCTCGGGAACTGACATAAGCACTGCGGTGGCGGCCCTTGCTGCCACCGCAAGACCCTGCAACTATCCCTGCCGGAGGCATCTGGCCTCCCGCCGTACCAAGCGGAAGATCAAAATGCACTATGCCCCCGGCAAGGAAGCCTGCCCGCTACCCTACACCCCCTTCAAATCCTGCACCGTTCCACGCCCGATCGGCTGGCTTTCGACCATCTCAAAAGATGGCATCGCCAATCTAGCGCCCTACAGCCAGTGGCAGAACCTGACGTTCGATCCGCCAATGGTCATGTTCGCCGCCAACCAATATTCAGACGGTCGCCGCAAGCACACGGTGATCAACGCCGAAGAGACCGGCTGGTTCGTCTGGAACATGGCGACCTACGACCTCCGCGAGGCCGTCAACATCAGCGCGATGGAATGGCCAGATGGCGAAGACGAATTCCTGCGCGCCGGTGTGACCAAGGCCGCGTGTATTGACGCTCCCGCTCCCCGCGTTGCCGAAAGCCCCTGCCATTTCGAATGCCGTTATCTATCAACCCACCGCTTACGCGGATCGTCCAGCCACGGCTGGGTCGATGTGGTCTATGGCGAAGTCGTCCGCATCCATGTCAAAGACGAAGTGATCCTGCCCAGCGGCAAGATCGACATTCCCGGCATTCGGCCTCTCGCCCGGCTTGGCTACTACGACTACACCAGCGTGACCGAAGTATTCGAAATGCGCATCCCCGGTGCCACAGGTGCAGCCGCCGACGGCCTCGAAGGCAAAGGCAGCTAGGCGATGCCTAAAGAATGCGGCATCCCGCCATTCGGTCAGGCATTGAACCCTTCGCGCCAGTAAGGGTTCGACCATGCTCTCTTGCCGGCTGCATCAACTACAGTAACCCGGACCCATGGCGATTTGTAGAACCGATCCAGAGGCACCGTCGCCCGCGTCATTGAAAGGCCGTGAACTGCCTTTGCAGCCTGACCATAACCCTGAACTATGACCGAAACGCAGGCCGAGCATTCGACCTCGACGCTTTTGGCCGTCACCTCAATGTTGCGGATCTCCGGCCCTTGGCTCGAATAGTTGAGCCCGGCCTTCAGGGCAGCGACCAGCGCGTCAGGGTCGTTCTCTTCGGCCTTGACCATCACCCAGCCGCCGAAATGGTCAGGCTCGTAGAAATGCGCATCATCTGTGGCAACAGCGGTCAGTTGCTTGCCCTCTGACACAAGCCGGTCATTGATGGACCAGCCATCGGCACGGTCGCATCCCGCCCAGCAACCATGATTATAGATTTCCACAGCGTGTGCCGCGTCGATGGACCGGGCATCATCCAAGCTGAGCCCGGACCATTGCGGATGCGCAACAGCCACAAAGGCACCGGCGTCACGCGCGCGCCGGGCAATCGACGGCCCGCTCTCCATGCCGTCTACAGGCTCGAACCCCGGCGCGTGCGGAGGCTCGAAATCAAGTGGCAACCCCACCGCCAGAATATGCCAAAGCTCGCCATTGTGTGTGGCACCGGAATGCAGCTCTGCACCGATGATCGTCGAGAAGCGGCTTGTCCTGTAGTTCCGGGTATCAACGATCGGATACTTGTAGTGACCAATGAAGTGATCCGTCAGCGCAAGGAAATCATATCCTTCCTCTCTGTAACGGCGACAAACCTCCTCCGGCGCAAGAATGCCATCTGACCGGGTGGAATGTGTATGGAGATTGCCTCGGTAGAAACGACCGGGTGCAGAAAACGCGTCCGTCATGGAACCCTCAAAGGAACTGTGGCTGCGCGAACCATGCCGCTCCTTTCGGCGGAATGCAAACCACCTGATGAGGCGGCGATTGCCAGCATTGACTATCCATGAGAGAGGAGAGGCATGTCTCTCTATCAACTAATAATGTCCCTGATCGTCATGGGATTGAAGTTGCGGTCCCGCATGACGCAATTTGCCCGGAAAGGCGCGCTCGATGAAACCGAGCGGCTGAACCCGCCGCCTCGCCGGACGGGTGACGGGCCTTTGGTCTGGGTACATGGCGCATCCAATGGTGAATTGACTGCCGCGCGACCGCTGTTGAAAGACCTCTTGGAGCGCGCGCCGGACTGCGAATTGCTCGTCACGACGAACTCCCTCACCGCCCGCGCCATGGTGATCAATTGGGCGCTGCCGCGTACCAGCTCGCGACTTGCACCGATTGACCAGCGTTCGCTGACCGCCACTTTCCTTGAAAATCTCCGCCCATCGGCTCTGGTCATTCTCGAAAACGAACTCTGGCCGAACAGACTGCTCCTGTGTGCCGCAAGAGGTATCCCCGTTTTGGTGCTAGGTGCCCGCATGTCAGAGAAAAGCGCAAAGCTGTGGCAGCGCTTTTCGGGTCTCGGACAAAGACTCATGGACACGATCAACTGGCTTGCGCCGCAAGACGATGCATCGCGCGACCGCTTCGTGAAACTCGGACTGGACTCCGACAGGCTTGGGCCGACCGTTACGCTCAAATCCGCCGTGGAAGTAACCAAAGCAGCAAGCGGCCTGCCCTTTGATCGCGCGCAAACCATCCTTGCCGCTTCAACGCACGAGCATGAGGAAGACATCGTTCTCGACGCCTTCTCTGGTCTGATTGCCAACAGCCAGCCCGACCTCCACCTCATCCTCGCTCCGCGCCATCCGCGCCGCCGCGACGAAATCGAAGCAATGATCGTAAAACGCGGCCTTAGCTTCGCCAGTCGTTCGCGCATGCAACAGCCGGACAGCAAGACCCAAGTCTATCTGGCCGATACCATGGGCGAAATGCCCCTGTGGTATCGCGCTGCCGCAATCACTTTTGTTGGCGGCACTCTGTCGGACCGGGGCGGACACACTCCCTATGAGCCTGCGGCCTATGGCTCTGTGATTGTCCACGGTCCGGATGTCGCCAATTTTTCTTCGGCTTACGCGGCACTGGCCAAAGCGGGCGCAGCGCGCGAAATCTCCGACAGCGCAACACTAGAGCAGGCATTGTCCACTCTGCTTCCAGACCCTTCTTACCTCGCGGAAATAGCGCGCGAAGCGGCGCAAACGCTGGCTCCGACCTCCGGCGATACCGGCACGGCAAGATTCTTCAACGCGCTTGAACGACTGGCGGGCTTGACACTGAACGTTGGCGGCCCAACCGTTGCAAGGTGAAAAACTGGCACTTTCATCCTGAGATAGTGTGGTTTTCGCGCAAATCGCCAGAAAAACTTCACATTCGGATGCTAGCGTCGTTACACGACCGTTACAAAAGCGTTACAATTTCCCCAAAAGGGACCGACACAGGTCGGACGCGAGCAGTGAAAAAAGACAGGACCAAAATGATGGCGCCGAGGCCTGCGACGCAGCATGCGGCACTTTGCTTTCGCCGCACGTCGGCAGGAGAGCCGGAAATATTGCTGATCACCAGCCGTGATACGGGCCGCTGGGTCTTGCCGAAGGGCTGGCCCAAAAAGGGTGAAGACGGCGGCCAATCCGCGCTTCGCGAAGCCCACGAGGAGGCAGGTGTCATCGGAACGCTTTTGCAAGACGGGATCGGCCTCTATTTCTACGACAAGACCATGCCAACCTCCTCTCCGGTTCCTTGCTGCGTTGCCGTCCATGCTGTCGAGGTTTCCTATCTGGCATACAGCTTCCCTGAAATGGGCCTGCGGCGGCAGGAATGGTTTTCACCGGCAGAGGCCGCACAGGCCGTTGATGAGCCCGAACTGAAAGTGCTGCTTGAAAGCTTCGTGCCCGGACAAATCCAGCCTCGGATCACCAAGATAGGTTGAAGTTTCACCCGTTAGGGACCATGTCGCATCTATCCTTTACGGGTGACCAGAATGATCCGCTACGCACTGACATGTGACCGCGACCACCATTTCGAAAGCTGGTTCAAGTCCGCCGAAGCCTTCGACACGCTTCGCGCATCCGGCATGGTATCTTGCGTGCAATGCGGGTCGAACCATATCTCGAAAGAGCTGATGGCACCCTCCGTCAGACCGGCGCGCAAGGCCGCCGAACCAACCCCGCCGCGCCCGCTCAGCGAACCCTCCACCCAGGTCGAAGAAGCGTTTGCCGCATTGCGCAAACAGGTCGAGGAAAATTCGGAATATGTCGGCCTGAACTTCGTCAACGAAGCCCGCGCCATCCACGAAGGCGAAAAACCCGGCCGCTCCATCTATGGCGAAGCCCGCCCGGACGAGGCGCGTCGCCTGATCGAAGATGGCGTGCCAGTCGCCCCCCTTCCCTTCATGCCAAGCCGCAAGACGAACTGACTTCTTGCCACAGGTAAGCGTCACCGCTTGCCAGCGCTAACGGTAGGCGCATTCGACACTTGCCCTTGCTTCTCGCCGCGCATAAGAAGCCCGCGGTTCTGGCTTGCGCGATAGGGGGCATGGATGCCGCTTCTTGTCATGAAATTCGGCGGCACTTCAGTGGCTGATCTGTCCCGCATCAAGAATGCGGCCGAAAAGGTCAAACGTGAAGTCGAACGCGGATATGACGTCATTGTCATCGTCTCCGCCATGTCGGGCAAGACCAACGAACTCGTCGGTTGGGTAGAACAGACCTCCCCGCTCTTCGATGCGCGCGAGTATGATGCTGTCGTCTCCGCGGGCGAGAATGTCACAGCGGGTCTGATGGCTCTGACGCTGCAAGAAATGGACGTACCCGCCCGAAGCTGGCAAGGCTGGCAAGTGCCGATCCAGACGACGTCCGCCCATTCGGCTGCGCGTTTCGTCGACATCCCTAGTGAAAACATCGACCGCAAGTTCGCCGAGGGAATGAAAGTTGCCGTCGTGGCAGGCTTTCAGGGTGTCAGCCCCGAGGGCCGGATCACCACGCTCGGTCGCGGCGGGTCTGACACGACGGCGGTGGCATTTGCGGCTGCATTCTCTGCCGAGCGCTGTGACATCTACACCGATGTCGACGGCATCTACACGACTGACCCACGGATCACCGGCAAGGCCCGCAAGCTCGATAGGATCGCGTTCGAGGAAATGCTCGAACTCGCTTCTCTTGGTGCCAAGGTTCTGCAAACCCGCTCGGTCGAACTGGCAATGCGCTACAAGGTACGGCTGCGCGTGCTGTCGTCCTTTGAAGATACTGATGAAAACTCCGGCACTCTGGTCTGCGACGAGGATGAAATCATGGAATCGAAAGTCGTCTCTGGCGTCGCCTATTCGCGCGACGAAGCAAAGCTGACGCTTGTCACCGTAGAAGACCGGCCCGGCATCGCCGCAGCTATCTTTGGTCCGCTGGCCGAGGCGGGCGTCAACGTCGACATGATCGTCCAGAATATTTCGGAGAAGGTCGTGGGCGGAAGCGCGAAAGCCGTCACCGACATGACCTTCTCCTGCCCGACCAATCAGGTCGCACGCGCCCAAAAGGCGATGGAGGATGCCCGCAACGCAGGGCACATCAGCTATGCCGAAATGGTCGTGGACACAGACGTGGCAAAAGTCTCGGTCGTCGGCATCGGAATGCGCAGCCATGCTGGCGTTGCAGCCAAGATGTTCTCATGCCTTGCTGCCGAAAATATCAACATCAAGGTGATTGGCACGTCCGAGATCAAGATTTCGGTTCTGATCGATCGGAAATATATGGAATTGGCAGTTCAGGCACTCCATGATGCCTTTGAACTGGAAAAGGCCGCCTGAGACAGGGCAGTAACGGGGGGTCATGGCCGACCGCACCGAAAGCGACAGTCGCAGGCTTCTCAGACGCTTGCGGGATACTCTGGCCGAGCCTGGTGCTGGTCAGGAGCGGTTGAACCGTGTCGTCCGCCTTATCGCGAACTCGATGCATACTGAGGTCTGCTCGGTCTACCTTTTCCGCGACGACGAAACGCTGGAACTCTGCGCGACCGAGGGGCTGAAACGCGAGTCGGTTCACAAGACGCGGATGAAGCTGGGCGAGGGTCTGGTGGGCCGCGTGGCAAAGACCTCCACCCCGATCAACACTGCGAATGCGCCCGCCGAAAAAGGTTTCCGCTACATGCCGGAGACTGGCGAAGAAATTTACTCGTCATTCCTCGGCGTGCCGATCCAACGGCTTGGCGAAAAGGTCGGCGTACTTGTCGTGCAATCGAAGGAAGCGCGGCAATATTCCGACGACGAAATCTATGCGCTTGAGGTTGTCGCCATGGTCGTGGCGGAAATGACCGAGCTTGGCGCTTTCATCGGTGAGGGCGAGGCGCTGTCGGCCCCCCACAAACATCCTGTGATGTTCCGCGGTGGAACAGGCCAGGAAGGTGCTGCCGAGGGGCGCGTCTGGCTCCACGAGCCACGCGTGGTCATCAACAACCCGATCGGCGACGATCCGGTCAAGGAACTCGAACGGCTCAACAAGGCCGTCGCAGATCTGCGGCTTTCCGTTGACGTAATGCTGACCACGACCGAATTTGCCGACAAGGAACAGCAGCAAATCCTCGAAGCCTACCGCATGTTCGCCAACTCACGCGGCTGGATGCGGCGCATGGAAGAAGACATCCAGCGCGGGCTCTCCGCAGAAGCCGCTGTCGAGAAGGAACAGTCCGCAGCCCGCGCACGCCTTGAGCAGGTGCCCGACCCCTATCTGCGCGACCGTCTCCACGATCTCGATGACCTGTCAAACCGGCTTCTGCGTATCCTGACTGGCCAGGGCCACGACACCGGCGCCGAGATGCCCGAAAACCCGATCCTTGTCGCGCGCAACATCGGACCTGCGGAGCTCCTGGACTACGGCCGCAAACTGCGTGGGGTCGTTCTGGAGGAAGGCTCCGTCGGAAGCCATGCCGCTGTCGTTGCGCGGGCTCTGGCAATTCCGTTGGTGATCCATGCCGAAAAGATCACCACCGAGGCGCTGAACGGCGATCATATCCTTGTGGACGGCGATCAGGGCATCGTCCATCTGCGCCCCGAACAGACTGTCGCAAATTCCTTCCGCGACAAGATTGCAATGCAGGCCGCCGCGCAGAACCGCTACGCAAGCTTGCGCGACCTTCCCGCGATCTCGCTGTGCGGCCAGACCATCGCCCTGCATATGAACGCCGGCCTGATGGCAGACCTGCCCTCGCTCACCGGGTCAGGTGCCGAAGGGGTCGGCCTGTTCCGCACCGAACTCCAGTTCCTCGTGCGCAGCCATGTCCCGAAACGCGGAGAGCTTGCTGCGCTTTATGGCCGCGTCCTTGATGCCGCCAAGGGCAAGCGCGTGGCGTTCCGCACTCTCGACATCGGCTCAGACAAGGTTCTGCCCTACATGAAGCGGGTAGAGGAACCCAACCCGGCGATGGGATGGCGCGCCATCCGCGTCGGCCTCGATAAACCCGGCGTCATGCGCATGCAGCTTCAGGCGTTGATCCGCGCCACAGCAGGTCGCCCACTCACCGTGATGTTCCCCTTCGTCGCCGAGTTCGACGAATTCCGCGAAGCGCGCCAGCGCTTGATCGACGAGATCGAGCATGAACGCAAACTCGGTCACACCCTGCCGACCAGCCTGGAAATCGGCGCGATGCTGGAAACACCGTCGCTCGCCTACGCTCCCGACGCCTTCTTCGAACTTGTCGATTTCATCTCGATCGGCGGCAACGACCTCAAGCAGTTCTTCTTCGCCGCCGACCGCGAAAACGAGCGCGTCCGCCGCCGATACGACATGCTGAACACCAGCTTCCTGACGTTCCTGGAGTTCATCATAAGCCGTTGCGCCACGACCGGAACGCACCTGTCCTACTGCGGCGAAGATGCGGGGCGCCCAATCGAAGCATTGTGCCTGGCGGCGCTCGGGCTGCGCACTCTGTCGATGCGCCCGGCATCAATCGGTCCGGTCAAACACTTGATCCGCCGCATCAATCTTAACGAACTCCGCCAGGTAATGTATTCCGCGCGAGATGATGGCTCGACCAATCTCCGCGCCGCAGTGATGGATTGGCTCTCGACTCAGGACATCTGAGCTCTGGTTTTCTGACATGGCCGCTATCTCGGAATCGGCAATTGAACCTGCCGATCTGTCCATTACCTTTGTCGGACAAAGCGACAACTGACAGGATTTATCATGACGTATGTGCCTCCCAATATTTGGATCTGGGACAAGGAAAACGGCGGAACCTTCGCAAGCACCAATCGGCCGCTCGCTGGACCCACGCACGAAAAGATCCTGCCTGTCGGAAAACACCCGTTTCAGCTTTACTCTCTGGGCACACCAAACGGCGTCAAGGTGACAATCATGCTCGAAGAGCTTCTTGCTCTTGGTCACACCGGCGCGGAGTACGATGCATGGCTGATCAACATCGGCAAGGGTGACCAGTTCGGCTCCGGCTTTGTCGAGGTCAATCCCAATTCCAAGATCCCTGCGATGGTCGACCGTTCCAGCCCCGAGCCGCTGCGCATCTTCGAGTCCGGCTCGATGCTTGTCTACCTCGCCGAAAAATTCGGTGAGTACCTGCCGAAGGATCTGGCTGGCCGCACCGAGACGCTGAACTGGCTTTTCTGGCAAATGGGCAGCGCGCCCTTCCTTGGCGGTGGGTTCGGCCATTTCTATGCCTACGCACCCCAGAAATTCGAATATGCAATCAACCGCTATGCGATGGAGGCCAAGCGCCAGCTTGATGTGCTTGATCGCGAGTTGGCGAAACGACCATTCATTGCGGGCGACAGCTACACCATCGCCGACATGGCGATCTGGCCTTGGTATGGGCAACTTGTCCTCGGCCGCCTGTATAGCGCTGGCGAATTCCTCGATGTGACGAGCTACAAGAATGTTTTGCGTTGGGCCCAGACCATCGACGCGCGCCCCGCAGTTCAACGCGGCCGCATGGTCAACCGGACGTCAGGTGAATTGTCGAGCCAACTGCACGAACGTCACGACGCATCCGACTTCGATACCAACACGCAAGACAAGATTGCAAAGTAGGTCTTCCGGCTGACGACTGGGGGAGCGCTGGAACGCTCCCCTATTCCTCACCAAGCCTCTTGGCCATTGCCGCGCGAAATGCGTGATGAATGCGGTCCTCGCCATGGTCCTGCACCAACCGCTTCACGCCAAACCTTACCTGCGCAATCTCTTCATAATACCGCGTGAACGCAAAGTTCACGCTGGCGCCAGCGACAGCACCCATCAACGGAACTGCCTTGCTGGCAAGCTGTTTGCCAAGCATCGCAGTGAACGCTGGTGCAATACGGCTGATCAGAGCCTGAACGGTCGTGCCATTCAGTGCCAATCGGCTACCCAGAAAAGTCGAATTGACCCCATCGTCGGTCTTGGAGGGGCCGCCACTACCGAAGATGTCGATACAGATCAGCCGCACCTCCTCCGACTGAGGATCGAAACCGTTGTCGGCGGCCACTTTCTGCATGGCGCTGAACATGACCATGACGGTCGCTGGCATTTCTACAGCCGCCGAAGCAAGCCCCGCCGCGCCTCCGGCCGCACCGCTCAGCACCGCAGCAAACCGGTGACCAAAGCGCCCTGCATCCGGCAGAACCTAGA
>Ga0209023_10004481_pt1 | contig 15869 bp, 10 predicted proteins | sample LakOneMetagenome_FD_187468 | JGI IMG/M metagenome (GOLD analysis project Ga0209023, IMG submission 187468) | Freshwater and sediment microbial communities from Lake Erie, Canada (SPAdes) (version 2) | ecosystem: Environmental > Aquatic > Freshwater > Lentic | place: Lake Erie, Canada... | reverse complement strand
CTTAAAATAGAGACTAAAAAATACAATATCTCAACTGATGGACGAACGATAATATGAAATCAATGGTTTGCTAACCAGTTCTCACTTCTGTGGCCTGAGTTTTTCGCTGATAGAGAACATGAACGGCAGTTTTCCCAAAGTGTTCACGGAGTTGCTTCAATAACTCATCTTCTGGTCGAACATACCAATGCTCACCAACACTTATTGTTGCTTTTGAGTAAGTATGATCGATCTGAAATTGAAGTGGCACACGGCGTTGTTCAGTTTCACTCTCAAGGATAAAAGCAGGCAAAATCATCTGTAGACGTTTGGCGATATCGGGTGTTAATGCTTCTTGAGTCAGCGTTAAAGAAATCGCTTCTGTTCGACGACTACGGATCTCATTCATCGTAAATGCTTTACGCAAACGACCAATAGGATGATCGTAGCCTTCACGTTCACTGATTTCACCTTCGATGACAATAATCGTGTCGATTTTTAAAATATCTTTGTAGCGGGCAAAGTTTTCGTGGGTGCAATTCACTTCCAAGCGCGCGCTACCATCATCTAGGGTCACGACAACGCGGTTTGGAAAGTTAGCAACATCTAAGATTAATCCTGCAAAAACAGTCGTGACACCGCGACGTGTTGCTTCAATATCGGCTAATTTACAGCGAATAAAGTTTTTGAGTTCCGCAGCATAGACATCAATTGGATGTCCAGTGAGATAGAGTCCAAGAGTGTCTTTCTCACCTTTTAGACGAATTTCATCCGCCCATGCGGGTACTTTAGGTGGTGCTTGGCGAGCAGGGACTTCGATTTCACCAAATAGGTCGAAGATGCCACTATCGAGGTTTTGACGTGTTTGTTCAGCCGCTTTAACGGCTTCTTCGAGCTGACTTGCAAGTACAGAGCGGAACTCGCCGCGTGCACTGCCTTCAGTTTCTTCGGTTAAACAGTCGAGTGCACCTGAACGGATGAGTGCTTCCAGCGTACGCTTATTGGCTTTCTTTAGATCAATGCGCTGGCAAAAATCAAAGATATCTTTAAATTCTCCACCTTGTTTGCGCGCATCCATTACTGATTCCATGGCGGCTTCACCTACACCTTTGATCGCACCGAGACCATAGATGATTGTACTTGCGTCAGACGCTCTAAAACGATAGTCAGACCAATTAACGGATGGCGGAAGGATGTTGAGTCCGAGTTCACGACAATCGCTGATCAGGAAGACGATGTTATCGGTGTTCTGCATTTCAGAGGTGAGTACGGCCGCCATAAACTCAGAAGGGTAGTGAGCTTTTAGCCAAGCTGTATGATATGAAACAAGCGCATATGCAGCAGCGTGAGATTTATTGAAACCGTAACCCGCAAATTTTTCGATATAGTCAAAAATTTCATTGGCTTTCTTTTCATCAATCCCTTTTGTTGCAGCGCCTTCAACGAAAGTTACGCGTTGTTTGACCATTTCTTCTGGCTTTTTCTTACCCATTGCCCGACGAAGTAAGTCCGCGCCGCCGAGTGAATAACCTGCACAGACTTGAGCGGCTTGCATCACCTGTTCTTGATATACCATAACTCCATAAGTTGGTTTTAGGACATCCGTCAGGAGTGGATGTAAGTATTCAAACTCCATACCATGCATACGACTGATGAAGTCAGGAATTAGATCCATTGGACCAGGACGATAGAGTGCAACGAACGCAATAATTTCTTCAAATTTGCTCGGTTTTGCCTCTTTCAGCATCCGTTTCATGCCGCTACTTTCAAGCTGGAATACAGCCGTTGTCTTGGCGTCTTGAAGAATTTTGAATGCGAGTTTGTCATCCAGTGGAATATGGTTTAAATCTAATAACGGCTTACCGCTTTTTGCGTTTCGCGCATTGATGGCATTGACCGCTTGATCAATAACGGTGAGGTTGCGTAACCCTAAGAAGTCGAATTTGACCAATCCAACTTGTTCCACATCGTCTTTATCAAACTGACTGACGCGAGAACCTTCGTCATCGCAATACACTGCCGAGAAATCACTGATTTTGCTTGGTGCAATCAGTACGCCACCCGCATGTTTACCGACGTTTCGAGTAATACCTTCCAGCTTGGTCGCCATCTCCCAGATTTCACTGACGTCATCGTAATCAGAACCTGTCTGATTCATGACTAAATCTTTGAGTTGAGGTTCGACTTCCAAGGCGTCTTTTAAAGTAATACCAGGCGGTTTACTTGGAATTAATCGAGAGATTCGGTCGCCTAAACCAAATGGTTTCCCTAGAACACGGGTCACGTCACGAACTGCACCCTTTGCCGCCATTGTTCCGAAAGTGATAATCTGAGATACCGCTTCGCGACCATAAGTATTCGCAACATAATCAATCACACGATCACGACCAGCGATACAAAAGTCAATATCGAAGTCGGGCATTGAAACACGCTCAGGATTCAAGAAGCGCTCAAAGAGCAGATCGTACTTGAGCGGATCAAGGTCTGTAATACCCAAACTATATGCAACCAATGATCCCGCACCTGATCCACGACCGGGACCAACTGGAACCCCGTTATTTTTTGACCAACGAATAAAGTCCATAACGATCAGGAAGTATCCTGGAAATCCCATGTCGTTGATGGTCTTAATTTCAAAGGCGAGACGGTCGTCGTAGACCTGACGACGAGTTTCCCAATCTTCTGGTTTAACAGGATAAAGTTGATCTAACCGCTCATTTAAACCTTGCTTGGAAACTTCAGCGAAGTATCTAGCAATGTCATAGCCTTCTGGTACAGGGAAGTCGGGGAGATAGTTTTTTCCAAGTTCAATGGTGACCGTACAACGTTTGGCAATTTCAACGGTGTTTTGAATCGCTTCAGGAACGTCGGAAAATAGCTCAACCATTTCTTCGGTATTTTTAAAATATTGTTCGCTGGTGTATTCACGCGGACGCCGTTCGTCAGCCAACACAAAGCTACTCGCAATGCAGACGCGTGCTTCATGAGCATCAAAATCATCACTGACCAGAAACCGTACATCATTTTGTGCAACAACAGGAATTTGTAAGCGTTCTGCAAGCTCTAATGCAGCATCCACATAAGCACTTTCGCCGATGCGACCTGTACGTGAAATAGTGAGATAAACTCGGTCACCAAAATGACTACGCCATGCTTCAATAAGCGTATCAGCACGTTCTGGTGTTGCGCTTCTGAGTGCCTGACCGACATCACTATTCTGTCCAAGTAAAGCAATCAAACCATTATTTTTATTAAATATCCATTGCGTTTTGATCAGAGGTGAACCAAGGGTTAAACCCTCAATATAGCCTTGTGATACGACTTCAGTCAGATGTCGCCATCCGGTCTGATTCATCGCAAGCAGAGTGACACGTCCAAGAGTATCTTCTAATCGCACCTCGCTACCGAGAATTGGTTTAACGCCTTCGGAACGACATGCTTTATAAAACTTCACAGCGGCGTGGAGATTTGATAAATCAGTGAGTGCAAGCGCAGGCATATTGCAGGCAGCAGCTTGTTTAACGAGTTCGTCAACGCGTGCTATCGAATCAATAATCGAAAATTCACTATGTACACCCAGATGAATAAAAGTCATATCACGTTCCACATCGACGATAAAATTCCTTATTTTCGTTTACGAAGCACAAGGAGAGGGCGATGATAACATGTGCGTCTCGGTCAAATAGACGTACTATCGTGGAAATTTTTAATAGAAACGTGATTAGGCTTAAAAATACACCGTTAACGGTATTGAATGTGATTTGGATAAAAAAAGATGATTGAACATCTAAAGAGAAAAAAACAGAAGAAACACGCAGGGTATCGATCTTCTGTTTTTTCTTAGTAACAATTTTATATCGTTAGCGATCATTGAGCACTATCACCATTTTAGTCCCAATAATGGTGATGGTGATGGTGATGCCAATAATCTGGAACTATAATGCAGCCGCCAAGGCTTAATGTCATGATCATTAAGATCGGAACAATGATTTTTTTCATGGTAGTTCACCTCAATTAATAGATCAGCTTTAAAACTAAAAAATAGCCAAAAACAACAGTTTATACATTTAGCTTATATTTAGTATACGCGTGAAATTGAAGGAATTACCTGTTTAGAACAACACACTTGTAAGAACCAAAATTCATAGTGTGCAGATTGTGTGGGGAAGTTGAGTTTTTATATTCTTGTTGTGAGGTAAAGTACATCACTTTAATGCACTTTACCTGATGTACTTCTGGTTTGATCTAAAGTTAGTCTGGCTTGCGGACTAAAAATAAACGTACGTTTCTTTCTTTATCAATATAGTCACCTTTGCCAGTATCTAAGTCGACAGCCCAAGCGTAGGTTCCACCAAAATAACTATAAGGTGTTGATGACCAATACCAGCCATATCCATCCGCACCATCAGGCTTGTAAAACCAAGGGTATTTATCGGTTTCAGGATTGCCTGCATCTCGAAGTTTCAGAGATTTTAATTCGTAAAGTGTAGGTAATCGCCAATCACGTTTATTGTCTATTTGAGCACTCTTTGCGGCTTCTTTAGCAGCTTTCCAAGTTAATTGCTCTGGTGTTCCAGTGCATTCACGACCTGTCCAAGCCTGACCTAGAGAGCAGCGTGCCCAGATCAGTTTCGTTTTTGGATCTTGCCATAATCCTCTTGCTTCTAAAGAAGGTTCTGGATTTTGTGCCTGTGAGGTATTAGTTGTGTTTGAATCAGCACATGCAACAGAGGGCAGGGTTGCCATAGTCGCTAAGGATAGTCCAATGAATAAACCTGATTTTAAGTATTTGTGCATAGAGCAATCCTACGTATTTTAAAATTTGATTGTTGAAGAGCAAAAGTTTGCTCAAGGGTAAATTTATAGATGTAATAGTGCAATAAGTATTCAGTTTTAGCAATGCTAAATGTGATTTAAATCACATTTAGAGGCATTTAATTAGGCTGTTGCAATAAAAAAGCCACACTTGTTAATCGTGTGACTTTTATGAGCGAAGGATTTAGCGTTTTGTTGCCAAGAAACGTCCAATTCGAGTCATAGCCTCTTTAAGTTCACTTTCCGCAGGCAAGAAAACCACTCGGAAATGATCAGGAGTTGGCCAATTGAAGCCAGTGCCTTGAACCAGCAAAACTTTTTCTGCTTTCAACAGCTCGAGCATAAAGTTGGTATCGTCTTCAATCGGATAAACTTTAGGATCTAAACGCGGAAAACAATACAACGCACCTTCTGGTTTAACACAAGACACACCAGGAATTTCATTCAGCATTTGCCATGCAATATTACGCTGTTCATAAAAACGCCCACCTGGTTTGGTCAGATCATTAATACTTTGATAACCACCGAGCGCGGTTTGAATCGCATACTGTGCTTGTACGTTGGCACACAGACGCATCGAGGCGAGCATATCTAAGCCTTCGATATAGTCTGCTGCGTTGTTTTTATTACCAGAAATCAGCATCCAGCCAGAACGGAAACCTGCGACACGATGTGATTTAGACAGACCGTTAAAGGTAATACAAAGTAAATCTGGTGCAAGCGTCGCAACAGAAACCTGTTCGATACCGTCATAAATGATCTTGTCGTAAATCTCATCCGCAAACAAAATCAAATCATGTTTACGCGCCAAATCTACAATCTGCTGCAAGATGTGGCGTGGATAGACAGAGCCCGTCGGATTGTTTGGATTGATAATCACAATACCGCGAGTATGCGCCGTGATTTTGGCTTCCATATCTGCAATATCTGGATACCAGTGATTATCTTCATCACATTTGTAATGCACAGCTTGACCACCAGCCAGATTCACTGATGCTGTCCATAGTGGGTAATCAGGCATTGGAATGAGCATTTCATCGCCAGTGTTCAGCAATGCTTGCATCGACATGACAATCAGTTCTGATACGCCGTTGCCGATGTAAACATCATTGACATTGACTGCTTCAGTCATGCCTTTTTGTTGGTAATACTGCAACACGGCCTTACGTGCTGAAAAAATACCTTTCGAGTCGCTATAACCCACAGCATTTGGCAAATTGAATGCAATATCCGACAAGATTTCTTGCGGAGCTTCAAAGCCAAACGGAGCAGGGTTACCAATATTCAACTTAATAATCTTGTGCCCTTGTTCTTCCATCGCGTTGGCGGCTTTCAGCAAGGGTCCACGAATGTCGTAACAGACTTTATCGAGTTTTGCGGATTTACCGATTTGACGTGACATGATAGGGCTCTTTTTAAGTGACGTGGGTTGTGGTGTTACTGTTTTTGAAGCATTGATTTTTGAACTATTGTTTAATGGTAATGGTGTTGATAGTTGTTTTTCTTGCAAGGCAAGTTGTTTCAACTCATCTATTTTTGATTCAATTTGCTGACGATATTCATTTTTTAAACTTTGGGTTGCTTCATCGTCATCAGGTTGAATCGTGATATTGGTTTGTAATACGGTAGATAGTGTGTATGTATCTATCTTGAATGTGCCCAGATTTTTTGAAGTTGCGCGTTTTTTTTCTGAATCATAACCAGAATAAACAAGCACTTGGATGTGATTTTTCTTGTTGACAAAATACATTTTAAGGTCGCTCTGAGTGGGTTTAATCAGTATGAAAAGAATTATGCAACGTGCCAGAATGAACTGTTGAACACCGATTGATTGTCATTCTATCTCAAATGTAGAGATTGATATATATCTACCATTGCGAATATTGTGTATTTTTATGTAAATTTTAAAACATTAATGGACTATCTGTCTTGTTTTTTTTGGTAGATAGTTGAGTGCTGAGTTGTGATGGATTGGTTTTTCTGATGTTTTTTAACCGATTTAACACAAGTTTGGACTGGAAATATGGCACATTGAGGATCAGATTAAGTGTTTGTACGATGCTAGCAGGTATAAGGGGGGAATCATGACGACTGTGAATAAAACCGATCAAGAATGGCGTGAGCAATTGTCTCCAGAGGAATATCACATTCTGCGTCAAAAAGGTACGGAACGAGCGTTTACAGGGATCTACTGGGATACGAAAGCCGAAGGTGTTTATCGTTGTAAAGGGTGTAACACAGAGCTATTTAGTTCGGAGGATAAGTTTAATTCGGGTTGCGGATGGCCGAGTTTTTCGCGTCCTTTGGAGGATGAAAATGTTGATGAGCATCGTGATTTGAGTCATGGCATGATTCGTACTGAGGTCACGTGTCATCATTGTGGTTCGCATTTAGGGCATGTGTTTAACGATGGACCGCGCGAATCGGGTGGATTGCGTTACTGTATTAATTCGGCATGTTTGAATCTTGAAGAAAAATAGCAATTTATGAAAAATTCATAGATGAAATGATCGGTGAACCGCTGAGTTGATAATTTGTGATTGCAGGTGAGGTCAACTCGGTCTACTCTCGGTGGGCATTTCATCAAAATAGTTGATTCTTTTTTATAGGAAGATTTTCATGACCAGTATTTATGACTTCAGCGCAGAAAAGCTGGAAGGTGGCGAGCAAAGTCTTGCGGATTATCGTGGTAAGGTGCTTTTGATTGTCAATACAGCCAGCAAATGTGGCTTTACTCCGCAATTTGAAGGTTTGGAAAAGGTTTTTGAGGAATATAAAGACAAAGGTCTGGTTGTTCTGGGTTTTCCATGTAATCAGTTTGCTTCACAAGATCCAGGCTCAAACAATGAAATCGGTGAGTTCTGCCAGCGTAACTATGGTGTAAGTTTCCCGATGTTTGCCAAGATTGATGTGAATGGTAACGATGCGCATCCACTGTATAAATACTTGACTAAAGAAGCAAAAGGTATTTTGGGTAGTGAAGCAGTGAAGTGGAATTTCACCAAATTCTTGGTCGGTAAAGACGGTAATGTAATCGACCGTTATGCACCAACGACTAAGCCAGAATCAATGGTTGGTGATATTGAAAAAGCACTGAATGCCTAACTTGATCTGATCATCTGATTTTTCTTAAAAAACACCTGCATTATGCGGGTGTTTTTTTATGCGGATAGGCTTAAGAATATTGTTCCGCATGAATTAAAGACTTAAATCTGCTATCCTTGCCGCTAAATTTTTTACCACCAACTTGATCGTTTCGATACGTTCTCGACTTCATTAAGCTAATCAAGAGATACACCATGACGCAGCAAGGGCCATTTCCAGCAAACTCTGAAAAATCAGTCACCACAGAGCCACAAGTATCAGAAAATGAACTGATTGCCCAACGTCATGCCAAGTTGAAAGCGATTCAGGAAAAGACCGCAGCAACAGGCGGTAATGCATTTCCAAATACTTTCCGTCGTAACCATTATGCGCAAGATTTACATGACACTTATGCGGATGTGGCGCAAGAACAACTCGCTGAAGGCGATAAAATTGTCGTTCAGCTTGCGGGTCGTGTGATGCTCAAGCGCGTCATGGGTAAGGCGAGCTTCCTCACAATTCAGGATATGAGCGGTCGTATTCAGCTTTATGTGTCGAAAAATGACATTGGCGAAGCTCTATATGAAGATTTTAAAACTTGGGATCTCGGTGATATTGTCGGCGTGGAAGGCTATGTATTTCGTACCAAAACAGGCGAGCTGTCTGTTCATGCAACCAGCGTTGAGTTATTGACCAAGTCATTACGTCCATTGCCTGATAAATTTCATGGTTTAAGTGATACCGAAGCGAAATATCGTGCGCGTCATCTGGATTTGATTACCAATGATGACACTCGTAAAACATTCAAAATCCGTGCGCAAGTGATTGCTGGTATTCGTCAGTTTTTGCTGAATGAGCGTTTCATGGAAGTTGAAACGCCAATGATGCACGTTATTCCTGGCGGTGCGGCGGCGCGTCCATTTACGACGCATCATAATGCGCTGGATATGGAGCTTTATTTGCGTATTGCGCCTGAGTTGTATTTGAAACGCTTGGTGGTTGGTGGTTTTGAGCGTGTGTTCGAAATTAACCGTAACTTCCGTAATGAAGGTGTTTCAACACGCCATAATCCTGAGTTTACGATGATTGAGTTCTATCAAGCGTATGCAGATTATCAGGATTTAATGAAGTTGACCGAAGATATGCTTGAACATTTGGCAGTGCAAATCTTGGGTTCAACTGATGTCCCATATCAAGGCGAAGTGTTTAGCTTCAAAGGGCCATTTAAGAAAATTTCAATGGCTGATGCAATTCGTGAACACAATCCAGAGATCAGTGCTGAACAAGTGCAAGACCGTGAGTTCTTGGCGAATTTCGTACAAACCGTGTTGAAAGAAAAAGTGAAAGATGGCTTTGGTTTGGGTAAATTGCAAACCATCGTCTTTGAGGAAACGGTTGAAACAAAGCTGCGTCAACCGACTTTCATCACTGAGTATCCAGCTGAAACTTCACCGCTGGCACGTCGCAATGATCACAATCCACATATCACTGATCGTTTTGAATTTTTTATCGGTGGTCGTGAGTTGGCGAATGGTTTTAGTGAGTTGAATGATCCTGTGGATCAAGCTGAACGCTTCCGTCAGCAAGTTGCTGAGAAGGATGCGGGTGATGATGAAGCGATGCACTATGATGCGGACTTTGTTGAAGCACTGGAATATGGCTTGCCACCGACAGCAGGCGAGGGGATTGGTATCGATCGCTTGGTGATGTTGTTTGCTGACGCTGCAAGTATTCGTGATGTGATTTTGTTCCCTCATATGAGACGTAAAGAAGGTTAATCTTCAATGACACTGGCTGTCTTATCTGATCTTAACCAGATCACCGAAACACTTATTCAGATTCCTGCTGGCGAACGTCGCTGGTTGGGTAATCTGAAAGGTGCGCTGCCATCTTTAGTGTTGGCAGAACTGGTGAAACGATCACCGCATCTGGTTGTGATGGTGGCAAAAGACAGTGCACAGTTGAGTCTCATTGATGAAGAGTTACGTTTTTTTGGTGTGACGCCACATGTGTTTCCTGATTGGGAAACCTTACCGTATGATCGATTGTCCGTTCACCAAAGCATTATTTCTGAACGTTTGTCACTCTTATCCAGTATGCCGCAGCAGGGGATTGTGCTAGTTGCGGCAACCACGCTGGCCCAGCGCATTGCTCCGCCAAAATGGTTGTTGGGTCAGCATTTTGATATTAAAAAAGGTCAAAAACTCAATTTTGAAACGCAGCGTCAGCGTCTAAGTCGAGCAGGTTACCGCGCAGTTGAAACGGTCTTTGAACCCGGAGAATACGCACTTCGCGGTAGTCTCATGGATATTTTTCCGATGGGACAGACGCAGCCGATTCGTATTGAATTATTTGATGATGAGGTTGAGTCGCTGCGTTTTTTTGATCCAGAAACTCAGCGGACTACGACACATACCGACAATTTTCGTTTATTACCTGCACAAGAATTCCCATTGATTGATGGTCGAGGGATGTTCCGTGAGCGTTTTGGTGATTTGTTTCCAGATGCAAGTCCTAAAAGGATTCCGTTTTACCAAGATGTGATTAACGGTATTTTTGCCCAAGGTTTGGAATATTATCAGCCGCTATTTTTTGCGCGCGATGAATATATCGAAGGCGGCACGCTATTTGATTATTTGCCTGAATCAACGTTAATCGTGATGGACTTGGAAGTTGATCCAGCACTTGATCATTTCTGGGTGGATATTAATCAGCGTTATGAAGATCGCCGACATAATGTTGAATTGCCAATTTTACCGCCTAACGAGTTATTTTTAACCGTCAATGAATTATTTGGTCGACTGAAGTCATTTGGGCGTTTAATTCTTTCTGAACAGGAAGTCAGTCTGCGCCCCGGTGCATTCAATGCAGATGCTGATGTTCCTCCTTCATTACCTGTTGATCATAAGAATCAAACTCCGCTCCATGCATTGTCGGCTTTTGTGAATACGTTTAAAGGTCGTATTTTACTGATTGCTGAAAGTGCAGGGCGGCGTGAAACATTAAGAGAGTTGTTGTCATCTGCGCTCGGTAAAATTCCGCTTGTCGAAAGTTTGAGCGATTTTCTTGCCGCAGATATGCCTATCGCTTTAGGGACTGCGGCACTTGAGCGTGGTTTACTGCTGGATCATAAGCTGGCAATTATTGTCGAAAATCAACTGTTTGGTCAGCGCGTGATACAACGCCGCCGCCGCAAGGTTTCTGAGGTTTCAGAAGAGTTTTTAGTACGCAGTTTGTCAGAGTTATCGATTGGTGCGCCTGTGGTGCATATCGATCACGGCGTAGGTCGTTATGGTGGTTTGGTTACTTTAGAGATTGATAAACAGACGCATGAATTTGTGCAGCTTGATTATGCTGATAATGCCAAAGTTTATGTGCCTGTCGCTAATTTGCAATTGATCAGTCGATATAGTGGTGGTGATCCAGAACATGCACCTTTACATAAATTAGGCACGGACACATGGAATAAAGCTAAGCGTAAAGCATTAGAAAAAATCCATGATGTCGCTGCGGAACTATTGCACATTCAGGCGCGTCGTCAAGCGCGTGAGGGTAATGCATTTAGTGTTGATGAACATGCGTATGATTTGTTCTCCAGTCAATTTTCTTTTGAAGAAACCCCTGATCAAGCTAATGCAATCACAGCAACAATCTATGATATGAAGCAAACCAAACCGATGGATCGTTTGGTTTGTGGTGATGTAGGTTTTGGTAAAACTGAAGTGGCGATGCGTGCTGCGTTCGTTGCTGTGCATGGTGGCAAACAGGTTGCGGTTCTTGTGCCGACTACATTGCTTGCGCAGCAGCATTATGAAAATTTCATGGATCGTTTCGCTGATTGGCCTGTGCGCATCGAGGTGTTATCACGTTTTGGTACTAAGAAAGATCACACCAAAATTTTGGAAGATTTAGCTGCGGGCAAAGTCGATATCATCATCGGTACACATAAACTGATTCAAGAAGGCGTTGGTTTTCATGATTTAGGCTTGATGATTGTCGATGAGGAACATCGTTTTGGCGTGCGCGATAAAGAAAAAATCAAAGCGATGCGTGCCGATGTTGATATGTTGACTTTAACAGCGACGCCGATTCCTCGCACACTGAATATGGCGTTTTCAGGCATTCGTGATTTGTCGATTATTGCGACGCCACCAGCACGCCGTTTGGCGGTCAAAACCTTTGTCATTGAGAAAACCAGTTCTGCGCTGAAAGAAGCAATTCTGCGTGAATTGTTGCGCGGTGGTCAGGTCTATTTCTTACATAATGATGTCGACAGTATCGAGCGTGCCGCTAATGAATTACGTGCGCTGATTCCAGAGGCGCGCGTCGCCGTTGCGCATGGACAGATGCGTGAGCGTGAGCTTGAACAAGTCATGCAAGCGTTTTATCACAAGCAAGCTAATATTTTGGTGTGTTCGACCATTATTGAAACAGGTATTGATGTACCGAATGCCAATACCATCATTATTGAGCGTGCGGATAAGTTGGGGTTGGCGCAATTGCATCAGCTTCGTGGTCGCGTTGGGCGTTCACATCATCAAGCTTATGCTTATCTCATGGTACCGTCGATTAAACATCTCAAAGGCGACGCCGAGAAACGTCTGGATGCGATTCAACGTGCGTCGAATCTCGGTGCAGGATTTATCCTAGCAACTGAGGATCTGGAAATTCGTGGGGCAGGTGAGCTTCTCGGTGAAGAGCAAAGCGGAAATATGCAGGCGATTGGTTTTAGTCTGTATATGGATATGTTGGAACGCGCAACAAAAGCAATTCAAAATGGTAAATCACCGAATATAGAGGCACCTTTATCACTTACCAGTGATATTAATTTAAATCTGCCAGCCTTGATTCCAGATAGCTATTTGGGTGATGTGCATCAACGGTTATTGTTTTATAAACGAATCAGTCATGTCGAAAGTGATGATGCGCTCAACGAAATTCGTGTGGAAATGATTGATCGTTTTGGTTTGTTGCCACTACAAGCACAAAATCTATTTCATGTACATCGGTTGAGATTGATCGCTGAAAAACTAGGTATTGAAAAGATTGATTTTAATGCCAAGGGCGGCATTATTGAGTTTGCAACCGATACGCCTGTCGAAGCCATGAAGATTATTAAAATTATTCAGACAAAACCGAACTTCTACAAGATGGAAGGTGGTCGCCGTTTACGGGTGAATGCAAACCTTTCGGATGAAAAAGAACGGATGGCTTTTTTGCAGGATTTACTGCAACAAATGAGCTAATTTAACGCAACTGTAATATATTGATACACAGTAAGTGTTGATAACTATGTGTATAACATTGTATAAACTTAGCCACATCAAAGAGATGTGCAAGTGATGTTATATCAGTGGTTCATTTTCGGCTTTATAGATTCTGCTTGACTAAAATAACAGGTCTGTTTGTGCGTGATTTTACCAAACGTATTTTTTACAAAAACGTATCAATCATGTTCTACCGCCGATAACCACTATCGTTATTTTTCATATCGTTGAAATAATTTCGTCGTAGCATCTACATGCTGATGTGATTTAATTCACATCGTCGTTCATCCGAATGGTTCTGTTTTTAAAAAAATACAAAAACATCAAATTCGTTTGAATTTAATCGAGAATTCTCTAGATAGAATGTTTTTTAATAAGTAAACAATGGTATATCAAGAGAAATAATTATTGAAAAATCCTATGGTTGCATAGGAGTGTTAAGGATAGTTAAAGAAATGTTAATGATCAAAGTAAATGCTGCATTTGAGTTTGAAACCGAAGAATTAGAGTTAGAGTTTGAAAATGGTGGATACGATATCGCTGACGATGCAGTAGAAATGTAAGATTAAAGTTGTGTTTTATGTTTGTTTTCGCTAAATATGTAACTAAAACAAAGAGTTAATTGGTATTGTAAACTAATAGGTGTGTTAGTTAATTCATACTGATAACATGAAGTAGTCAATAAACAGCCACTAGACGTCCATTTGGGATTGACTAAGTTGGCTGTTTTTTATTGCCTACAGAATTAATGCTATATACTATACGCACGCCAGTTTTATTCTTATGACTGTGCTCCTCATCACGTACAAATTTGTGTACAAATAATGTGCAAAAAACTTCGGATTCTGTTGAATGTCATCTAGTACAAGCCACTCTAATATCAAGAATATTCGTAATTTTTCGATTATTGCTCACATTGACCATGGTAAATCGACCTTGGCTGATCGTTTTATTCAACGTTGCGGTGGATTGCAAGATCGGGAAATGCAAGCGCAGGTATTGGATTCGATGGACTTGGAGCGCGAACGTGGAATTACTATTAAAGCCCATTCGGTGACGCTGTACTTTGATCATCCAAATGGTGAGCGTTATCAACTGAACTTTATTGATACGCCTGGTCACGTCGATTTCTCTTATGAAGTGTCGCGTAGTTTGGCTGCGTGTGAAGGGGCGTTACTTGTTGTAGATGCCGCACAAGGTGTTGAGGCGCAATCTGTCGCCAATTGTTATACTGCGATTGAGCAGGGCTTAGAAGTCGTTCCAGTTTTAAATAAAATTGATCTACCGCAAGTTGAACCTGAACGTGTGATTCATGAAATTGAAGAAATTATTGGTATTGCTGCTGATGATGCACCACGCGTTTCTGCTAAGACTGGTTTAGGGATTGATGATCTATTAGTTGCTCTGGTTGATCGCATTCCAGCACCTGAAGGTGATCCAGAAGCGCCATTGCAAGCATTGATCATCGATTCTTGGTTTGATAACTATTTGGGCGTGGTGTCGCTTGTGCGTGTCCGTCATGGCCGTATCAAGAAAGGCGATAAAATGCTGGTCAAGTCCACAGGTCAAAGTCATCCAGTAACCTCGGTTGGTGTATTTAACCCTAAGCATTTTGAAACTAAGCATCTAGAAGCTGGCGAAGTTGGCTTTGTGATTGCGGGTATTAAAGATATTTTTGGTGCACCTGTTGGTGATACGATTACTTTGCAATCTACGCCAGATGTCGAGGTTCTACCTGGATTTAAAAAGGTGAAACCGCAGGTTTATGCAGGTTTATTCCCAATTGATTCGAGCGATTTTGAAGCATTCCGTGACGCACTGCAAAAGCTTAAAATCAATGATTCGGCGTTGTTTTTCGAGCCAGAATCTTCTGATGCGTTGGGTTTTGGCTTCCGTTGCGGATTCCTCGGCATGCTGCACATGGAGATTGTGCAAGAACGTTTAGAGCGTGAATACAATCTGGATCTGATTACCTCTGCACCAACTGTAATTTATGAAGCTGTTCAAAAAAATGGTGATGTCGTTCTAGTAGATAATCCATCAAAAATGCCTGATGGCAGCACAACTGAAGAGTTACGCGAACCGATTGCTGAGTGTCATATTCTCGTCCCGCAAGATTACTTGGGCAATGTCATGACCTTATGTATTGAACGTCGTGGTGTTCAAAAAGATTTGAAATTCTTGGGTAATCAAGTTTCTCTGACTTTTGAAGTGCCTCTTGCTGAGGTTGTTCTCGATTTCTTTGACCGTTTGAAATCGGTTTCGCGTGGTTTTGCATCGCTCGATTACAATTTTGTACGTTTTCAGCCCGCACGTTTGGTTAAAGTTGACGTGCTGATTAATGGTGAAAAAGTAGATGCGCTTGCCATGATTTCTCATATGGAAGATGCACGGTTCCGTGGTAATTCCTTAGTTGAAAAAATGAAAGACTTGATTCCACGTCAGATGTTTGATGTGGCAATCCAAGCCGCGATTGGTAGTCAAATTATCGCTCGTTCAACAGTAAAAGCGATGCGTAAAAACGTCCTTGCTAAATGTTATGGCGGTGACGTTTCGCGTAAGAAAAAATTGCTGAATAAGCAAAAAGAAGGTAAAAAACGCATGAAGCAAGTGGGTAGTGTTGAAATCCCACAAGAAGCGTTCCTTGCTGTATTAAAAGTGGATAAGAAGTAAAGTTGAAGAGTCTTAGGGCTGGTTTACATCAATATTGATGTAAACCAGCCA
>Ga0209023_10004480_pt1 | contig 15869 bp, 13 predicted proteins | sample LakOneMetagenome_FD_187468 | JGI IMG/M metagenome (GOLD analysis project Ga0209023, IMG submission 187468) | Freshwater and sediment microbial communities from Lake Erie, Canada (SPAdes) (version 2) | ecosystem: Environmental > Aquatic > Freshwater > Lentic | place: Lake Erie, Canada... | reverse complement strand
TCCGCGCGGCGCCGGTCAGCGTCGCAAAGTCCAGCGTCAGGTCGGGCTCATGCTCGCCGGCCCGTGTCAGCGCGTCAGCCAGGATCAGCCGGCCTTCGGCGTCCGTATTGCCGATCTCGATGGTCAGCCCCTTGCGGCTGTTCAGGATGTCGCCGGGCCGGAAGGCGTCGGCCGACACCGCATTCTCCACCGCCGCGACGATGACCACCAGCCGCACCGGCAGGTCGGCCTGCATCACCAGACGCCCGAGCGCCAGGGCATGGGCCGAGCCGCCCATATCCTTCTTCATATTGCGCATGCCGGCGGCGGGCTTCAGGTCCAGGCCGCCGGTGTCGAACACCACCCCCTTGCCGACCAGGGCGACCAGCGGCAGGTCGGTCCGGTCCAGCTTCCAGCCGATCTCGATCAGACGCGGCGCCCGGTGCGGCGCGGCGGCGCGCCCCACGGCGTGGACGGCCGGATAGTTGTCTTCCAGCAGGGCGTCGCCGATGGTGACGGTGATCTCGGCGCCGGCCCTCTCTGCGATCTCGCGGGCGATGGTTTCGATCTGCAACGGCCCCATGTCGGCGGCGGGCGTATCGACCATTTCTCGCGCCAGGGCGCAGGCGGCGGCTATGCGCGAGACTTCGGCGACATCCACGCCGTCCGGCGCGACCAGCCGCACGGGCGTCTGGTCCGGCCGGGCCTTGTAGCGGTCGAAGACATAGGCCCCCAGCAGGAAGGCCAGGGTCGCCAGTTCCGCGTCCTGCGCGGCGACCTCAAGCCGATACAGGCCGCCCGGGAGCCGCGCCGACAGTCCCCGCACGCTCATCGGATCGAAGGTCGCGCCCGCGCCGACGACCACCTGACCGATCTCACCGTCCGCGTCCGGTACGACCAACAGCTGGCCCGGCTTGCCTTCGAACCCGTGCAAGGCGCCCCAGCGGCGGGCCGCGCCCTCCAACACGCCGCCCGCCTGAACGAAGCGGATCGGGACGGCGCCGTCGCCGTCTTGGGCGGAAACCAGCAGGGGATGCGAGACAGACATGAGGCCCTCGAAACGAAGTTAACCATCGGTTGACGCGAACCGGCGATTCTAGGGGCGAGACCTCTAGGACCGTCTGGACCTGACCCATGTCGCGCATGCCCGCCCTTCTCGCAACCGTCGCCCTGATCGCCCTGTCCGGCACGCCGACGCTGGCGGCTGATCCGACGGCGGCGACCACGGCCCAGGCTCGCGCGCCATCGTCCGCTGCGGTGCGCGCCACCTATGACCGGATGGACGCCCTGTCGCGCTCGGTCTTCTGGGCCTCGGAGCAGCAGGCCGATCCGACCGACGCCGTGGCGGGCGTGAAACTGGCCCAGGCCCTGCGTGAGCTGGGTCGGTACGATCAGGCGGCCGAGGCCGCGCAGGCGACCCTGACGGTCCAGCCGAACAATCTTGACGCCCTGCTGGAGCTGGGTCGCGCGCACATCGCGCGCGGCCAGGCCTTCTATGGCGTCGCGCCGCTGGAACAGGCGCGCGACTTGGCGCCGCGCGATTGGCGAGCCTACTCCCTTCTGGGCGTGGCCTATGAACAGGTGCGTCGCACCGACGACGCCCGCGCCGCCTGGAACCAGGCCCTGGCCCTGTCGCCCGACAACCCCGATGTCCTGACTAACGCCGCCACGGCCGCCCTGACGCATGGCGATGCGCCGGGCGCAGAGACCCTCCTGCGCCGCGCCGTGGCCCAGCCGACCGCCTCGGCCAAGATGCGCCAGAACCTGGCCATGGTGCTGGGCCTTCAGGGCAAGATGGGCGAGGCCGAACAGATCCTGCGCCGCGAACTGCCGCCCGAACAGGCCGAGCAGAACCTGCAATGGCTGCGTTCGCGCAGCACAGGCGGCGCGGCGACGTCCGGCAGCGGCGCGGCAAGTCCGTCGCCCGCGACCGACACCGCCCGCACCTGGAATTCGCTGCAAGGCGGCTGATCCGCCCGTTGCGGTCTGACCGCCCGCATGGTGGATGAGGCCATGACCGCCTCACCCGCGTCTCGCGCCTATCAGGCCTTCCTGTTCGACATGGACGGCACCCTGATCACCTCGACCCTGGCCGCCGAGCGTGTCTGGACCCGCTGGGCCGCGCGCCACGGGCTGGATGTCGCCGCCTTCGTTCCCACCATCCACGGCGTGCGCGCCATCGACACCATTCGTCGTCAGAACCTGCCCGATATCGACCTGGACGCCGAGGTCGCCTGGGTCGAGCGTGGCGAGATCGAGGACGTGGACGGCGTCGCCCCCATCCCCGGCGCCGTCGACTTCGTCAAACGCCTGCCGCCCGACCGCTGGGCCGTAGTCACCTCCGCCTCAGTCCCCCTGGCGCGCGCTCGTCTCAGGGCCGCAGGCGTGACCCCGCCCGCCGTCATGATCACCGCCGAGGACGTGGAACGCGGCAAACCCGATCCGGCCGGCTATCTGAAGGCCGCCGCGACCCTGGGCTTCGACATCGTCGACTGCCTGGTGTTCGAGGACGCCGAGGCCGGCGTCCAGGCGGGCGAAGCCGCCGGCGCCGACGTGCTGGTCGTCACCGCCGCCTGGACCCATCCGCTGGAGACGGATCATCCCACGCTGGCGGACTATGCGGATGCGAGTTTGGAAGTCCGATCCGATGGGCGTCTCGTCCTGACGCTGTAATCCTCCCCCTTTACGCCGCGCTTCACGGGGGAGGATTGAGCGCCTATCTTCATCCCATGATCGACGACCTCTACAGCGCCCGCATCCTGTCGCTGGCGGCGAACCTGCCGCATGCAGGCCGTCTGCCCACGCCGCAGGGCACCGGGGAACGGGTGGCGAAACTGTGCGGGTCGCGCGCAACGGTCGATGTGACGCTGGACGACGAAGGCCGCATCGCCGACTTCGCCCAGGACGTCAAAGCCTGCGCCCTCGGCCAGGCCGCGGCCGGGGTTCTGGGTCAATCTGTGATCGGCGCGTCGGTCGATGATCTCAGCGACGCCCGCGACGCCATGATCGACATGCTGAAATCCGGCGGCGACGGCCCCCTCGGCCGGTTCGAGGATCTGCGCCTGCTGAAACAGGTCGCCGACTACCCCGCCCGCCACGCCTCTACCCTGGTCTCGCTGGAGGCGACGCTGGAGGCGGTGAACAATGCCCTCGCCGCCCGAACGCGTCTCGCCGGCGCGGCCTGACGGGCGACGACCGGTTGATCCCCCTGCAATGACAGGGGATAAGCGCGGCGAACCTCTGAAGCCCCCGGCCCCACCCAACTCCGGCAAAGGGACATATGTCTCTCTATGAACGCGGCGTGCGCGCGGCCCATCGGGGCTACAAGCTGACGCTGTCTCCCCTGATCGGCCAGCAGTGCCGGTTCCTGCCGACGTGTTCGGATTACGGGCGCGACGCCCTGATCCAGCACGGACCGGTAAAGGGGGGATGGCTCACCGTGCGCAGGCTCTGTAAATGCCATCCCTTCGGGGGATCGGGATACGACCCGGTCCCGCCAGTTAAAGACTGACACATGATCGACCTGAAATTCCCCGACGGCGCGGTGCGCCAATACCCGGCCGGTTCGACGGCGCGCGACGTCGCGACCTCGATCTCGCCTTCGCTGGCCAAGAAGGCCGTGCTGGCCGAACTGAATGGCGAGCAACGCGACATGGGCCGGGTGCTGGAGACGGGCGGCGACTTCCGACTGATCATGCGCGACGACCCCGCCGCCCTCTATACGATCCGCCACGACACGGCCCACGTCCTGGCCGAGGCGGTCCAAACCCTGTTCCCCGGCACCCAGGTCACGATCGGCCCGGCGATCGAGGACGGCTTCTACTATGATTTCTACCGCGAAGAGCCGTTCTCGACCGACGACTTCGCTGCCATCGAAAAGGAGATGGGTCGGATCGTGGACCGCGACGCCAAGTTCGAGCGCGAGGTCTGGGAGCGGGACGCGGCGATCCAATTCTTCGAGGCGCGCGGCGAGAAGTTCAAGGCCGAGCTGATCCGCGACCTGCCGGGGACCGAGACCATCACCCTGTACAAACAGGGCGATTGGATCGACCTGTGCCGGGGCCCGCACTTCCCCTCGACGCGCCACGTCGGCAAGGCGTTCAAATTGACCAAGCTGGCCGGCGCCTATTGGCGGGGCGATTCCAAGCGCGAGCAGCTGCAACGCATCTACGGCACCGCCTGGGCCACCAAGGAAGACCTGGACGCCCATCTGCAGCGTCTGGAAGAGGCCGAGAAGCGCGACCACCGCAAGGTCGGCAAGGCGATGGAGCTCTTCCATATGCAGGAAGAGGGCCGGGGCATGGTCTTCTGGCACCCGAAGGGCTGGGTCCTGTGGCGCGTGCTGGAGGCCTATATGCGCCGCCGCCTGGACGCCGCCGGATACGTCGAGGTCAAGACGCCCCAGGTGCTGGACCGCAAATTCTGGGAGCAGAGCGGGCACTGGGACAAGTATCGCCCCAATATGTTCGTCTGCGAGACGGTCGAGGGTGAGGAACTGAGTCTGAAGCCGATGAACTGCCCGGGCCACGTTCAGATCTTCGACCAGGGCCAGCGGTCCTATCGCGAACTGCCGTTGCGCATGGCCGAGTTCGGGGCCTGCCACCGCTATGAGCCGTCCGGATCGCTGCACGGCCTGATGCGCGTGCGCGGCTTCACCCAGGACGACGCCCACATCTTCTGCCGCGAGGATCAGATCGTCGAGGAGACGGCCGAGTTCATCAAACTGGCCCGCAGCGTCCACGCCGACCTGGGCATGGAGACGGCCTACATCAGCCTGGGCACCCGGCCTGAGAACCGCGCCGGCACGGACGAATTCTGGGACAAGGCCGAGACCCTGATGGCCGAGGCCGCCCGCGCCGCCGGAACCGAGCCGGTCGTCACCGAGGGCGACGGCGCCTTCTATGCGCCCAAGCTGGACTTCATCGTCAAGGACGCCATCGGCCGCGAATGGACCTGCGGCACGATCCAGCTGGATTATGTCCTGCCCGAGCGTCTGAACGCCACCTACATCGCCGAGGATGGCCAGAAGCACCGCCCGGTCATGCTGCATCGCGCGATCCTGGGTTCGTTCGAGCGCTTCATCGGCATCATGATCGAGAACTACGCCGGCGCCTTCCCGCTGTGGCTGGCCCCGACCCAGGCTGTGGTGGCCACCATCACCTCGGACGCCGACGATTACGCCCGCGACGTGATGGCCAAGTTCAAGGCCGCCGGCCTGCGCACCGAGATCGACCTGCGCAACGAAAAGGTCGGCTACAAGGTGCGTGAACACTCGGTCGGCAAGGTCCCGGTCATCGCCGTGGTTGGCAGGAAGGAAGCCGAAGACGGCATGGTCGCCATCCGCCGCCTCGGCTCTCAGGCCCAGACGTTGGTCACGGTCGAGGAGGCCCTCCGCATCTTGACCGACGAATCGACCCCGCCGGATCTCAAGCGCGCCGGTTGATCCGCTGCGCGCGAATTCGCGCATAGGAACACTAACGGGATGGATCGCTTGTGATGGGGCGCGCGCCTGCGCTCCATCACAGATGCGAGACCTCACCATGGCCGACAAGACCCTGGACACCCTGTTCCACGACACGCTCAAAGACATCTATTACGCTGAGCGCAAAATCCTGAAATCCCTGCCCAAGATGGCCCGTGCGGCTCGGTCGCCAGAGCTGAAGGCCGCCTTCGAGAAGCATAAGGGTCAGACCGAAGGCCAGATTGAACGCCTGCAACAGGTCTTCGAGCTGATCGGCAAGCCCGCGCGTGGCAAGACCTGCGACGCCATTGAGGGCATCCTGGCCGAAGGGGACGAGATCATGGAAGAATATAAGGACGCTGCAGCTTTGGACGCCGGCCTGCTGGCCGCCGCCCAAGCGGTCGAACACTATGAGATCACCCGCTACGGCACGCTGAAACGCTGGGCGCTGGTGCTGGGTTTGAAGGACGCCGCCGCCCTTCTGGACGAGACGCTTCAGGAGGAAGCCCAGACGGACGAAGACCTGACCGGCATCGCCGACGCGGCTGTCAATGCGGACGCCATGAAGACGGCCGCTTGATACAGAGATGGGAGGCGGCTGATGACCGCTTCCTGCCTTTCCGCTCATTCCGCGCTATGTCCGACGCCGGACACTTCACGCATAAAGCTTAGCGTTCATAGTCTCTTAGTCGAATTTGGGCGACGATACGTCATCGAACCCCGAGATCCGACGATGACGAACCACACGCCAGGCCAAGATCGCTCATTGCTGCAGCATCTGATTGCCAATGGTCATATGCGGTATTTGATCATCGCTAGTTGGGCGGTCGCTTTGTTTACCGTCACCGATTGGGCGACAGCAGTGTTGTGGTTTGCAGCGGCGACCGCGTCAGGTCTGCTTCGGACGTTCGCCGAACGTGTGCTGGTATTGCGGGATCAGGGGCTTCACAGCCGGATCAAGCTGATGGCCGCCACCATTTCCTGCATCGCCTGGTCAGCGGCGCCGCTGCTCGCATTCATCTACGGTGGCGCCTATGGCGTGCCGCTGGGCGTCGCCCTTCTCATGGCCGGCTATGTGCTGGTCTTCACCCAAATGCGCGCCGCGCCCCGTGAGGCCCTGATCGTGTCGGCGCCCTATTCGGTGGTCGTGGTGCTGCTGTTCGCGAAACTGTGGGGCACGCCGGGCTTTTGGGTGGTGCTAAGTATGATCCCGGTTCTGGCGCTGGCCTTGTTGATCAAGGTGGCCATCACCCAGATGAAGGACAGCGATCTGGAAGCCGTCAACCGCCGCCAGGCCGAACTGATCGCCGAGTTGGAAACCGCCCGTGACACGGCCAACGCCGCCAGCGCCGCCAAATCCAACTTCCTGGGCGTTATTTCACACGAGCTTCGCACGCCGATGAACGGGGTTCTGGGGGCCGCGCAACTGTTGCAGATGTCCGAGCTCAGCGACCGCCAGAAAGAATTCGTCGGGGTCATCCGCGACTCCGGCGAAGGGCTTATGGTGCTGCTGAACGACATCCTCGACATCACCAAGATCGAGTCCGGCAAGATGGAACTGGACTTCGTCGATGTCGAAGCCGAGACCCTCGCCGCTCGGTTGACGGGCCCGTTCAAGGCCCAGGCCGAAGCGCGCGGACTGACCTTCACGACCGACATCCGCGGCGCGTTGCCGCCGCTTCTCAGAATGGACCCGCTGCGCCTGGCGCAGGTGACGCACAACCTGCTGGCCAACGCCATCAAGTTCACGCCCCAGGGCGAGGTTCGCCTGATTATCGACAGCGAGCCGGCAAGCGACGGCCGCACGACCTTGCGACTTGGTGTCGTCGATTCCGGCATCGGTATCGCCGCCGACGATCTGACGCGCCTGTTCCAGCCCTTCTCTCAGGTGGACGGGTCGTCCACCCGCAAGTTCGGCGGCACCGGCCTGGGCCTCAGCATTTGTCAGCGTTTGGCCGCCCTGATGGACGGCGAGATCACGGTGACGTCGACCCCCGGCAAGGGATCGACCTTCACCCTGCACGCGACCTTCGACACGCCTCAGATCGAGGCTGTTCGCGTCGCCGCCTAATCAGTCGCGCAGCAGTTCGTTGACGCCGGTCTTGGCCCGCGTCTGCGCGTCCACACGCTTGACGATGACGGCGCAGTACAACGACGGCCCGCCATTGGGATCCGGCAGCGACCCCGGCACGACCACCGAATAGGCCGGCACCTCGCCTCGGAACACTTCGCCGGTCGCCCGGTCCACGATCTTGGTCGAGCCCGACAAGTAGACGCCCATGGCCAGGACCGCGCCCTCGCGCACGATCACGCCCTCGGCCACCTCGGCGCGGGCGCCGATGAAGCAGCCATCCTCGATAATGGTCGGATTGGCCTGCAGCGGCTCCAGCACGCCGCCGATGCCCGCGCCGCCCGACAAGTGCACATTCTTGCCGATCTGGGCGCAGGAGCCGACCGTGGCCCAGGCATCCACCATCGAGCCCTCATCGACGAAGGCGCCGATGTTCACGAACGACGGCATCAGCACCACATTCTTGGCGATATGCGCGCCGTGACGGACAATGGCGCCGGGCACCGAGCGGAAGCCGGCCGACTGATAATCCGATGCGGTCCAGTCGCCGAACTTGTTGGGCACCTTGTCCCAGAAGGGACCAACGGCGACGGGATGATCCACCGACAGCGGCATGACGGACGGGGCGCCCGCCCGCATGATCTGGTTGTCGTTCAGACGGAAGGACAGCAGCACCGCCTTCTTCAGCCACTGATGCGTGGTCCAGACGCCATCGCCGCCGCGCGAGGCGACGCGCGCCTGCCCGGAATCCAGCAGGGCCAGGGCGGTTTCAACGGCGTCCCGCACCTCGCCATGCGTGGCGGCGGACACCTCGGCGCGCTGCTCCCAGGCGGCCTCGACGATGGATTCGAGATGCGACAGATCGGTCATGCGGCGTCCTTGAAGCTCAGATCGGAAAGGAAGTCGAAAAGGTCCGGGGCCACATGGTCGATATGCGGCCCGATCGGCTTGCCATGGCCGTCGCCGATCAGGACCGTCGCCATGCCCAGCGCCTTGGCCGGCTCCAAATTCTTGGGCGTGTCCTCGAAGAAGGCGGATCGGTGCGGATCGATGCCGAACTGATCCAGCATCCGGCGGAAGGTCGCGGGATTGGGCTTGGGCGTCAGATCCCCATCCTCAATGGCGAAGACGCCTTCGAAACAGTCGGCGACGCCGATACGCTCCAGCACACGGTGGGCGTATTCACGCGCGCCGTTGGTGAAGACATAGCAACGACCGGGCAGGGCCTTCAGCTGCTCGGCCAGACGCGGATTGGGCTCGACCCCGTCAAGCGGCACGTCGTGCACCTCGCGCAGGAACCGTTCGGTATCGACCGCATAGTTCGCCATCAGCCCGGCCAGGGTTGTGCCGTGCTCGTCCAGAAACTGGCGCTGCATCGCGGCTGCGGCCTCGGGCTCCAGCCCGACAGCTTCGACCACGAAGGCGTTGATGCGCGCCTGGACCAGCCGCATCAGACCCTGCTCGCGCGGATACAGTGTGTCGTCCATGTCGAACACCCAGGCGCGCACATGCCCAAGGGATGTGGAACGGGGGTCGATCAAGACGCCTTCACCAGGGTGCCGGCGCCGAACTCGGTGAACAACTCGACCAGCATGGCGTGCGGTCGGCGCCCGTCCAGAATGACCACCGCCTCGACGCCCGCGCGAACGGCGGCCATGGCAGTCTCCAGCTTGGGGATCATGCCGCCGGTGGCGACGCCGGTGTCGATCAGGTTTTGCGCCTCGTCCAGCGTCATCTGACGGATGATGTCGCCGTCCGCGCCCTTGACACCCGGCACGTCTGTCAGAAGCAGCATCCGCTTGGCGGTCAGCGAACCCGCGACCGCGCCGGCCACCGTGTCGGCGTTGACGTTGTAGGTCTGTCCGTCCTCAGCCACGCCGATCGGGGCGATGACCGGCACCCAGTCTTCGGTCTCGGACGCGATCAGACCCGCGATCAGTTTGGGATCCACCTTCGTCGGCTCGCCGACATAGCCCAAGTCGACCTCGTGCTCGATCATGCTGTCGGGATCGCGCTTCGTCCGACGCGTTTTCTCGACGGTCAGCAAACCGGCGTCCTTGCCCGACAGGCCGACGCCGCGCACGTCCGCCTCCTTGCCGGCCATGGTGATCCAGTGGGCAATCTCTTTGTTGACCGCGCCCGACAGCACCATCTCGGCGACCTCCATCGTCGCCGGATCGGTGACCCGCAGCCCGTCGACGAAGCTGGACTTCACCCCCGCCTTGTCCAGCATGGCGCTGATCTGCGGCCCGCCGCCATGCACCACCACCGGGTTCACGCCCATCAGCTTCAGCAGCACCACATCGGCCGCAAACTGCCGCGCCACGGCGCTCTCGCCCATGGCGTGACCGCCGTATTTGATGACCACGGTCTCGCGGTCATAGACCTGGATATACGGCAAGGCCTCGGCGAGCGTCTTCGCCGTCTCCCAGCTGCGTTCTTCCGACTGGCGTTCTGTTTCGTTCATCACGCGCGAGGAAATAGCGGGGCATTCACGTGAAGTCACGCGACCATCACACCGACCTTCTGCTGCCGTAGCCCTAGCTCATCTACTCATGTGCGGACATAGATCGCTCTATGCCGGCCAAGCTCAAACATTCAAATCTCGGCGCACTTCGACGCCCCATAGAGCCACACCAAGGTCTCGTCGATCTCCACGATCTGTTCGGCAGCGAACCTTGCCACAGCGGCTTGGGCACAGCAAAACGCTTTCGTATGTTCGCCCTATTCATTCTCCCCTTTGCGGTCCGAAACGATCCCATGACCTATGAATGGGTTTTCTATCGCGCGCTCGGATCGTTAGAGGCCCTGATGCTAATCGCGCCACCCTGGTACTTCGATGGTATCGACAAAAGGGAGAATTCCGACAGTTGGGCGACTTTGGCAACCACCCAAGTCACGCACAAGTACGAACTCCCCACGCAAAATCATATGGAACGCGTTGAGCGTGTAGTGATCGAAGAATCAGCGCTCACCCGTATCAAGGCGCAATACCCCAGCCCAAATAAGATTTGGGCGGAAACTTTGGGAAAAGAGATCCCCGAACTTAGATCTAGCATTAATATAGCACTAATGACGGCCCGCACTCGACCCCGCGCCGTGATACTGTGGGCAAATTGCCCTTCCGTCAGCGCAGCAGCCCGCAATCAAGAAATTCCTGTGATTCACAACGAACTAGGGCCTTTGCGAAGCCCTTGGTTTAAGCCAACCGCATATTTCGACCTTAACGGCGTAAACGGAAATACATCCAGTTTAGAGCGCTGGGAAACGTTCCGAAAAAGCGCGGAAGGCGTTCCCGTTCTCAGCCGAAAGCGCCTTCTCGAGGTGCTTGGGGCCCGCCAAGAAGGCCGAACTTCACGAAGCCGAAGGCGTGACGGCAGTGTTGACCGTCGATACAGGGCAGGTGTGGCGCTTCAAGTCCCCACCGACTCGAATCTGATCGCCTTCGGAAATGGAAACTCAAACCTGGACGCAATCCTCACTGCTCAGCGCTATTTTGGCGACGTGCTGGTCCGCCCCCACCCTTCAATGCCAGAGAAACATCATAGCCTCACGGTCGACTGGGACGAATCCGATGACCCTGCCGATTTTCTATCCAAGATAGATCACCTCGTAACCGTTAACTCAAGCTTGGCGCTAGAAGCTATGCTGAGAGGCATTCCCACGACCATACTGGGACAATCACCGTTTGCTTGGGGCGCCAATACCGAGGCGGCCCCGCAGAACAATAAAAACAGTCGAGAGCATCTTCTTTGGCTCAACTGGATTGTTTTTGGGTACTTAATTCCGGAAGATTTTTTATTCAATAATAGCTATTATAACTGGCGATTATCATTAGATGCTACCGAGCATTCAATATATATAAAAAACTTCCTGTTTTGGACGAGATGCGTTGAGGGGCCAGACAATGTCTAAGATTTGTATCGACGGCTACAACATTGCTCTTCCTCGTGGAACTGGCATTGCCACATACGGAAAAGCTCTGCTTGAAGCGAACAAGGCGAGAGGAGCAACGTGCGAGATACTTTTCGGCCCCGCTGCGACGCGTTCTGCTAGCAACCTAGTCAATGAGGCCGCCCTGGTTGAGCCGGCTAGCGCTCCGGCGCGTTTGAAGCGCTTGCAACGCCTGCGCCGCGACGTAGACACCGCAACAAGCCGATTTGGCCGCACAGCGTGGCCGATCAAAGCCACCCACCAAGTCAGATGGCGTGACCGCGCCGACCCTCCTGCAGATCAATTCTGGTCGGCACCACATTTGTACAACCGAGCAAACAGATGCTTCAAGCACTACAATACACTGACGCCCTTGCTTTTCGAAAAGTCCGAAAAGCCGCCATCGGTCATGCACTGGACGATGCCGTTACCGATATGGGCACGCAACGTACCGAATATTTACACCATACATGACCTAATACCACTGACAGCGCCGTTCACGACCTTAAATAATCGCGCTGAATACATGACCCTCCATAAGAAAATCATACGACATGCAGATCAATTTGCGGTTATTTCGCAGAAAACTAAAGAGGATCTTATATCTATATTTGGTGTACACGAGGATAGAATAACAACGACATATCAGTCTGTCTATATTCCAGACAGTGTACTTGATACAAAAGATTCAGATGTGTGCGAAGAAATTAGAAGCACATTTAACTTGGATTGGAAGTCATACTTTATACATTTCGGCGCAATTGAACCGAAGAAGAATTTGGGTCGCATTGTGGAAGCCTATTTATCTACAGGATCTCAATCACCCCTTGTTGTGGTGGGGTCCCGCGGATGGCTAGATGAAGATGAAACCGCCCTTATCAATCAGATAAAACGGATCGGAGGTGCTAGCGCAGAACGCATTTACTTATATGAATACATGTCCAGACGAATGCTCTTAAACCTCATTAGGGGCGCTAAGGCGACGTTTTTCCCCTCTCTATACGAAGGTTTCGGTCTACCCATTCTGGAATCCATGGCCCTTGGCACACCGACGCTTACCTCCAAAGACGGCGCAACCGCAGAGGTGGCTGGAGAAGCGGCATTGCTTGTTGATCCTTACGACGTTGACAGCATTGCATCAGGAATGCGGGCTTTAGATGCCGACACCGATCTACTGACTGCACTTTCTGAAAGAGGAAAGGCGCGAGCCAAGGTGTTCAACGCACAGGCGTATGCAGAACGCCTAGACACGTTGTACGCACGCGTGGCCTGACGTCGCTCATATTAGCTTCAATGGGCGCCCTTCATCGCGTCCATGCTTTATCCAATGCGCATAGGCATCTTCACCGGCAGCCGCTACGTCAGGATTCGCCAAAAGGTAGGCCGCAGGGTCAAAGTCGTCTTCAGGCTCTGCGGCGAAATAGCTGGTTGCCGCGATTGCATCGAGATACTCCCGCCTGAGAGGGCGACCTAAGCTTGCGTTCTGCGCGTGTGTATCAAGAATAATATTGTACGGAGATCGAATATCAACAAGACCTCCAGGGACATCAGAGTTCATCGGAGTATAGTATACGCACCCCTCGAAAAAGTAGTGCGTGACGTGCGACCATCTCGTTTTTTCATGGCTGAGATGAATATCTCCACCATGCATCAAATTGGCGAGCCATATAAGGGCCTGCCCTTTTTTTATTGTCAGCGTTTTTGGTTGAATGCCGCTAGCAGCCACCAATTGGCTCCAGAGCCCTTCGTATACCATCTGCGTTGTTCGAGCGCGCGTTGGCCGGTAACCAATGTGCTCATTCGTATAGATTGGCCACCTGTGCGAGCCCGGATAGTAGATTACCGGGCCTTGGTCGGGACCGATATCTTCAAGGGCCACCCACACGCCGCACATGTAACGCTCCGGCATGGATGAAAAATGCACAGAGTCGGTGTGAAAGTGCTGCTGCGTACCTACGGGAAAGTTAAGGGTCTGGAAGGGCCATGCCTTTCGCCCGTAAAGTTCCGACAGAAGGTTGATGATATTGGGATTGACCGCGATGCGGCGAACGTCGTCGTTGAACTTCCAAGCGTCCTGAAGACGCATGTCCGCACCGCGACCGGCGGCGCGCGCCTCCCAATCGTACCTATCATGTAAATCCGCCCGTATCCGATCCGCCATCCCAGAGATGTCTTCGTCCGGGAAATCGATCACCGCATACCCGTCCCGTGCCAAGCTAAGCGCGATTGATCGCAGTTCAGGGGGCGTGGTTCCTTCAGCAAACAACTGATCGAAAAATGGCGATTCGACATTGGGCACACCCGGAAGCGGGTTGGGCTTCATCGACATAAGGGATACTCCAGAGGTTCTGATCAGCAGTGACCGACAGTGTCTAGGATTTCTGCTTTATGCGTTGGTTGGAACTACGGATTGGACACAATGTCTGTTCGTACCTTCAGGCTGCGCGATGATGGCTGCAAACCATCGAAAGACCGCTGTTCGGCAAATGTCCAATGCGGATTAGCGATGGGATCGACCAACGCTTCCCTCCCCCAGATATGACACAAATCTCGAAATTCGGCATCATCCCAGGCGATCTTTTCCTGAGCGTTAGCGTAGCCTCTCGTCTTGCTCTCGTGATGAATAGCCTCAATGTCGCTTGCAAATACGACTGACAGCCCCGCGCTTCTTACGCGCAGGCAGAAATCCACGTCGTTATAGGCGATTGTGAGACGCTCGTTAAATCCGCCCACATGCAAGAAGACTGAATTCCGCACGGCGAGAAAAGCTCCGGTAACGGCTGCCGCCTCACGCGTACGGCGCCATCGCGCGAGAGGACCGCCCTCGCCAGGACCTGCAGCGCGCCCCTCATGGACCGGGCGGCCTGATATGGCGCCAAGAATAATCCCCACATGCTGAAGCGTCCGGTCAGGATAGAGAAGACGAGCCCCAACTGCGCCCACTCCCTCATCTGCCAGCAAGATGCGCAGTCGATCATCCCAGCCAGCCGACAACATCTCTAGGTCGTTATTGGCAAACACGAGAATTTCCTCTTGCGCGCCCTCGGAACCCAGGTTGTTGAAACGTGACCAGTTGAAGGGCTCATCGGCGACGAGAACGCGCGTGGATCCTTCTGCTTCGAGCCTATGCAACAACTCAAGAGTGACAGGCTCGACGCTTCGGTTATCCAAAATCACGACGGACAATAGTTCAGGTCGCGCTGCCGTACGCTCCAGCGACCGCACACAGCTTTCAAGAAGGCCGGCCTGGTCTCGCGTCGGAACGACGACGCGGATACGAAACTCACTGCTAACCATTGTTTCCGCTGCAGGCGGCAGGCTTTCGACGACCGGCGGGCCATCAGCCGTGGGCTCTACGAGACGGCTTGCTAAGACAAGGGGGATTTGTCCGACGCGTTCCCCCGCCTCGAGACGGCACAGCAAATGAAGTCTAGGATCAAGATTTCCTGCCGCAATCAGGTCGATCGTCGTATCTGAGTGCGGCGACACGCTGTAAACTAAAGCCGGTGGAATTGGGTTAGACCTTAGATCATACTTGCCTGGCGCATCCTGCAGCGCAGGCCACCGCCAATGGCCTCCGATACCACCACTGATATGTACACAGTGGTCATGGTCCGTATAAAGCGCGATTGGCTCATCACCTCCAGCTGCGGAGAACCAGTCTAGCGCTGATGAAGTAAGAATGAGACCTGCATGAATAATAAGAACGTCCATGCTGCCCCATTCCAACAGCGGAACGGTGTCGAAAAAACCAATTCGTGGATCGACCTTCTCTAGGCTTCCTACGGAATGCTCGCGAACCGACGTGTCTGCCAAAACCACTGCCCGCCACTCGCTTGACGACTGATCAAGGAGAGAGGTCAAGCTGGCCCGGACATAGGATGGTCTAGCGCCGCGCGCATCCAAAATAACACAAACAGGACGTTTGACGGGCACGTTAGCCGGAAAAAGGGGGGGAAAGGCACGTCGAAAGTCATGCCAAGCTTGCGGCGGAAAGGTCGCGGCGCGCGACAAGTCACGTACCGCAACTCTGAGCCTGTCGATCTCGTCATTGACGTACCGCACTCCGTTGGCAATGGCGGTGTCCCCATAATGGTCGGTACTCAACTTCTCGCGCAACCCCAGGGCTATAAGCTCGTTACGAGCGACCTCATCTCGGGGCGCAACGGAAACGGCTCTGGCATATGCATCGGCCGCTTCCGACCGCCGCCCCAACAGCTTCAATGCGTGGCCTAGGTGTATATGAGGAGCCACGCTAGACGGATCGAGTTTAACGGCGCTTCTATATGCTGTTTCCGCCTCGGCCAGACGTCCAAGCTCTTTGAATGCATGCCCTTGCTGCAGCCGCGCCCCGATGCTGTCGGGTCGAGCCCGTATGGCCAGCGAGAAACTATCGAGCGCCGCCTGCCAGTCTGTGCTCGAGCT
>Ga0209023_10004479_pt1 | contig 15870 bp, 15 predicted proteins | sample LakOneMetagenome_FD_187468 | JGI IMG/M metagenome (GOLD analysis project Ga0209023, IMG submission 187468) | Freshwater and sediment microbial communities from Lake Erie, Canada (SPAdes) (version 2) | ecosystem: Environmental > Aquatic > Freshwater > Lentic | place: Lake Erie, Canada... | reverse complement strand
CAGCGGCTGGCGTTCGCCGGCGCGCTGGCGCGCGATCCGCATCTGCTCATCGCCGACGAGGTCACCTCGATGATCGACCAGGCCGGCCGCGACGCGTTGACCTCGATGATGTCCGGGCTGACCGAGCGCCACGACATGAGCGTCGTGCAGATCACCCACTACGCGGGCGAGGCGCAGACCGCCGACCGGATAGTCACCCTGTCCGAGTCGCTGGACAACACGACCATGGTGGAGACCTCCGCGGTGCCGTCGGCGGCGGCCCCCGAGAGCCTGGGCGAGGTCGTCATCGAATGCGACCGCATCACCCACCGTTACAACGCCGGCACTCCGTGGGCCAAGACCGCGCTGCGCGACGTCAGCTTCACCGTCCGCGCCGGTGACGGGGTTCTGGTGCACGGCGGCAACGGGTCGGGCAAGTCGACGCTGGCCTGGATCATGGCCGGGCTGGTGACGCCGACGGTCGGCGAATGCCGGGTGGCCGGCCGTCCCGCGAGCAGCCAGCACGGCGAGGTCGCGGTCGCCTTCCAGGCGGCCCGGCTGCAGCTGCTGCGGCCCCGGGTGGATCTGGAGGTCGCCTCCGCGGCCGGCTTCTCCCCGGACGACCGGGCGCGCGTCGCCGAGGCGCTGCGCACCGTGGGCCTGGACGCCTCGCTGGCCCGGCGTCGCATCGACCAACTTTCCGGCGGCCAGATGCGCCGCGTGGTGCTGGCCGGACTGCTGGCCCGGCGGCCGCGGGTACTGATCCTCGACGAACCGCTCGCCGGTGTCGACGCGCCCAATCAGCGAAAGCTGGTGCGGCTGCTGGAAGATCTGCGCCGCGACACCGGGCTGACCGTCGTCGTCATCTCGCACGACTTCGTCGGGCTGGAGGGCCTGTGCCCCCGGATCCTGCACCTGTCCGGCGGTGTGCTGGAGCCCGCGTCGGCCTCGGCGGAGGGAGTGTCATGACCCGCGAAGAACCCGCGACGAAACAACCGCGGCCGGTGGTGCTGCTGCGCCCGGTCCCGGGTGACTCGGTCATCCATCGGCTGTGGGCCGGCACCAAGCTGTTGACGGTATTCGTGTTGTCGGCGCTGCTTACGTTCTATCCGGGCTGGGTGGGCATCGGTGCGGTGGCGGCGGTGGTCGTCCTCGCCGCGGCGTTGGCCCGCATCCCGTTCGGGGTGCTGCCGTCGGTACCCAAGGTGCTGTGGCTGCTGATCGCCTTCGGCGCGTTCACCGCGGCGCTCAGTGGCGGTGAACCCATCGTGCAGCTCTTCGACACCAATGTGGCCCTCGGCGGGTTGTTGACGTTCACCCGGGTGACCACGCTGGCCGTGGTGCTGCTGGGTTTGTCGATGATGGTGTCGTGGACCACCAATGTCGCCGAAATCGCGCCCGCCCTGGCCACATTGGGCCGGCCGCTGAAATTCCTGCGCATCCCGGTCGACGAGTGGGCGGTAGCGATCGCGTTGGCGCTGCGCTCCTTCCCGATGCTGATCGAGGAGTTCCGGGTGCTCTACGCCGCCCGCAAGCTGCGGCCCCGGACGGTGCTGCCCATGCGCCGGATGCGGTGGCGGCGTTTCCTGTTCGAGCTGGTCGACATGCTGGTCGCGGCGATCACCGCCGCGCTGCGCCGCGCCGACGAGATGGGCGATGCGATCACCGCCCGCGGCGGCATGGGCCAGATCTCGGCAAGCACCGCCCGGCCCGGCCGCAGCGACGCGGTGGCGCTGGCGATCGTGGCGCTGGTCTGCGTCGCGGTTATCGCGCTGTAGCCGCCTGCGCTCGGGCCAGCGCGGTATCCACCGGCAGCCGGCCGAGAAACATCTCGTCGAAAAACGGCTTGATGGCGGCCAATCCTGCCGGCACGCCCGCCCCGGCGGGCACCTCGGCGTGCGGGCCGGCCAACACATCGAAGAACGGCGCGACGTCGACGCCGCGCCCGGCCCAGTACTGCAGGTAACCGTGCTGGGCGGACCGCACCGCCGGGATGGCCACCCCGTCGGCCCCCAGATACGCGTTGGCCTCGGCGCTGCCGAGCCAGGCCAGCAGCCGTCGTACCTGCTCGGGATGGGCGGTCGCGGCGTTGCCGGCGGCGACGATGCCGTTGGTGACGCTGACCCGGCCTTGCGGGCCGGCGGGCATCGGGGCGATACCCCAACCGAAGTCGGCCGACCCGGCGATCATCGCCAGGTTGTAGGTCCCGGACTGGAACAGCGCCATCTTCCCGGCCAGGAACTGATTCCGGGAGAAATCGCCGTTGTTGTTGGTGGCCGACGCGGGAGGGGCGACCCGGTCGGTATTGATCAGTGCGACCAGATAGCCGAACGCCGTGCGCCCGGCCGGACTGTCGAAGGTGAACGCGTCCTCGGTGACCAAGCGCCCGCCCGCCGACGCCAGGTAGTTCAGGTTGATCGCCTGCAGGTCGTTGGCCGCGTTGTAGCCCCACGTCCGGGTGCGCCCGGCATCGAAGCCGGGATCGGCGGCACTGCGGCCCACGGTATCGACGGTCAGCCGGGCCAGCAGCGGTCGCAGGGTGTCGGCGTCGGTGCCCCAGCGCAGGTCGGCCAGATCGTCGGGACCCACGCCGGCGGCGGCCAGCAGATCGCGGTTGTAGTACAGCGCGATGCCGGCGTCGGTGAGCTGCGGTACCCCCCACAGCGTGCCGCCGCGGGTGAACTGTCCGACGACGCTGGGCTCCCAGTCCGGGTCGGCCTCGATCGGCAGCAGCCGCCCGCTGTCGGCATACGGCGCCAGATAACTGCTGTTGAGCCAGAACACGTCATCGGCGCTGTGCCCGGCGACGTCGGCGCGCAGCGAGTCGAAATACCCGGCGTAGGCGACCGTGTCGATGCGGACCTCGATGTCGGGATTCGCGGCGGTGAACGCATCCAGCGACTTGCGGTAGGCCGCACCGATCTGCGGATCCCACAGCCGCAGCGTCAACACCGTGCGGTCCGACGGACCGGGTTCGCGGCCCAGCAGCACCGCCGCCGACAGCAGCAGCACCAACACCAGTCCCATCACCAGCGCCGCGTACGTCGAAAACCGCAGCCTCATTTTAGGCCCGTCAGCACAATGGATTTCACGATGTGACGCTGAAACACCACGAACAGCACCAGCAACGGGAGCATCGCGACGGTGGTGGCCGCCATCACCAGCGGCCACTGTGCGTTGTACTGCGACTGCAGGCCCGCGGTGGCCACCGTCAGCACCCGCCACTTGCCGCCGCTGGTGATCACCAGCGGCCACATGAACGAATTCCATTGCGACACCACGGTGATCAACGTCAACGTCACCAGCACCGGGCGACTCGCCGGGATGATCACATGCACCAGCACGTCGAGGGTGTTGGCCCCGTCGAGCCGCGCCGCGCGCTCCAGATCCCGCGGGATACCGCGAAAATGCTCCCGCAGCAGGAAGATCGCATACGGCGAACCGAAGACGAACGGCAGCACCAAAGCCCAGAAGGTGTTCCGCAGCCCCAGCGACGCCATCATCAGATACAGCGGCACCACGGTCACCGTGGCCGGCACCATCAACGTCGCCAAGTACACCCAGAACAGCGCGTCCCGGCCGGGAAAACTCAACCGCGCGAACGCATACGCCGCCGCCACCGACGACGTCAACTGACCCACCAGGATCACCGCCGTCATCAGCGCGGTGACCACCGCCGCCCGGCCGAACCCCGCACCCGAGAGCGCCGCGTAATTCTGCACCGTCGGCGGTGCGGGCAGCGCCAGGCCGGCCGAGGTGGCGAACTGACTCGCCGACGTCAACGACGTCACCAGACCCAGCGCGAACGGCACCAGGGTGATGACGGCCGCGGCCGCCAACAGCAGGTACACGCCACCGCGGCGCAGCGCCCGGGACTCAGTGCAGGTCATAGCTGATCCGGCGGCGGAAATAGAGCTGCTGGACGACGGTGACGCCGACCAACAACACGAACAACACGATGGCCATCACCGCGGCCCGCCCGATCGCGGCGTTGCCGAACGCCTCGGCATAGATGCGGTGCGCGACCAGGTCGGTGCGCCCGGCCGGCCCACCGCCGGTCAGCGCGTACACGGTGTCGAAGATCTGCGCGGCGCTGATCACCCCGGTCACGGCGACGAAGAACAGGGTGGGGCGCAGCATCGGCAGGGTGATCCGCCAGAACCGCTGCCAGGACGTGGCACCGTCGATCCGGGCGGCGTCGTGCACCGCGGGCGGAATCGACAGCATCCCGGCCAGGAAGAACAACGCCACATAACCGACGTTGGTCCACACCGTCACCGCCGAGACCACCGGCAACGCCAACCCCGGGTCGGTCAACCACTCGACGTGACGGCCCAGCACCGTCGCCACCGCGCCGTCGGTCGGCGCCAGGATCCACCGCCACAGCACGGCGATGGCCAGCGGCGCGCAGATCCACGGCAGCACGTACACCGTGCGGAAGAAACCGCTGCCGGGCAGGTCGCGGGCCAGCAGCGCCGCCAGCGCCATCCCCAGCACGATCTGCACCGGCACCACCAGGGCGATGAATGCCAAGGTGACCAGCAGGGAATTCCCGAACGACGCATCGGTCAACACCGAACGCCAATTGTCGGTCCCCACATAGCCGATCGGCCCCAGCAGGTCCCAACTGCGGAAACTCAGCCAGATCACCACCAACATCGGCAGCAGCAGGAACACCAGCACCCCGAACAGGCTCGGCGCCAACAGCGCATAGCCGAGCGTGGTGTCGCGCCGCCGGGACATGAGGCCATTAAACCGCGCGGATGTCCGGCACAGGGCGCGGCCGGGCCGCTACGGTAGCTCAACGTGAACGCCGTCGACGCCGAGTTCCTGTCGCTGCCCCGGGTGGAACTGGCCGACGCCGCCCTGTCGGCGGCGGTGGCCGCCGGGGCCAGCTACGCCGACCTGCGGGTGCACCGCATCAGCACCGAGATCATCCAGTTGCGCGACGGCGAATTGGAGAGCTCGGTGCTCACCCGCGAACTGGGCCTGGCGGTCCGGGTGATCGTCGCCGGCACCTGGGGCTTCGCCTCACACGCCGAGTTGAGCGTCGACGTCGCCGCCGCCACCGCCCGGCGCGCGGTCGAGGTCGCCAACACCCTGGCCGCGCTCAACGCCGAAGCCATCGAGCTGGCCGACGAACCCGTCTATGCCGGTGTGCAGTGGGTGTCGAGCTACGGCATCGACCCGTTCGTGATCCCCACCGGTGACAAGATCGCGGTGCTCGGCGAGTACTCGGAGCGACTGCTGGCCGCCGACGGCGTCGACCACGTCTCGGCCGGGCTCAACGCGGTCAAGGAGCAGGTCTTCTACGCCGACACGTTCGGCTCGTCGATCACCCAGCAGCGGGTGCGGGTGATGCCGACGCTGGAGGCCGTCGCCGTCGACGCCGCCGCCGGGCACTTCGAATCGATGCGCACCCTGGCCCCGCCGATGGGCCGCGGCTGGGAGGCACTGGCCGGCGACGACGTCTGGGACTGGAGTACCGAACTGGCACGGCTGCCCGAGTACCTCGCCGAGAAGACCAAGGCACCCTCGGTCACCCCCGGGCCCACCGACCTGGTCATCGACCCCACCAACCTGTGGCTGACCATCCACGAATCCATCGGGCATGCAACCGAATACGACCGGGCCATCGGCTACGAGGCGGCCTACGCCGGCACCTCGTTCGCCACCCCGGACAAGCTGGGCACCCTGCGCTACGGGTCGGAGGTGATGAACGTGACCGCCGACCGCACGGTCGAGCACGGCCTGGCCACCATCGGTTTCGACGACGAGGGGGTGGCCGCCCAGTCCTGGGACCTGGTGCGCGACGGCATCTTCGTCGGCTACCAACTGGACCGCGTCTTCGCGCCGCGACTGGGCAAGACGCGCTCCAACGGCTGCTCCTACGCCGACTCGCCGCACCACGTGCCGATCCAGCGGATGGCCAACGTGTCACTGGCCCCGGCCCCCGAGGACATCTCCACCGACGACCTCGTCTCTCGGGTGGACGACGGCATCTACATCGTCGGCGACAAATCCTGGTCAATCGACATGCAGCGGTACAACTTCCAGTTCACCGGGCAGCGCTTCTACCGGATCCGCGACGGGCGGCTGGCCGGTCAGGTGCGCGACGTCGCCTACCAGGCGACGACGACGGACTTCTGGAACGCGATGGAGGCCGTCGGCGGGCCCGGCACCTGGCGCCTCGGCGGCGCGTTCAACTGCGGCAAGGCGCAACCCGGCCAGGTCGCCGCCGTCAGCCACGGCTGCCCGTCGGCGCTGTTCCGCGGCATCAACGTGCTCAACACCGTCACCGAGGCGGGCCACCGATGATCCCCGCGCATCAGGTCGTCGAACGGGCGCTGGCCGCGGCCGTCGCCGACGAGACCATCGTCCTGGTCACCGACACCGCGACCGCCGCACTGCGCTGGGCCGGGAACACCATGACCACCAACGGCGTGTCCACCTCGCGACAGCTCACCGTCATCTCCATCGTGCGCGACGGCCGGGTGGCCCGGGTGGGCTCGCTGTCGACCGCCCAGGTCGATCCCGACGACATCCCCGCGCTGGTGGCGGCCTCGGCCGCCGCGGCCCGCGGTGCACCACCGTCACGGGATGCCTTTCCATTGCTGGGCGCCGGCACCACCCCGCCGGATTGGGAGACTCCCGCCCCCGGGACCGGGGTCGACGCCTTCGGCTCGGTCGCCGCCGATCTGGCCCGCGGCTTCACCGGGCCCGACACGCTCTACGGGTTCGCCCATCATGTCGTCGAGACCACCTGGCTGGCCACCTCGACCGGGGTGCGCCGGCGCTATACCCAGCCGACCGGGTCGGTGGAGATCAACGCCAAACGGGACGGGGGCAGTGCCTGGGCCGGTGTCTCCACCCCGTGGTTCGTCGACGTACCGACCGAAGGGATGCTGGCCGAGCTGTCGATGCGGCTGGACTGGGCGCGGCGGCGCGTCGAGCTGCCGGCCGGGCGGTACGAGACGATCATGCCGCCGTCGACCGTCGCCGACATGATGATCTACCTGGGCTGGACGATGGGCGGCCGCGGCGCGCAGGAGGGCCGGACCGCACTGGCCGCCCCCGGCGGCGGCACCAGGGTGGGGGAACGGCTCGGCGATCTGGGGTTGACCCTGTATTCCGATCCGGATGCCCCCGGTCTGGAATGCGCCCCGTTCGTCGCGGCCGCCAGCTCGTCGGACACCACGTCGGTGTTCGACAACGGACTGGATGTCGCGCGGGTCGACTGGATCCGCGACGGGCGCATCAACGCGCTGGCCTACCCGCGTGCCGCTGCGGCGGAATTCGATGCGCCGGTCGCCGTCGGCGCCTCGAACCTGTTGATGACCGGCGGTGACGCCGATCTGGCCGATATGGTCGCCGCCACCGAGCGGGGTCTGCTGCTGACCACGCTCTGGTACATCCGCGAGGTCGACCCCACCACGCTGCTGCTGACCGGGCTGACCCGCGACGGGGTGTACCTGATCTCCGACGGCGAGGTGACCGCCGCGGTGAACAACTTCCGGTTCAACGAATCGCCGCTGGATCTGCTGCGCCGCGCTACCGAGGCCGGCCGCACCGAGACGACGCTGCCGCGAGAGTGGGGCGACTGGTTCAACCGAGCCGCGATGCCGTCGCTGCGCATCCCGGATTTCCACATGTCCTCGGTCAGCCAGGCTCAGTAGAGCAGGCGACACACGCGCGTCGATGGCCGATACTGGCAGGGTGCTGACAGATCTGAAACGCCTGGTGGCCATCTCGCCGCCCGCACACTCGGCGACCAACGCCGCGGTGCGGGAAGTATGCGCGACGACGATCGGCCTGGCGCCGTTGCCCGCGGAATCACCCGGCGGCGCGGTGGACCCGATGATCACCGAATTCGCCGAACAGTTCAGCGCCGACGTTTCCGGGATCACCGCGGCGCAGCGCGCCGCCTACACCGAGCTGCTCGGGACGGACGCGGCAAGCGTGACCCTGCTCATCTACGTCGCCGACTTCGTCCCGCGGGTGATCGCCGGACTGCGCGCACTCGGGGTGGACATCACCACCGAGGTGACCGAGTGGGACCACCGCACCGATCCGGGGGCGCTGCTGCTGGGCAAGATGGTCGGCCGCATCGGACAGGGCCAGCAGCTGGACCCGGTGACCACCGAGGTGGTGCGGCTGCGGGTGGCCCGCGCCCACAACTGTCGGCTGTGCAAGTCACTGCGGGAGACCAGCGCGCTGGACGCCGGGGCGTCGGAGTCCATGTACTCCCGGATCGACGACTACGAGAGCTCGGACCTGTCGGTGGCGCACAAGGCGGCGCTGCGCTACACCGACGCGATGATCTGGACGCCGTCGCAGCTCGACGGTGCGGAGTTGCTGTCGCACTATGACCGCGACGCGGCCGTCGAGCTCACCTTCGACATCCTGCGCAACTCCTGCAACAAGATCGCGGTGTCACTCGGTGCCGACGCCGCCCGGGTCGCCGAGGGTACCGAGAACTACCGGATCGGCCCCGACGGGTTGCCGATCTACGGCTGAGCAGGCGCGCAATACCCGGTATTCGGCGCCGGACGGGATACGGTTGGCCAATGTCGGATGCCGGTTACGGGGATTTCGAATTCGAGCGGAAGTTCTTCGTCGACGGGCTGCCCGCGGTGGCGGCCTCGGACCCGGCCCCAGGACTGATCGTGCAGGCCTACCTGTTCGGCGTCGACGGCTATGCCGTCCGCATCCGGGTGCAGGGCTCGGCGCCGGCCACGGTGGATGCGCCGGTGCCGGCGTTGCTCGACGCACTCGGTGACGACGCGGTGGGCACCATGACCGCGAAGGGGCCCGCCGTCGGGGGCACCCGCTACGAGGCCGAGCGGGAACTGGACGCACAGGTCGCTTCTCAGATTGTCCGCCGCGCCGACGACGTCGTGGTCAAGGTTCGTTACTCGGTGTGGTTGGGCGAGGACGGCTGGGTGCTGGATCGGTTCCTCGGTGGCAATGCGCCGCTGGTGCTGGCCGAAGTGGAGCGCGGCGGGCCGGTGATCGATCTGGAGATCCCCGACTTCTGCATCACCGAGGTGTCCGAGGACGACCGGTTCCGCAACGAATACCTGGCAAAGCATGCCTTCGGCGCCTGGGCGGGGCAGTACCGGCGCGACCTCGACCGCCGCGGCCCGGCGTTCATCGGTCATCTGGGCAGCAACCGGTTCGCCGGGAGCTGAGCCGAGTATCGATCAGGCCGGGGCCGGGGAGTCGACGACGGTCAGTCCGCATTCCCGGGCGCGCGCGGCGAGGGGCCGATCGAAGGTTGCGACGGCGGCCCGGGATGTCTCTGCGGCATAGAGCACGCAGCAGTCCGGCAGCTTCAGACCGGTTGCGGCCCGGATCGCTCCGAGCCGCTGGGCTGCTTCGGCGGGTAGCTCCAGTGTCCGGATGCCCAGGCGGCGGATCAGCTCGGTGAGCCGGTCGGAGCGTCCTGCCCGGGCGGCGCCGACGTAGAGCTCCGCGAGTGTCACCACGCTGGAAGCGAACTCCTCGGCTGCGTTCGCCGTGAGCAGGCGGGATGCCCGCCGGTGGTGGAGGTCGGTGGACTCGAAATGGCCGATCAAGACACTGGCGTCGAGAACGATCATTCGGGCCAGTCGCGGCGGAGCTCGTCGAGGTAGCCGGGTCCGAAGACCCCGGTCAGTGCTCCGCTGGTTTCGGTGATCGCGTCCTGACGGCGGTGGTGGTCCTCGGAGTCCATCCGCGCCAGTGCGTCGCCGCCGGTGAGGATGAGGCGGCGCAGCAGCAGGCCGGGCTTGGCCGCGAGTTCCGGCCATCGGCGTCGGGCGATTCCGAGGGCCTCGGCGATGTCCTCGGTTTCGGTGACGGCGTGGCGCCGGTGACTGGTCGGCACCCGCGAAGTGTAACACTTCGATTCTAGGTGTCACACATGGCTGTCGGATCACCCAGGGCGGTGCCGGCTGCGGCGGCGTGCGAACATGGGTCCCGCGCAAAACGCTGGGGGCGATAGCTCAGTCGGTTAGAGCCGCGGACTCATAATCCGCTGGTCCCGGGTTCGAGCCCCGGTCGCCCCACTGAACTGCCCCGCTGAAGAGCTCCACCGAACACGCACCGCCCTGGTGCTGGTGTACACGCGTGTCCCAAAACCCCGGGCAGCGTCCCTCTCGCCGCTAGCATCGGCTCCCATGCGGGATGTGGACCGGCGCGCGATACTGCTCGGCGCGGGGGTTCTGGCCGGCCTGGCGGGCTGGACCACCCGCACCGCGCCAACGGCCCGCGCCGACCCCGATGAACGGGTGGATCTGAACCTGTTGCGGCGCACCTTCACGCTGGCCGAGCAGGCGCGCAGCATCGGGGGAGCGCCCTACGGGGCACTGGTGGCCGACGTCGACGGCAACGTCGTCGCCGAACAGGGCAACACGTCGTCGCTGTCCGGGGGAGACCCGACCCAGCACGCCGAGCTGGTCGCGACGTCGTCGGCCTGGCGGACCCTGGGTTACGACGGCATGGCCGTGGCGACGCTGTACGCCAGCACCGAGCCGTGCACCATGTGCTCCGGCGCCGCCTATTGGACCGGGATCGGGCGCGTGGTCTACGGGCTTTCCGTCGCCCGGCTGCTCGAATTCACCGGGGACACACCTGATCACGCGTCGTTCGCGCTACCGTCGCGCGAAGTTCTGACGCACGGGGCGCGCCCGGTGACGGTCGTCGGGCCGCTTCTGGAAGATGAAGCCGCACAAGCGCATCGGGGCTACTGGCGCTGATCAGCGTTGGCTGCGACTGCAATTCGGTTCGGCGGGCTTGGTCGGCCAGGCGCACACATCCAGGTAGGTGGTGGTGTTGAATCCGCCGCCGTCGAACACCCCGTACGCCTCGCCGTGGGTTCCGGTGTAGGTGGCGCCACCGCCGCCAGAGCCCCCGGAGGTGATGATCGTGGTGACCTGCCAGCCCTTATCCTGCAGCGCCTTCTCGTAGGCCGCCATTACCTCCGCCGGTGCGCCGTCGGCCTGGAAGTGCAGATGGATACCGCCGTCGGCGATGCCGTCGGGCCCCTTGGTCACCGTCGCCTGCGCCGGAGTGGGCACCAGCGCGGGCAGGTCAGCCGCGGCGACGGTGGAGGCCGGCGTCGGCGAGCCCGTGGCCGAGGAGGCCGTCCCCGGGTTCGACGACCCGCCGCACGCGGTGGTCAACAGACCGGCGGCGAGCACCGTCGCGGCCAGTGTTCGTGATCCCGGGTTCATGCTGCTCAGAATCCCACGTGCCGCGCCAACCCACATACGATTCCGTCCCGCAATCTGGGCGTGGCCTTCCGGTCGGCGCCTGTTCACCTCGGGCTTCGAGCATGGGAGAGCCTGAAGCCGACGACGACGGGGAGACCGAGGATGATCCGCATGCGCTATCTGGTGACGGCCGCCATTGCCGGTGTCCTGCTGGCCGGCTGCAGCGGGGGCACCAACGATCAGGGCGCGCCGCCGCTGCTCGATCCCATGGCCACCGGCACGCTGTCCGAACACGGCGGCGCCACTCGGGCCGGGGACAACCGCGCCCAGCTCATCGCCGACTCCATCCGTAACAGCGGCGCCCGCAACGTCATCCTGCTGATCGGCGACGGCATGGGTGACTCGGAGATCACCGTGGCCCGCAACTACGCCCGGGGCGCCGGTGGCGCATTCGCGGCCCTGGACGCCTTCCCGCTGACCGGCCAGTACACCCACTACTCGCTGACCAAGGACGGCAAGCCCAGCTACGTCACCGACTCCGCCGCCAGCGGCTCGGCCTGGGCCACCGGCACCAAGACCTACAACGGCGCGATCTCGGTGGACATCGCCGGCCACGACCAGAAGACGCTGCTGCAACTGGCAAAGGAGGCGGGCAAGGCCACCGGCGACATCTCCACCGCCGAAGTCCAGGACGCCACCCCGGCCGTGCAGGTCGCCCACGTCGCCTCCCGTCGCTGCTACGGACCCGAGGAGACCAGCGCCAAATGCCCGACCAACGCGCTGGAACACGGTGGCGCCGGCTCGATTACCGAGCAACTGCTGACCACCCGCGCCGACCTGGTGTTCGGCGGCGGGGCCAAGACTTTCCAGCAGGTCGCCAAGGCCGGTGACCACCAAGGCAAGACACTCGAGGTGCAGGCCAAGGAACGCGGTTTCCACATCGTGCGCACCGCCGATGAACTGGCGGCGACCACCGCGGCGAGCCAGGACGCGCCGCTGCTGGGCCTGTTCGCCGACGGCAACATGCCGACCCGCTGGACCGGCCCCGTTGCCAGCAGGGGCGGCTACCTGGAGCCCGCGGTGGAGTGCACCGACAACGCCGCGCGCTCCGCGGCGGTACCGACGCTGGCGACGATGATCAAGAAGTCGATCGAGTTGCTCGGTCACAACGAAAACGGATTCTTCCTACAGGTCGAGGGCGCCTCGATCGACAAGCAGGACCACGCCGCCAACCCCTGCGGCCAGATCGGCGAGACCGTCGACCTCGACGAGGCGGCCCAGGTGGCCCTTGATTTCGCCCGGCAGAACAAGGACACCCTGGTGATCGTCACCGCCGATCACGCGCACAGCAGCCAGGTCGTCGAGTCGATGACGGCCCAGGACGTGCAGGCGGCCGCCGACGAGGCCAAGGTGTCGTGGCCGATCGCCCGGGACGCCATCTACCCGGGGCTGACCCGGGTGTTGCGCGGCAAGGACGGCGCACCGCTGACCGTCTCCTACGGAACCTCGGACAACCTGGACGTGCTGGACCAGGGTCACACCGGATCCCAGCTGCGGATCGCCGGCTACGGTCCGGGCGCGGCCAATGTCGTCGGTCTGAGTGATCAGACCGACCTGTTCTTCACCATTGTGCGGGCACTGGGGCTATCAGAGCGCTGATCCCCAGGCCGCGTCCCCGGGCCGCTGCCGGGCGAGCTTCGCAACGCGGCATTTGCTCCCACGGCCGCCGTGCGCAAGAGTGAGCCGGTGACACCCGCCAGTGCCGAAACGCCCCCGGAACCGTTCCCGGCCGAGCAGTCTCCGGCCGAGCAGTCTCCGGCCGAGCAGGCCTCGCCCCAGCCGGGCACCGAGAACTCGCCGAAGAAGGCGGGCCCGCGGATGCCCGCGGCGGTGCAGACCGCGCTCGGGCCCATCACCCGCACCGGCCGGTTCTATGCCGGCGCCTGGCGCCACTACCTGGGCGGCGCGGACACAGAGTCCGGACTGCCGGTCGCGCGCCCGACGGTGGCGCTGCTGGGCCAGGCGCTGCGCGACGAGATCGTGCTCACCGGGCTGCGCACCACCCGCCCGCTGAGCCGCCCGAAGGCATTCCAGCGGATCGATCGGGAAGTCCACGCCGCGCTGGACTTCTACGGCGAACGGGGATTCCTGGAAAACCCCGAGGCGTTCTTCGCCGCACCACCGGAGCTCGAAGTCGCCGAGGTTGAGATCCACAAGGTCAAAGGCCGCGGCCGATCCTATTCGCGGTTTGAGTTCGAAAGCAGCTACCACCCCGATCCCGACGAGCCGGGGGCCCAGCGGTGGGCGTCCTACGCCGCCAACGCGCAGGTGTACGGCCTGCTGCTGCGGCACAATGAACCCCGCCCCTGGCTGGTATGTGTGCACGGCGCCGAAATGGGTCGCGCCGGTATCGACCTGGCGCTGTTTCGGGCGCGGCATCTGCACGAGGACTTCGGCCTGAACGTCATTCTTCCGGTCATGCCGCTGCACGGCCCGCGGGCGCGAGATCTGCCCCGCGGCAAGGCGATTCCGGGCGAAGAGGTCCTCGACGACGTGCATTTCGCGGCCCAGGCCGTCTGGGATGTGCGCCGGGTGCTGTCCTGGATCCGCAGGCAGGAACCGGCCGCGCCGATCGGGCTCAACGCCATCTCCCTCGGCGGCTATGTGTCCTCGCTGGTAGCCAGCCTCGACCCCCACCTCACCTGCGCGATCCTCGGGGTACCCGTCGCCGACCTGATCAGCCTGCTCGGCCGGCACTCGGGTTTCGCCCCCGGCGACCCGCGCTATCAGACCCTGCAGGACGCTGCACCGCTGGCCGCCATGGTGACACCGCTGTCGCTGGAACCGAAGGTGCCACCGAAGGGCCGGTTCATCTACGGCGGCGTCGCCGACCGGGTCGTGCATCCCCGGGACCAGGTGGTCAAGCTCTGGGAACACTGGGGTAAACCCGAAATCGTCTGGTACCGCGGTGGCCATGCCGGGTTCTTCACCGCCCGGCCGGTACAGAAATTCGTCGATGCGGCGCTGGTGCAGTCGGGGCTGGTGGGAAACCGTTAGCTACTTTCGCACGGGTACATAAAAACCGAATTGTGTTTGATTACCGCCGGTACGTGTAGCGTTGTAGGCGGAGGATGCCGGTACGGCTCCACCGCTCTCACGTCATATTGCGCTCCGCGCGCCTTGCGCAGGCCCCGCACAGACGTCCGCGACGTTAGGAAAACGCGCAATGGATTCGGCATCTTTGTTCTCCCATCCCGACGAGACCTGTTCGCCCCCGGTGATCGACAGTAATAACGTTGTAGCGCTGGTCTTTTCGGATATTCCCGCCTCCCCGCCCGCTCGGCACGTCAAGCGGATCGAATCCACACGATGACCGCCCGGCGGTTGGCGCGCCCGGTACGCCTGGCGCTTGCGCCCCGGCTCGGCTCAGACATCGACGGGGCCTGGTGGCCGAGGCACGCATCCGTGGCCGGTGAGCTACCGGAGCTGGTGTCGGTGCTGCGAACGCGGCTGGGCGAGGTTGACGGCATCGAGATCAACTGGTCGGCGACCGAAGGTGCGTCCGATCTTCGCTCCGTTGCGATGGAACCTGCTGCGCCTGTGGGATTGCATCGGCGGCCCAGGGTGATGTGGGTCCGTGGTGCCCGCAGTTCGGCGAAACTGTTGGTCATTCCGAGCTTGACGTCGGTGGAGTTCGGCACGTTGGTGCTCAAAGTTGCTGCCGGACTTCCGATCCGCGGATCAGATGACTCTGGCGAAGGTACGCGGCAGGCTCAGCGGGTGGTGGTCGCCGCGCGTGCCGAGAGCCTGTCCTGGACCCACCGCGGATGCGACGCGGGCACCGGATGAATCGCCAGATCCGGTAGACGAAAAGAACAGGGCTGGTGCATACCGCACCAGCCCTGTTCTGAAGTTTGCGTCTTGATCAGATGGCCGAAACGCCTACGGCCTGCGGGCCTTTGGCGCCCTGCTCGACCTCGAACTGAACCCGAGCGTTCTCTTCGAGCGTGCGGAATCCGCTGCCCTGGATCTCGGAGTAGTGGACGAAAACGTCAGCCGCGCCGCCGTCCGGAGCGATGAAGCCGAAGCCCTTTTCGCCGTTGAACCATTTCACAGTACCCTGTGCCATTGAATCTACTTCTCTCATTTCAAAACGCGACAACCAAAATGCGCGCGTACCCACCCTAACACGGAATTCGCCAGAAAGACTCGGCGAAGTTCGATTCCCGGTATCCCGCCGGCGGCTGGTCGACCGCCCATCGACCCCGGGAAATTCGATTTTCCGGATCCGGCCCCTGAGGCCACGGGCAATTCCGCACCGGGTTTGCGGAGTTGTGCGGTCGGGACCGGTCGGGAAGCACTACTCTCCGTCGATGGCCACCGAGCGACCGATGGCCGCGCTGGACGCGGCGATGATGACCGGAGACGTGCTCACCAACCCGATGCACGTCGCCGCGCTGCTCATCTTCACCCCGCCGCCCGGTTCCGACTGCCACTACGTCGACGACCTGTTCCGCGACGGTCTGCTCCACCTCGGCGGCGTCGATCCCCGGCTCAGCAAGCGCCCGCACATCGGGGCGGGCACGTTCGGCCGCTGGGTCTGGCAGGAGGTCGACGTCGACCTGTACAGCCATGTGCAGCGGCGGGTGCTGCCGCCGGAGTCCGGGGAAGCCGGTCTGTGGCAGCTGGTCGCCGA
>Ga0209023_10004478_pt1 | contig 15874 bp, 14 predicted proteins | sample LakOneMetagenome_FD_187468 | JGI IMG/M metagenome (GOLD analysis project Ga0209023, IMG submission 187468) | Freshwater and sediment microbial communities from Lake Erie, Canada (SPAdes) (version 2) | ecosystem: Environmental > Aquatic > Freshwater > Lentic | place: Lake Erie, Canada... | reverse complement strand
CAGGGCGACCACGATCGGCGCCACATCGGTCACGGGCTCCATCGAGGCGACCTGGCCATGATCCTTCACCGGCCGCTCGCGCTTGTCGTCGCGGCCGCGACGCTCGCCGCGCACCGGCGCGCCGCGCGGGCCCGCGCCACGGCGGTCCTCGTCCCGCCGTGCGGGGCGCTGGGCGGCCTCGCTCAGCTCGAACCCGTCGGGGATCGGCGCGCGCGGGATCGGCTTCTTCACCAGCCCTTCGATCGCGTCGACATATTTCTGGTCGCTCGGCGTGGCGATCGTGACTGCCGTGCCCTTGCGGCCCGCCCGGCCGGTGCGGCCGATGCGGTGGACATAATCCTCGGCATGGCTCGGCACGTCGAAGTTGAAGACGTGGCTCACCGCCGGAATGTCGAGCCCGCGCGCCGCCACGTCGGACGCGACAAGGAAGCGCAGCGTGCCGTCGCGGAAGGCCTCGAGCGTGCGCATCCGCTGGCTCTGGTCCAGGTCGCCATGGATCGGCGCGGCGTCGAGCCCGTATTTCTGCATCGACTTGGCCAGGATGTCGACTTCCGACTTCCGGTTGCAGAAGAGGATGGCGTTGGTGCAGGCCTCGCCCTCTGCGGCGATGATCGCGCGCAGAAGCTCCCGCTTCTGCTTGGCGGTCTGGTCCTTGCGCGTCGGCGTCAGTTCGATGAGCCGCTGCTCGATCGTCTCGGAGGTGGTGGCCTGGCGGGCGACCTCGATCCGGGCGGGGGCATGCAGGAAGGTGTTGGTGATGCGCTCGATCTCGGGCGCCATCGTCGCGCTGAAGAAGAGCGTCTGGCGCGTGAAGGGCGTCAGCTGGAAGATGCGCTCGATGTCGGGGATGAAGCCCATGTCGAGCATCCGGTCGGCCTCGTCGACGACCATGATCTGCACGCCGGTCAGCAGAAGCTTGCCGCGCTCGAAATGATCCAGAAGCCGGCCCGGCGTCGCAATCAGCACATCGACGCCCCGGTCGATCAGCTTGTCCTGCTCGCCGAACGAGACGCCGCCGATCAGCAGCGCCTTGGTCAGCTTGGTGTGCTTGGCATAGACATCGAAGTTCTCGGCCACCTGTGCGGCCAGTTCGCGCGTCGGCGCCAGGACCAGCGAGCGCGGCATCCGCGCCCGGGCCCGGCCCTTGGACAGAAGCGTGATCATCGGCAGCGTGAAGCTTGCCGTCTTGCCGGTGCCGGTCTGGGCGATCCCCAGCACATCCTTGCCCTCGAGCGCGGGGGGGATGGCGCCGGCCTGGATCGGCGTCGGGTTTTCATAGCCCGCTTCGGCAACGGCTTTCAGGACCAGAGGGTCCAGCTTCAGGTCGGAGAATTTTGTCATGAACGTCCGTCGGTCTGCGGTATCGGACCGCAAGGGTGAAGGGACGCTAAGGTTCGGGCGCCCCGAAAATGGGTCCCGCCGGATGCGGGTGAGACGCCCCTAGCGGAAAAGGGCGGGAACGTCAATGTGAGGGGTCGGTTGCCCGCAAAATTGCGCCTTTTCAAACGAAGTCGCCGCCCGCGGGGCTGCTGCGGGCGGCGACGTCGTATGGCAGGCGCTGGGGCTGTAAGGCGACCTGCCGAAACCTTGGGTCCTTAGGCCTTCCGGCGGCGGGCGGCGGCGACGCCACCGAGTGCCGTCAGAAGCATGAAGCCCGCAGCCGGAACCGGGATCGGCGCCGTGTCGAGCCGGAGCGCGCCCGTGTCGTTATGCGTCGCGTTGCCGGCGCGGCGGGTGACCAGCATGGTGATCGTGTAGGTGCCCGCCGTGAAGTAGAAGGTCCGGTGCGAGAAGTTGGGGTTCGCGGCCGCCAGGTCGAACTTCTTGCCCAAGCTCGGGCCGCCCGGCGTCGGGACATAGGTGTGATGGAGCGAGACGTTGTTCGAGAAGACTTCGAACATGTCGCCGGCCGTGTAGCCGTCCGTCACCGTCAGATGGGCTGCCTGACCCGCCGCGACCGTGAAGCCGAAGGTGTTGTAGATCTTCGTGCCGACGCCGGCGAAACCGAACATCTTCCAGCCGCCATCGAGCGTCAGGGGCGTTATCTGGACCGCCGAAGCGGCCTGGGCCGACGCCAGAGCGCCGACAACCGCGAGAGCCTTCAGGAAAAATTTCATTGCTGCACCATGTCCCAACCAAGTTCGTTCCGGCCAGCTATGGAGACCAATTTCGACAAAATTTGGGCAAATTAATCAACGCCGCGAAATCGCAACAATAAGGGGGGGTTGCGGGCGGGGGCGGCTCGATTATCGGCCGGTCGGGCGACAATCGACCTGTGGCGCTTGACGCTTTCGTAATGGTTGGGGCGGTATGGATGATTCGTTGCACCAATTCGTGACTGATCGCGCCATGATTTCGCCACAATGTCGCGTAGCGCGACACCAAGAGCCGCAGTATGCGCCGGACTGATGCGCAGCCTGCAAGAGGACAGGGGCGGCGCAACGGGGCAGGGCGGCGCCTGGCAGACAACCCTCGGGACCGGAGTTCAGGCCTTGCAGGTCGACGGCTTCGAGCGGGCGCTCGCCTAGACCATCATCTCCTTCGTCGCACTCAACCTCAGCTCCGGGTGATCGCGCACGATGCGGTCGATGTCCCACTGTAGCCGGGTCAGGTAGACGATGTCGCCGTCGTTGTCGGTGGCGATATGGCCCTTGTTGGCGGCGACGAGGGCCTCGACGGCGTCCTTCGGCCCGGTGACCCAGCGGGCGGAGGTGAACTGGGTCGGCTCGAAGCGGACGGGCAGCTGATATTCCTGCTCGATCCGGCTGGCCAGCACCTCGAACTGCAGGGCGCCGACGACGCCGACGATGAAGCCCGACCCGATCGCGGGCTTGAAGACCTTGGCGGCGCCCTCCTCGGCGAACTGCATCAGCGCCTTTTCCAGGTGCTTGGCCTTCATCGGATCGCCCGCGCGCACGGTTTGCAGGAGTTCGGGCGCGAAGGACGGGATGCCGGTGAAGCGCAGCACCTCGCCTTCGGTCAGCGCGTCGCCGATGCGAAGCTGGCCGTGATTCGGGATGCCGATGATGTCGCCCGCCCAGGCCTCTTCGGCCAGCTCGCGGTCGGCGGCCAGGAAGAGGACCGGGTTCGACACCGCCATCGGCTTTTTCGACCGCACATGCAGCAGCTTCATGCCGCGTTCGAAATGGCCCGAGGCGAGGCGGACGAAGGCCACGCGGTCGCGGTGCTTGGGGTCCATGTTGGCCTGCACCTTGAAGACGAAGCCCGTGACCGGCGTCTCGGATGCGTCGACGGCGCGTTCGGCGGCCTTCTGCGGCTGGGGCTCGGGGCCGTAGTCGGCGATGCCGGTCATCAGTTCCTTGACGCCGAAGGAGTTGATGGCCGAGCCGAACCAGATCGGCGTCATGTGCCCTTCGAGGATCGCCTGCCGATTGAAGGCGGGCAGCAGCTCGCGCGCCATCTCGACCTCTTCGCGCAGCTTTGCCAGCAGGTCGGCCGGGACGTGGTCGGCCAGCCGCGGATCGTCCAGCCCGTCGATCTTGACCGATTCCGCGACCTTGTTGCGGTCGGCGCGGTCCATGATCTCCAGCCGGTCGTTCAGCAGGTCATAGGCGCCGACGAAATCGCGGCCCATGCCGATCGGCCAGCTGGCGGGCGTCACGTCGATGGCCAGGTTTTCCTGGATCTCGTCGATGATCTCGAACGTGTCGCGGCTTTCGCGGTCCATCTTGTTGCAGAAGGTCAGGATCGGCAGGTCGCGCAGGCGGCAGACCTCGAACAGTTTCCGCGTCTGGCTTTCGACGCCCTTGGCCCCGTCGATCACCATGACCGCCGCATCGACGGCGGTGAGCGTGCGGTAGGTGTCTTCGGAAAAGTCCGAGTGGCCGGGCGTGTCGACCAGGTTGAAGCGGAACTTGCCGAAGTCGAAGGACATGGCCGAGGCAGAGACGGAGATCCCGCGTTCCTGCTCCATCTTCATGAAGTCCGAGCGCGTGCGCCGCGCCTCGCCCTTGGCGCGCACCTGTCCGGCCATCTGGATGGCGCCGCCGAACAGCAGGAACTTTTCCGTCAGCGTGGTCTTGCCCGCGTCGGGGTGCGAGATGATGGCGAAGGTCCGGCGGCGGCGGACCTCGGGCGGGGCGATCTGGGTCATGGCGGTCCTTGGAAGGCTTGGTCCCGGCCTTTAGCGAAAGGGGCGCCTGCCCGCAATCCGGGCGGCCATTGGTCGGGTAGGCGTTGGGCGCTGCTTTCTGACGCTATCTGGCCCCCGGTTGGCAGAGGCCGTTGCCTCTGCCATGCGATGGCTCGGCCTTTTGTCCCGGCCGGTGGCCCAAAGCCACCGGCCAGCGCCCGCCCCGCCCATGGCGGGCGCTATGCGCCCACCGGGGCAGGCGCAGGCCTTTGGCGGTGAATGACATCAGCGGTCCAGCGGTGACGCTTCCGCACGGCCGGGGGAAACGCGGGTCGCGTTTCCTGATCCCGCCCGGGCCCGGCCATTTCTAACCTCGTCCGACCTAAGACCCCGGCCTGAGGATCCGCGACAGCGCCGGTCCGTCGAGCGCCGCGCGCCCAGCCTCGGGCGCGAAATGGGGGGCGTGGCTCAGGCCGGGGAAGCGGGTGCGCAGGTCTTCGGCGAGTGCCGGCGGCAGGACCTGCAGGCTGTCGTCGGTCACGCACAGGCTTTCGGCGGCGGTGCCTTCGGCAAAGATGATCTCGTGCCGGTCGAAGGCCAGGCTGTAATAGTCGACATAGCCGCCCTCGCGCCGCCAGACGCGCTGGTCGTCGACCAGATGCTTGGCCTGCACCAGCACCTCGGCCTGCGGCCCGATCCGCGCGGCGCCGCGCTGGTAAAGGAACAGCCGGTGGTGCGGGCTGACGATCAGGTCGCCAAGGTTGCCGAGCGTTCCGGCAGAGATGACGACGGGCGCAAAGCCCCCGGTCGCGCGAAGCGTCGCCTTGCCGATCCAGCGCAGCGTCTGGGGCCCGCTGTCGCGCGTCAGGACCGGATCGCCGGGCCGTAGCCGCTCGATCGCCGCCTGGCGGCCGCCCGGCAGCGTGATGAGCGTGCCGGCCGCAAACGACACGCAGATTACGTCGGCCAGCGCCACGCGCGAGGTGTCGGCGTCGATGTCGATCAGCGTATAGTCCGCGCCCGGCACCAGCGGCGACAGCGCGATCGCGAAGATCTGGTCGGCCGGTTCGAGCCAGGCCGTGACCACGACCACCCGCTCGCCCGTCGCCGACAGAAGCGTCAGAAGCGCGAGCGGCCAGAGCGCGTCGCCCGCCGTGCCGACCGCCGAACCCGTGGCGATATATTGTGGCATGGCACCTTCGGCCGGATCGGTCGCCGCAAGCAGGATCCGCCGCGACTTGGCGTCGGCCCTCAGCCGGTAGATGTCGCCCGGCTGGCATTCCTCCGCCCCGCCGACCGGATCGCCGAGGTTGGCACCCTGCACGACGCGCAGCGCGCCTGCGCCATAGGCCGGCACACCGCGCTGCCCGCGCCGGGCGGTCGTATGGTCGTTGCGCGGGGGCGGGTGGATGGACATGGCGTTCTGTGGTTGTGGCCTCTACCCCTTGTGCGCGGTCCCTGCACGGGGTCAAGATCGCAGCGCAGGGTTAAGCTCGAGTTAAACGAAGGTTTAGTAGGCTCGCACGCCTGTTTGCCTAAATAGGGGCCAAAGAGGGCCAGAAAAGGGGAAAGCGATGGATATGGGGTTGCGTGGCAAGCGGGCACTCGTCTGCGCCGGATCGAAGGGGCTCGGCCGCGGCTGTGCCGAGGCGCTCGCGGCCGAAGGGGTCGACCTGGTCCTGAACGCGCGGGGGGCCGAGGCGCTGGCCGCGACCGCCGACCATATCCGCCGCCACTACGGCGTCCGCGTGGACGAGGTCGCGGGCGACATCACCACCGATGCCGGACGCGCGCCGGTCCTCGCGGCCGCACGGGGCGCCGACATCCTGGTGACGAACGCCGGCGGCCCGCCCCCCGGCCTCTGGTCCGACTGGTCGCGCGACGATTTCATCCGGGCCTTCGACGCGAACCTGCTGACGCCTGTCGCGCTGATGCAGGCGCTCTTGCCCGCCATGATGGAGCGGGGCTGGGGGCGGGTCGTCAACATCACCTCCTTCTCGGTCAAGGCGCCGATCCCGCAGCTTGGCCTGTCGAACACCGCGCGTGCCGGGCTGACGGGCTTCGTCGCGGGAACCGCGCGGCAGGTGGCGGCGCGGGGGGTGACGATCAACAACCTTCTGCCCGGCATCCATGCGACGGACCGCGCGATCTCGCTCGACGGCAGTGCGGCGAGGGCCCGGGGTATCAGCCCCGAAGAGGTAAGGAAGGCCCGCGCAGCCGAAATACCCGCTGGCCGCTATGGCACGGCCGAAGAGTTCGGCGCGGCCTGCGCCTTCCTGTGCAGCCAGCATGCGGGCTTCATCGTCGGGCAGAACCTGGTGATCGACGGCGGTGCGCTGAACGCCACGATCTGAGGGCTGTCTTGCAGCCGGGGCAGGGGGCTGCTAGAGCCGGGGCGAATAGCTGACGGTTTTCATAAGGGACCGATGGACAGCGCGCCCGCCCCAGACATGTCCGCCGCCGGCCCGACGGCACCCGCCCCCCGCATCGCGGCCGAGGGTCTGGTGCGCCGCTTCGGGTCGCGCACGGTGCTGGATGGTGTCAGCTTCGCCATTCCCGCCGGTCAGGTCACCTGCCTTCTCGGCCCCTCGGGCTGCGGCAAGTCGACGACCTTGCGCATCCTGGCCGGCGTCGACGTGCAGGACGCGGGCACCATCCGCGCCGATGGCCGCCTGATCGCCGGCGACGGCACCTTCCTGCCGCCCGAGGCGCGGGGCATCGGCCTGATGTTCCAGGACTTCGCGCTCTTCCCGCACCTGTCGGTCGCCGACAACGTGGCCTTCGGCCTGCCGCGCCAGGCCGAGGGCAGGGCGCGCCGGGTCGACGAACTGCTCGAGCGTGTGTCCCTGAAGGGGTTCGGGCCGAAATACCCGCACGAGCTTTCGGGCGGCGAGCAGCAGCGCGTGGCGCTGGCCCGCGCGCTCGCGCCCCGCCCCCGCGTCCTGCTGATGGACGAGCCCTTTTCGGGCCTGGACGAACGCCTCAGGGACGGCATCCGCGACGACACGCTCGCCCTTCTGAAAGAGGCGGGGACGGCGGTCCTTCTGGTCACGCACGAGCCGCACGAGGCAATGCGCATGGCCGACGAGATCCTGCTGATGCGCAACGGCCGCATCGTCCAGCGCGGCGCGCCCTACAACCTGTACAACGCCCCCGTGGACCGCAGCGCCGCCGCCTTCTTTTCGGACGTCAACCTGCTCACGGCTCTGGTGCGGGGGGCGCTGGCCGAAACCCCCTTCGGTGCCTTCCTGGTGCCCGGCGTGCCGGACGGGGCCGAGGTCGAGATCGTGATCCGGCCCCAGCACATCCGCATCGACTTCGACCGCGATGGCAGGGGCCCGGCGCCCACGCCTGAACAGGGCACGGCGGCGCGCGCGATCGTCGAGCGGGCGCGGTTCCTGGGCCGCGACAGCCTGATCGAGTTCCGGCTGGCCGACGGTGGCGCCTGCCTGAAGGCCACGGTGCCGAACGTCTTCCTGCCCAAGCCCGGCACGACCATGTGGCTCATGGTCCGCCGCGACCGCTGCCTGATCTTCCCCCGAGTCTGATGCGGCGTCTGGCCGCCCTCAGGCCCGCGCCCGGTGATCCGCGAGCGTCTTGCCCGGCTCGGCATGGAAATGGTCCTCGGTGCGGCTGACGCTTTCAACCAGGTCGATGCGAAAGCTGTGGAAGGCGCGGCGGCGTTCGCACCAGGCCAGAAGCGTCCAGAGCCGTCCCCAATATTCAAGCTGCAAGGGCCGGATGCGCTGGGTCGTGGTGCGCCCGGCAAGGTCGCGGTAGGTCAGCGACAGGACCTCTGACGCCTGGATCGCGGCGCGGAGCGCTGGCAGGTGGGGGGCGGCGCGCTGGGCCTCGGGGCTGGCGAAGACGAAACTGTCGACCGGCGGCGCGGCCCCCGCGCCCGGCGAGATGGCCGCGAGCTTCTGGCCAAGTGTCCGCGCCGCATAGGAAAGCGCCCCGTCGGCCGCGCTGGCCACAAGGGCGATGCCAAGCCGCAGCGCCTCCATCTCGGCCTGGGTCAGCGCGACGGGGGGCAGCGTGATCGGCGCCGTCAGCATGTAGCCCACGCCCCGCGCCCCCTCGACCGGCAGGCCCGAGGCGCGCAGCCGGTCCATGTCGCGCCAGATCGTGCGGTCGCTGACGCCAAGCGCGCGCGCTAGATCGGCCGCGCGGTGCAGCTCGCCGTCGCGCAGAAGGTCGATCAGTCGGTGCAGCCGGTCGCTTTGCATCGCCAGAGCATAGCGCCCCCGCCAACTGACAGGAAGCGGTCAGTTGAGGGGGTGCCGCGGCGACCGATTCCGGGCGCCCTGCCGTGACGCACACCGGACGCGGCCTTTCGCGGCGGCGCCGGGCAGGATAGACCATTTGCCGAACGCCGCGCGACGGATGCGGCACCAACAAAGGAGTGGGTGATGGGTTCCTTCAGCCTGATGCATATCCTGATCATCGCGGTCGTCGTGCTGGTCCTTTTCGGCAAGGGCAAGGTGTCCTCGCTGATGGGCGAGGTCGGCAAGGGCATCTCGTCCTTCAAGAAGGGCGTGAGCGATGGCCAGGCCGAGATCGACCGAGAGGCGGCCGATACCGCGCGCGACGTGACCCCGGAAAGCGAAAAGACCAAAGTCTGAACCGGCAGGGCGCAGATGCGCCGGCGGGAACACAGGCTGGAAATCACAGGCTGGAATTCCCGGTGCGGGGAACGCCCGGGGCAGGGGGCATTGAATGCTTGACATAGGCTGGAGCGAGCTTCTGCTCATTGGGCTCGTGGCGCTGATCGTCGTGGGGCCGAAGGACCTGCCCATCATGTTCCGCACGCTCGGCCGCTTCACGGCGCGGGCGCGCAGCATGGCGCGCGAGTTCCAGCGCGCCATGGACGAGGCGGCGAAGTCGAGCGGCATCCACGAGGCGATGAAGGACGTGAAGGACGCGACCTCGAAGAAGTCGCTCGGGATTGCCGCCCTGGAAAATGCCGCCGACAAGTTCGAGAAATGGAGCCCGCTCGACCCGGTGGCGAAGCAGAAACCGGCGCCGAAGCCGTCGCCCCAGCCGGTCCTGGCCAGCCCGGCCGCAGCCACCGCTGCGGACAAGGCTGCCGAAGTGGCTGCCGAAGCGGCTGCGCAAGTAACGGCGGCGGCAGAGCCCGACCCCTTCCTTGAAATGCCGCCGGAACTGGAGCCGCAGCCCAAGGCCGCCGCCAAGCCGCGCGCACCCCGCAAGCCGAAGGTCGAAGCGGCAGCACCGGTCGCGCCCGCCGCAAAACCCCGCACACGCAAGCCCAAGGCCGAGGTGGCCGCGCCGAAGCCCGAAGCGGCCGCACCGGCCCCCGCCGCCAAACCGCGCAAGCCCAAAGCCGAAGCGGCCGCACCCTCACCCGCCAAGGCCCCCGCCAAACCCGCCGCCAAGCGCCGCGCGACGACAAAGTCCAAGACCGAAACGGGTGACGCATGAGCGCGACCGAAGACCGTATCGACGACTCGGCGATGCCGCTTCTCGATCACCTGATCGAGCTCAGGAACCGCATCATCTGGTCGATCGCCGCCTTCGTCGTGGCGCTGTTCGTCTGCTATTTCGTCTGGCACCCGATCTTCAACTTCCTGACCCACCCGATCTGCGGCGCGCTCGAGGCGCGGGGCCAGGCCTGCACGCTGACCCTCATCAAGCTGCAGGAAGGCTTCTTCGTTTCCGTCTCGATCGCCATGTTCGGCGGGCTGGCCCTGTCCTTCCCCTTCATCGCCTACCAGCTCTGGCGCTTCGTGGCGCCGGGGCTTTACCGGTCGGAAAAGAACGCCTTCCTGCCCTTCCTGATCGCCTCGCCGGTCATGTTCCTCATCGGCGGGGCCTTCGCATATTACGTCGTGCTGCCCATTGCCTTCAAATTCTTCCTGAGCTTCCAGCAAGGCCTGTCGCTGGGCGGCGCGGCCGCCACGCAGGCCCTGGCGACGGCCAGCGGTGCGGCGTCAGGGGCGTCAGGGGCGGCGGCAAGCACGGCTGCTGGATCGGCGGCGGGCTCGGCAGGATCGGCCCTGCCGGCGGGCATCGTCTTCCAGGGCTCGATGCAGGAATACCTCAGCCTGACGATGAAGCTCATCACCGCCTTCGGCATCTGCTTCCAGCTGCCGGTCCTCTTGACGCTCATGGGCCGGGCCGGCATCGTGACCTCGTCGGGCCTCGCCTCCGTCCGGAAATATGCCATCGTCGCCATCCTGACGGTCGCGGCCATCGTCACGCCCCCGGACGTGATGAGCCAGCTCATCCTCTTCTTCGCCGTCTACCCGCTTTACGAAGTGTCGATCTACCTGATCCGCATCCACGAAAAGCGGCGCGAGGCGCAGCTTCGGGCCGAGGGCCTGTGGTTCGAGGATGACGACACGCCCGCAGACACGCCCACGGACCCGCAGCCGCCGGCCAAGACCGAATGACTGACGCGCTCGACCGGATCGCGGCCGCGCTCGAGCGGCTGGCGCCCCCGCCTGCGGCAGCGCCGGACTTCGGCGCGGCAGACGCCTTCCTCTGGCGGGAAAGCCCCGACGTGCTGCAGCCCGTGCCGCGCGTCGCAAGGGTCGACCTTGACCTTCTTAAGGCCATCGGCCGGGTGCGCGACATCCTGCTGGACAATACGCTGCATTTCGCGCGCGGCCTGCCTGCGAACAACGCGCTTCTCTGGGGCGCGCGCGGCATGGGCAAGTCGAGCCTGGTGAAGGCCGTCCATGCCGAGGCCGGGCGCCAGGGCCTGCCCCTGACGCTGGTCGAGATCGGGCGCGAGGACCTGGGGTCCATCGGCCGGCTCCTGACCCTTTTGCGCCGGGCGCCCGACCGGCGCTTCATCCTCTTCTGCGACGACCTGTCGTTCAGTCACGATGACACGCACTACAAGGCGCTGAAGGCGGTGCTGGATGGCGGGATCGAGGGGCGACCGGAGAATGTGATCTTCTACGCCACATCGAACCGCCGCCACCTCATGCCCCGCGACATGATCGAGAACGAGCGTGCAACCGCGATCCAGCCCGGCGAGGCGGTCGAGGAAAAGGTGTCGCTGTCGGACCGCTTCGGCCTCTGGCTCGGGTTCCATCCCTGCTCGCAGGACGAATATCTCGACATGATCCGGGGCTATTGCGCCGCCTACGGCGTGACGGTGCCCGGGGATCGGCTGGTCGCCGAGGCGATCGAATGGCAGGCGACGCGGGGCGCGCGCTCGGGCCGCGTGGCCTGGCAGTTCTTCCTGGACCTCGCCGCGCGCGAGGGGCGCACGATCTGAACCGGGCTGATCCGGGCCACCGGATCGGGCCACCGGATCGGGCCTCTGCGCCACCCCCACAGTGGAAAAATCCCCTCCCCTTGCAGCCCCCGCGCCGCGCCACTAAGATTCGGGTAAGCACTTTCCCATATGAGGGTCGCTGACGACCTTTGCGGACCCCGAAACGACCCCAGCGAACGGCAGGCAGGAATGAGAGACCCGATCGACCACTATATGAATACGCTCGTGCCGATGGTGGTCGAACAGACCTCGCGCGGCGAGCGTGCCTATGACATCTATTCGCGCCTTCTGAAGGAGCGGATCATCTTCGTCGCCGGCCCCGTCCATGACGGCATGGCGACGCTCATGTGCGCGCAGCTTCTGTTCCTCGAGGCGGAAAACCCCTCGAAGGAAATCTCGATGTACATCAACAGCCCCGGCGGCGTCGTGACCTCGGGCCTCGCGATCTACGACACGATGCAGTACATCCGGCCCAAGGTCTCGACCCTGGTGATCGGGCAGGCGGCCTCGATGGGCTCGCTCCTGCTCTGCGCCGGCGAAAAGGGCATGCGCTATTCGCTGCCGAACAGCCGGATCATGGTCCACCAGCCCTCGGGCGGCTATCAGGGCCAGGCGACCGACATCATGATCCACGCGCGCGAGACCGAAAAACTGAAGCGCCGCCTGAACGAGATCTACGTCAAGCACACCGGCCAGAACCTCGAGGCGGTCGAAGCCGCGCTCGAACGCGACAATTTCATGGATGCCGCGCAGGCCAAGGACTGGGGCCTGATCGACGAGATCCTGGAAGCGCGCCCCGGCACCGAAGAAGCCAAGTGACCGCCTCGTCCGGACGCGCCTTCGGGCAGGTCCGGACGGCCCGACCAGAATGACCATGCCGCCGCCCAATTCTTGACGAAAAAGGCGGATTGAACGGACCGAACGTCCGCGGCAGACCCAGAGGATGACGATGGCGACCAATTCAGGCAGCGACAGCAAGAACACCCTTTATTGTTCCTTCTGCGGCAAGAGCCAGCATGAGGTCAGGAAGCTCATCGCGGGGCCGACCGTGTTCATCTGCGACGAATGCGTCGAGCTGTGCATGGACATCATCCGCGAGGAAACCAAGTCCGCCGGCATCAAGTCCGGGGACGGGGTGCCGACGCCGCGCGACATCTGCAACGTGCTGGACGATTACGTCATCGGCCAGATGCACGCCAAGCGAGTCCTGTCGGTCGCCGTGCACAATCACTACAAGCGCCTGAACCATTCGCCGAAGACCGGCGAGATCGAACTGTCGAAATCGAACATCCTGCTGATCGGCCCGACCGGCTGCGGCAAGACGCTTCTGGCCCAGACGCTGGCACGCATCCTCGACGTGCCCTTCACCATGGCCGACGCGACGACGCTGACCGAAGCGGGCTACGTCGGCGAGGATGTGGAAAACATCATCCTGAAGCTTCTGCAGGCGTCCGAATACAACGTCGAGCGGGCGCAGCGCGGCATCGTCTATATCGACGAGGTCGACAAGATCACCCGCAAGTCGGAAAACCCCTCGATCACCCGCGATGTGTCGGGCGAGGGCGTGCAGCAGGCGCTTCTGAAGATCATGGAAGGCACGGTCGCCAGCGTGCCCCCGCAAGGCGGCCGCAAGCATCCCCAGCAGGAATTCCTGCAGGTCGACACGACGAACATCCTCTTCATCTGTGGCGGCGCCTTCGCGGGCCTCGAACGGATCATCGCCCAGCGCGGCAAGGGATCGGCCATCGGCTTCGGGGCCGAGGTCAAGGACCCCGACGCGCGCGGCGCGGGAGAGTTGTTCCGCGAGCTTGAACCGGAAGACCTGCTGAAATTCGGCCTGATCCCCGAATTCGTCGGCCGCCTGCCGGTCATCGCCACGCTCAACGACCTTGACGAAGCCGCGCTGGTCCAGATCCTGACCGAGCCGAAGAACGCGCTCGTCAAGCAATACCAGCGCCTGTTCGAGATCGAGGGCGTGAAGCTCGTCTTCACCGACGACGCGCTGTCCGCCATCGCCCGCCGCGCGATCAAGCGCAAGACCGGCGCGCGCGGCCTGCGCTCGATCATGGAAGACATCCTTCTGGACACGATGTTCGAATTGCCGGGACTGACCTCGGTCGAAGAGGTCGTCGTCAACGAAGAAGCGGTCGACAATCCGGACGCCGAGCCGCTGCTGATCCATTCCGAAGCCAAGAAAGAGGCCTCGGCGGCCAGCTGACGGCCGCCGCCCTCGTCCGGGCTGGCTGCGGCAGGGGGGCGAGATGATCACCGACGTCGAGGAATTTTTCGCCAAGGGCTGCGGCCGCTGCGCGCGCTTTGCAACGGCCGATTGCTCGACCAGGACCTGGCAAGCCGGGCTCGCCCGGCTCCGCGCCATCTGCCTGAGGGCCGGTCTGACCGAGACGGCCAAGTGGGGTCATCCCTGCTATATGCACGCCGGCCGCAACATCGCGATCATCGGCGCGCTGAGGGGCGACTTCCGGCTGGGCTTCATGGAGGCCGGGCTTCTGACCGACCCGGGTGGCATCCTGGAGCGGCAGGGCGAGATGAGCGCCGGGCCGAGCATCATCCGCTTCACAGACAACGACCAGCCCGCCCGGATGGAAGCGCAGGTCCTGGCCTACCTGGCCGAGGCCATGGCCCATGCCGAAGCCGGCCGCCGCGCCCCGAAGGCGCCGCACGATCTGACCCTGCCGGACGAGCTGGTCGAGGCGCTGGACGCCGACCCGGAACTGGCCGAAGCCTTCAACGGCCTGACGCCCGGTCGCCAGCGCAGCTATGTGCTGCTTCTCGCCGCGGCCAAGACCCCGGCCACGCGCACGGCGCGCATCGGTCGGAACCGCGACAGGATACTGGCCGGCAAGGGCGCCAACGAACGCTGAAGCCCGTGCCTCAGGCAGGCCGGAAGTGCTTCGACAGCTTCAGCCCCTGGCCCTGGTAGTTGGACTGCAGCCCCGCGCCGTAAAGCCGCTCGGGCCGCGCCGCCATGCGCTCATAGACCAGCCGCCCGACGACCTGCCCATGTTCCAGCACGAAGGGCGCCTCGTGGCAGCGCACCTCCAACCCCCCGCGCGAGCCATGGCCGCCGGCGCCCGACCAGCCGAAGCCCGGATCGAAGAAGCCCGCGTAATGCACCCGGAACTCGCCAACCATCGCCAGATAGGGCGCCATCTCGGCGGCATGGTCGGGCGGGATCGTCACCGCCTCGCGGCTCACAAGGATGTAGAAGGCGCCGGGGTCGAGGATGATGCGGCCGTCGCGCGCCTCGACCGGCTCCCAGAAGTCCGAGGGCGCGTAATGGCCAAGCCGGTCAAGGTCGATCAGCCCGGCATGGGGCTTCGCCCGCCAGCCGACGAGCGCACCGCTCTCGGGCCGCAGGTCGACCGAAAATCCAAGGCCGCCGGCGATCACCGCAGGCCCGTCGACAAGCGGCGTCACCGTGTGCAGCGCCGCCAGCTCGGTGTCCGTCAGCGCCGCCTGGCCGCGCCGGAAACGGATCTGGTTCAGCCGCTGGCCGGGTTGCACGAGGACCGAGAAGGAGCGGGGGCAGATCTCGGCATACAAGGGGCCCCGGTAGCCCGCCGGAATGCGGTCGAACTCGACTCCCCGGTCAGAGATCGTCCGCGTCAGAAGGTCGAGCCGCCCGGTCGAGCTTTTGGCGTTCGCCACCGCCGACACGTCCGATGGCAGGGCCAGATGCTCGGCCAGCGGCACCAGGTAGACGCAGCCCTTTTCCAGAACCGCGCCCCCCGTCAGGTCGATCCGGTGCATGGCCAGGTCGGGAAGCCGCTGGGCGACCGTGGCCGACCCCCCCGGCAGGAAAGAGGCGCGGATGCGGTAGGCGACGGCGCCGAGACGGAGGTCAAGGCTCGCGGGCTGGATCTGTTCGGGGGCAATCGCGGGATCGGCGGCGATGGCACCGGCCCCGATCAGCGCCTCGATGTCGCGGTCCGGCAGAACGCCGATGGCCATGTCGCCCCCCTTGCAGGGACCGCGCGGGCCCCGGACAGATCAAGGCCCGCCCCCGCGGCTGCGGGAACGGGCCTTGGTCAGATGGTCGGGCCGGCGAGATTCGAACTCGCGACCTTCCGCCCCCCAGACGGACGCGCTAACCAGGCTGCGCCACGGCCCGACAGGGGGTCTATAGGCTGAGAAGGGGCGCGGGGGCAAGCGGCAAAACGACCCTGCGAACCGGCGCTTCGGGCCGCCCTGGGCCTCACCTTGGGCCACTGCGGGGCCTCAGGGCTGCGGCCGTTGCCCGGCGGCCCAGCGTGCATCGTGAAGCGCCTGCAGCCGGCGGTAGATGTCGGCCAGCGCCGCCCGATTCTGGGCCGCACGGCCTGCCGACAGCGCCCGTACGAGGCTCGCCGCCGGGGCGGCGCCACCCGAAGCGCGTACCGGGTCCGGCGCCACCGGCTTGCGCCCGATCGCCGCCCGCGCCCGCGCGCCCGGCGCCTCGGCCTCGCGCGAGGTGGCGTCGATGACGATCATGTCGGTCACGTCGATCTCTTCCTGGGGCAGGTCGGCCT
>Ga0209023_10004477_pt1 | contig 15874 bp, 19 predicted proteins | sample LakOneMetagenome_FD_187468 | JGI IMG/M metagenome (GOLD analysis project Ga0209023, IMG submission 187468) | Freshwater and sediment microbial communities from Lake Erie, Canada (SPAdes) (version 2) | ecosystem: Environmental > Aquatic > Freshwater > Lentic | place: Lake Erie, Canada... | reverse complement strand
CTATCCCCTCCACCCGTCGGGGGCCTAACATCGGAAGCGGGTTAAAACCCCGCGCCCCGAGGGCTCACCGGATAACGGCTGCGCGGAGCGTCTGTCTTCGTCGAAACGGTATTCAACTATCCCATCCTCCGGGCGAGGCCCGGACGCTCCGCGACCCTTCCCACAACCATCGCAGCGAAAGCGCGAGGTCGCCGAGCCGTGGCTGCTCCCCCTCCGGGGGAGCTGTCGCGAAGCGACTGAGGGGGCCATCGCCGCCCTCTCAGAGCTAGCCCCGTCCGTACCGCATCTTCGCCAGCGCCGTGACCAGCTCGCTGGCCAGGTCCATCGGCTTGATCCCGGCCTTCCACTTCTCGAAGGCCATGACGTTATCGATGCGGGCGTCCAGGTGCGTCAGGGCCGACTCGCGGCCCGAGGCCATGTCGACGGCCAGGGTCGAGACCAGGATGCCGGAGAGAATCGCCCGCTTGGAATAATGGTTCTCGTCGGTGGCCGTATCGCCCGCCCAGCGCCACAGGAGGTCGGCGCTTTCCCAGGTCAGGCGCAGGGCCAGGGCAAGGTTGGTCGGGAAGGCCAGGAAGGCGGCCAGGGGGCGCAGGACCCCGGCGTCGGCGCCCGCGGCGTCGAGGCGGGCCACCACGCCGGCGCGGATCTTTTCGCGGATCTTCAGCGTCGCGGTATCGAGGGCGGCCAGGGTGCGCAGCGCCGCCGCGTCATGGCGTCGCGACAGCAAAGCCGCCAGATCCCTGGCCCCTTCGGGCAGCAGAAGCTGGGTCTCGCCGGGCGACAGGCCCGCCGCCTGGGCGGCGCGCTGCGTCAGAGCCGCGTTCCAGCCCGCGCTCGGCGCCAGGCGCACGGCCTCGTCCAGCACCCGCTGTTCGGCCTCGTCGGCCCAGCTGCTTCCGCTCTCGTTTCCGCTCGGGGCGCTTTTGCTCATGAATCCGAGTCTACACCGTGGTTTAGGCCGCGTCGCGCATGGACAGAGCCCATTCGCTCTGCTATCAGCCGCCCCTCGTTTCCCGGAAGCCCCCCTTCCGGGTTTATCAGGTTTTGTTCGCCCGCCCGGCCCCTGAGAGGGACTCGGGACATTGGTCGGGCCGTCGAATGGAGAGAGACCCCTGGTCCAGATTTTCGTCCGCGACAACAACGTCGATCAGGCCCTCAAGGCCCTGAAGAAGAAGATGCAACGCGAAGGCTCGTTCCGCGAAATGAAGCGGCACGTGCACTATGAGAAGCCGTCGGAAAAGCGCGCCCGTCAAAAGGCCGAAGCGGTTCGCCGCGCCCGCAAGCTGGCCCGCAAGCGCGCCCAGCGCGAAGGCCTGATCCCGATGCCGAAGAAGCCGGTCGGCGCGCGGTAGGCTTTAGCCTCACCGTTCCAAGACTCTCGAAAGCCGCGCGGCGATCCGCGCGGCTTTCGTCGTTTTGGGCTCCTATTGGGCGGCCTCGCCCGGGCTGGCCACGAAGGCCACGGCCTTGACGATATGGTCGGCGAAGCTCTGGCCCAGCAGGCGGGTATGGCTGGCGGCCTCGACATGGTCGACCAGGCCGTGGCGCGAGGCGTTGGCCGGCGCCGCCTGGATCGCCTTCCAGGCCTCGCGACCCTTTACAGGACCGGCGGTGACCACGGCCACCGGCCAGGCGGGATCATAGGGCGGCTGCAGGGCGGCCTGGTCCGAGGCCTGGGCCCACAGCTCCACCTCGTCGGCCGAGGTGCGATTGTGGCGGCCATTGGCGAAGGCCCAGCGCTTCTCGGCCCCCGCCTCCCGGGGCAGGCCGATCTTGTCGCCCATGCCGGTGTGGACCAGCGGCTTGTACAGCCCGATCGACGCGCCCCTTGCCGCCCAGCGCGAGGCCGCCGCGAAGGCCTTGATGAAGCCGCTCATGCGGGGGTTCTGGGCCGCCTCGGGCGTCGCGGCGTCGACCAGGACCAGGCCCGCGACCTTGCCGGGGTTCTGGCCGGCATACTGGCGCAGCCTCAGCCCGGCCATAGAGTGGCCGACCAGGATGTAAGGCCCCGGCTCACCCGAGGCGGCGACCAGCTTTTCAAAGTCGGAGACGATGGCCAGGCCGTCGCGCGGCGCCGGTCCCAGCGGCGAATAGCCCATGCCGGCCCGGTCATAGGCGCAGGAGCGCCAGCCGGCCGTCGTCAGGGCCTCCTGGGTCGCGCCCCAGTCGGCGGCGAAGCCGAAAGCGCCGGCCTCGAGCCAGACCACCGGACGGGCGCTGCGCGGCCCCTCGCAGACCAGCCGCAGGCTGCGGCCCGGGTCGATCTGGACCATTTCGCCGCGAGGCCTAGGCGCGCTGGCGGCGCTCATCACGCCGCCCAGGGCGATGTAGGAAACAAGAAAAGCAACGACACCGGCGAAACCGCGAATAAGGACCTTAAGCATGGTCCCTACCTTACCGGTCGATCGTGACGCGTCGAGGGCCGTGTCTCAGCTATCGGCGACCGAAATGCGGGTGCGGGTGCGGCCGCCCTTGGCCTTGGCCAGCTTCACGCTCTCTGGCCAGTTGGACACCTGGGCCATCCGCACCTTGCGCGACACCCGGGCGGCGGCGCGCAGCGGCAGGTCGTCGGCCTCGGCGAAGGTCTGTCCCAGGAAGAAGGAGGGGTTGAGCGGCTTGCCCTTGCGGCGCAATTCAAAATGCAGGTGCGCGCCTGTCGAGCGGCCGCTGCTTCCGACATAGGCGATCGTCTGGCCCCGCCGCGCGTACATGCCGGGCTTAACGCCCCGCGCGGTGGCGCCCAGATGGGCGTACATCGTACGGAAGCCGTCCTTGTGGGCGATCTCCACGAAACGGCCGTAAGACCCGCTGACGCCCGTCCGCACGACCAAGCCGTCGATGGCGGCCACGATCGGCGAACCGGTCGGCGCGGCGATGTCGACGCCCTCGTGCAGACGACCGTTCTCTTCCCACGGCAGCTGGCGCAGACCGAACGGCGAATTGACCACGCGGCCCGGCAAGGGGGTGTCGAACACAAAGGCTGGCGGCGGCGGAGGCGGTGACGCAATCTCGACGGGCGGCGCCTCGACCACGGGCGCGGGCGCCAGATCCGGCTCGCCCGCGAAGGCGCGCAGGGCCGAGCCCGCGTTCAGCACGCATACCGTCGCGAGCGCGCCCACCAGGGCCAGGAAGGCGGTGCGGGAATAGGGCTGTCGGGCGGCGAGGGTCTGTGACGTCAAAAATCCGCTTCCTCAAAGACGAGCGGTCGAGTTGGGGGACCGTGCGAAGGCGCACTTGGTCTCACAACGACCTTTCGTGATCATGAATCGGCGCGCTAGATGACGGCTCTATTGGGCGAAAGCTGGGCGCAGCTTAACCATTCATCCACCTGTAGACAGAAGATTGGCGGCGATATCGACGCGTACTCTACGCCTGCAAATCTTCACTTGGATCTCGACGACAATATTCACACGGCCCTATCAAGAGTAAGCCCGACGCAGGTCAGGGACAGACGATGCGTCGCCCGCCTACCCCACTTGGCGATGCTTGGCGTTCGCCGGCGCGATCAGCCGCGATGATCCTGAAAACAGAGTCCGCAGGCCCCAACGCAGCGCGGGCCAAGACAACAAGCGCTCTCGCCGACGCGGCTCTGTCGCGAAGAGGTGCGACACCCTGTCGCGACACCGTGGCGGGGGTAAGGATCGCGACCATCACACGACGTCGCAGGATTTATCTTTCCAAACATTACTGGAATTTTATTCCATTAAACGCGCGTAATTCTTTAAATTAAACGTCATGACTGAGACGTAACGGGACTTAACGAACACTCGCAAGTACACCTCTGGACATGGGGCGCAGCAAAGCGCCGGACACAAACCAAAACCGAGGGATTACTTCAAATGCGCAAGTTCATCATGAGCCTGACCACCGTCGCCAGCATCAGCCTGGCCGCCATTCCCGTCCTGGGCCTGACCCAGGCCGCCAACGCCGGCGAACTGCAAGCCCGCATCGCCGTCAGCGACCTGAACCTGTCCAACCCCGCCCAGGCCGCCGTGTTCAAGGCTCGCGTCGACAACGCCGCCCAGACCCTGTGCCGCGCCCAGATCCGCAACAACACCGCCCGTCTGTCCCACGCCGCCTGCGTCGTCAGCGTTCGCCACGAAGCCTCGAACCAACTCTCGAGCACGCAGCGCAAGGCCCTGAAGTTCGCCGCCCGCGCCACGTCGGTCGAGATGGCCGCCCGGTGAGTTCAGCCCAGGCGACACCCGAAAACGACAAAGGCCTCAGGATCACCTGAGGCCTTTGCTTTATCCAGGACGCGTGGGGGAAAGATCAGAGCCCCTTCACGATCCCCTCGACCATCTTCTTGGCGTCGCCGAACAGCATCATCGTGTTGTCGCGGAAGAAGAGTTCGTTCTCGACCCCGGCATAGCCCGAGGCCATGCCGCGCTTGATGAACAGCACCGTACGGGCCTTTTCGACGTCGAGGATCGGCATGCCGTAGATGGCGCTGGTCGGGTCGGTCTTGGCGGCCGGGTTGGTGACGTCGTTGGCGCCGATCACGAAAGCCACGTCGGCCGTCGAGAACTCGCTGTTGATGTCTTCCAGCTCGAACACTTCGTCATAGGGGACGTTGGCCTCGGCCAGCAGCACGTTCATATGGCCGGGCATGCGGCCGGCGACGGGGTGGATGGCGTACTTCACCTCCACGCCCTCTTCCTTCAGCTTGTCACACATCTCGCGAAGGATGTGCTGGGCCTGGGAGACGGCCATGCCGTAGCCGGGGACGATGATCACCTTGGACGCATTCTTCATGATGAAGGCCGCATCGTCGGCGCTGCCCTGCTTGACCGGACGGCTTTCGACCTTGCCGCCGGGCCCCGCCACGGCGTCGGCGGCGCCGAAGCCACCGAGGATCACCGAGACGAACGAGCGGTTCATCGCCTTGCACATGATGTAGGACAGGATCGCGCCCGACGAGCCCACCAGGGCGCCGGTGATGATCAGGGTGGTGTTTTCCAGCGTGAAGCCCAGGGCTGCGGCCGCCCAGCCGGAATAGCTGTTGAGCATCGACACCACGACCGGCATGTCCGCGCCGCCGATCGGGATGATCAGGGTGACGCCGATGATCAGGGCCAGGGCAAAGATGCCCCAGAAGGCCCAGATGGCCGCGCCGCCCGAGATCACCAGCACCACGATCAGGGCGACGATACCCAGACCCAGGGCGATGTTCAGCAGGTGGCGGGCCGGCAGCATGATCGGCGCGCCGCCCATATTGCCGTTCAGCTTGGCGAAGGCGATGACCGAACCGGTGAAGGTGATCGCGCCGATGGCCAGGCCCAGGGACAGCTCGATCAGGCTGTTGAGATGGATGTGGCCATCCTCGCCGACGATGCCATAGGCGGCCGGCGTATAGATGGCGGCCACGGCGACCAGACAGGCAGCCATGCCGACCAGCGAGTGGAAGGCGGCGACCAGCTGTGGCATCGAGGTCATCGGCACCTTGCGGGCGATCACCGCGCCCACGCCGCCGCCGACGGCGACGCCGCCGAGGATCAGGCCCAGGGTCACAACGTCCAGCGCGCCCTGGGTCCACAGGGTGGCCAGGGTGGTGCCGACCGCGATAGCCATGCCGATCATGCCGTTGCGGTTGCCCGCCTGGCTGGTCACGGGGCTGGACAGGCCCCGCAGGGCCAGGATGAACAGCACCCCGGAGACGATGTAGAGGATGGCGGCGATATTGGCGTTCATTCGGAGGTCCCCCCGGACGGCGGCGGCGCCTTGTCGGCGCGCAGATTGGCGAGCAGCAGAGCCACGCCCATGCCGACGGCAAAGGGCGAGAGCCAGCGAAGGATGTCGGCGCCGCCGCTGGTCCCGGCCTGCAGACCGATGGCGTTGGCGCTCAGGCCGATGGCGATGAGAACGAAGGCGGGCGCGAAAGCGGCGCCGTTGCCGGCGGATTTCCGCCTGGGCAGCACCATCGAGACGCCGGCGGCCAGGATCAGAACGATCAGGCCTGCCAGCGTCAGCGTGGCGAAGCCGCTCACTTGGCCTTGTCCTTCTTCTTGTACATGGCCAGCATCCGGTTGGTGACCAGGAAGCCGCCGAAGATGTTGACCGCCGCGAAGGCTGCGGCGATCGCGCCGGCCCCCTTGGAAATCCACACCGAACCGGTGGCGGCCTCGCCCGCGCCGCCATGGGCGGCGGCGGCGAGCAGGGCCCCGACGATGATCACCGAGGAGATGGCGTTGGTCACGGCCATCAGCGGCGTGTGCAGGGCGGGCGTCACGCTCCAAACGACGTAATAGCCCACGAAGATGGCGAGCACGAAGATCGCCAGACGGAACACGGTGGGGTCGACGGCTTCCATGGGAGCCTCCCTTTCTATGCGCTTAGGCGGTCTTCAGAGATGGGTGAACGATTTCGCCGCCCTGGGTGACCAGGGCCGCCTTCAGAATCTCATCCTCGAAGTCGGGGGCGAAAGCGCCTTCCTTGTTGAGGAACAGACCCGACAGGGCGAAGAGGTTGCGGGCGTAGAGCGCCGAAGCGTCGGTGGCGATCCGGCCCGGCAGGTTGGCGTGACCGAGGATCTTGGCGCCGTTGGCGGTCACCACGGTCTCGTTCAGCTTGGCGCCGATGACATTGCCGCCTTGCTCGATAGCCAGGTCGACCAGGATCGAGCCGGCGCGCATCGAGGCCACCTGTTCGGCGCTGACCAGCTTGGGAGCCGGCCGGCCGGGGATCAGGGCTGTGGTGATGACGATGTCCTGCTTGGCGATGTGCGCGGAGACCAGCTCGGCCTGCTTGGCCTGGTATTCCTTCGACATTTCCTTGGCGTAGCCGCCGGCGGTCTGGGCGTTCTTGAATTCCTCGTCCTCGACGGCGAGGAACTTGGCGCCCAGCGACTCGACCTGCTCCTTGGTGGCCGGACGAACGTCGGTGGCGGTGACCACCGCGCCCAGACGGCGGGCCGTGGCGATCGCCTGCAGGCCGGCGACGCCGACCCCCATGATGAACACCTTGGCCGCGGCGATCGTGCCGGCGGCGGTCATCATCATCGGCAGGGCCTTGCCATAGGCCTCGGCCCCTTCGATCACGGCGCGATAGCCGGCGAGGTTGGCTTGCGAGGACAGCATGTCCATCACCTGGGCCCGCGTGATGCGCGGGATGAATTCCATGGCGATGGCGCTGACGCCGGCCTTGGCCAGGGCGGCCAGCGTGTCCTTGTCCTGATGCGGATTGAGCGCGGCGGCGACGATCGCGCCGCTCTTCAGGGCCGCGATTTCGGCCGCTTCCGGCGCGCGCACCTTGAACAGCACATCGGCGCCGGTGATCGCGGCTTTCGCCGTCTTGGCCAGCTTGGCGCCGGCCGCCTCATAGTCGGCGTCGGGGTAGGAAGCAGCGGCGCCCGCGCCGGCTTCGATCACCACCGAGAAGCCGGCGGCGATGAGTTTCTTCACCGTTTCAGGCGTGGCGGCGACCCGCGTTTCACCCCCGCGGGTTTCTTTCGTCACGGCGACGACGGCCATCGGCATACCCCTCCCAGAGCGCTGCTATCCCAGTCAGCTTGCGCTGCTGTTTAGGGGATAGTCTTGCCTCTTGTCGAGGCGTTCCGCGCGCGTCAGGGAGAAATTATGCCGATGTCCACCGGTGTCAGTGTGAGGAAGCGGGCTTTTCGCGAAGAAACACAATGCCCGCGACAGCCAGCACGAATCCGGAGATCGCGCCGGCGAGGAAGCCGGCCGGCGTGCAGAACCACAGGGTGATCGTCAGCAGCAGCACGGCGATCGCCAGCGAGCCCCACTTGGTCATGCCGCCAAAGGCGGCGTAGGTCGCAGCTTGTTCCTGGATGTCCATTTCACCGCGGTGGTAGTCGCCGGCCATGTCGTCGTCCTCGTTGGGGAAGAAAGATAGTTCAGCCGCTTACAACGGCAGGCCTAAAGGCTCAAGCGGGCTATGCCCGCGACACTTTCGACGGTCAGGGCCGTCATGCCGCCTCGCGGACCCACAATCGGCCGCAGAAAGCGCGAATAGTCGAGCGGCGGACTATCGCCAAACAGGCCGATCGAGGTGACGCCCACTGAAGCGGCCAGATTGAGCGGTCCCGAATCATTGCCGATGAAAAGATCGGCGCGCGACAGCAGGGCCGCGCCGGCATCCAGCTTCAGGTCGCAGACATTGACGTTGACGCAGCCCCGGTCGGCCCGCCTGAGTTCGGCGTCAACGGCGGCGCTGTCGCCCGGTCCGCCAAGCCAGAAATGGGCGCCCCCGAGGTCCGACAGCGCGGCGCTCAGGCCCGTGAAGCGATCCAGCGGCCAGCAACGACGCGGCTCGCTGGCGCCGACGCCATAGACGATCCAGGGTTTGGGCAGATGCCCGAAGCGCTGCTCGACCATTTCGAGGGCGGCCGGGACAGGGAGCAGGGCCGGTTCGCGGCTGGCGACTTTCAGACCATGGGCCGCCTCGAAGGCCGCCAGCTTCTCGATCCGGTGGGCCGAGCGCATGGCGCGTGGCAGGAACGGGCCGTGGGTCAGCCAGCGTTCCTGACTGTGGCCCAGACCAAAGCCGCGCCGCTCGCGCACCCCGGCCAGGGCGGCGCCAATGGCGGGACGATCGATCTTTTCCAGGATCCACATCGCCCGCGGCCGGCGCAGGCGGCAGAGGCGATAGAAGTCGATGATCTCGGCAAGGTGGCGAAGAGCCCCGGCGCGATAGTCCAGATAGTCGACGACCTCGACACAGGGCTCGCCGGCCAGCAGTTCCCGCGCCCGGCTGGACGGACGGGCAGCCAGCAGCACCTTGCCCTCAAGCGCCCGGGTGGCGATGGCCCGCAGGGTCGGCAGGTGCCACATCAGGTCGCCCACGCCCCGGTCGGGCATGTAGACCATCACCATTCCGGCCGGCGCCCCCCCAGGCTGCGTCATCGCCAGGCGGCGAGCAGGCCGCGCAGCCCGGCCACGAAGGCCAGCGGCTGGTCGATCATCACATGGTGGTCGGCGTCTGGAAGGGGCACGAGCAGCACGTCCTTGGGCATCTGATCGATCATATAGCCTAGGGTTTCGTCATGCATAAGGTTGGACCGCTCGCCCCACATCAGCGCGGCGGGACAGGCGATGCGGGTCAGCAGCTCGCCAAGGTCAGGCATCGAGAACCGCTGCCAGATGGCCGGGTCGAACTTCCAGGTCCAACCGCCGTCGACTTCCTTCAGCGAGCGGCGGGCGATGTAGTCGGCGATGTAGAGGTTCTCGCAGGCCTGGGGCGGCGCCAGGCGGAAGCGGGCCAGGGCCTCGGTCAGGGTCGCATAGACCTTGTTGCCGAACCCCGCCCGGGGCGGCGGCCCTCTCCAGCGCTTTTCCGGCGGCTGGATGCTGGAATCGACCATGATGATCCCGCGCAGGCGGTCGGCGTGCTCGACACCGCAATAGAGGGTGGGAAAGCCGCCGAACGAGTGGCCCACCAGGATCGGCTTGACGCCGCCCGCCTCCAGCCCAGCCGCCTCGACCGCGGCGAACACCTCGGCCGCGAAACTCTGGGCCGAATAGGCCTCGCGCCAGCCGGAACCGCCCATGCCGGCCCAGGAAATCGCCGCCACCCGCCAGTCTTTCGCGAACCAGGGCGCGATGAAGCTCCACCAGTCGGCGTGGGCGCCGTTGCCGTGCAGGAACAGCAGGCCCGGCTTGCCGACCTCGCCCCAGGTCAGGAGCTCGATGTCGACGCCGTCGACCAGAATTGTCGAACGCTCGGGTTCAATGGCCAGCGCCGCCTCGAACCAGGCGGGCGCGGGCGGGGGTTCACCGTTGAACGCGACCAGTGGCGCGGGCATGGGCGGCGGCGTGCGCGCCAGCTGCTGTTGATCGTCGGCCATGCTCAGCCCTCGTCCTTGAAGGCCAGTTCGCCGGGGCGAGGCTTGCGGGGGCTCAGGCCCTTGAAGACGCCCGTGCCGGTGATCAGGGTGCGATCGCCCGACCAGATCCGGCCCCGCACGGTGAAGACCATGTCTTCCTCGCCGATCAGCTCGCCCTGCCCCTCGACCCAATCGCCGAGCTTCGCGCCGGACATGAAGTCGCACATCAGCCGCACCGTCACCCAGCTGTAGGACTTCTGCAGCGAGATGATCCGGCCCCAGGCCATATCGGCGAAGCTCATCAGCATGCCGCCGTGGCAATTGCCGAGGCCATTGGTGTGATGCTCCTCGACGCGGAATCCCAGGCAGGCCTCGCCCGGTCCGGAGCGCTGCTCGAACAGCGGCCCGATCTGGCGGCCGAAGCCTCGCGACCAGTTGAGTTGGCTGTAGCCATCCGGAATGGCGGCGGTCTGGGCGTCGGTAAGATCGTCGGACATGGGACAAATCCTAACGATCGTTTGAACAAAGCGGAACCCTTCCCTGACGACGTGTAAGGACGGGGCTTCGGTCGGCGTCTAACCTTCTCGAACACGGGATGGGCCATGGCCGCGGATCAGCATCAGAAGCGACGGGGGGACGCGGCGTTCGCCGACTGGCTGGCGCCGCATCTGGGCGCCCTGCGCCGGATCAGCCGCGCCTTCGCCGAACCCGCCGACCAGCACGACCTGATGCAGGAGCTGATGCTGGCGGTCTGGAGCGCCCGGCCTCGCTTCGAGGACCGCAGCACGGCGGCGACCTTCATCTATCGCGTCGCCCACAACACCGCCCTGACCTGGAAGCGTGGCGAAACCCGTCGGCGCAGACGACGCGAAGGGATCGAGGCCGAGATGGCCCTGCGGGTCGAGCACGACAGGGCCGAACCCGAGGCCGGCCTGCTGGAGCGGCTGTATACGGCAATCCGCACCCTGCCGCCGGTGGACCGCTCGCTGATCCTGCTGTCGCTGGACGGCGTCGCCTATGGCGCGATCGCCCAGCTGCATGGCCTTTCCGAAACCAATGTCGGCGCGCGCCTGACCCGGATCCGCGCCCGCCTCTCAACCCTCGTGAAGGATGACGGCGATGGAGTTTGACCGTCTCGAACAGGCCTGGCGCTCCAACGCCAACACCCCGACCAATGAAACCCAAGCCCGCTTGCAGGAGCAGCTGATGCATACCCTGAAAACCCGTCGCCGCGCCGAGCTGTTGCTGACCGGCATCCCGCTAACGACCCTGACCCTGTTCACCGTGATCGCCCTGGCCGCCGTCCTGAAGAACGAGGGCGCGGGATGGCCGGGGATCGCCATGCTGGCCATCTGCTGGGTGGTGATGATCACGGTCTTCTGGAACGGGTTCAGACATCGTTCGCGCGATGTCGGCGCGCCCCTGCGGGACACGGTCGCCGGCCTGCTGGCCGCAAACCGCCGGGCGCGGGCCAATTGCCATGTCTTCTGGACCATGCTGCCGGTGTTCATGGTTCCCCTGTTCCTGGCCTTCCAGCGGCTCCAGCAGGACGGACGGATGAATACCACCGAAGGCTGGCAGGCCATGGCTGTCTGCGGCCTCGGGCTGGCGGCCAGCGCGGGATGGAACGCCCTGCGCTATGTCACGGTGCTGAAGCCCGAGCAGAAGCGACTGGAAGCCCTTTTGGCCGAGTACGCAGGTTAGAAGGCCCCGCCGGCGCGCAGGTTGATCCCGTATTCGAGCGAGCCCTTCATGGCCGCCAGCATATACATCCAGCCGCCGGCGTTGCCCTGCGAGGCCGTTATCCCGGCCTGGGTCTCCGGCCAGCCGGCCTCGCTGATCTGGACCAGGGTGTTGCCGCCATCCAGCGGCTTGAACACGATCTCCACGGTGTTGACGCCTTCGCCGGCCGCCGAACCCCACTCGAAGACCACGCGCTCGTCCTTGACCACCTCGCGGGCGGTGACCGGAAAGCTCTCGTCGAACTCGGGAAACTTCCACATCACCGTCACGCCGGGCGCCAGCGGGCCGGTCGCGGTCTCGATGAAATAGCCGCTGAGCTTGCGGTGATCGACCACCGCGTCGAACACCTGGGCGACCGGCTTGCGGATCTTCAGCTGCACCTGGAATTTCAGATCCATGGTCTGGGCCTCCGTTGAACGCGGCGAGTTCACACCGAAAACAGAGTCTAGGCCACCCCCGCCGCCGCCAGCACCGCCGCCTGCCGTTGGGCCAAGCCCTCTTCGGAGAAGCCCTCCAGCGAGGCCTCGAACAGGGCCTTCCAGTTATGGCGGGCGCCCAGATGCAGGAAGGCCGCGCCCAGGCCGATGGCGGCGCGGTCCATGAACACGAACTCGCGCGGGATGGTGATCGGTCCCTTGGACTTCAGGGCCTGGCGCACCCGGAACGCTTCGCGACGGCCGTACTCGCCGGGCGGCACGTCGTCAGCCACGGTGCGCACGCGGTCATCCAGCAGCGGGCCATAGATGAAGCGCGCCCAGACGTTCAGCACGTCGACCAGCTCGTCATTGAGACCGGCGAAGCCCCAGCTGCGATAGGCCTCGTACTGCTCGGCCCGGTCGTCGTTGGACAGGGCGCGATACAGGCGCACCACCCCGGCCACGAAGCGCGGCGGGAAGATCCGGATGCAGCCGAAGTCCAGCAGGTTCAGGTGCGCCGCGCCATCGCCGCCGGCGGGACCGCCGAAGGTGTAGTTGCCCAGATGCGGATCGCCGTGGATGATCCCCAGATGGGTCATCGGGCTCCACCAGGCCTCGAACAGCAGGGCGGCGATGCGGTCGCGGGTCTCCTGCGGCGCGTCCTTGAAGGCCAGCAGGCCCTGCCCGTCCATCCAGGTCATGCTGAGCAGACGGCCGGTCGACAGCGACGGCACGGGCTGCGGCACCCGGATGTCGTCACGCCCCGAGAAGAAGCCGCCATAGAGGGCCATCAGTTTGGCCTCGCGCTCATAGTCAAGCTCCTCACGCAGGCGGTCGCCGATCTCGACGATCATCTGGGTGGGGTCGATCGAGCCGTCCATGCGCTTGAAGAGAGCGAACAGGGTCTTCAGCTGGCCCAGATCGCTTTCGACGGCGCTCTGCATGTCCGGATACTGCAGCTTCACGGCGATGGCCCGGCCGTCCGGCGCGACGGCGCGGTGCACCTGGCCCAGCGAGGCGGCGGCGCAGGCCTCGTGCTCGAAGCTCTGGAATTTCGACTGCCAGTCAGGGCCCAGCTCGGCCGCCATGCGCCGACGGACGAACGGCCAGCCCATGGCCGGGGCATTGGTCTGCAGCTCGGCCAGCTCGGCCGCGAACTCGGGCGGCAGCAGGTCGGGCACCGTGGCGAACATCTGGGCCGCCTTCATCAGCGGCCCCTTCAGGCCGCCGAGGGCCGCGCGCAAAGCCTTGGCGTTGCGGGCGTCTGCGCTGTCGCCGCCGAACAGGCTGTTGGCGCCATAGCTGACGGCCGCGCCGGACAGCCCCGCCCCGACCTTGGCGAAACGGCTCAGGCGGCCCGACAGGCGGTCGCGTTCGGGGTCGCGCGGATCATCGGCCATGGCTTATCCAAACTGCCGGGAGTCGTAGAAGAAACGCTCGCGGACGATGACGTCGCCGTCCCACACCTGGTGGGCCAGCTCCTCGAACCGAAGGGTCTCACCCTTCGGGTTGGTCATGTGGAAGACCCAGCGGATCACCACATTGTCCCCGTCATGCACGACAAGGCCGGCGGGCTCGGTGTCCATCTTCGCTAGCCGCGCCAGGGCAGCCTTTTCATGCGCGACCAGAACGTCGCGGCCGACGCGCGGGGCGCTATTGTTCTCCTGCATGGAGGCGTCCGGCGCATAGAACCGCTCGATCGCCTCGACATGTTCGTTGCGTTCGACCGTGGCGATAAAATCGGCCAGGCGTTCCTGGGTGGGCATGGCGCTCTCCGTCAGACCAGGGCTTCAAACTCGTCGACCAGCCGCTCAAGCTGCGCGCAGCCCGCCGTCCAGAACGCCTTGTCGCGCGGGTTCAGGCCAAAGGGTTTGAGCGCCTCGACATAGGTCTTGGTCCCGCCGGCCGCGAGCAGCTCTTCATACAGCGGCGCGAAGCCTTCCGGATCCTCGCGGCGCTTTTCCATCAGGCCGCGCACCAGCAGGTCGCCGAAGGCGTAGGCGTAGACATAGAACGGCGCGTGGCAGAAGTGGCTGACATAGGCCCAGTAGTGCTCATAGCCGGGGTTGAGCCGCACGGCCGGGCCCAGGCTCTCGCCCATTACCTCCAGCCACAGGCCGCCGATCTGTTCGGGCGACAGCTCGCCCTCCTGGCGGGCCTCGTGGAAGCGGCGCTCAAAGCGGTGGAAGGCGATCTGGCGGACCACGGTGTTGAGGCCGTCCTCGATCCGGCCGGCCAGCAGCTTCCTGCGATCGTCGGGCGTCGCCTCGGCCAGCAGGCGGTCGAACACCAGCCCCTCGCCGAAGATCGAGGCGGTCTCGGCCAGGGTCAAAGGCGTGTCGGCCAGCAGGGTGCCCAGCGGCGCGCACAGGGTCTGGTGCACGGCGTGGCCCAGCTCGTGCGCCAGGGTCAGCACGTCGCGCCGCTCGCCCATGAAGTTCATGAAGACATAGGGATGCCGGTCGGCCGTGACGGGATGGGCATAGGCGCCCGACTGCTTGCCGGGGCGGGGCCGCGCATCGATCCAGGGCTGGGTGAAGAAGGTGCGCGCGGCGTCGGCGAACTTCGGCGCCAGGGTCTGGAAGCTGTCCAGCACCACGCCCTGCGCTTGCGCCCAGTCATAGGTGCGCGGCGCGGCGGCATCCAGCGGGGCGTTGCGGTCCCAGTAGTCGAGAGCCTCGACGCCCATGATCTTCGCCTTCAGCGCATAATAGCGATGCGACAGGCGGGGATAGGCCTCGACCACCGCCGCCTCCAGGGCGTTGACGGCGTCGGCGTCGACCTCGTTGGAGAGGTGTCGCGACTGGGCCGGCTCGGCATAGTGGCGCCAGCGATCCTCGACCTGCTTTTCGAAGGCCAGGGTGTTGAGCGCCAGGGCCTGGGTGGAAACGATGGCTTCCAGCGCCGTGGCCAGCCCCCCGGCGGCGGCCTTGCGGCGCGCGACGTCGGAGTCCGACAGACGGTTGAGCACCTCGGGCAGGGTCAGGCTCTCGTCGCCGACCCTGGCCTTCAGCTTGGCCAGGGTCTCGTCATACAGGCGCACCCAGTTGGCGACGGCCGGGCTCTTGTCGACGATGAAGCGCTCCAGGTCCGGCGACAGCTCGTGCGGCCGCGACAGGCGCACCCGGCGCAGCCATGGCGTCCAGCGGACGCCCAGCGGATAGGCTTTAAGCGCCGCCTCGATCTCGCTGTCTTCCAGCCTGTTGAGCTCCAGTGAGAAGAACAGGCTCTCGGCGGCGATCTGCGACGAGCGGGCCCGCAGGTCTCCCTCGAACTTGGCCCAGGTCGGATCGTCCTTGGCGATGGAGCCCGACAGGCTGGCATAGGCGCCGACGCTCCACAGGCCGTTGGTCGCCTTCTCATACAGCTGGATGCCGCGATCGATCAGCAGGCCCAGCCGCTCGGGCTCGCCGCGCGCCTGCAGGAACAGGCCCTCAAGCGAGGCCAGCTCGTCATTGGCGGCCTTGGCGGCGGCCAGGTCGAGCTCAATGCGGGGATCGTCGCGACCGACATAGAGGTCGGCGAGGTTCCATTCGGGAAGGGCGTCGGTCTTGAAGGGGGCGTTCATGATCACAGGGATATGGCCCCTGCGGGGTGGGGCGCAACGGCGCATGGCGCTTGGGGGCGACATTCGTCGTGCGGCGCATTGCCCCCCTGCGTCACGGGCTCTCTCCACCCTTCCCCCATCAAAGGGGGAAGGGAGAAGACACGGGCTCGTAGCCTCACGCGGCATGAGCCGCGGAAGGGGTCGGGGAGGCGCGAAGCGGCCGGGGCGAACCCGGATGACCGTGATGTTGTTTGTGCGTTTCGGCTCGACCTGTCCGCTTCGCAGAAGCTGTTCTTGCGTGAGGATCGGGCCAAGCGAGCGTCTTTCAGCTCTGATACCCAAGAGCCCCCGTACGGGCGCGCATCCCGTCGATCGGCTAAC
>Ga0209023_10004476_pt1 | contig 15878 bp, 10 predicted proteins | sample LakOneMetagenome_FD_187468 | JGI IMG/M metagenome (GOLD analysis project Ga0209023, IMG submission 187468) | Freshwater and sediment microbial communities from Lake Erie, Canada (SPAdes) (version 2) | ecosystem: Environmental > Aquatic > Freshwater > Lentic | place: Lake Erie, Canada... | reverse complement strand
GCTCCGGCCGTAGTAACGCCAGGATGCAGCATCCAGTCCAACGATGTTGCTTCCAAAGGGAGCATTGCTTGCATATAAAGCCAGTATTTCTCTTTTGGAATAAGACATTTCCAGCCGTACGGCAAGAATGCTTTCCTTTAATTTATTCCAGATGCTTCGCTTATCATCTCTTTTTGAAAGCCGGATCACCTGCATGCTGATGGTACTGCCGCCCTGTACAATGCCTTTGTTTTTTATATTCTTTGTGATGGCCCTGCCGATCGCCATTGGGTCAACACCGGGATGTTTGAAAAAACGCTTGTCTTCAAAAGTGGTGATGCAATCAATGAATTTCTGCGGAACATTTTTGTTGTAAGGGAAACGCCATTGGCCGTCGGCGGCGATGGTGGCATTTAATAAGTTGCCGTCCTTGTCTTCAATCACATAAGAGGTTGGTGCATGGAACAGTTTGTGGGGAAGAGAAAACCAGAACCATATCAATAGGCCCAACAGCACAACCAGTAATATCTTTGTCCTGGTGCGAAGATGTTTTAACTTATATGATATACCCTGAAAGAAACTATTCATGATAATAAGAGAACGCTGGCAAAACAGACCAGGAGATGATCTTCTGAATTGCCAGCGTTCTTAAATTTATTGATTCACTACTTCCACCCACTTGCCATTCACCCCGGCTGTGATGCTGTTATCATACATTGCTTCACAGAATGTACCGGGTAAGAAGAAGCGGCCTAAATACGACGCATTCAACTGCACATAATAAGTGACCGTTTCATTTGCCCTGATGTTGAAATAAGTATATACCCGGTCATCACGAATGTCCTGGTAGCTGGATGAAGATGATTTGAAAGCACTTTCGCCATCAAACATCCTGGCGTTTAAAATCTCCCAGCCGCTGGGGAATATCTGCGACAAAGCCATCTCGGAATAATAACCACGCTTGCCGGGATTGGTGATCACCACTTTGGCAACAAAATCGCTGCCCTGTGTGAGCTTGTTGATATCGATCGCTTTTCCATCCTGCGATATATAACTTACACTCATGTTCAATACAGCCGGATTGTTATTCACTTTCAAACTATCGCCTGCCAACGGCTGACCCTGTGTTATCAAACGAACGTAAAGTGTATTGCCTCCTTTGTTTGTGATCACAACATTGCTTCCGCCGTTCTTGAACAGGATGGGCAATTGCCTGACATAAGAAGCAGAGTTGATGTCAACTGCCTTTCCGTCTACGGTTCCGTTGGCAATGATCTTTGCGCCGCTCGGGTTTTTACCGCAGTATTTTGCAATGGCAATTAAACTGTATGCGGTTGTTTGTGTACTGTACCAATAGTCCTGCGAAAGTTTGGCACAGATGGTTCTTAATAATGCTTCGGCCTGTGCTTTTCTTTTCAGCAATGTGAGTGTTTCCAAAACCATCGCTTCATCCCTGGTATCGGAACCATAGGTATAACCCCAGCTTGTCCGTTGAGGGAATGAAGTCGCCAGGCCGCTTATAAGATCCAGTGCGGTATTCTCTTGTCCGGCTAATGAATAAGCCGCAGCCAGCCGCCACTTTGCTTCCGGTGATAGGTATTTGAATTCTTTTAACCGGTTCATGGCGCCCAGCTCAGGCACTTTTGCCAATGCCAGTGTGTATAGTCGATAAGACTGTGTAAGATCACCACCATAAAAATTGGTAGTGGATGCCACCCAACTGTTCGCTTTGCCACGCTGGTAATTTTTCCATTGCTGCAACATATAATCACTTACCAGGTAACCATTGTTTTGTGCTTCCACTAAAAAATGGCCGGCATAGTTACTGCCCCATTCATCGCTTTCGTATCCACCGGGCCAGTAACTGAAGCCCCCATCGGGCCGTTGGAAATTCTGCAACTTTGCAATGCCTGCTTTTACATTCTTACTTACCTGCGCTTTTTTATAATCATCCAGGTCGGTGAGTTGATTCAATACCAATTGCGGGAAAACTGATGAAGTGGTTTGTTCAATACAACCGTGTGGATATTCAATTAAATAACTCAAACGTTTCTGCAGGTTCATCGGCGGCACGCTGGAAATTTCCACCACGGCTGTACTGGTTGCAGCCACGCCGATGGGAGTGGCAGTTGTTTTCCATTGCTGCCCGGGGGCCAATGTAATCTCACTTACACTCGTAACTGGTGGATTGGGATTCCGGATATCCAATTCCACTTCATAGTCGGCTTTTTCACTACCCGAACTTGCGATCAGTTTTACTTTACCAATACCCACATTTGGTTTCACTCTTACATCGAAATAAACCATCTGCTCACCGGTCTGCGAAAAATTAATTGACTGTGCATTGCCGCCAACCACTTCGAGGAATGGATTTGACTGCAAAGAAATATTCACCTTTTTAATATTGTTCTCCATTGCAAAAACAGTAACGGGAAGTTTTATTGTTTCACCCGGACCAAGTACCCTGGGCATGGTTGCCAGCATCATCAATGGCTTCTTGACCGCCACTGCTTTTTCTGTTGCGCCATAACTACCGCTGTGTGCTGCAATAACCATCGCTCTTACCGAACCAATGTAAGAAGGCAGCGTGAAGGATTGTTTTTGCGTTTGATTTTTATTCAAATGGAATGGTCCAAGGAATTTTACCACGGGTTTGAAACGGTTGGCTGTTTTTTGTTTGCCAGCACCGGCTTCGTTATCACCACCGATGGTTAAGATCCGTTCCAGGTCGCCACCCCATGCCCCGATCACATAATCATAGAGGTCGAAGCTTTTTACACCCAGTGCCTCTCTTGCATAAAACGCATCGTGGGGATTCGGCGTTTTAAATCTTGTGAGATCAAGCAATCCCTCATCAACAATGGCTATCACATAGGTCATTTCTTTTCCACTCTTTTCACTCACGCTGAATGACACATTCTGTTCCGGCCTGATGCTGTTTGCAATATTTAATACAGGCTGGAGCAAGGTATTTTTATCTTCCACGAAAATGGGAATGGAACCATACATGCGGATGGGAAGGTCGTTGATGGTTTGCGAATGCGGCTGCAACAAACTTACCGTTGCATAAATATTCGGCGCCATGCCTGCTTCGGCTTTGAACTTCACCTGTGTTTGTCCCTGGCTTGTTTCCTGCCAGAAAGATTTTAAAACCTTGCTTCCATTCTCCAGGCTTACCAGCACACGTCCGCCTTTACTGCTGGGTATGGTCAATGAAATATCATCACCCACATTGTATTTTTCTTTGCTGGAAGTGAATGACAACATGGAAGCGGCAGTCTGGTCATCATTACCTTCCCTGCTTTGCCAGCCGGGTTCATCAATATAAAATGCAGAGCCGGCAGTATGCCCGCTTTTCTTATCCTTTACCAGGATGAGATAACGCCCCCATTCATTTTCTGATGTGCCGAATGTCCATTGACCACGGCCATTATTCAGCTTAACGGTTTCTGTCTTAAGCAGCTTGTTGTATTCATCCTGGGTAAAATTGCTGAGGTTATCGCCGTTATCATCCCACCACCAGCGCCACTGGATGCGGTAGAACTGAACTTCTACTTCATTGCCGCCTGCAATTAAATTACCCTTGCTGTCAACATTCACGATCTGCATGGTATGGTTTTTACCGGCCAGTAAAAAGTCGAATGGCTTTTCACCTTCCGGTAATTTCATGCCCACATAACTAGCATACGGACTGTAAGGCAGGCTTACGTTATCAATGCTGAAGCTTCCGCCCGGTTCAAAAACTTTTACCACCATATTCGCACTTAACATACCCGGCGCTGTTTCATCGATTTCAAAATCTGTCTTCAATGCGGCATTGCCTTCGGCATCCAATGTGCCGTCGAAAATGGTTTTGCTTTGTGTGGAATAGTTGGATGTGGGATTGTCAAAATCAAAGCCGGCAAATTTGGCAAAGGTTGTTCCTCTTGAGTAAAGCGATGCGTCGATCTTTGCTTTCAGATTTTTACCCACGGCACCAAAGAGCCATTTGGCATTGATCGTTCCTGCTGTTGTGTTTCCTTTACCAAGAACGGCATCCTTACCAAAGTCGAGGTTTATCTTTAACCGGTTTGGCATCACCGTTTCCACTTTTATATTTTTTTCAAAACTTGCACCGCCCACTTTTATTTTGGCCGTCCAGTTTCCGGTGGGTGAAGATGCATCGGTGCTTGTTTTAAAAATATAGAAGCCATCTTCTGCATCAGTCTGCACCGTGTGTTTGAATAATTGCCCCTGCGGCGTGAATAAACTGAATTCAACCGGGTGATCCTTCGGCAATTTTCCTTCTTTGTCTTCCACGATAAAGTTCAGGTACATGGTATCGCCGGGGCGCCATACACCCCGTTCGCCAAAGATGAAACCCTTGATGCCGTTCTTCACTTCTGCGCCGCTTACATCAAAACGGCTGAGCGGGAGAGAACTTCCGTCATCCAGTTTTAAATAACCCCGTTCATTTCCTTTTCGTGCTATTAACAGGAATGGTTTTCTTTTAAGGTCGATCGTTGCAAAACCATCGTTACCGCTTTTTGTGCTGCTGATGATCGTTTGCTGGTAATCCCTTACTTCCAGTTCCACACCACTCATCGGTTCGGTGGTAAGAATATTGCTTACGGCAACCATCATGCTGTTGTTGCTGCCCCGCTTTGCCGTGAGGCCGATATTGCTGGCAAGGATATTCCTTGTAGCCCAACGGTCTTTATTGTAATACGATTTACTGGTGGGGTCATCCCGGCGGTCCCAACTGTAACCGAACGGATAATAAGTATCGTACCGGTCCCAGAAAGCATCATCATCATCCACGCCGTTGCCGGAATTGTTATCGTAATCCCTGTACGATTCCTCTTCTTCATCCGCACCTGCTTTGCTGCTGGTGTCGGAAGACAGGTATAAAGAATACTCAGGCCGGAAGCCGATCGTTACTTTATAAATGGCTCCCTGTTCAGTTTTCAGGAATTTATCAATGTCTAAAGAGAAATGCTGTTTCTTATGTAAGTCGAGTGTTTTGTCGTCATCCAGCCGCAATGTTTTTTGAACGATGGGTTTACCCACTCTCCGCAATTCGTTATCGCCGCCCAATGTGTTTTCCTGCAGGAACTGGGGCACGTTGCTTTCAAAAATTTTGATGATGCTGATATCAACCGCATTCAGGTTGATCGATTCAAAGGGAAGTACAAGCCTCCCGCTGTTGGGGAGGATATTTCCCTTGCCGTGAATTTTTACAGAAGGAAGTTTGTTTTCGAAATTAATGTTTGATGCAAAACCTTTATCAAGCACATCGCCCCAGGTGTTTTTAATCCCGGCATTTATGTTAACGGTATAGTTGCCATCGAGTTTGCCATTGCCAAAGACCTTTACTTCACTGCCGCTGATGGTATAGGAAATGTCTGATTGCCCGCTGATGGTTATCAGGCCTTCCAGTTCCTGTCCTACGGCGATGAGGTCGCTGAATTGTATGGATGCATATTGCTGTGCTTCATTCATTGCAACCACATCAAGCACTCTAAAATCACCCGTTGCAGGAACTGCTACCGAACGGTCACCTTTTACATCTATGTTCATCGGCTTGCCATCCCATTTCAGATCGATATTGCTGACTGATTTCAGCCGGTCGATATTCTCAATGGTATAGCGATGTGATTTGGCAGCGTCGTTGTGCTGCCAGCTTATTTTTAGTGGGGTATTGTTTTGAGAGACGGTCAGTAATTTTTCCACCTGTTTGCCATCTTCCACATCGGCTGTTTCCAGTTCGCCGCTGAAACTCATTTTATTTTTTACCCCGGCACTTCGCAGGCCATCATCCGAAATTTTAAAAGAAGGCTTTACGGTCTTCATGCTGAAACGGAAATCGGAATACTTGCCGGGCACTTTGGTAACCTTACCCAGTTTGAAACTTACTTCATACATTTCATCGGGTTTCAGCCAGCTTTCCGGTTTGAATTCGATGGTTCTTGCATCGAGCCAGAATGCTTTACCTTTTACCGACGGCGTAAAGCTGAAAAGGGATTCTTTCACTTCCTCACCAACGGCATGCGTGGTATTGGCATCGGTTGCCAGTTTGATACGCACGGTGGATGTTTTGGAAATGGTGCCGGTGGTGTAGGCATCGATGTAACTGCTGAAGGCCGGATCCACTTCGATCCATTTGATCTTTTTGTTACAGGAAAAAAATGAAAAACCTGCTGTTACAAGTAACAGGGCCCGTAAAAAAGCTGCTCCGAACTTTTTGTTCCGGGGTTCACGGTCGTGTTCCATAAATTTGAAATTGTTTGTTGAAGTTGGGTTGACAATGGTGGAATCACCAATATCGGCATTTTTATTTGCTGTGTAAATGTTGAGATAAAATTTGATTTCCACAATAGGTGGAGAAACCGCTTTTAGTTAAAAGATTTGTAAATCAAAAAAATACCCATTCCGGCTTGTTGAAACGGGTAATCTCGGAAACCTGGAAGTTATGTAGCCTTTTAACCTTAGTAGACACAGCGTTTTAAAATGGGACCAACCTTATTGTGTTATTTAAATTCCTTTTTCCTGAACGGCTGCAGTGTCTTTTGGTAAAAGCTCAGAAAGCGCTTATATTCTTCGGTAAAGCTTACCTTCTTGTGATGTTCTGGTTGATTTAAAATGTACCTACAAACTCTGTCTACGCCTGATTTTGAGACAGAGAAAGCAGCTGCGGATTTCTGCCAGGCAAAAGGGCTTGGACAAAGTTTATTTTGATTGATGAACTTCTGAGAACTCTCAGCAACTAACGTGGCCAGTTCTTCTTCAGATATTTCCGGCGAACGGGAAACAAGGAAATGAACATGCTCGGGGTTTGCATATATAGCATATAGCTGGCAGCCATTATTATTTACAATACCGGTAATGTATTTTTCTATCCTTTCCCTGTGCTTTTCCAGAATAAGGGGCTGGCGATACAGGGTGGTAAATATGTAATGAGTATATAGATTGTTGTATTCTATTTTCATTTTGGTAAGAATAAGGTAATAAGGTTGGTGTACAATGAATGTTATTCTCTACTAAGGTTAGAATACAAATTGTCGAGAAAGTGTTTAAAGCAACTTGTTTTTTGAGATTTTTCGGAAGTACAAGATTAGTTGATCTTTGTTGCCTGAACCTTGTACGGATGATTGGTAAGGGAAGAAGAAATCTCCTGGGTATACGAGTTGGCAGAGGTTTCCAGGATCTTTACCCGTACTTCCATACCGGATGGGATATCGATCTTGTTCTCATTGCGCAAAACCTTATCCAGCCTGAGTATAAAGGAACAGTTATCCTGCCAGCTTATGCGGAACCGCAGCATCAGTTTCAGCGATTCGCTCGATTCGGTCTGGTACATACCGTTTCTTTCTGCAATCGTTATTACGCCGGCTTCTGTGTCAGCCACCCGGAATTTACCTTCCCGGAATTTAAAACAATCCGGGGCCTGGCAGAAAGTATATGTTCCCGACAACATTGATAAAAGAAGTATGATGATACACTTAGTCAAGGCAATTCTTAATTCTTCATTTTTAATTCTTAATTGATCACCTGGTTCCTTAACAGGTCTTCAAATTCATCCCTGCGGCGGATGAGTTGTGCTTTTCCGTCTTTCAGCAGCACTTCGGCTGGTTTGTATCTCGAGTTGAAGTTACTGCTCATTTCAAAGCCATAGGCACCGGCATTGTAAAAAAGCAGGAGATCGCCTTCACGAACCTCGTTCAGCTTTCGGTCCCAGGCAAAGGTATCGGTCTCGCAAATATTACCCACTACTGAATACTCTTTTTCCGGGCCGTTTGGATTACTGATGTTTTCGATCTTATGGTAGGCTTCGTAAAACATGGGGCGTATCAGGTGATTGAAACCGCTGTTGATGCCGGCAAAGGTTGTAGCCGAAGTTTCTTTAATTACATTCACCGATGTGATGAAGTAACCCGCTGCACTTACCAGGAACTTGCCCGGTTCAAACCAGACCTGTAAATGCCGGCCATTGGGATTGGGATGGCCATCAAATGCTTCCTTTACTTTTTTTGCCAGCAGGGGAATGTCGGTTTCCGAATCTCCTTCTTTATAGGGTACTTTAAAGCCGCCGCCCAGGTCGATCGAGTCCAGTTCATGGAAAGAAGGAATGATGTCGAACAATACTTCAATTCCTTTTATGAATGTATCCACGTCCTTTATATCGCTGCCGGTATGGATGTGCAGGTTCTGGATGTACAGCTTGTGTGTTGATACGAGTGCAAGTATCTTATCCAGCTGGTCTACGGGTATGCCGAATTTGCTTTTATCATGACCGGTTGAAACTTTCAGGTTACCTCCGCCCATGATGTTTGGCCGGAGCCGTATGCCCACCGGGTAACTGTGGCCGAATTTTTTACCAAACTTTTCCAGGTTACTCAGGCTGTCGATATTGATGTGTACGCCCAGGCTTTGCGCTTCTTCAATTTCAGAAAAATCAATGCCATTGCTGGTGTATAGAATATTTTTTGGTTCAAATCCGGCAAGCAATACAAGTTTTACTTCATTGATGGAACTGCAGTCAACATTGCAGCCAATGCTTTTGATGTGTTTTAAAACATGGATGTTGGTCAGTGCCTTGCAGGCATAAAAGAATTTTGTATCGGTTTCAGCAAAAGCATCGGTGAGTCTTTTGTATTGTGCAGTTATATGTTCAGCATAATAAACATACAGGGGTGTGCCGAATTCATTTGCGATGTTTATTAATTCCTGCTGTGATAATGGGGGCATGTTGCGAAAATAAGAAATGATAACGGAAGTCTGAAGTCGGAGGACTGAGGACTGAAGTCAGAAGTATGAAGCTGAAGAATTCTACATCTGACTTCCGTTATCAGACTTCAGTCCTCTGACTTCACACTTCCTGACTCTTTTATGCAACCACTTCAACTATCTGTGTTGGTGCCAGGTTTGCATTGCGCATGGCAATTCCCCGTACGGCATTGGCTGCAAAATCCATGAAAGCTTTTTGCGTAATGGCATCATCACCCACCATGGCAGGTATACCCATGTCTCCGCCCTCACGTATGCTTTGTACAATGGGTATCTGGCCCAGGAAAGGAATATCAAATTCTTCAGCAAGATTTTTACCACCGTCTTTTCCGAAAATGTAATATTTATTGCCGGGCAATTCGGCGGGGGTAAAGAAACTCATGTTCTCTACCAGGCCGATCACCGGTACTTTCAATTGTGCCTGTCCGAACATGGCGATGCCTTTTTTGGCATCGGCCAGTGCAACGGTTTGTGGTGTGGTAACAACGATCACGCCGGTTACGGGTACGGTTTGTACAATGGTCAGGTGAATATCGCCGGTGCCGGGCGGCATATCAATTACCAGGTAATCCAGTTCGCCCCAATCCACATCGCTTACAAACTGGCGGATGGCGGTACTCACCATCGGGCCACGCCACACCACAGCCTGCTTTTCATCAATGAGCAAGCCAATGCTCATCATCTTGATTCCGAATTTTTCTATCGGTACGATCAATCCTTTGTCGCCATCATCTTTCATCATCGGCCGTTCGCCACGAACGCCAAACATGATGTGCTGGCTGGGGCCATAAATATCGGCGTCCATCAGTCCAACCTTTGCACCGCCCTGTGCAAGTGCCAATGCAAGATTTGAGGCGACCGTGCTTTTTCCAACGCCGCCTTTTCCACTCACTACGGCGATGATATTTTTTACGCCTTTTAAAATCGTCTTTCCATCCTGCCGGTTACTGCTGGTGTTGCTGGTAAAGTTCACTTTAACAACGGCTTCTTTATTCACCAATAATTTTACGGCATTGATGCAGGCATTCATGATCATGTCCTTCAGCGGGCAGGCCGGTGTGGTAAGCACCACCGTAAATGAAACATTGTTCCCGTCAATGGCAATGTCTTTTACCATGTTCAGTGTAACCAGGTCTTTGCCAAGGTCGGGTTCCTGCACATTGCTGAGCGCCTTTAAAATATCCTCGTTTGTCATCGTTCAATTATTTGTTAAAAAACCTTGTGTGGCTGCAAAATTAACCACATAAGGGCTTACTTTGTTTATTAATTAAGGAATGTTGGTATTTTTGGTGAATCACTGATATGTCAACCTGATCTTGTTTGATGAAGAAACTTATACCATACATTTTTACTGCTGCTTTATTCCTTCCTGCTGCTGCCAAAGCGCAGTTTGAAACCTTCAAAGATTCCGTTGTTCAGTTATATGGTATTGTGATGACAGCCGACAGCCTCAAGGGTCTTGAATCGGTGAGTGTGGTGGTGAAGGGGCAGGGCCGGGGTACGGTTACCAATAACAAAGGCGTATTCAGTATCGTGGTAATGAAGGGAGATGCCATTGAATTCAGCAGCATCGGGTACAAACCGAAGATCATAAATATCCCGGCAAATTTAGAAGGGAACCAGCACAGCGTTATCCAGCTGATGGTGACAGATACTGTTTACCTGGCAGCAACGATCATCAAGGCAAGACCAAGCCGGGCACAATTTGAACGTGATTTTGTGAATGCGAATATCCCCGATGATTATATAACCATTGCCCGGAAAAATAATAACGAAGCCACCCGGAGGATACTGGCCGCCAATATGCCTACCGATGGGCGGGAAGCCACCAGCCAATACCTGCGCCAGCAGGCAAGCAAAGCCTATTATTATGGGCAGGCACCTCCACAGAATATCTTCAATCCATTTGCCTGGGCCGAATTTGTGAAGGCCTGGAAAAGGGGCGACTTTAAAAAGAAGAATTGATCTTTCTCCCGTTTCATCATCACTAAGTTTTAGGCAAGAATTCAGATTGCTGTAATTTCGTTCTTACAATTACAGCATGAAGATTTTTCTGATCGGTTTTATGGGAAGCGGAAAGACCTACTGGGGCAACCGGTGGGCAGCAAAATATGATCTTCCGTTCATCGACCTGGATCAATTGATTGAAGAAAAAGAACAGCATACCATCGCACAGGTATTTGAACAAAACGGCGAGGAGTATTTCCGCCAGGTTGAGTCTGAATGCTTAAAGAATTTCCGGGGTAACAGGTCATTCATTATGTCCTGCGGCGGCGGTGCTCCCTGTTTCAAAGATAATATGAAATGGATGAATGAGCAGGGCATCACGGTCTATCTTTTTGCTACGCCGGAATTGCTTTACGGCCGTTTACTGGAAGAAAAAGAGAAACGTCCCCTGCTTAAAGACCTAGCCTTGCCCGAACTGCTTTCTTTCATTGAAAAGAAGTTGAAAGAGCGGGAACATTTTTACCGGGAGGCAAAAATCATTTTACCATCCGAAGCATTGAACGATAACAGTCTTTCATCATTCTTAATTCTTAATTCTTAATTCGATCACATGCACAAACCATTTTTACGAACAGCCGCTATTACCGGGGCATTGGCAGTAGCGTTGGGCGCATTTGGCGCTCACGGGCTAAAGAAAATTTTAGAAGCCGACCTGCTGCAGGTTTTTGAAACGGCAGTACGCTACCAGTTCTATCATGTGTTTGCATTGCTTGCCGTGGCAATATTGTATAAAGAATTCCCGGGAAAATTTATGAAGTGGGCCGGTTATCTTTTTATCGTGGGTACGATCTTATTTTCCGGCTCGCTGTATTTATTATGCTACATGAAACATAACACACTTCCGTTTAACTGGGTGGGCGCTGTTACTCCTTTGGGCGGCGTTGCTTTTATTGGGGGGTGGGTGCTGTTATTTGTTGCCGTTTCCGGGAAACATTAAAACTGTGCAACTTTTCTCCGGAGTGTAACCAGCGTGCCTTCTTTATTTTCAATGCTGAACTCAATATCTACATCGGCCATTCTTTTTTTCATGTTCTTCAGCCCGTTACCAAACTGCCGTAAAGTATCCATGTCAATACCAATGCCGTTATCCTGGATATAAAGACAAAGTTCATCTGCTTCTCTTGCCAGTGTTATCTGCACTTCCGTGGCTTTGGAATGTTTGAGGATATTGTTCAGCGCTTCTTTCACCACCAGAAAAACATTTCTCCGTATCTCGCCGATCACTTCTATATTGGGCAGGTTGTCGGGTATATCGATGCGGCAGTTTACGCCGGTGTCTTCAAAATATTCCAGTGCATAACTTCGTATGTAAGCGATCATATTGCCGAGCGAATCGTTGCTGCTGCTCATGCTCCAGATGATGGCATTCATCTTGTTCAGCAATTCATTGGCAGAAGAAGATATCTTATCGATCTCCGGGATGGAATTATCACTTAGTTTGCTTTTGGCCAGTTCGCTGTAAAGCCGGATGGTGGTCATGCCGGCACCCAGGTCGTCGTGCATGTCGGCACTGATGCGGTTCCTTTCTTCCTGTTGCGCTTTGATGACGGCGAGCTGTGTTTCAAATTCTTTTTTCTCTGCTTCCAGTTTCAGTGCTTCCTGTTCCTTGATGCCCCGGATCAGTTCACGGCGGTTCTTATACGTAAGCCCCAGCAGGAAAAGGAAGAGTTCAAAAATGATACCCACATAATAATAGAACAGCGCATTGGTAAAAAGCGAATTATTCCGCACATTAAATAAAAGAATTGCCAGCGATATGGCAGAGAAAAATACCAGCATGGCATTGCCCGCCGCCAGGTAATTGAGCAACGGGTCTTTTTGCTTTGCTGCAAAATAAATGAAGAAAACCCCAATGGCAAGTATCAGCACTTTCATGATGTTCTCCAGGTAAAACTGCGGCAGGTAGGTGCCGGTAAAAAAGTTCAGGTAGGTATAAATGCCCAGCAGGAACAGAACAAAATACTCACCATAGCGCAGTACCTTATCGGTGGTGGGGTAATTCTCTTTTGTGTTGATGAATTTGCGGGTAAAAGTAATGTAGAAGATCACGCCCGTTACCAGCAGGAAAAAATCAAGATAACTGAAATAGAAATTTGCGAACAGCGTGGTCTTCCGGGTAAGATACGAATTGAAAAAGATCAGTAAGAACATGCACAGCGAATAAAGCGCATTGTAAAAGAATTCGGGTTTGGGCCCCAGGATAAAATTAGCCAGCATGAACAGGATCATCATCAGAACAACACCGCTCAGTACAGTACCGAATATCTGTATGTCGCTTTTATACGCCACGGAATAGGATGTGAAATCCTCTATGAAATTATCGCTGACGAGCCGGGGGTTGAGCCCGTTGAAATCATTCTTTACAGGCCGCAACCGGAGCAATACCTGGCATTGTTCACCCGGTAAGAGGGTGATCTTTTGAAACCCGTTGACCGAATCACCGTCTTCTGGTTTTAGGCCGGGGCTGCCGTTCTTGTACAATTCTATTTCTTTAAAATAGGAACCCGGGTAAATATAAGCCGATCGCTTTACTGCCGAATTATTACATAGCCCGATTTTCATAAAAAAAACATAGGGGATCATTCCGGGAGGTATCTTTCTTCTTTGCCTGAAACTGTCCAGTGGAAAAAAATCTTTCTGTAAAACCTGTTGTATGGTGAGCGATGAACTGCTGTCGATGAACAGCCGGGATTTGGAAAGCAGTGTGCTGTCTCCGGAAACAGATGAAATATCAACAAACACAGAATCACGGGCAGCCTGTGCCCTGCAGAAAATAAGGGAAAAGCAGAAAATGAAAAGGGTGATTAATTGTTTCAACAACCGGTTGTTTTGCCAAACCTACATAAATTCAATGATAACGGAAATGACAGGGGTGGTAATATATTAATTTGAACCACACAGGACATAGGAAACATAGTTTTTAACACCCAACATGCAAAAGCTTCTCAAAGGGTTCTATTCATGTATTTCTGTGTTACGATATGGTCCAGGTGGTTTAAAATTCAACTTCCTGCGCCTATTGTTTTTTGCCCGTTTTTGAAGCAGGGGTTTTCTATATCTTTGTGGCCGATGGCGAATAAACTTAAATCCTCCAAGACAAAACCGGCCGGCCCTGAGCAGTTGAAGCAGGAAAAGGAAGAAACCGTAGAGGTAAAACAATTACTCAAGGACGAACGTACGCATAAGATAGCCGGCAGCATCCTGCTGCTTTTTGCTTTTCTTTTCTTCATTGCCTTTACGTCTTATTTATTTACCTGGGGCGAAGACCAGGACAAGTTCAGCTACCGCATGCTGCTTGCCAACGATATCAAAGTGCAGAACCTGCTCGGCACATTCGGTGCTTTCATTTCAGAGATATTTGTTCGTCATGGTTTTGGGATCGCATCCTTTCTTATCTGCAGTACATTTTTCGTGATCGGCATCAACCTGTTCTTTGGCAAAAAGGTTTTTTCCATCTTCCGCAATATCAAATACCTCATCATCGGCCTGCCTGTAATCAGTGTGGCTGCTTCGGTGATCTTCCAGGGCAAGGCATTTCCGTATGGCGGCGCTGCCGGTGATATGATGCGTGACTGGATGTACCAGGTGATCGGGAAGATCGGCACCATCGCCGTTTTATCCGTGGCCGTGCTTTCGTATGTCATCTGGCGGTTCAACCCCGTTTTTAAATTGCCATCTAAAAAGGCAGCAGGCAGCCCGGACGAAAATGCGGAACCCGTTGCTGAAATTATTTCTGAAAAAGTGGAATGGAAAGGAACAGAAGAACCCATCCTTGCAACAGGTAATTCATTAAAGGGCAATGGCGCTATGTTAGATGTTCCGGTAGTTGATGAGAACCCATTGGATCATGGATTGAATGTAGTGGAGAAGGAAGAGCCGGAGATAATAAAGCCGGTGCAAAAAGAAGAGCCTGTAATTAAAGAACCCGACATTCCTTTTAAGCCGGTGAGTGCCGTAAGTGATCTTCCTCTTGAAATTAAAACAGTGCCTGAAAAAGCTGCAGACGAAACCGTAGTGACCGCAGCAGCAAAAGCTGCAGCGTCGAAGCCATACGACCCGATCCTTGACTTACGAGATTATAAATACCCGGTGCTTGACCTGCTGGAAAATCACGGCAGCGATAAAATTGTACAGGATGCCAATGAACTGGAGAATAACAAGAACCAGATCATCAACACGCTTAAGAACTATGACATACAGATACAGAAGATCTATGCAACCGTTGGGCCAACGGTTACGTTGTATGAGATCATTCCTGCTGCCGGAGTACGCATCTCCCGTATCAAAAACCTGGAAGACGATATTGCCTTAAGCCTTGCTGCCTTGGGAATCCGCATCATTGCGCCCATCCCCGGTAAGGGAACCATCGGTATTGAAGTGCCGAATGCAAAGAAGACGGTGGTGAGCATGAAAACCTTGTTGTCGTCTGAAAAATTCCAGAAAAATAATTTCTCCCTTCCCATTGCCATCGGGAAGAAAATTGATAATGAAAATTTCATTGTTGACCTTACCAGTATGCCGCACCTGTTGATGGCAGGCGCCACCGGCCAGGGTAAATCGGTTGGTTTGAACGCCATACTCGTTTCATTGCTGTATAAGAAGCATCCTTCGCAACTGAAGTTTGTTTTGGTGGATCCCAAAAAAGTGGAACTGAGTATTTATAAAACGATCGAGAATCATTTCCTGGCAAAACTGCCGGGTGAGGAAGACGCCATCATCACCGATACAAAGAAAGTGGTGCATACCCTCAACGCACTTTGTATTGAGATGGACAACCGCTACGACCTGTTGAAAGAAGCCGGTTGCCGCAACATACGTGAGTACAATGAAAAATTTGTTGCCCGTAAATTAAATCCTGAGAAAGGCCATCAGTACTTACCATTCATTGTATTGGTTGTGGATGAATTTGCCGACCTGATCATGACAGCGGGCAAAGAAGTGGAGATGCCCATTGCCCGTTTGGCACAGCTGGCAAGGGCGGTTGGTATTCACCTCATCATCGCTACGCAACGGCCTTCGGTGAATATCATCACCGGTACCATTAAAGCAAACTTCCCGGCACGTATTGCTTTTAAAGTGAGCAGCAAAATTGATAGTCGTACCATTTTAGATACCGGCGGTGCCGA
>Ga0209023_10004475_pt1 | contig 15879 bp, 11 predicted proteins | sample LakOneMetagenome_FD_187468 | JGI IMG/M metagenome (GOLD analysis project Ga0209023, IMG submission 187468) | Freshwater and sediment microbial communities from Lake Erie, Canada (SPAdes) (version 2) | ecosystem: Environmental > Aquatic > Freshwater > Lentic | place: Lake Erie, Canada... | reverse complement strand
ATTAGCACCTACTGGATATAGAACTGACTTAATATTCCTAGCAAATACTGTAGATGTCGTACAAAAAAAAATAAGGCCTGATAGTAAATTTATTAAATTCACCAAAACCATAAATAATAAATTCTCAATCATATTCCCCTATAGCGATGATTTAATTAAAATAATAAAGCCACTATATAAGAAAAAAACATTCATTTTTTTCAAAAAACTCACTAAAAATTTTAACAATATTCAATATATTAGCTTTTTGAAATCAATGGGAAATACTGTTATTGTAATGCCTGATCACTTTTATTTAGATCTCAAAAAAGAAGTCGATGCAGATACAAAGAATATATTAAGCACGGGTATTCTCGCTGCTAATTATTTTTTGAATAATCCGACATATCAGAATTATGATGTATATTTACATGGCTTTAGCTTTGAAGGTTGGGATGGTCATGCATGGGGTAAAGAAAAAAGTTATATTGCGAATTTAATTAGAAATAAAAAAATTCATATATTTCAAAAACCCTGAATTACAATGAATTTTACAAATCCAAGATAAATTTTAAAATTTAGAATGTTTTCTATAAAATGATAGGAAAAAATTATTATAAAGCAGAAAATCATAATAAATAAAAATTAAATATATTTTAGCTAAATAATATCAAAGAATTAAAAATCACCTAACATAGTTTTCTTAATATAAAATTAAAGATCATTATGAGCAACTTATATTAAAATTATCATAAATTACAAAAACAAAACTACACCCTCCTGAAACAAACAACACTTACACTCCCTCTACAACACATTATTTTTAATATATAATACTGTATTTAATATTTTGTAAAATTAATATCTGAATTAGCAAAAGTTGAAATTGAAAAAAAGGTATTTGTATGAAATATGTTTATGGAATTTTATGTCATCAAATGACGAATCCTTTACGCTTTCTTATTTCGGCACTTTGTGAAAATTTAGATAGTCATATTTTAATTCATGTAGATCAAAAATCTGATATATCACCCTTTTTAGATGAATTTTCAGACCACGCGCAGGTTCAATTTATACAAAATAGAACTAAAGTATTTTGGGGCAGTTTTTCACAAATTGAAGCAGTACTTGAGTTACTAAAAGTCGCTCAACAATATGATTATCATTATTTTTCTTTATTATCAGGGGATGATATTCCCTTACAAAGTATATCTAAATTTCACAATTATTTAGAAAAAAACAATTATGAGTTTATTGACTTAGACCGATACCCTGATTGCAAAATAGAACCTCGTATAAAATATAAGCACGGAGCTTCTTTCTTTAAAAAGCATAGAACTCAACAAGATCTTTTAAGTTGTAAATGGCAGCGAAAACTATTCAAAATTGGATTAAAGCGAAATAAAATTGATCATTTACCTCGCTTATATAAAGGAAGCCTTTGGTTTACTTTAAGTCACTCAGCAATTGATTATATTCTTGAATATTTAAATAAAAATCCTGACTATTTAACTCCATTTAAAACCTCATTATGTGGTGATGAAGTATTCTTTCATACAATTATGTTTAACTCCCCATTTTTATCAAAAATTAAAACCAAAGATCACATGTACGAGAGTTTCACACGTTATATTGATTGGAAGTCTGGTCCTGATTTCCCCCGTACTTTTGATGAAACCGATTTTGAAAAGATAAAATCAAGTGACATGTTTTTTGCTCGAAAAGTAAAGTACAATATATCACTCGAAAAATTAAAAACTACTTTTAATATTTGACTTACAATCCAGTTTCAAGGCTCTACCCATGTTTAATAGTTTATATTATTGGCTCATCACTCCACTAGCTATTACACAGGATTCTAAAGTCAAATATTTAAGATATATTTTACGTTACATAGGACACTGGAATACCAACCAAGCTTGGGTTAAATATCTGAATTCAAATCCCAGAATAATAAATTGGCATGCTGAATATAAAGTCGATTTTTATTTAAAATTTCAAAATTCTTATTTGAGTAAAAGCTTTAATAATCAACAAAAGTTTTTGTGTTTAAAAAACCATTATGATTGGTTTTTTACTCATGTTGATGTAGAGCCTCATAAAATCACTGATTTTTCTTTACTCAGCTATATCATTGAAGGCGAAGAGGAAAAAAATGTTGATCTAAGTCTATATTTTAAAGGCATTTATCATAGAGAAGGTGAAAGTAACATTGTATTAAAGCTTGATAACGTCATCCAATATATCCTTAGCTTTTCTTACATTATATTAGATGGCCAACCTGTATTATTTATTGGTGGTTTACAAGCCAGTAAGCAAGATATAACTAATCTTGAAACGATCAAACAGCTAACCAAATCTCTTCACGGACTACGCCCCAAACAGCTCTTATTACATGGTTTATCAACCCTCTGTAGCTTTTACAATATTCAAAAGATTGTAGGTGTATCGAATGACAATCATTTTTATCAAGACAGTCGAAAAAAGAAAGACAAACAACGCGTAAAAACAAATTTAGATGAGTTTTGGTTAGAGTTTGGTGCCACACTAGATCAATGGGGAAATTATGCATTAACTCCACTTAGCAATCAAATTGATTTAACAGAAATTCCATCTAAAAAGAGAAGCCAATACCGCAAACGCCAATTAATTTTAGATCAACTCACAGAACAAAGTACAATTTTACTTAACTCCCTAACACCTTCAAAAAACATGTAAAGTAATACTTTAAAATCGATGATGTAGTGAATTAAATCTTAAAAAACATTTTAAAATATAGAGTTGCATACTTTACGTAATAATAATCTTTTTATTCACTACATTTTATTTTAATAAAATATAATACTATCAAAGCAACACAAAAAAAATACAAACACTCAACAAAAAATTCTTATTACATGTATAATCTATTCATTTACATTTATTTTTACTTTTAAAGTATTAATTAATGTTAAATCACTAACACAAAACCTACTTAAACATAATATATTGAGTTTATTATGTTTTTCAAGATGCATTATGTCTAAACGTACTATTGAAATTATCAAAATATCTCCTTGTATTATTCCAGATACGAAACAACATAATCGGATACCTCCTCGATGTTGCCATTTACAACCAGATGACTACCAAGAAAAATTTGATTTCAAAACACTCAGTTTTGATACGTTTTTTTCAGAAAAAAAAGTTATTTTATCTGGCCCACCATTATATGGCTTAGAAAAATTTATAAAAGAAGGCTCTTTTCAATTAGACCAGCATGATTATTCAAAACATATCAATGTTACACATCTAGATCGCACTCAATGTAATCACATCACACATGTTGCAAAACAACCCCATCAGCTTATTTGGCAATATGAAGATGTTTCTATTAAGACATCTGTAAACAATAACTTTTTAAATGAGTTTAAAGGAAAGAAAGTTCTTTTTACTTTATCTAAAAACAATAAATTTGAATGGATTTATGATTGGATTCTCTTTTACAAAAAATATCATGATATTGATAATGTTCTTTTCTACGACAACAATTCAGACCACTATACATTAGATGAATTAAAGAATTATTTAACTGAAAAAAACCTAGATGTAGATATTTACTTAGTTCCTTGGAATTTTAAATATGGTCCTCAAGGAGGAATATATAGTGGAAAAGGAAAAACACCATGGGATTCTGATTTTTGCCAATATGGTATGTTTGAACATGCAAAACATCGCTTTTTAAAATATGCTACGGGTGTAATCAATGCAGATATTGACGAATTAATTATTACGCCTAAGCAAGAATCTATATTTAAATTACTAGCTAATCACAAAGGTTTACTCTACCCTGGCTATTGGATTCAATCTATTCCTTTAGACCCAGAAAAAGAAACTCGTTTTTTTAATTATGCTTATCGGAGTAAAACTGATCGACATACTGATTATAAATGGTGTATCAATCCTTCAAAACTGGACGATAAAATACAATGGAAAGTTCATTCCATCAGGAAAATGCATTTAAAATGTATTAATGGCGTATATTATGCGCATTTTAAAGCCATTAATTACAATTGGAAAACTCAACGAGTAGATAATATATCTTTCAATAATCAAACTCATTACATTGACGAAAATGTATACACTCATTTAACTCAATTATTTCCAAAAAATGTACCTAAAATAATTTTCCCAGCACGCCACGTTTCATTCAATGTCTTTGGAAAACTGAAATCTTTTTTTAAATCTTAAAATAATGGAAACCTTAATGACGGTTTCCATTTTTATTTAGAATTTTATTATTGATTGCGGTAAATCTTGTGTTCCATGTTCTCATAAGTTTTTTCACACCAAAAGCTAATGTATTTTTTTTCTTTGCACTACGATTTACATCTATCACACTATCAAAACCACTTGGTTTGACTAAAGGCGCCCATATGGATAAGCCTTTACTATTTGTACTCAACCAATGCTGTAGATAATTATCAATAGGCATAAAAATTTCAAGCCCTTGCGAAATAAACTCTTCAGCTCCTTTTCGTGACCACACTAGACCGATTGTTCGTATAGGGAAATAATACGCATGTAATAATTCATATCCATTAAAAGTTTGAATAGTTGTGCAAATCTTTTTTTTCTTTGGACCGATATTAATTAGATTCCAATCAAATGCTTTATGGTTATCAAGATAAGCTAATACTTCATCTATAGTTTTTTTAAAGTCATTTGCCAGCTGCATATCGTCTTCCAAGACAATAAGATAATCTGCGTCAGAAGCTAAAAAATTCTGAATACAACCTACATGGCTCAGATAGCATCCTATTTCACCATTTAACAGACTTCTCCCCATCACTTGTTTGGCTTTTTCGTCATTATAACTTTCAAATGCATCTAATGATTTTCCCCGACCATCTACTGCAGGAAATCTTTTAAATTGAATATTCTGCGCCAACAGAATTTCTGATGCATTTTTTAAACGCTCATCACTACCATCTAAATTAATAAGATAAGTTTCAACTTTCATGCGTTACTTCCAATTACAAACTTTATTAAGATGAAGAAATTACAGAGTGTGGTAAATAACCCTGTAATTTTTCGATCATTGCATTTCTAACCTGCTCGGCATGCTCAGAATCAAGCTGATCAAGACTTTGAATACAGCCATATTTAATATCATTCTGATTTAATGCCTGCATAAATGAGCTCACACTTTCAACATTTTTTAAATAAGCCAATGCTAAATCAGGTTTTAACACCGCTTCATTTTCTTGAATTTTTAAGTGATTCATCAATGAAATTGGATTCAATTGCTCAACACTTCTGAACTTATATTCAATTTGCTTTTTCAACAAATCAGGATGATCCAAAAGATATCCGGCTAAAATTTTACGATCAACACAATGTGGATAATGATGAATTTCAAAAAACTCTTTAAACCCTAAAATATCCGCGCCTAACATCTGTGCAATCACATGACCAGGTTGAATCGGTTTATTAAAATTGCGATTTAAAAATTTACGATATTTCAATTTCGTTTTATAACTAAAACAACTTTTCCAATGCCCATAAGTCACAATCTTGTTTAATTCAAGAAAGTCTTCAATTTGCGCTTCAGCATTAAAGAAAAAATCATCATTTAAATAAATAAAATAATCTGAAAGACCCTTGATATTCCAAAGCATGCTTTCAATTGATCGTGTATTGAAAGTCGGTAAATACTGCTCATAACCTGTGAAAATTTCACGATGATCAACAACTCGAATTTTATCGGCAGCACATAAACCTTGCGCTGCAAATTCATTTAAAAATTCAGGCTGTTGATTATCCGTAACAATATAAATATGACGGCAAAAAGGCACATATTTCAATATAGATGCAATGTTGTAATAGATTTCATCATTGCTGGCAAAGCGAGTATCACTCACAGCATCCGATGCATCTTCACCTGTTAGATATTTATGACGTTTTCGTTTTAACTCAACATCATTGCCATCGACCCAAGCAATTACGATATCAAGATTCTGCATCTATACTGTTCTCAAATATTGTCAAATAAAATCAATTAATTATTGCCAAGCATCTTTAATCCAATCCGATGGTAAAACATAGCGATACCACTTACCACCACCACCAGTAACCGCATCTGGTGGATTAATTTCACCATGGAAAATAATGATTTTGGCATCTTGTGGTTTTACAGGTGGTTTGAAATATGCCAATGGTAATTTTTGCAGGCAGTGATATTTATAACTCTTACACCATTCTTTTGGCCAATAGCTGAGTTTTTTCTGTTGATCGACATACCAAGATAAATATTCTTGTTCATTTCTAAATTTATGACTAATTTCATCAAAATTTTCACGGAAATACGGCAAGATTTCTGGAAATGAACCCAATTTGAATCGATAGACTGAGCTATTGCCTGTGACTCGCCAAGGACGCTTCCAATCATGAATAATTAAAAAATCACCGGGATAGGTAAAGAAATCATCAATATTATCAACGATAACCACATCAAGATCTAAAAATAATAAATTGCCTTTTAAACCGTATAAATCAGGCTCAAAAGTAGATAACTTATTCCAACCACGTTCAGGACTTCCCTCAGGCAATGCCAATGATGGAATTGGAAAACATTGTACAGCTGGATCAATACCTTCGGTACGATCCGTAAGGCATACCATTTTAAAATCGATCGTGGTATGTCGTTTGACCATGTTGTAAAGCCGATTGACATAATCAGCACCGTATTTGGTGCCCCACTTCATACACAAAACAACATTTTGTTCTGATTCAGCTAAATTCGACTGTAAATTTGATTCATTGACCTGCATGCATCAATCTTCCACCTGAGCAATGCCATATCATACCATTACCATCGCCAAGTTACTGTATTCGATTGCATAAGCTGAACAATTTGTTTTGATAGAATATGCTATGATGTTGTCTCTATCTAAACAGATTGTAATCATTTTATTTTCCAATATTTTGATGAGTCCGTTGTGATATTCAAAACACTTTTGCAAGCACATTTTCTATACTAGGTTTTTATGAAAATAGCAGTCGCGGGAACAGGTTACGTTGGTTTATCCAATTCAATGATATTTGCACAGCATCATGAAGTTGTTGCTGTAGATATTATTCAAGACAAAGTTGATTTACTGAATAATAAAATATCACCGATTCAAGATGCTGATATCTCAAATTTTCTAAAAGAAAAACCTTTAAATTTCAAAGCAACCACCAATCCTGTGGAAGCATATACAAATGCTGATTTTGTGATTATTGCAACGCCGACGGATTATGATACTCGCACCAACTACTTCAATACTCAAAGCGTAGAAAGTGTTGTAAAACAAGTTTTAGATATTAATCCTAATGCAGTGATGGTAATTAAATCCACTGTACCTGTAGGCTTCACTCAAAGCTTAAAAGAAAGATTCAATACGAAAAATATTATCTTCTCGCCTGAGTTTTTACGAGAAGGTAAAGCACTGCATGACAATTTATACCCATCTCGGATTATTGTCGGTGAAAAATCAGAACGTGCACAACTTTTTGCGGATCTATTAATTGAAGGTGCAATCAAAAAAGATAGCCCTGTTTTATTTACTGATTCAACTGAAGCCGAAGCTATTAAATTATTTGCCAATACCTACTTAGCGATGCGAGTTGCGTATTTCAATGAGTTAGATACTTATGCGCAAATCTTTGGCTTAGATACACAGCAAATCATTGAAGGGGTTTGTTTAGATCAACGCATTGGCAATCACTACAACAATCCATCTTTTGGCTATGGAGGCTACTGCCTTCCTAAAGACACTAAACAACTTTTAGCCAATTATAATCAAGTACCAAGTAATTTAATTCAGGCAATTGTTGATTCAAATAGTACCCGTAAAGATTTTATTGCAGACTCGATCATTGCAAGGAATCCAAGTACAGTTGGTATTTATCGTTTAGTCATGAAAAGTGGCTCAGATAACTTCAGAGCCTCCGCCATTCAAGGAGTTATGAAACGCATCAAAGCCAAAGGGATTGATGTGATTGTCTATGAACCGACATTAAATGAAGAAGACTTCTTTAAATCGAAAGTCGTCAATGATTTAGAACAATTTAAACAACAAAGTGACGTGATTATTGCCAATCGTGTTTCCAATGATTTAAGTGATGTTTTAGATAAAGTATATACACGAGATATTTTCGGAGCAGATGAATGAAAGTACTTGTCACTGGTGCAGCAGGTTTTATTGGGTTTAACGTTGCAAAAAAACTTTTAGAACGTGGTGATGATGTTGTTGGTTTTGACAATGTAAATGACTACTATGACCCAGCCTTAAAAGAAGCTCGCTTGCAAGTCCTCGTAGAAACTGCTGAGCAAGTTCAACAATCTTTTATCTTTATCCGTGCGAATCTTGCAGATAAAGCCATTGTTGATCAATGTTTCAAAGACCATCAGTTTGACCGTGTGATTCATTTAGCGGCGCAAGCGGGTGTACGTTATTCACTAGAAAATCCACTGAGTTATGTAGAAAGCAATCTTATTGGCTTTACCAATATCATTGAAGCATGCCGTTATGCACAAACACCACATCTGACTTATGCAAGTACCAGTAGTGTTTATGGTGCAAATACCACCATGCCATTTAGTGAAAAGCATGGTGTTAACCACCCCGTTCAATTCTATGCTGCAACCAAACGCGCCAATGAATTGATGGCACATAGTTATAGCCATTTATTCCAACTACCGACAACTGGTCTACGCTTCTTTACTGTTTATGGCCCTTGGGGTCGCCCAGACATGGCGTTGTTTAAATTCACCAAAAATATTATCGAAGATAAGCCAATTCCAGTGTTCAATCATGGCAATCACACACGTGACTTCACCTTTATTTCAGATATTGTAGAAGGTGTAATTCGCTCAAGTGATCAAATTGCGCAAGCGAATCCAAATTGGGACAGTAACAATCCTGATCCATCAACCAGTAATGCACCATTCCGTATTTTTAATATTGGCAATAACAATCCAGTGAAATTAATTGAATATATTCATGCAATTGAAAAAGCATTGGGTAAAGAAGCCATTTTAGATTTATTACCACTACAAGCAGGCGATGTTCCAGATACTTTTGCTGATAGTACTGCTTTAGAGCAAAGCGTAGGCTATAAACCATCTGTTTCAGTCGAAGATGGCGTAAAACAATTTGTAGATTGGTATCGTGATTTTTATAAGGTTTAATGACGAACATCTAAAGATGTTCAAAAGTAATATATAGTCAAAATATGAACATAAAAAAAAGGATTCCAATTGGAATCCTTTTTAGCATTCAGCTACTTATTTTACATAAGTTAACCAATGTGCATATTTAGTGTCTTTGCCCTGAACTGCATCAAAGAATGCTTTTTGAATTTTTTCAGTAATCGGACCACGAGTACCTGTTCCGATTTCACGGTCATCATATTCACGAATTGGTGTCACTTCCGCAGCGGTACCTGTAAAGAATGCTTCATCTGCAATATAGAATTCATCACGCGTAATACGACGTTCAATCACTTCATAACCAAAGTCTTTCGCAATCGTGATTACAGTTTGACGAGTAATCCCTTCTAATGCACCACCTGCTAAATCAGGTGTATGCAATACACCATCTTTGATCAAGAATACGTTCTCACCAGCGCCTTGACAGACGAAACCATTCGGATCAAGCAACATCGCTTCATCATAACCTGATTGAACTACTTCTTGATGCGCCAAAATTGATACTGTGTAGTTACCAGATGCTTTCGCTTTACACATAGTCACGTTTGGATGATGGTGTGTAAATGATGAAGTTTTAACACGAATACCCTTCGCCATCGCTTCATCACCAAGGTACGCACCCCAGCTCCATGCAGCAACAGTTGCATGAATCGTATTGTCAGTCGCAGCAATACCTAATTTTTCAGAACCAATAAAGATAATTGGGCGTAAATAGCAAGAGGTCAGTTTATTTTCACGTACCACATCAAGTTGAGCTTGTTCAAGTGTTGCTTGATCAAATGGAACTTTCATTTGATAAATTTTTGCAGAGTTTAACAAACGTTTTGTATGATCTTGAAGGCGGAAAATCGCAGTACCATTAGGCGTTTCATAAGCACGGACACCTTCAAAAACGCCCATACTATAATGTAATGTATGAGTTAAGACGTGGACTTTAGCCTCACGCCAATCAACCATTTGTCCATCTTGCCAAATAAAACCATCACGATCAGCCAAGTTCATGGCGCACACTCCAAATTTTTACACAATTATTCACTTTCCACAGCGAGAGTCGCTGTTGGATCAATTAATCTTTGCCACAACTTGCAAACGACCTCTCGGGTATCTTGCCAATCTTTAGCATTGACTTGCATGTTATGATTTGCAAGTGCTAGACGATGGCTTTCGGCGCGTTCACTGAGATAAGCTTGAATCAAGGCAACTGCATCATCACTGGATAAGCGATTTGTTTTTGCAGCATCCTCTAGGATTCGTACATTGTCGGAATAATGGGCGAGATCTTGATTCGTCCCACTCCAGGCTAACACCATATACTGTGCCATAAATTCGATGTCAACGATACCACCTGCATCTTGTTTTAAATGAAAAATGCCATCTTTTTTTTGCTCTTTGGATGAACCAAGATGATCTTTCATTTTCTGACGCATGTTTAATACTTCGAGACGTACCGTTTCCTCTTCTCTCGGCAATGTGAGAATACGGCAACGCAATTCTTCAAATTTTGTTCTTAAAATTTGCTCACCCGCAATCGAACGTGCCCGTACAATCGCTTGATGTTCCCATAACCAAGCATTTTTAAGCTGATATTGCTCAAAAGCTTTTAGGCTCGTGACCAATAAGCCTGCTTCCCCAGAAGGACGTAGACGAGTGTCAATTTCATACACTCGACCATCTAAGGTCTGTGTAGTCATGAGGGATAGGAATTTTTGTGCAACACGCATTGCAAACTCAAAACCACTAATCACTTTATGACCATCAGTATCTGCTTGTTCATCCATATAATGAATAAAAACAAGATCTAAGTCTGAACCATAACCTAATTCTATTCCGCCGACCTTGCCATAACCAATGACAGCATATGCCATATGATCCAATGAACAACGTTTCCCTTCAACATCAACAGGATAGCCATGTCGTTTTACAACAGTCTGATAAGCAAGATTAAGCGTTGCATTCACTGAGACTTCCGCAATATCTGTTAAGGCATCAGACACTTTCATTAACGGACTTTCAGCAAGTACATCACTGGCAGCAACAGTCAACACATTGGATTTTTTGAATAAACGTAAAACTCGCATTTGATCTTCAACTTGATCTATTTCAATACGAAGTAATTGTTGGCGCAGCGAATCTTCTAAATCTTTACGTTTTGGCAACTCAAAATCCATCGATAAAAATTCATCTAATAACACTGGATAATGGGTCAGTTCTTCACAGATCCACGGGCTGACTGTAGCCATTTTAACTAATCGTTGTAATGCCCCTTTACTCTCTATCAGCATAACCAAATACACTGTACGACGCATGACGGATTCAACCAAAGGCATCAAACGCATCAACGCAATTTGAGGTTTATCTGACTGTAGAATTGCTTCAATCAAATGTGGCCAAAATTCTTTTAGACGTTGCACAGCCTTGGCAGGTAATTTTTTGATTGCATGTCCAAACCAAAATTCATGAATCAAATTCTTGGCATTGTCATCTAAAATAGCATCGAGCTGCTGCTCTAATTGACTAAAGCTTTCTGTTGGTGATTCTAAGCCTTTTTCTTTAATTAAATGTTCAAACTGATAAATCACCTTGCTACGCTTTTGATTCAAGTATTCAGTAAAACTATCCCAATCCTCAAATCCTAAAGTATCGGTAATGCGCTGGCGTAACTCAGGCTCTGTTGGTAATGACTGCGTTTGTTGATCATTCAAAGCTTGAATCGCATGTTCAACACGGCGTAAGAATAAATATGCATCTTCAAGATCCAAAACCGATTGCTGATCCAACAACCCCACTTCACCTAAGTGTTGTAGGCTAATTAAACATTGACGGTCTTGTAACTCTAATTTAGATCCACCATAAATAAGCTGGAAAACTTGTACAATAAATTCAACTTCACGAATTCCGCCTGCACCTAACTTAATATCATCTGCAATATTACGACGTGCCACTTCACGCTCAATCATGGCTTTCATTTCGCGCATTGCTTCAAAAGCGGTGTAGTCCACATATTTACGGAATACAAAAGGTCGTGTCATGTCTAAGAGTTCTGCACCCTCTTTTCCGCCAGAAACAATACGCGCCTTAATCCATGCATAACGTTCCCATTCACGCCCATGCTGACTTAAATATTTTTCTAAAGCAGCATGACTGATCGCTAATGCAGAACCATCGCCCCAAGGACGTAACCGCATATCAACACGGAATACGAAACCATCTGCTGTGATATGTTCAAGCAGATAAATGATTTTCTGTCCCCAATGGATACAAAACTGTTGAACATCAATGCATTTTCGACCGTTGGTTTCACCCTGTTCATCAAAGGCAAAAATTAAGTCTATATCACTCGACAAATTGAGTTCTTGAGCACCCAATTTCCCCATGGCAATCACAATTAAATCTTGAATTTTCCCATTATATCCAACAGGTTCACCATGCTTTGCAAGCAATGGAATACGTGCAAAGTCTTTAGCAACGTTAATACTTGCATCGGCAAAATCAGAAAGTTCACGTGTGAGTGTGACAACATCAGTGAGTTGATTGGCATCTTGCCAAATCCAACGAAACATAAGACGTGCACGTAAAATACGTAGGGTTTTCATCCAGAGTATTTCATCATGAATATTGACAAGTTCGTGATGAATCAGCTGTTGTATTTGTTCTGTGCTGAGTGATTGTTCAAATTGATCAATTGCATAATCTTGTTCTAAAGCAACTTGATGTAAACCTAATACTTGTTCTGCATACTGACTGGCATGTAATGTTTTTTGCAATTGCTCAGCATTCATTGGGGAAAGCTCGTACGTCTATTTTCTCAGTTTATTTATAGCAGTTTGGCTTGGCTTTAGGGGAAGATTTTGTATTTTTCTTAAAATATTAAGATCACAAAATAAACAGTTATTTTTATCTTCAAAAATATAAGCAACTTTTTTAATTTTAACTCAAGTTTGCACAACTTCATTCGAAGATAAAGTTAAATGTGGTTCTTTGGCTGTAGGCAACAATACTTTAAATGTTGTCCCCTCACCTTTATGAGATGTTACTGAAATCTCACCATGATTCAGATCAACAAAACGCTTACACAGTACTAAACCTAAACCTGTACCTTTTTCTCCAGTTGTACCTTTAAAACTGACTTTAATTTTTGGTTCAAATACTTGATCAATTTGAGATTGGGTCATACCAAGCCCAGAGTCTTTGATCATAATTTCAATATTACTCCCCACACTCTTTGCGGTAACACTGACTTTCCCCGTACCATCTGTATGAGTAAATTTTAAAGCATTGGACACTAAATTTTGAATAATTGAAGTCACCATATTCATATCTGCAAAAACAGTTAAATCGGCAGGTACATCTTCAATCAGTTCAATATTCTTTTTAACCGCTAAAGTATTTAAAACATCATAAACAATTCTGGAAGTTTGCTTTAATTTAAAATTAATCGGGTGATATTCGAATCTTCCGCCTTCCGACATCGCCCAATTTAATAAATTCTCAAGCAATGAATAAGTCGATTGCAATGTTTCATATAAATAGTTAGCAATATTTTGAGCATTAGCATCATCCAAAGTTTCTCGCTCATTAGCAAGGACATCTGAGAAACCAATCAACCCATGAAATGGTGCTCGTAAATCATGCGCTATAATTTGAAAGAATTTTGTCTTGCTAAAATTCAAGGCCCGTTCTTGTTCGTATAATTCATAATAATCTTCAGATTCAAAATTTCTTTGTAAGGTCGTAATCAGACCTGTAGTTAATTCTTTTAATAAATCTAATTGTTTCGCTGTAAATTCTAATTGTTGATGATCAAAAAAATAGACATGAGCTATTGATTCCTTCGTTTCAAATCGTAAGTCATAGCACAACAACCGACGATGTTCGACGCCTAAATTGGATAAATGTGTTGATAGTTTTTCATAATGTGGATGAGGCTGAGTGATGACTAAATCATTTTCAAAATAGGTCGCAAAATTTTTCTTATTTTGTACGAATAGCGCTTTGAAATCGGATTCTTCAGATGCAATCCATTTATAAGGTTCATTATGAAAAGTAAAAATTGCATTTTCGACATTCAAAATTGCACGTGCAATCCGCATAAAGCGTGCAATTTTATTATCAGCAGTATAAACACCCAATAACAAAGACAACTTACAAGCACTGAGCTGGTCTGTTTGATGAGCTTCTAAAACCTGCAATCCCATATTCACCTCATCTTGCCTTTCAGTTAATGAAGTCACTTTTCAAAAATAACCTTTAAATATAATGTTGTGTATTTAACCCTTCAAAAAATAAAGAAATTCAATATGCTGACAAAATACTTCGTTTACAAATATTCACACAAAATAATATAACAGTTATATTTCTAAATAAAACCAAATCTATTTAAATTTCGATAAAAATCACTCTTTTTTGTATCAATTTAAATTACTGTGTGATCATTCATGAATTTACAGAGCAAAAACACCAAGTCGGTATCACTATTATTCCTCAAAAATTGAAATACCTTGTTTAAAACGCTTACTGAATAACATCACCGATTTAATCGTACTTTTAATCTATATTTTTAGCGCTACGAGGCATTTTAATTTTATCGAATAGCAGTCTAAAACACGCTTTTATTTTCTTTCAAATCATTCTTCAACACGATGCAACTACGCTTTTAAACTTTTAAATAAGTCATTTTGAACAGAACATCTTGAAATAAGTTATCTTCATAAAAAACCAATTCGCTTATCTACACGCAATTGGGCAAAACTCTAAATTGATTCAGCAAAATAATGCGATAAATATCACTTTTCAATCAAATTCCAGACTAAAAACAGCCGAAGTATATAGCATCAATATTGTAGTATTTTTTTGCGAAATGTCGTTATCACGGAACTTACGTTGACTGAGAAGCGATGAAGGCAGATACTCTTAAGGTTTATTTTAGCAAATCGGTTCATAGGAGCTGAGTAAAAATTCACTCCTAAAACTCAATTCAACGTAAGGGGCTATATATGGCTGGTGGAAAGTCAACAATCATTTACACACTGACTGACGAGGCGCCATTGTTGGCGACTTATTCGCTGCTGCCGATCATTGAGACTTTTACTAAGCCGGCAGGCGTCGAGATCGTCAAAAGTGACATCTCAGTGGCCGTACGTGTACTCGCAGAATTTTCAGATTATTTAACTGACGAGCAGAAAGTACCTAATAACCTTGCAGAATTAGGTCGTCTTACTCAAGATCCAGATACGAACATTATCAAATTGCCGAACATCAGTGCTTCAGTTGCACAGTTAACATCGTGCATCAAAGAGCTTCAATCGAAAGGTTTTGCAATCCCAGATTATCCAGAAAATCCGACGACTGATGAAGAGAAAGAAATCAAAGCTCGTTATGGCAAATGTCTAGGTTCAGCAGTAAACCCTGTATTACGTGAAGGTAACTCTGATCGTCGTGCACCTGCTGCAGTGAAAAATTATGCGAAGAAACACCCTCATTCGATGAGCGAATGGAAACAGTGGTCACAAACCCACGTTTCGCACATGGAAGAAGGTGATTTTTATCACGGCGAAAAGTCAATGACGCTTGACCGTGCGCGCAATGTGAAAATGGAACTCATCACAAAAAGTGGTGAGAGCATTGTGTTAAAACCAAAAGTTGCATTGTTAGATGGTGAAGTC
>Ga0209023_10004473_pt1 | contig 15881 bp, 13 predicted proteins | sample LakOneMetagenome_FD_187468 | JGI IMG/M metagenome (GOLD analysis project Ga0209023, IMG submission 187468) | Freshwater and sediment microbial communities from Lake Erie, Canada (SPAdes) (version 2) | ecosystem: Environmental > Aquatic > Freshwater > Lentic | place: Lake Erie, Canada... | reverse complement strand
TGGAAAGCGACGTACTGCAATGAGCGACACAACCCCAGCCGAGTTCACCGTCGCCCGGCACGAGATCTTCCAGACCAGCCTGATGAGCGCCCTGCTCGACGGCGTCTACGAGGGCGACATGACGGTGGGCGACCTGCTCGGGCACGGCAGCTTCGGCATCGGCACCTTCAACGGGCTCGACGGCGAGATGCTCATCCTCGATGGCACCTGTTACCAGTTGCGTGCCGACGGCGGGGCGAACAAGGCCGACCTAGGCGCGCTCACGCCGTACGCCGTGGTCACCAACTTTGTGCCGCATATCGAGAGCGAGCTGCCCGCCAACGTGCTTCGCACCGAGGCGAGCGAGTTCATCGACCACATGACGGCATCCGAAAACTACATGTACGCGCTGCGCATTGACGGTGATTTCGAGTGGATCCGCATGCGCACCGTCATCAAGCAGCAGAAGCCCTATCGCCCCATGGTGGAGGCCACCGACGAAGACGCCATCGTCGAGCTGCGTAACGTCACCGGTTCCATCGTCGGCTTCCGCACGCCGCTCTACGAGCAGGGCATCGGCGTGCCAGGCTGCCACGCGCACTTCATCACCGACGACCGCACGGGTGGCGGCCACGTGTTGGACTTCAAGTTGCGAACCGGCAGTGCGGCCCTCTGCCTCGGTACCGATCTGCACCTGCAGCTGCCGCTGACGGATGCGTTCCGCGATGCCAACCTGTCGCCGGAAGACCTCGCCCGCCAGCTGGCCAAGACGGAGCAGCACGCCTGACCGCTGGCGGCGCGAACCAGGAGGCTGAACTGGAGCCACTGGACCGTCTGGAACTCGCGATCATCGAGCAGGCGTCATCCGCGTGCGTGGGCGAAGTAGTTCCTCATGAACTCAGTCCGGAGAACGACCGATGCAGCTTTCGCATCCTCATCGGCCCCGCAGGCCGCGATCGCGGCCTCGGAACCGAGCAGACACGGTTTGTCATCCGACACGCGTTTCGAACCACGACACTGCACCGCATCAAGCTTGAGCTCCTGACCGCCAATCCCCGCGACCAGCACGTGTAGAACGCAGCGGCTTCACCCTTCAGGGCAAACGGTCTCACGGAGAAGTTCCGCATCCGAGGCGGCTCGGGCGACAAACGTGTTTCCGACCGCGTTCTCACAGGTGCGGATGTGGGTGGTCTGTGGATACCTCACCCTCGGTGTGGTGATGATTGCGATCTCCCGGTCCGAACCGGAGCGGTATGCGATGACACCGGTCGCCCCCGCGCTCGCAATCTTCGCGCTGCTCGTGGCGTTGAGCGGCCCCACCGAGGAATCATTCGCCGGCATGGTGCCCAATGACGGAGCTGGACCGGTGTTCTGCACGTCCAGGTGGTGTCGTGGATGATGCGGTCCACGATGGCGTGGGCGTGAACGCCGGAGCCGAGGTGTTGGTGCCCGTCCTTCTCCAGATACTGGGTGCAGAACACCGTAGACGTCTCGCCCTAGCGTCGCTCCTTTAGCTTCAGTAGCATGCTTCGCATCGATTCTGTCGGCTTATTCAGCAGCCACTCATCGAGGACCAGAAACGTGAAGGCGGCATACTTCCGGAGGAACTTCCCTGCGCCTACTCCTTCCACGAGGTAGAGATCATCTAAGCGAATATTCGAGCACCGACATGCGAATGGCAACTCCACTCCGAGGGGCTTTCGAGCTGACTGCGGTGGTGCGCTCTTCCCTCTTATTGAGAACCATTATGATTAAGGAATGAATCCGTCGACTGGTCCGACCACGTGACCCGCCCTCCCCCCGCACCGCAGCCGGCAACCCTCACGGTCGCGCATCGGAACAGCATCCTGTGGTCGCACGGCCTCTGTGTGATTCTCAGCATGTTGATCATGCTGACCGTTCTCGTCTCGAGCAGCGCCGGCCCAGTGGAGGTATCCGCGCCCGACTCGCTGCGCATCATTGTTGGGCATGTCTTGCCCGGCATGCCATGGATGGTCGACGGATCCATCACAGTGCTACAGGACCAGGCGGTATGGCAGTTCCGGTTGCCCCGGGTTCTGATGGCACTGCTTGCCGGAGGAGGCCTGGCTCTCGCTGGCTCACTGATGCAGGCGGTGGTGCGCAACCCGCTCGCTGAGCCGTACATATTGGGTGTCTCGGCCGGCGCTGGCATGGGTGCCGTGCTGGTGATCGTGTTGGGGTCTGCCGTCGTCGGCGGTCTCACCGTGCAGGCCGCGGCCTTCGCCGGAGCCCTTGTCGCCACGACCGCCGTGTATCTGTTCGCCCGTCAGCGAGGCGTTATTTCCCCGACCAGGCTCATTCTTTCTGGAGTCGCCCTCGGCTCACTGTTCAGCGCGGTCACGAGCTACCTGACCATCACGACCGATGCTCAAAACGTGTTCAGTATTCTGTTCTTTTTGCTGGGGAGCGTCTCGGCGGTCAGCATCAACCAGCTTGCTGCCCCCGCCGTGGTGCTGGCTATAGTGCTGCTGCTTGCGCTCCTGCAGGGACGTCCTCTCAATGCCCTCCTCATGGGCGATGAGGCTGCTACGTCTCTTGGTGTTTCCGTGCAACGTCTGCGCGGAGGACTTCTCGTGGCCACTGCCCTGCTGACCGGAACAATCGTCTCTGTCGCCGGTGGAATCGGCTTCGTGGGCCTCGTCATTCCTCACGTGTGCCGGATCTTGGTGGGTAGCGACCACCGGCGGATGCTGCCTGCCGCGGTACTCGCGGGGGGCCTGTTCCTGGCGTTGGCGGATCTACTCGCGCGGACAGTGGCCGCGCCCACAGAGATTCCGCTCGGCATCTTGACGGCCATGGTCGGGGCACCGTTCTTTCTGTGGCTGATGCGTCGAAAACGTGCCGGGCGCGCAGGACTGAACCGATGAAGGGCGACAAGCAATGAGGGTCACGTTCGACCGGGTGAGTATCTCCCTCGGCGGCACGTCGGTCATCCAGGAGGCCAGCATGACGATCGATCCCGGCCACACGGTAGGAATCCTCGGTGCGAACGGCAGCGGAAAGTCCACCCTTTTACGCAGCCTTTACCGCGTCGTCAAGCCGACGAGTGGCGCGGTCCTCCTGGACGGAGCCGACGTCTGGACCATGCCGTTGCGAACGGTCGCCCGAAATGTGGCCGTGATGGCTCAGGAATCCGAATCGGAGTTTGACCTCGACGTGCTTGATGTCGTTCTGTTGGGCCGGGTTCCGCACCGCAAGGGCTTTGGTACCGATACACAGAAGGATCTGAACCTGGCTGAACAGGCACTGACGGATGTCGGATCGCTCGGTTTCGCTTCCCGCGCTTTCTCCGGGCTGTCCGGCGGTGAGAAGCAGCGCGTGCTCCTGGCCAGAGCCCTCGTGCAACAGAGCAAAGTGCTCGTACTCGACGAACCCACCAATCACCTCGACATCGCCTTCCAACTCGAGTTGATGCACATCATCTCGAACCTGGGCCTGACCACGATCGCGGCCCTGCACGACCTAAATCTCGCAATCGCTCATTGCGACGAAATCGCCGTCATGCAGTCTGGCCGCGTCGCCGCTTTCGGACACCCCGAAGACGTCCTCACACCCGAACTTATCGGCGATGTCTTCGGCGTGCGTTCGCACCGGATGCGCCACCCAGAAACCGGGCAACTCCTGATCGCTTACAGCTCACTGAAATCCCGAGAAACCGCCTTTATGAAAGAGAAAGCTCTGCAATGACACCTCGTACCCTTACCCGAAATCTGATGGCCACCACGACCGCCGTAGGGATAGCCGCCCTACTCAGTGGCTGCGGATCCGCGGTCAGCACCTCGAACGAACCTGCGGCGTCCACCGAGATGGTGACGGTCGAGAATTGCGGCCGGGTGCTCCAATTCACAGGAGTCCCCACGTCCGCAGTGGGCCTCAGCCCCTCTCAGACAGAGCTGATGCTGCGTCTCGACCTCGGAGACAGCGTCGTCGGGCAGGCACAAGTTGACACCGCAGATCTGCCGGCCGATGTAGCCGCTGAAGCGGCCGACATTCCGGTGCTGAGCAGTGATTCCCCGCCGACCCGAGAAATCCTGCTCCGCGCCGAACCGGACTTCGTCTACTCCCCGACCGGTTACGAGTTCACCGCGGAGCAGGGGTTTGCAAGCATCGCCCAGCTCGAACAGGCCGGAGTCAACGCATACACCGCAACCGGCGGATGTCTGGAGCGCCGCAATGCGGGAACAGTCGCCGATATCTTTATCGACATCAAAAACCTTGGTGTCATCTTCGATGTTCCCGAGGCAGCGACAGCCCTGATCGACCAAGGACGTGCCGACCTCGAGGCCGTGGAAGTGGCCATCGCGGGGCAGACCGGCCTGAGCGTAGCCCAACTCTTCGTGGACGGCACGTCGCTCTCCGCGATCGGTGCGGGTGTCGAATACGACATGATCGCCCTCGCCGGCGGCGATAACGTGTTTTCGCCAGACGATGCGGCTTTCTCCGACTTCTTCGCTGCGAGCATCTCCCCGGAGTCCCTCGCCGCGGCGAACCCCGAGGCGGTCATCTTCGCCGTGAGCACGGAGCAGCAGGCCACTGACACCGAAGAGTATCTGCGGACGACATTCCCAAACCTCGCCGCCGTGAAAAACGACCGCTTGATCGCGATCAGTGCCGCGGACACGTTCCCCGGCACCCTCGGCAACATTCGTGTCGTGGAGCAGCTCGCGGCAGAACTGTACCCGACAGCTTTCTAGAACCGAGGCCGGGTCCGTCGCCCGAGCCTAGCTCGGGCGACGGATATCGATGATGCGCCCAGAAGCGGCAAGCGTCGAGGCGCGGTGCGCGATTGTGATCACGGTCACGTCCGCGGGCAAGCCCTGAACGAGGCGGGTGACAGCACTCTCGGCGGTGGGATCCAGACTCGCCGTCGTCTCGTCCAGAATCAGAATCCGCGGTCGTACGAGCAGCGCACGGGCTAGGCAGAGCCGAGCCTGTTGCCCTCCCGAGAGTGCGGCGCCTCTCTCGCCGATGACGGTGTTCTTCCCATCCGGCCAGGCATCGATGAAATCGTTAGCGCCCACCTGCTGGAGTGCCGACGCAATCTGGCTTTCGGTCGACTGGGGTGCGCCTAGACGGAGGTTGTCGACGACCGTGCCGTGGAAAAGCAGGGCGTCCTGCCCGACGACCGCTACTGCGGTCCGGAAATCTGCATCGGAGATCCCGCCCAGCCCTACTCTCTGCCCCTCCGCGGTGACCAGGTCGATCCGCCCCCGGTCGGGCGCCCACAGCCGAGACATAAGGTGCGCCAGGGTGGTCTTTCCCGCACCCGATGCTCCTCGAATCGCCACCCGCTCCCCCGGTGCGACCGTCAGATTCAAGTGCTCGAAAACGGGACTGCCTCCGGCGTACCCGAAGGCGAGGCCAACGACGTCGAGGCCGAGTGCACCAGCTGGAAGCGGGCGGCGCACGGCAGCATCCGCTATGTCGCTCTCGCCGCTGATTCCTTCGAGCACCCGCCGTGCGCTCGCCCGGTGGAAATGCAGCTGGCCTAGTGTCGATCCTGCATCGGCCACGGGTCCGAGCACGGCAAAGCAGCCCGCCATGAGCGGCGGCAGAACCGCGAGGTTCAGGCCTGGAGTCGCCATCGCGATCAGGAACAGGGCTACCGCCGTGCTGACGATGAGGACGTCACGCAGGCCGGCGGTCAGCACGGTTGTCGCATCGAGCTTTCTCTGCAGGCTGGCGCCGCGACGGGTGAACCGGTCGAGGTCGTCGACCACACGGTTCTGGAGCCCGAAACCGATGATTTCGCGACGCCCGGTGAGACTTTCGACGACCCGGGCCGACAGAGCCGAGCTGCAATCCTGGATACTTTCGCCCAACCGGCGGGACCGGGCCACCAGAATGCGGCTGCAAGCCACGAGGAGCAGCACCGACACCAGGACGGTTGCTGCCATAGACGGGTTGACGATGACGAGGAGCCCGATGCCACCGAGAGCCACGACTCCGGTCGCGGCAAGCTGCGCAATAGTATGCGCATAGAAGAACTCCAACTTCTCGATATCGCCCATGGCGGCCGCTGCCTGGTCCCCGCTGTGTGCGCTGGCACCGAGCGTGCTCCGCGACGGCGTGCTGCGGGCGAAACCATCGAACAAGCTCATCCGCAAGGCCGCGAGCACACGGTACGCGAGGCTGTGCGACACGTCCATCTCCAGCCAAGTAAGTGCCGCCCGCAGCAGCACCCCGATACTGAGCAGTACCCAGAAGCCAAGCGGCGGACTTCGGTGCTCCACCACAGCGAGGCCCACCGCCCAGGCGGCACCCACCATTAACGCCGCCAACGTGATCGAACTGAGCAGGCTCACCGTGAAGGCCCAGGCGAGCCCTCGGGTCTCCCCCCGCAGGCACGGGACCAACCCGAGAATCGGATGCCGGATCATTCTCGAACCATGAGGTCGAGCTCGTCGAGTACGCCGCCGTCGAGATGGAGGATCCGACCAGCAAAGTCGAGGGTTTCGGTGCGGTGGGCGATCATGAAGACAACCTTTGTTAGGGCGACCGATTTTAGCGTGGCCATCAAATGCTGGGCCAGGGAGTCATTGAGGGCGCTTGTGGGCTCATCGAAAAGGAGCACCGGCCGGTCGGCGAGCAGTGCCCGCGCTACCGAGAGGCGCTGTTTCTGACCGCCGGAGAGAGAATCTCCGCCCTCGGCCAGGATGGCATCGTATCCGCCCGGCATCGAGAGGATCTCTTCGTGAATTCCGGCAGCCCGCGCGGCGGCGTGCAGGTCAGCATCCGTTGCTCCGGGCCGGGCGACCGTGAGGTTGTCGCGCACCGAGCCGGAGAAGAGGTAGCTGTGCTGGGACACCACGCTCACCTGGGACGGGCCAGCGGCAGACCCGCCCATCGAGACAGAGCCCGTTTCGGGCTGCAGATATCCGAGAATCAGATCGAAGAGGGTGCTCTTGCCAGCGCCTGACGGACCGGTCAGCGCGGTGATCAGGCCGGGACGCAGGGTGAACGAGACGCCGCGCAGTACTGGAATCCCCGCGGAATAGCCGAACCCCACGTCCGTCAGAGTGAGTGTGACCGTGCCGCAAACAACTTCGGCCTCTGCTGGCGGGTCCGCTGCGGTGCCGGCGCGCAGAGCGTCAATGCCCGCAACCGCCGAAAGGCCGAGATAGCCGGAGTGCCAGTGCCGTGACAGGTCGCGGATGGGCCGGAAGAGTTCGGACGCCAGCAGCAGGAGAAGGTACACCTCCACGGTCGGCTGCCCGGTTCCGGTGGCTGCCCACACCGCGGTCGCGGCGGCACACACGATCCCTGCCTGGATCGCAAAGTCGACCAGTGCGGTGTCGAACAGCGAGGTGCGCATAGTGGCCACCGTGGCCCGATGCAGTTCGCCGGATCGCTCGTCCAACCGTGCACGGGTGCGCCCGACCGCACCGATCAGGCGCAGGGTCTTCATACCCTGAAGGGATTCGAGAAAGTCGGCGGCGAGGCGTTCGTAGCTGTCCCAGTGAGCCTTGCCACGGCTGTGCAGAACACGATGCCACAGCCGAGGAGCCAGCACAGCGAGAGTGAGGAAACAGCCAAGCGTGAGTGCAAGCCACGGGTTGAGCGGGAGAATGGCGACCAGTATCACCGGGCACATGATGAACACCTGCAGCAGATGCCCCACGTATTTGCTCACATACACGTCCACGCCGTCGATGCCGTCGGTGATCGTGAGGCGCGCGATTCCGGCGCGTTCGGCGGTATCGTGCAGCCGGGCGGGTGCGAGCGCTGCTTCGGTCAGCTCACGGCGCAACCGTCGTCGAACAGCGGCTCCCAGGCCATTGGACACGCGCGTTTGAACCAGGCTCACCGCTACTCGCAGGACCGCGACCGCCACAACACCGGCCAGCCAGCCCAGGGCCGCTTCGCTTCGACCGCCCACGAGTGCGGCCAAGGCCTGAGCCGTGAACCAAGCCTGGGCAAGATAGGTTCCCGTGCCGAGGATCAAGAGGACAGTTGTCCCGGTGAGCCGTAAGGGATGCTGGCGGGTGATCGACCACAGGCTTTGATTGAACATCATTCGGTGGTCTGCCTTTCTTCCCAGAAGGCGAGTCCATGCAGAACGCGATCGTCTGTCAGGACATTTCCGTGCACCACGTCGGGGTCGTGGTGCACGTCCGTCCAACCTCCGACCGGTCGGGTGCGTGCCCGCAGCGACCCGCCCGCCACCTGAAAGAGCAGGTTCGCGGCCGTCAGGCTTGCCCACCAGAAACTGTTCACGAGGTCGGCGCTCGATGAATGCTGGGGTGCGGTGAACAAGACGAGCAGGTCGCTATGTCGCAGCCACTCTTGCGCGCTGGAACGATCAACCGCTTCGGTGAGTAATTCGTCGTCGCCTGACGTGACGAAATGAACACGGCAGTCGGCGGGGCGGTTCTGCTCGGAGATTTCCGAGGTGATTCGGAGGAGCGCTGCCAGCCATTCGAGTGTCGGTGGTTTTGCGACAGGGTCGGCGAGCATGTCGATGAAAGAAATGCTGCGTCGGCGCGCGAGCGCTGACGAGCTGATCGCGGGTACGTCGAGGGCAGCGGAGGTTGCGACGTGCGCTGTGCAGGTTGACGCTGGCGTTGGCCCGGTTGCCGCGGACGCGGCGAGGGCTTGAGCGAGAGACCTCATGTCGGGCGGCAGCCCGCGCTGTTGCGATGCTTCGGGGGCGCGCACGCGTGACGTGACGTTTTCGAGAGCCGGCAACGGTCCATTCCCGAGGTACAGGGCCGTGACAGCCAGTTCCGGCGCGCCACCGCCCCACGTGCCCGGCCAATCTCGGTGTCTGGCCTTCTCCGTCGGGATACCGGCGAGTTGAGCCAAAGAATCCGGCCCGAGCCTGTCCAGCCGAGTGGCTGCCAGTCCGGTACGGGCGGCGACGGCCGCAATGGCCGTGAGTGCGTAGGCTGCATCGGCGATGAGTCCCGGCCAGGCGCGGTGGTGGTACTTTGCCGCAGTCCGCTGCGATAGCACGGTCAGAACGATGAGGGTTCCGTGGCTGAGAGTGCAGTCGCCGACGTTCAGGAAGCGATTGGTGTCGTGGTCATAGAAGCCGCGGGCGCCTCCCTCCTCCTGGTCTTGCCCGAACAGAACGTGGGTCTGGACGGGGTAGCAGGCTCCCGCAGACGGAATCGGGCGTTCACGGATGCCGGTGGGCTGCCCGGTCTCGGGTGACGGATGGAAGGAGTCGCTCCACCACACCTCCTCGAGCAGCGCGCCGATTCGCGTGGCGGGCAAAATCGGGCCAGCCCAGGCGTTCACCGTCGGCCCGGGCGGGGCGAGGGGACCAGGAGCGAGACGTGACCAGGCGTGGTCTGCAAAGTCGAGCAAGAGGGGCATCCGTTTCACATGTGGGGCGGGGGAATGAGTGTGAAGTCGTCAGGCGCGACGGGGTCGTTCTGCCGCCATCCGCGAATGCGGGCAGCGCTACGAAACCGGGCAGTGCCGAGGTAAGCGAAAGCGGCCGGCGCGTTCGGGACAAGCCCGGTCACGAACACTCGCTCCACACGGAGGGCGGTACGGGCGACATCCGACGTGGTGAGATCGCGTGTAAATACACGATGGCCACCGGCCTCCAAGCGCGCGGCCACCGTCTCCTGCCCGACGGAGGCGACCTCGTCGATGCTCACCAGGCCGAGCGCGGGCGCAGTGAATCGCGAGGCGAGCTCGTGTACGCGCGGATCGAGCCATACCTGCACGTGAGCGCCGAGGTCGCGCACCTTCGCGAAGTTCTCGCCCACGTCGTCAAGGTAGCGGCGGTCCTCACGGTGTTCGAGGTAGAGTCCGCGCGCCATCAGGCCGGCGTCTACGGCCTGGAACACCCAGCCCGTTGATGCCTGCAGACCGGAGGAGTAAATCCAGGTGTGAACGGCTTCCAGCACCGCCTTGCGAGCAGCCTCGGCCGGGTCGAGTTTGCAGGCGAATCCGGCTGCATAGAGACCCGTGTCCGGATCAAAGATGAGGGCTGCCATCGCCGGAGCGAATTCGGAGGGCATCTCCACGATCCAGTAGCTTAAATTGCACCCCGCCATCTGCTCGGCAAGGCCGGGCACGCTTGCGGGGTCGATGCCCCGCGTGGGCCCGTCAAGATGCCACCAGAGTTCGAGGGCGTCGCGCTCGATGCACTCCAGGACCGCCCGGTCCCTGGCGTCCTGGCTGCCCTGCCCGGTCGCGATCCCGGCGTAGTTCAGGTGGTGCACTCGGTCGAGGTGGCGAAATCTGCGCTGCCGCCAGTTCAGGTAAATGAGTGAGGCCGGGAGCCAGGTGTCTGTGGGGGAAGCATCAGTGGTGCGTTGCTGGCAGCGGGTCCAGAGCGTCGACACCTGGTCGGTGAGCTTTCGGTAGGGAAATCCCGGAGAGTCGAGCTGCCACGCGGTGAACTGTGGCAGGGCCTCCACGTCGATCACCGTCAGCCCCTGGGCGCGCAGGTCGTCCGCCGTGCCCTCGATCTGCTCGTGGGGATGCAGCTGTTCGGGCAAAAAGTTGCCGCAATAGCGTTCCATCCCCTCCGCTACGGCGGCAGTCCAGGCCTGGTCTTCGTCTCCGAAGGTCGTGCCGAGTGAGACCCGGTCGGCCGGCCAGTCACCGAGCTCACGCGCGTTCGACACCTCGGCCGTCATCGACGTGTAGGCCGGAGGTGCAGCAGCGGGCCGCAGGACCGATCGCACCGAACGGATGATGCCCATTTGCGGGTCTACGAGTGACTCGAGGCTGAGCTCGGTCGGGGTTCTGGTGTTCATGGTGTCCTTGAAGAGAAGGGGGTGGAGGTGAGGGAATCGTCGTCAGGGCGTTGCAGCCACCCGACGACCCGTTCACCGATGCTGTCCTCGGGGTCGGTTCGGTCGGCCGTGAGCCGATGGCCCCATGGTCCTGTGATCAGGCTTGCCCGTGTCGGCCAGGAAGCATGCAGGGCGAGGGCCTCCATCACGAAGAAATCCTGGGTGCCGGTGACCACAAGCAGCGGTGCGGTGACCTGTGCGTATCTCTGCTGCAGGTCGGTTGGCGTCGCCGTCCACAGTTCCTTCCACAGCGCAGTTTCTGCGGGCGTCGGATCGGGCAGCGGATGCGCCGCAATGGCGCCGGCATGCCTGGCGTGCGCGAGCAGAGCGTCTGCACGTTCCCCGCCCAGCGGCGGTCCGCTCCGACGTGCGAATCCGTGCTCGAACCACCAGCCGAGGCGGTCGGCGAGCCGCGGACATCCGTTCGGATCTCGTGCGGTTTCGTAACGCCCGAGGGCAGGCACGAGTGCCACAACCCCGGTCACCTGAGCGGCCAGATGAGGTTCGCTTGTGAGAGCCCAGGCCGTTTCCACTGCGCAGTGCGCCGCGTAGGACGAACCGAGGAGGGTGATGCCGCCTCGATGCCAGGGCGCGCCCAGCACCGCCCGAACAGTGGCGGCGCCGTCTGCTCCTTCTCCGCGGTAGGGGTGCCACCGGCCGTTGGAGGCGTAGCGGCCTCGAACATCCGCGATGACACAGGTGTAGCCCCGGGCTTGCCAGGAGCGTGCCTGTGCGGAATGGATCTCGCAGTTGTAGGGCGTTCGGATGATCACGGTGCCCCGCGAGTCCACCGCTGTCGCGAGGATCCCTGCCAGTTCAACGCCATCGGTGACGGGCACGGTGAACCGGCCCAATGTACCGGTGCTCACTGGATCGGTGCCGGCTGCGGATACGCCAGTACGGGATGCTCACTCGACTGCAGGGATCGGGTATTGACCTGCCAGGAGTGCGTGCGATACGTGTGCAGGCGTTCAGCGTCGAACGCCCACGCCTGCACCATGTCGAGCAACCGCAGCCCGACTAGTCGGCCGGCAAGAGGACTCAACGCTGGCGGAGAATTCGTGGGTACCCGCAGCCAAGACGCGAGTTCCTCGGCGGTTCCGGACGCCGCGAGGCGCCGCTTGAGAACCTGGGCACTCGATGGGTCTGTGGCGTCGAGTGAGATCGGGTCGACCCAGAGTTGGCTGCCCTCGCGGTGCATTCGCAGCCAGGCCACGCCTCGACCGGCAAGCTCGTCCAGGTCATCCCACAGTCGCCACGGCGGCATGCCGTCGGCCAGCCAGATCACAAGGGACGGCTCGGACTCGGTCAGCGCCTGGTTGATCGCCCGGGCGTTGCCGAGGTCCGCGTGGTCGTGGATCTCGGTCGTGTCGATCGTGCAAACATCGGCACCCAGCTCGGTGAGGTCGGCCGCCAGATGCGCGAGTGCCGGCTCGGTGCAGACCAGCAGAATTCTTCCCTTGGCTCGGGGCCAAACGGGGGCCGCTTCACGTTCGTGTCGGTCGGTAATCTCGGCCTGCACACAGGCCCAGGAAGCCGTCTCAACCGCATCGAGCGCGACGGGACGGCCGCCGGCCAGTGCCTGCAGCGTCGGAACAGGAATGGGACAACCGGTGATGCGAAGGAAGACCCCACCGCTGGTCCGTAACGCAGCGCCAGCGGGGGTGTCGAAAATGTCAAACGGGATCGTGGGGACCATCAGGTGGCTCGATTCGATTGCAGGCTTTAACGGGTGGTGCGCCCCGCAGAATTGGCCATTTGCGGGGCGCACCGAAGCCCATGGGCGGGAAGTCAGCTCTTAGTCGAAGGGGTTCTCAACGAGCGCGTTCGAGTGCGTGGCGGAGAGGTGTGCCAGCTGCTCGGTTCCAGTGATTTCTGCGACGACGGTGTTTTCGGATTCCATGATGGAGTCCTTCCTGTTTAGTTCGTTGCGTTGCCACCCGTATGGGAGGCAACTAGACTCTAACCTTAAATGAGAATGATTATCAATTAGGAGATTCTATCAGCGAGTCACATCAGTCACGACTAGTCGTCGCCGACCAGAAAGCCGGTGCCATGTACGCCGTCGATCCGCACACGGCTGTCGTTCTCCGCCAGACTACGGATACCGTTCTCGCGGAGCATGCCGGATTCCTGGCGCTCGCCAGTGGCCGCCTAGCCTATATCGACGACGAAGCCGGCGAACTCGTGGTGCTCGACGTCTTCACGTCCGCGCCGGATTGGCGCGAAAGCACGGCGTCCGTCGCTATTCCCGGCGAGCACCTGGCTGCTAGCGACGATGGTCGGTTCATCGCCGTGACGACCGGTCTCGGCCTCGCCTTCGAGCCCTGGAGCGACCTGATCACGGTCGTGGACCGGCGGGCGGCGCGGCCACGCAGCAAACGAGTCCGAACACGTCGAGGCGAGCCCGGCGTGATCATCGCTCGGGACATGGGTGATCCGCACGCCCCGCCAACCCTGGTCATCCGCCATCGTGAGCCCGGAGCGCTCGAATCCATTACCGTGAATGCGATCCACGCCGCGGATGCCCACGGGCCGGTTCTGCGTGGAGATCTGACGGACCTGCCCGACGACGGCCATGGCGACGCGTACGACCCGATAACCGGTATGGTCTTCACTTCTACCAGTGACGGCGTACATCGGCATACGCTCCGTGATGGCACGCTCACAGCGCACGAGACCCTTCCGTGGAATACCCCCGGGCGAGCCTACTTCCTCCGCTTCTGCCCCCGGGATCGCACCCTTTTCGCCGTTGTGCGCGGTGGCGACCAAGACCCAAAAAGGTGGCACACCTGGACCAACTTCCTCTGGCGCTATACCCTCGACACTCAAGAGATCAGCACCGCTTCCGTCGGGCCTGGCTTGGTCTTTCGACTCGCCCTGACTCAGGATCACGCCGTAGTGACACGTATTGCACCCGACGGTGATGAGGCCATCAGCTTTCGCCGCAACCCTGCGTCGTCTCTGTGGGAGGAGGGCCGCACCATCCTCCCCTCGATGCAGAATGCGCCTGCACCGGGACGAGAACCCTGGGACCGGGCGGAACGCCGGGCCATCGCCGCATCGCCCGCGGGTTCCCTCTTCGCGGTGAGTCGCGGCGGCCACGGCGAGGTGCACATTCTGGACGCCGCCCGACCCTGCTCACCGGGCCGAACGATCCAGCTGCCCTCACCCCTGCATGAGGGCGGCCATATGGCGTGGCTCGTCCGCGGCGAGGGCGACACCGTCGGGCACGACCTCGTGGGTCGCTGAATGAGCGACACACAACGCCGGCTCTTCCAGTGCGCAGCCGCGTCTTGGCCGGCCAGGGCCCGGATCACCAACGCTCTTCTGCGCGCCGAGGACTACGAGTCACCGGGCCTCCCGGTTCTTCGTGGTGCCACAGCGTTTTACCGAAGCCGCCTGTCTGGTGAATCGAATTTCTGTCTGCGCCGAGCAGGCATCGACCGCAGATCAGGCCGGTTCCTATCGGTGCGCATCCTATTTGACCCAGGGCAGTTTCACCCGGGGGGCACCGCCGTCTTGAACGCATTCTCGGTGAGCCCCGATGGAGCCCACGTCGTTGCCGAAGTCGCTCTGGACGGGAAAGAGACCGGCGAGTTCCTCGTGATCGACACAGCCACGGCGAACCAGCAACCCGTGCCACGGCTCCGGGCGCGATACGCCTCGGTGACGTGGCTGCCCGACAGCTCGGGATTCTGGTGCACGGCTCGGCGGGATTCCGAAGACGACGAACGGTACTTCTGTCAGCCGCTGATCGAGGGTGTGGTCGTGCACGATCCCCCAGCTCCCGTTGAGGCGACACTGAGCCGCAGTGCGGCATCCGTTTCGGTGGGTGGTCGCTCTCTCTCGCTGCGCACCGAGCACGGGGCGAGCGTGCTCACTCTCAGGGGCAGCTCACCGACCGAAATCAACCTCGGGCTCGACCGGCTCATGCATGTGGAGCGGTTTTCCGCGAACGCCGTCGGTGATGACCAGGAGACCTGGGTCGTAGCCTCCGACCCAGGCACGCCGCCACGGCTCTATCGTCACGACCTGCAGACCCGGCAGACACAGGTGTTTTCCGGACGTTTACGAGAAGACGGCCTGAACCTGACACACCATCTCGTGGTCGCGACCATGAGCGACGGCGTCGAAGTCGACCTGATCGTGAGTGCTCGCCGCTCCGACCTCGATGCGCACGGACGCCCCATCCAAGCACGGCCCCTAATCCTCACCTGCTACGGCGGCTTCGGCGTTTCCAGCGTGCCCGCCTACGAAGCGAGCCTGCCAGCCTGGCTCGAACTAGGCGGGGTCTTCGTGACCGCCCAGATCCGGGGCGGCGGCGAGAAAGGACCGGCCTGGCACGCGGCGGGTCGTCGGGGCAACAAGTTGCGCGCGGTCGCGGACCTGGTTGAGTGTGCCGAGTTCCTGCACGCCACCGGATGGTGCACCCCGGCGTCGCTGTGCCTGATGGGGGCCTCCCACGGCGGACTGATTGTTCTCGCAGCGGCACTCGGCCGGCCGGGCTTGTGCACAGCCGTGGCCTGCACTGCGCCGCTCCTCGACATGACAGAGTTCCACCACGACGGCTTCGGAGCCCGATGGATCGGTGAGTTCGGTGACCCCGCCGACCCCGCCGACCGCGCCCTGCTTGTACGCTATTCACCGCAGCACCTCTTGGACGCGCTCCCGCACGGCTCCCCGCTGCCCGCTGTGCTCTGCGCCGTTTTCGAAGCGGACGAACGCGTGCCCCCGGTGCGGGCCATGGAGTTCGTGCACGCACTCCAGCGGCGAGGCGGCCGGGCCTGGTTACGCAGCGAACCTGAGGCCGGCCACGGCCCCAAACCACTCGACCTGGTGCGGCGGTTCTCAGCCGACCTACTCAGCTTCGCCGCCGCCCAGACACATCAGGCAACCCTCCCGGGACACATTTAGTCAACTCACCGCCTGATCAAGCATCCCTCGCGTACACGAGTGGTGCGCCTCGCCCGGGATGCCGCCGTGCTCGATCGCGCGTTGCGGAAGGTCACCACCGCCGGCCTGACGGCTGTCGGGATGAAGCTGAACCTCGCGGTCCTCTTCACAGTGCGCGACGCACTCGAATCGCTCGTCGTCCGGTTCGACGCCGGTGACATCCCG
>Ga0209023_10004472_pt1 | contig 15881 bp, 13 predicted proteins | sample LakOneMetagenome_FD_187468 | JGI IMG/M metagenome (GOLD analysis project Ga0209023, IMG submission 187468) | Freshwater and sediment microbial communities from Lake Erie, Canada (SPAdes) (version 2) | ecosystem: Environmental > Aquatic > Freshwater > Lentic | place: Lake Erie, Canada... | reverse complement strand
TGAAATTTAGCTGAGGATTACCAAAGAGTCGCCACTCGGGCGACTCTCGTAGGCTACCTTTCCGGTTGTTTACTGCTGTGTATTGGCATCGTCGTCAGGACGAGGACCGCCGTGCCCACCATGGCCACCGGGACCACCCGGCCCGGCGGTGCCAGCGGCGATGGCGGCGAGCTGTGCATCGGCCTGGGCCTGGGTGATGCGACCGGACGCCACGTCGGCGGCCAGGTGGGTCTTGGCGATGGCCACCTCAGCGGCCCGCAGCTGGTTCACGGTCACGCCGAGCTTCTCGGCGAAGGTCTTCTCGAACAGCGTGTGACGGGCCTTCATGGCCGCAGCCTGGGCGGCCGTCGGCTTGGCCGGCTTGGTGTTCGAGCTGGGACTGGGTCGATCGGGAGGGGCGCCGTACTTGGCGTCCACCACCGTGTTGGCGGCCTTGCGGGCTGCGGTGATCTGATCGACCGTGACGCCGAGCTTGGCGGCCAGCTCCTTGTCCCGCTTGGCCTCTTGAGCAGCATGATCTGCCCGACTCGGCCTGGCCTTGGCGGACGTTGTGCTGGATGCGGCCGCGGTGGCCGTGGTGGTCGTCTGGGCGGTGGCGATCGCACCACCGCCCAACATGGCGACGGCGAGGGCGGCTCCGACGATGGCGGTACGAATCTGCTTCTTCATGGTGGGCCTCCTGAGGTCCGGCGTGTGTCTCACGCACTGGACCCCACGGTGCGCTCAGCGCCTCAGAGGAACCTCAGGCCCCGTCGTGAACTCGCGGGGAACCCCGATCTCGACCCGGATGGGGGCAGAACCCCTACTGCCGAGACATGGTCGAGCGCTCGTCGGTCACTGCGGCCTGGGCATCCTCACTTGGCTTGGCGGCCAGCGCGATGTCGACCCGGTGCAGCGTGCCGCTGAACGGCGACGGACCGTCGTAGAGCTCGCTCACCTGCGAACCGTGATCGAAGCCGACGCTCGGACCGATGCTCGACATCATGTACATGGCGAACGGGATGTCGAGCGAACCGCTGACCTCCCCGTCGATCAGCAGATCGGCCACCGCGGCCGAGCCGGTGCGCCGGAAGTCGACGCCGATCACGCTCGGCCCTTCGGGCACCGCCGACGTCGAGGTGGCCACGTGGTGCTCGCCGAAGCAGTTGTAGTCGAAGACCAGGTGATCATCCTGGACGAAGATGCTCAGGCCGGAGTTCTCGGTGCCCGACGCGTAGATCACCCCGCCTGCGCTGGCGGGGCGATCCACGGTGGCCAGCAAGGTCCAGCCCCGACCGCCGAGCGACGGGGCCACCTGACCGGGTAGCTGGGTCATCGGCGGGTAGTACGTGTAGCGACGGCTGGGTGGGTGCACGGAGTTGTCCCGGAATCGGGTGCCGAACAGCTCGATGGTGCGATCGTCGAGCGGCAGCACGCCGTGCTCGGTGGCCTCGGCCCACCACAGCTCCACCAGCTCGGCCACCTTCTCGGGCATCTCGGCTGCCAGGTTGGTGCACTCCGAGCGGTCTTCGGCCAGGTGGTACAGCTCCCAGTCGTCGTCGTCGAAGGAGACGCCGGGAGTGTGGCGGGTGACGGCCTTCCAGCCGTCGGCGTAGATGCCGCGGTGACCCATCATCTCGAAGTACTGCACCGTCTTCGTGGGTGGAGCATCGGCATCGTCGAACGTGGCGTTCATCGGCGTGCCGGTGATGGGCATCTGCTCGAGGCCTCGGTACGTGTCGGGTGCGGTGACGCCGACCGCCTCGTAGATCGTGGGCACGATGTCGTTCACGTGGTGGAACTGATCTCTCAGACCGCCTGCGTCGGAGATCCCCGCTGGCCAGTGCACGATGCACGGCACGTGCACGCCACCCTCGTGGGTGTTCTGCTTGTACCACTTGAACGGCGTGTTGCCCGCCTGGGCCCAGCCCCACGGGTAGTTGGAGTGGCTGGACGGACCGCCGATGTCGTCGATGCGGTCGATCGCCTCTTCCGGGGTCTCCTGCAGGAAGTTGAAGTACTTCATCTCGTGCATGACACCGAAGGGTCCGCCCTCCTGGCTGGCCCCGTTGTCCGAGAGGAACACGATGATGGTGTTGTCGAGCTGATCGAGTCGTTCGAGGGCGTCGAGCAGTCGGCCGACCTGGGCATCGGTGTGGTCGAGGAACCCGGCGAAGGCCTCCTGGAGCCGAGCGGCCAGACGGCGATGCGTCTCGGGCATGGTGTCCCACTCCTCCACCCCCGGGTTGCGCGGCGCGAGCTGGGTGTCGGCGGGGAGCAGGCCCATCTCGATCTGGCGCGCGAACCACTCCTGACGGGCGACGTCCCAGCCGTCGTCGTAGCGCCCGCGGTACTTCTCGAGGTACTCCGGCGGCGCCTGGTGCGGGGCGTGCATGGCACCAAAGGCCAGGTAGAGGAAGAACGGTCGGTCGGGACGCAGCGACACGGTGTCGTGGATGAACCCGACGGCGTGATCCACCAGGTCCTCGGTCAGGTGGTAGCCGTCCTCGGGGCCAGCGGGCGGGTCCACCGCGTGGTTGTCGTACACCAGCTCGGGGTGGAACTGGTCGGTCTCGCCCTCCATGAACCCGTAGAAGCGGTCGAACCCTCGCTGGCACGGCCACTGGTCGTAGGGGCCAGCCGCCGAAGCGTTCTCCATGGCGCAGAGGTGCCACTTGCCCACCGCGAAGGTGGTGTAGCCGTCGTCGCGGAGCACTTCGGCCACCGTGGCGGCGTTGTTCGAGATGTGGCCCCGCATGTGCGGGTAGCCGCTGCTGAAGTTCGACAGCGACCGCATGCCGACCTCGTGGTGGTTGCGGCCGGTGAGCAGCGCTGCGCGCGTCGGCGAGCACAGCGGCGTGACGTGGAAGTTGGTGTAGCGCAAGCCGTTGGCCGCGAGGCGATCGATGTTCGGCGTGTCGATGTCGGAGCCGTAGCAGCCGAGCTGAGCGAAGCCCGTGTCGTCGAGGAGCATGACCACCACGTTCGGCGCGCCCTCCTGGGGATGCGGCGGTGTTGGCCACCATGGCGTGGACTCCGCCTGGATCTGTCCGATGACCCCGTCGATCGGCTCGTAGCTCTTCACGGCAACCACTCCAGAGTTCTGTCCAAATTCCTGCCAGAAGACGCTAGAACATCTCATCGAGGCGCGCGCTCGTGCGCCGCCAAAGGGGACATGGACATGGCTGACACCATCCGACGAGTCGCACTGCTCAACGAGGCCGGGGGCTACGTGGGTCCCGCCATGGCACGCGAATGGGCCCGCAGAGGCCACGACCTCGTGCTGGGCAATCCAGCCGACGGCCTGGTCGACGAGCTTGCCGCCCTCGGGGCCGAGGTCGTCGTGGTGGATGGCGTCCGCAACCTGGCCAAGCCCGAGGCGGCACCTGCGCTGGTCTCCGCCGCATTGGAACGCTTCGGCCGGATCGACGCTGCCGCCGCCTTCACCGGACAGATCATCGGCGGACGGTTCACCAAGTCGTCGATCGAGGACCTGCGGACCCTGGTCATCGGGTGCCTGGAAGCGCCCTACAACTTCCTGCGCGCCGTGACCGAGCCGATGATCGCTCAGGGGTCGGGCCAGATCGCGCTCATCACCAGCGCCGCCGGCGCCCGGCCCACCCCCGGCGCACCGCTCTACTCATCGGTGCGGGCGGCGGCGACCATGTTGGCCAAGAACGTGGCCCTCGAGATCGCCCGATCGGGCGTCCAGGTCAACGCCCTCGGAACCAACTTCATGGACTTCCCGGAGTTCCACGCTGCGGCCGGAACCGACGATCCCGACGTGCGCGCAGCGTACGAGGCCCAGATCCCCCTGGGACGGTTCGGCACCATGGAGGAGTTCGCCTCGTTCTCCATGGCGTTCCTCGATGGCACCAGCGGCTTCACCACCGGCCAGTTCGTCGGTTACGCCGGCGGCTGGGTCTGAGCGCTCGGAGGTCAGACGCCGAGCAGCGAGGCCACGGCGCGGATCAGCACCCGGCGGGTCTCGGGACCTGACAGCGACCGCTGGCTGCGCAGCAGGTCGATGGCCTCGAACTCCAGCACGACGTCGAGCGCGGCGCTGACCTCTCGACGGGTGCCGGCGTCCATGGCAGCCAGTTCCGGATCGAACATGGCATCGACCTGGTGACGGAGCTCGCGGCGCACCTGCTGGATGCGCAGGCGGATGAGCTCGTTGGATCGTTCGCGATACAGAGCCGCTCGCATCATCGGCGCGACCGCCTCGTAGAGGCGGAACCGCTGGGAGACGATGCGGTCGATGCGGTCCAACAGCGCGCCATCGCCGAGGCCGTCGATGTGGAACAGCGGCTGCACCTGGCCCAGATGGCGGGCCATGGCCGCTCGAACCAGCTCGTCCATGTCCTCGAAGTAGCGGTACACGGACCGCAGCGACAGGCCGGACCGCTCCGCCACCTGGGCCGGACTCGGGTACCCGGCGTCCTCGCGGAAGAGCTCGAGCACGGCGTCGAGCACCAGGTCCTTGTTGCGATCGCGGCGAGCAGTTCGACCATCGGGCCGGCGGTCTGGCTCCACGTCGATCATCAGAAGTCTCTCCACACCGTCGGTGATTCCCCGAACGGCTCCGGGCCAAACGACCCTGTTGGCACGCTAGCTGACACAAGGTTGCCGGCACGTCTGCCGACTCCTCGACGATCCCTCGGCGACCGACGCTGGGCCGTCACGCGAGCGACACGTACCTGTTGTTGGTGTTGATCGTGTGGCCGATGTGGTCGATGATGTCCCCCGCCCTTGGGTTCTGACCCCCATTCTGTTACCGTTTCGTGACGACGGGTGAGTGGACGATGAGAGGAAGTGCTGTGCGTCGACGTGTTCTGGTGGTGGCTGCTGCTGCCCTGGTGGTCACCGTCGGCCTCGTCGCGCCCCAGGGCGCAACGTCCGCACCCTCTCGTGATCCACGCGCTGAGCGTGAGCAGGTCCGCGCTGAGCGCGCTCAGGTGGCGTCGGAGATCGACACCTCGAAGGCCTCGATGCACGACATCGACGCCGCGCTGCAGGTGCTCCAGGACAACCTCAACACCCAAGAGGCAGCCCTCGCCCGCACCGAAGCCGAGGTGGCCCAGGCAGACAAGGACATCGTCGACGCCGAGGCCAAGATCAAGGCCCTCACGTCGGAGCTCAAGGTCCTCAAGGGCGAGATGCGCCGCCGCGCCGTGCACGCCTACGTCAGCCCGCCGGCCGACAACGTCCTCACCGTGCTCGAGACCAACGACTTCACCACCGCCTCGAGCCGCAAGTTCTACATCGAGCTCCGCGCCCAGGACGACGCCGACGTGGCCGACCGCCTCGACGGCGCCCAGGTCGACATCGCGTACCAGCGCCGGCTCGCGACCAAGGCGAAGAAGGTGGCGGAGGCCAAGCGGGCCGAGCAGGCCAAGCGCACCAGCGCGGTGCGCGACGCCAAGTCCAAGCAGCAGAAGATCGCCGACAAGCTCGAGTCCACCATCCAGTCCCAGGTCGCTCGCAGCATCCAGCTCGCCAAGACCGACCGGGCGCTGTCGGCCGAGATCGCCCAGCGCCAGGCCGCGCTCGTCGCTCGTCTCGCCGCCCAGAAGGCATCGCAGCGTCGTGCCGCCGCGGTCGCCGTGCACAACGCCGGTAGCCAGAACGCCAGCGCCAACGGCCACGAGTCAGCCCCAGTGGGTGGTGCCCCCCTGCCGGGCAACGCCAGCGCCACCGACGCGCCGTCGGACTCCGGCGTGGCGCTCGCCTACGTGCAGGGCATCCCGGTCAACGCTGCGGTGGCTGATCAGGTGGTGGCCATGATCAACGCCGCCGCCGCCGACGGGGTGAGCCTCCGGATCGGCAACTCCTACCGCTCGGTCAGCACCCAGATCGCCCTGCGCCGCCAGAACTGCGGGAGCAGCTACTACGCCATCTACGAGATGTCCTCGGGCTCCTGCCACCCACCCACCGCGAAGCCGGGCCAGTCCCAGCACCAGCTCGGCTTGGCGATCGACTTCGCCGGCTGCTCGTCTCGAGGCAGCGCGTGCTACCGCTGGCTGTCGGGCAACGCCTCCCGATTCGGCTACTTCAACCTCCCCTCCGAGGCCTGGCACTGGAGCACCAGCGGTCGCTGACGGGCTGACCTGGGCATACGCGCGCCCCGCCTGGCGTGACCGGACCGCCTTGGCCCTAGCTGTTACGGTTTGGTGACAGCTCGGCGCCGGTTCGGTGCGCCGTTGGAGGAAGTGTTGTGCGTCGACGTGTCCTGGTAGCGGTGATCGCCTCGGTCGCCACGATCGCCTTGGTCGCTCCCCAGTACGCCAACTCCGCACCCTCCCAAGACCCGCGGGCCGAGCGCGAACAGGTGCGCGCCGAGCGAGCCAAGGTCGCCACCCAGATCGACACCTCCAAGGCGTCGCTCTCGGAGATCGATGACGCCCTCCAGGTGCTCCAGGAGAACCTCAACACCCAAGAGGCAGCCCTCGCCCGCACCGAGGCCGAGGTGGCCCAGGCAGACAAGGACATCGCCGATTCCACCCACGCCATCTCGGTGCTCACCGCCGAGCTGGCCGCCTTGCGCACGGAGATGCGCCGCCGTGCCGTGCACGCCTACGTCAGCCCGCCGGCCGACGACATCCTCACCGTGCTCGAGACCAACGACTTCACCACCGCCTCGAGCCGCAAGTTCTACATCGAGCTCCGTGCCCAGGACGACGCCGACATTGCCGACCGCCTCGATGGCGCCACCAGCGACCTCGCCTTCCAGAAGCACAAGGCCGAGGCCGCCCGGAAGCGGGCCGAAGCCAAGCGGGCCGAGCAGGCCCGTCGCACCGAGGCCGTACGTGGTGCCAAGGCCGACCAACAGACGGTGGCCAACAAGATCCAGGCCACCATGGACAGCCAGATCGCCCGCAGCGTGGAGCTGGCCAAGACCGATCGGGCCCTCGCGGCCAAGATCGCCGAGCAACAGGCGGCCTTGGCCGCCCGCCTGGCCGCGGCCCAGGCATCGGCCCAAGCGGCCGCCGCGGCAGCAAGCCGACCCCAGAACGTCTCGTCGGGGAGCTCGAGCGGCGGACAGAGCAACCAGGCACCCAGCGGGGCCGAGAACACGCCCCTTCCTCCCGTGTCGAGTGGGGGTGGCGGAGGTAGCGGCACCGGCGGCGTCAAGCTGTGCAACGCCGGGGGCATCACCGTCAACTGCGCCATCGTCGGCAACCTCACGTCGCTGCTCAACGCAGCGCGGTCGTCGGGGCTGGCCCTCAGCGGAGGCGGCTACCGCGACCCCTCCTCGCAGATCGCCCTCCGTCGAGCCCACTGCGGCTCGAGCTACTACGCCATCTACGAGATGCCGGCATCGTCGTGCCACCCCCCCACCGCCCGACCCGGGCAGTCGCAGCACGAGCTCGGCCTGGCGGTCGACTTCAACGCCTGCCAGTCGCGCAGCTCGGCCTGCTACCAGTGGCTCTCCGCTCATGCCTCGAGCTTCGGCTTCTACAACCTGCCGAGCGAGCCGTGGCACTGGAGCAGTACGGGCAGATAGCTGTCCACCCGGTCCGTCGGAGCGCGGAACGGGCTTCGAGCGCGTCCGACGATCGCGCTACAATGAACCTCCCTTGGTGGTCGTAGCTCAGTTGGTCAGAGCGCCGCGTTGTGGTCGCGGATGTCGGGGGTTCGAATCCCCTCGGTCACCCCAAGCATCGGTCGGCAGGTCCTTCGGGCCTGCCGACCGATCACGTTCTGGGCACCGTTTCCGGTTGGCGTGAGCGCGGGGCCGGTGGACTAAGTTCTCGGAGCGCCTCTAGCTCAATGGCAGAGCAATGGACTCTTAATCCACAGGTTGGGGGTTCGAATCCCCCGGGGCGCACCAGAGTGGATCCCAGGTCAGACCTGGTGTGCGGCCCGGCCCCGGCGGTCGGGCCGTTCCGCGTCCGGATCACGACCGCCTGCCATCATCCGCCGCCTCCCCGCGATGTCGCGGCTTCGGTTCGGGCGCATTGCTGGCAAGGACCTTGGCCAGCTCAGCCACATCGACCGGGTCGGTGGTGGGTTCGATCCCGGCGCTCACCAGGCCGCCCCAGATGAAGTCGGCGAGCGTGCGCTCGAACACGGGCCGCGGCAGGGAGCGGTGCTGGCTCCACCAGGCCGTGGCCGCGAACAGGGTGCCCAGGGCGGTGCGTGCCAGCGCTTCCGCGGTCTCGGGACCCTTCCCCTGTTGCGCCAGCACGGATCTGGTGAGGGCGGCGAGCGGGAGGCCGATCTCATCGATGAGCGCATCGCCGGACGCGTTGGCGATGATGAAGCGGTAGATCTCCGGACCGGCGTCGACGTGGCGGACGAAGACCTCGATGCCGCTCCGGACGAAGTCCTCCGGGATGAGCGCCTCGGCGAGCACCTCGCCGTACGCCGCCAGGAGCATCTGCCCGTTGCGGACGATGAGGGCTTGGGTGAGGTCGGCCTTGCCGTCGAAGTTGTCGTACAACGTGGCCTTGGACACGCCGGCCTGCTTGGCGATCCCGCCCATCGACACGTCGGGCCCCTGCGAGCGGATCACGTCTTCAGCTGCGGCCAGCAGCTGGTCGCGGCGCTCTGCGAGCGTCTTCGAGGTCCCCGGTGGTCGCCCCGGGCCACGGCTCTTTCCCGCCATCGCTCGCCACTGTAGGACCAACGCCCCTCGCAGTTCGCCGGCAAACCGACCGGTGGTCGGTTTATGATGATCCCATGGCTGCCCACCTGGACCCCGAACCCGAGACGAACGACGCACGGCACGCCGCGGGCAAGACCTCGCGGACCGGCGTGCTGGCGATCTTGGGGATCGCCGCAGTCGTGGTGTCGCTCCTCGCGGCGTGTCAGCCGACGCGCACGATCGCGGTTCGTCCGGGCACCAACGAGGTCACCATCTCCACCGCCCCGAACGCCGCGGTGAGCCTCTACGACCAGAGCGGACACGTCGTGCCCACGCTGGACCTGACCGACCCGGTCCACCCGGTCTCGCGGGCCGTCCGCAAGACGGGTTCCGACGGCAACCTCATCATGCGCTACGTCACCGCCGGCACGGGCTACACCGTCCGCAGAGCCGACGTCGCCGGGGTGGCGTCGGCCCCGTTCACCGTCCACTCGAAGGGCTACCGGCCACCGGCCGCGTCCTACAAGGGCCAGCACCTCAACCCCGGGTACGGCTACCTGAAGACCCGCGATGGCACCCTGCTCAGCTACACCCTTCGCCTGCCGGGCCCCCCGGACAAGGGCCCCTACCCCACCGTGGTGGAGTACTCGGGGTACGACCCTTCCAATCCCTACGACTGGAGCGGGACGGCTCCGTCCCAGCACATCGCGAGCATCCTCGGCTACGCGGTGATCGGGGTGAACCTGCGTGGCTCGGGCTGCTCGGGCGGCTCGTTCCGGATCTTCGAGGAGCAGCAGGCGCTCGACGGCTACGACGTCGTGGAGACCGTCGCCGCCCAACCGTGGGTGCTCAACCACAAGGTCGGCCTCGTCGGGCTCTCGTACCCGGGGAACATGGCGGTGCTCACCGCCGAGCGCCAGCCACCGAGCCTCGCCGGCATCGCCGTCGGCGGAACGGTGGACGATTCGCTGCGCTACCTGTTGCGCCCCGGAGGCATCCTCAACAACGGCTTCGCACGCGATTGGGTGAAGGGGCGCTACGAAGACGCCAACCCGGCGACGCTTCCCGACTGGGTCAAGAAGCGCATCGCCGAGGGCGACAAGACGTGCGCCGCCAACCAGCGGCTGCGTAGCCAGAACGTGCCCGTGCTCAACTCGATCGATCACGAGAGCTTCCTGCCGCTGCAGCCTCCCGGCTTCGCCGATTCCATGGCGCCAGGGGCCCTGGTCGGCAAGATCAAGGTCCCGGTCTTCTTGGTCTCCACCTGGCAGGACGAACAGGTCGCCTCCCATGTGGGAACGGTGGTGCCGCAGCTCACGGGGACGGCCAAGAAGCACATCGTCTTCACCAACGGGGGCCACGCCGAGATGTTCGCCGTGCCCGACATCATCGCCCGCTGGCAGGAGTTCCTCGACTTCTACGTTCGTCGATCGGTCCCGAACGGGACGGTGATGAAGGCGATCGCCCCCACCATCGGCCAGCAGGTCCTCGGCAGCAAGGAGGCCCTGACCAGCCTGCCGTTCCCGCGCGATCGCTTCACCGGACTCACCTACCCACAAGCGCTGGCCAAGTACGAGGCCGAGCCTCAGGTGCACATCGCCTTCGAGAACGGTGCCGGCCTGCACGGCGTCGCGCCGGGGCTCCCAGATCCCTCGTTCACCAAGGACTTCGCCACCTATCCGATCCCCGGGACCCAGGCCTCGCGCTGGTGGTTCGGCCCCGAAGGCACCCTCACCGAGCGAGGCCCGAGCCAGGGAGATGGGACCCCCGACAGCTCCGACTCCTACGTATCGGATCCTTCGGCCCGGCCCCGAACGTCGACCACCGGCGGTGGCGACTGGGCCCAGTTCCCGGCCTACAACTGGGCACCACCCGTTCCCGGCAAGTCCCTCGCGTACCTCACATCCCCGCTGGCATCCACCATGGTCATGGCGGGATCCGGAAGCGTCGACCTGTGGCTGCGGTCGTCCGCCGCCGACACCGACGTTCAGGTCACGCTCAGCGAGGTCCGCCCTGACGGCAAGGAGACCTACGTGCAGAGCGGCTGGATCCGTGGCACCGCCCGCGCCCTGGACCCGACCCGTTCGACCGTGTTGCAGCCGATCGGAACCGGACTGCAGAAGGATTCCTCGCCGCTGCCCACTGGCGAGTTCGTGCCGATGCGCATCGAGCTCTACCCGTTCGCCCACGTCTTCCGTGCCGGCTCGCGCCTACGGCTCATCATCACCGCACCCGGCGGTGACCGCATCGCTTGGAAGTTCGCCACCCTTCCGGGCACCCAGGTCAACGAGGTCGCCCGCTCGACCGGTCGACCCTCGTCGATCGTGTTGCCGGTGATCCCGAACGTCGCGGTACCCACCGGCCTCCCGGCCTGCCCCGGGTTGCGAGGTCAACCCTGCCGGACCTACATCGCTCCGTCCTGAAGCACGTGCCGCCGAACGCGAGGCTCCGCGCCGACCTCGGAGGTCAGGGGGCAACCACGGCTCGGCCTCTGAGCGCGCCGGTCTCCAAGGCGGCATAGGCCTGCTCCACGTCGGCCAGTCGGTAGCGGTCGACGTCGACTCGGAGACGGCCCTCTGAGGCCAAGGCGACCAAGGCGTGGCCATCGGCCAGATCCGAGCCTTGGAAGGTGAACACCTCGGCATCTCGGGGCAACCCGCTGAACCAGGGGCGTCGCAGGGTTCCGCCGGCGGCGCCCACCACCGCGAGCGCGCCCCCCGGGGACACGAGCCGGCTCCCGAGCAGGATGGTGGCATCGGTGCCCACCAGGTCGATCACGGCGTCGACCGGGTCGGAGCCGAGGAGGGCCCGCAGACCGGGCCGGGTGTCGTCGTCCACCCCGTCCACCACGTCGTGGGCGCCGAGCTCGAGCGCCAGGGCTCGTCGGTCGGCACTGGGGTCGACGGCGATGACCCGGGCGCTGGTGAGGGCCCGCACCAGCTGGATGGCGAAGGCACCCATTCCTCCGGCCCCCAGCACCACCACGGCGCCGTCGGGGGCCACCCGTGGCGCCACCCGACGAACGGCGTGGTGGGCCGTGGCGCCAGCATCGGTGAGCGGACCGGCGATCTCCGGCGGCACCTGCCCCAGACGGAACAGCACCCGCTCGGGATCATCGACCAGCACGTACGACGCCAGCCCACCGTCTCGGCCGTAGCCCCGACCCACAAGGCCGTTGGGGCAGGCGTTCTCCAGCCCTCGGCGACACCACCGGCAGGCGCCGCACGACGATGGTGATGCCACGGCCACCGGGTCTCCCTCGTGCAGGCCGGACACATTGGCCCCCACCGCGTCGATCCAGCCGGCGGTCTCGTGGCCCAGGGTGAACGGCACCTGCCAACCCATGGCGTCGCCCATGGCGGCATCGACGTGGGCCATGGAGAGATCCGAGTGGCACAGCCCGCAGCCCGCCACCCGAACCCGGGCCTGATCGGCTCCAGGCACAGGGATCGAGATGTCCACCAGCTCCGGCGCCCGCTGCCAGTCGAGGATCCGGTATGCCGCCATGGTGGCCATGGCGGTCACCGTAGGCGCACGCCGCCCCCGCTCCGAGCGTCGTTGGTCGAAGCGAGAGGGGCGGCCTACGCCACCGTGCCAGCCATCACCGGGGCCTGCGTGGAGGCGATCACCCCAGGAGCCTTCTCCTTGGTGACCGCGAACGCCTCCACCCCCTTGATGTGGGCGGGGTCGATCTGGAAGTTGACGACGTCGGTTCCGGAATCGAACGTGCCCAGCGAGAGGACCACCCCGTCGACCTTGCCCCACAGCTGGTAGAGCTCGTCGGAGCCGGCCCTGGGCAGGTCGTGGGCCACCAGGTAGCCCCGGCCCGAGGACTCCACCACGGCCTGGGCGCCGGAGTTGGAGGAGTCCGAGCTGAGCTTCACCTCCAACGCGCCGGTGGACGGAACGGTGAGCGCCACCTGTTCGTCGTCCCGGGCCTGATCGAGGCGATGGTTCTGGTCCACCGCGAACAGGCCGAGCGCCACCAGCAAGCAGGCCGCGAGTCCGATGACGGCGACGAACGTGCGGGCCTTGATGCCCCGACGCCGTCCGTCCATGGAGACGACCGCGCCCGTGGGTTCGGTGGGGGATGCAGCCTTGGGAGCGCCGTCGTCGGCATCCGATGAGGGGGAGAAGTCGACCTCGCCGACCGGTGCGAAGGTCATGCGCATCGGCGGAGCAGGCGGCGAGAGCTCGGCCGCGATGCGATCCCAGACGCCCTCGGGGGCATCGGTGCCGCTGTGGGCGAGGAACGATGCCACCTCGCGGTGCTCGGCGACCTCGGCGGCGCACCACGCACAGGTGCGGAGGTGCTGCTCGATCACGGCTCGTTCGTCGTCGTCCACGGCATCGAGGGCGTAGGCGCCCAGGGTCTCCGTGTACTCGTCTCGGTACTCGCTCACTGGTCTTCCCCGGTGGTGACGCCGGCCGCGACGAGCTCGCTCCGGAGGTGTTTGAGGCCGGAACGGATGCGGCTCTTGACCGTGCCCTCCGGTTCATCGAGCAGGACAGCGACCTCTCGATAGGTGTGCCCGCCCAGGTAGGCGAGTCGGATGGCCTGTCGCTCACCCTCGGGAAGGGCGGCGATCGCTTCTTGCACGTGATCGGCCACGGTGAGGTCCCAGACCTCGCGCTCGAGGTCGTACCCCGCCTCGGCCGTGCGACGCAGGTCCTTCTCCTCACGGCGCCGGCGTGACGTCTCGGAGCGCAGCAGGTCGACGGATCGGCCGTGGCACTGGGCGAGCAGGTAGGACCTCAGCGAACCGCGTCCCGGATCGAACTTGTCCGGGGTGTTCCACAGGCGGAGGAAGACCTCTTGGACCACTTCCTCGGCCAGTGCCGGCTCGGCGAGCAGGCGTCGGGCCAGGCCGAACACCGCTCCTGCGTGGCGGCGGTAGGCCTCGGCGAGCGCGTCCTGGTTGTAGCGGCTGATCGCCACCACCAGGCCAGCGTCACTGGCATCACCGAGCGAGCTCACGTCAATATCTCCATGCTCCCCTACTACGGAGCTCGGATCGTTCTCGGATGACGGCTCCGACCTCGGGTGTTCGGTCACCTCGGCGGGTCGCCGTCGGGTTCGGTCCGGCGGAACGCCGACACCACCTCGACCTGACCCGTGTGGCCGAAGAGGTCGATCACCTTCGAGCCGGCGTGGCGGTACCCGGCCTCCGCGAACAACCGAGCATCGCGGCCGAGTGACGCCGGATCGCAGCTGACCAGCACGCACAGATCCGCACCGGTGGCACCGACCGCGGCGATGCCCTCGGCTCCGAGACCGCTACGAGCAGGATCGGCCACCACCACGTCGGCCGGGCTCGGCCTCCACCGACCGAGCGCCACCTTGATCAGGCGAGCATCGGTATCGGCCAGGTTGTGGCGGGCGTCGGCCACGGCCGAAGCACTGCGCTCCACCCCGACCGGGGCCCGACCCCGCCCGACGGTGCCGGCGAAGAGGCCCACCCCGCTGCACAGGTCCACGAGCCGCTTGGCATCCGGTGTCCAGCGCTCGATCATGGCGTCGACCTCGGCCACCAGTGCATCGGCCCCCTCAGGGCTGGCCTGGAAGAAGGACCCGGCCGACACGCGCCAGGTGCGCCCGGCGACCTCTTCGTGGATCCACGCCCGTCGACCGCTGTGGAGCTCGTCGGTGCCCACCACCAGCACATCGTCGGGCACCCGTACGTTCCGCGCACTGGGGCTCACCATGACCATCCGCTCGCCGGTCCGGGCCCCGACCCGGATGGTGATCTCGTTGGCGCTGCCGAACCGGCCGAGGGCGAGGATCTCCTCCACCAGCGGGTGGGCCACCAGGCAGGTGTCGACGTTGACCGGCTCGTGGGAGCGACGACGCCGGAAGGCGAAGCGTCCATCGGGCCCGGCCGTGCCCCGCACCGTGGTGCGGATGTGCTCGGCCGGCACGGCGATGCCGTGCTCCACGAGTGGCTCCTGGATTCCGGCCTGACGGCGCAAGACGTCGACGACGCCCTCCAGGCGGAGTCGACGCTGCGCATCGAGCGTGAGGTGCTGCCAGTCGCAGCCGCCACAGCCCTCGGCCACGTGGACGCACGGCGGCTCGGTGCGATCGGCCGACGGCGACACCACCCGGACCACGGTGCCTCGGGCGAAAGTCTTGCGTTCGTCGGTGAGCTCCACCAGCACCGTCTCGCCCGGCGCGGCACCGCCGATGAACACCACGCGACCCGATGCCTCTCGGGCCACCGCTTCTCCTCCGACCGCCATGGCGGTGGTTCGCAGCTCCACATCGGTCACGACCGACGAGCCTACGGGTCAGCGGCCCTCCCGTAGGAGGCGAGCCGACCCGGCAACCACGGCGGGGGTGAACCGAGGCGCCAGCCGAGGTCAGGACGACCTGGACGCGACGACGGGCGACCCATCGGCTCGCGTCCTTAGGATGTCGCCCGTGCCCAGCGACCCCACGCCCCGTCCGATCCACATCGCTCCGTCGGTCCTTCCCGCCGACTTCTCCAAGCTCGGCGACGAGTGTCGCGCCCTCGAGGCCGCCGGCGTCGACCGCATCCAGTGGGACGTCATGGACGGCCAGTTCGTGCCCAACCTCACGTTCGGGCCCGACGTGATCGCCTCGTGTCGCAACGCGGTCTCCATCCCGTTCGAGGCCCACCTCATGGTGAACACCCCCGAGGTGCTGCTCCCCCGCTACGTGGAGGCCGGGTGCGAGCTGCTCATCGTGCACGCCGAGTCCACCGGCCACCTCCATCGCTGCCTCGGCCAGGTGGCCGAGCTGGGCGCCCGGGCCGCCGTCGCCCTCAACCCCGCCACGCCGGTGTCGGCCGTCGAGCACGTCCTCGACCTGGTGGACATGGTGCTGGTCATGACGGTCAACCCGGGCTGGGGCGGCCAGGCCTACATCGCAACCATGGAACCGAAGCTGCGTGAGCTGCGCGGGCTCATCCTCGAACGTGGGCTCGATGTCGACATCGAGGTCGACGGTGGGATCGGGCCCGACACCATCGGTGGGGCCACCGCAGCGGGCGCCAACGTGTTGGTGGCGGGAAGTTCGCTGTACCGCGATCCGGAGGGCCTGGCCCATGCGGTGACCGACCTTCGGTCGCGCGCCGAGGCTGCCCAACGGGGCGCTGCCGCAGCGTGAGGCGCACCGTGGCCGCCACCGCGGCGATCGTGGTGCTCCTGTTCGGGGCCGCCGGGTGCTCCCGAGACCACGGCTCCAAAGAGGCGTTCTGCAAGGAGATCAAGCGCGTGCCGTCGCTCGACACCGTGGTGGAGGGCTTCGCCGACGCCGACCCGCAGGAGCTGGCCGCCCGCTTGCACGCCG
>Ga0209023_10004470_pt1 | contig 15887 bp, 22 predicted proteins | sample LakOneMetagenome_FD_187468 | JGI IMG/M metagenome (GOLD analysis project Ga0209023, IMG submission 187468) | Freshwater and sediment microbial communities from Lake Erie, Canada (SPAdes) (version 2) | ecosystem: Environmental > Aquatic > Freshwater > Lentic | place: Lake Erie, Canada... | reverse complement strand
GAACGCAGGATCGCCTCCACGGCGGTGCGGCGATGCTCCTGCAGCAAATGGCGAAAGGAGGTCCCTTCGGCCGACAGATGCCTCCGCAGGCTCCGCACCGACATGCCCATTTCCGCCGCAATGGCCTCGATGCTCGCGGCGCCGCGGCCCAGACGCGGGCGGCGCACGACGTCGCGATGATGCCCGCATCAGAACCGTTTGTGCCGACGCCGGTAAGCACAACGCCCACAGCGCGAATGCCATCCAGCGTTCGCAATGGGATCGCTTCGATGGTTGTCCAAGCGGTCGAGCCAAACGTTTCGCGGGAGGAGGTTGTCGGCGCCGTCCAGCAACTCATTTTCAACGCGCCGGTATGCGTGCAAATGCCCGCGCTTTGGCTTGAGGCCTCAGACCGGCCGAACGTGTACGCTGTGCGCTTCGATTTAATGGCGCGCGATTGGGGCGAGCCCGCTGCCGCCGGCGCGGCCGCGCGGCTGGACGAGTTTGTGACGCTCGGCTTTTTCACCAAGCGTGACCGTCCAAGCATTGGGCCAGGCGTGGCTGAGATCACGATGACTCCGGCGGGACGGGTGCATTTGCGCGGCCGCTTCAATCCCGGTGTGCGCGTGTCTTTCTGCGGTCCGAGCGAGCGGCAGTTGGTTGAAGTCACCAGCATGGAATTCGGGCGATTTCCATGCGGAACGCTCCGCGTGCACTTCACCCATGTCGCCAATGATTGGCCGACATGGGCGCGCGGTGAAGCGACGCGCGCGCGCATGGCGGCGAATTGGCCGCAGCCTGGCGAGAGCGGCGAGGGGACGGTGACGCTTGGCCGTCAATGGTATCGCGCCGACGATCTGCCGGCCGGATTCCAGAACGGATCGCTCCATTCGCTCTGTTATGAGCGCGAACGGCGGGTGGCCGACGACGATCTCGATCTCTCGGTCGCGCGGCCACCCGAATAGCTCAGAAGTGCGCCCGGACGCCGACGGTGGCGCCACGCGGCGCGCCGGCGAAGGCGTTCACGGGTTCGTACGTTTCATCGAACAGGTTGTCGGCGGCGAGGTAGACTTGCGCGTTCGTGCTCACGTCGTACGCAAGCGATAGGCGCGCGACCTGGTAGCTCGGCGTGTCGCCGATGCCGAGCGCAGAACCGTTGTCGCCGTAGAGCTGATCGCTGCGTTCCCCTACATCGCGCCACGAGAATGTGGCGCTGAACGGCCCCTGCGAGACCGCAATGTCCGCGGTCCAGTAGTTCTTGGGGCGGCGCAGGAGCTGCGTGCCCTCGTCGTCGTTCTGCGCGTCGGTGTATACATACGCCACGTGCGCTGTGAGCCACGATAGCGGATGTGCGCCGAAGCGAAGCTCCGCAGTGTCGGTCGTGGCGCGATCGACGTTGGCGTACGTGAACAACGGGCCGAAATCGATCAGATTGTCGATGTCGCTGTGACGATAGAGGGCGCCCAACTGAAGGCCGTCCTCTTGTCCGAAGGCATGGAAACGCGTGTCGGCGCCCACTTCCCAGCTCTTTCCTTCTTCGGGATTGAGGTTCGGATCGCCGAACGACGTGAAGCGCTCATATAGGGTTGGCGCGCGGAACGAGGTGCCGTAGTCGGCATAAATCCGTGTGTTGTCGGTCACCGCGTAACTGGTGCCGGCGCGCCAAGTCGCGTGCGTGCCGAACCCATCGTAGTCATCAACGCGCACCGCGCCTGTAAGCGTAAGCTGATCCAATTCGCCTTGTGCACTGACAAAGGCGCCGAGCTGAGTTTGATCGGCGCTGGTGAAGAACGACGGCGGCGGAAAGCCAAAGCCTTGGGCGATGTCGATATCATCCCACTCAGCCGAAATCCCAGTAACTACGTCCACGCTTGAAAATGCGCCGACAGATCCCGGTCGCCAGTCGAGCGTAAGATCACCAAAGCGTCGCCGGCCCTCGAACGTGTCAGTGATTTGGCCGCCATCCGATTGCGCGCGTTGCGATTCCATGCCGCCGATGGTGCCGCGCAGGCTAAGTGCATCGCTGATCGTCCACGTCGCGCCGAAGCGGACGATGTCGAGATCGTTTTGCGAGATCTGCAGATCGTCATCGTCCTGCCGTTGCTCGGGCAGCGGGAAGAGATCGACGAACGGATCGAAGTCCGCCTGCGCTTCGCGATGTCGCACCAGCAAGTCCAGCGCGAACGTGTCGCTGACGGCCAGATCGAACACGCCCGTCAGCGTTGTCATCTCCGATCCGTCTTTCTCGCCCGTGCGAGTGGACATGCGTTCGGGGACGAGATCGAACCCATCCGTTTCATTGCGCTCCGCCGTCAGCGCATAGCGAAAGCCCCCAAGAGTGCCGTCAAAGCCGAGCGAACCGGAGCGGGTGTTGAACGATCCATAGGCGGCGTCGATCCGCGTGTTGAACGCGCCTTCACCGCCGTGGCGGGGGATGATGTTGACTACGCCACCGATCGCGTCGGAGCCGAATACAGCGCTCATCGGACCTTGCACGATTTCGATGCGCTGAAGCCCTGCCAACGTGTCCTGGCCGGCGTCGAACGACGATCCCGGCGTAGAGGGATCGTTGATCCGCATGCCGTCGAACAAAACCAACGTGTGGTTAGAGTTTGCTCCGCCTGCGAAGAGGCTGGTCTGCTGACCGGCGCCGCCCCCGGCTGCGACAACGTTGAGACCAGGCACCTCACGCAACGCGTCAGCGAATGTGACGACGCCACGCGACTGCACGGCGTCGACATCAATCACATCGACTTCCGCTGGAAGACTCTCGATGCGCGCCGGTGCGCGCGTTGCGGTGACGACAATATCAGCGTCGGTGTTGCGCGCGGCGTCTTGCGCGTGTGCCGATGTGGCGATGAACGAACTTGCGGCCAAAAGCGCGGCCTTGAAACCTTGACGCATGGATGTTTCCCCGAATTGCGCGCGCCTCGACCTTCGTCGGCGCGGTGCAGCAGCAAAGCGGGGCGCGCGAATGCGCGAAGGCCAGCCCCACGTCGCTGCTGCGGAGACATCCGGTTCGTTCGGCTGGACCCGGCCGGCGAACGAGCGACATGCGCCGGCAGGTCTCCTGGCTCACGGGTCGTTGCGGTCCGCCGCCTTCCCGGGCAATTGGGCCCAGTGGCAGTTGGCGGATCGCTCACCGCTTACAGTTGCGGGCACAGCCACGGCATTGGAGCTTCGCTCCGCACCGCGTTCCCTTTTCACATCCCTCTCGGGACGACCGTCGCAAGAGCACCTATATGAGGCGTCGATGCTTCGGCCAAGCGGGGGCTGAAGCGGACCCTGGGGCTTGACGTAGCTTGGTCAGAGGCTAAAGACCCCCACCTTATGCGCGCTCCGGCCGGGCCGAAGCGCCGATCATCATTATTCGACCGCCGGAGAGACAGGACCTCACAATGGCCAAGGAAAAGTTTGAGCGGAACAAGCCGCACTGCAATATCGGTACGATTGGCCACGTCGATCACGGCAAGACAACGCTGACGGCAGCGATCACCATGACGCTGGCCAAAAAGGGCCAAGCGAAGGCCATGTCGTACGCCGACATCGATGCCGCGCCGGAAGAGAAGGCCCGCGGCATCACCATCAACACCGCTCACGTCGAGTACGAGACGGCTGACCGCCACTACGCGCACGTCGACTGCCCCGGCCACGCCGACTACGTGAAGAACATGATCACCGGCGCCGCCCAAATGGACGGTGCGATCCTGGTTGTGTCGGCAGCCGACGGCCCGATGCCGCAAACCCGCGAGCACATCCTCTTGGCTCGCCAAGTCGGCGTGCCGGCGCTGGTCGTCTTCATGAACAAGGTCGACATGGTCGATGACCAAGAGCTGCTCGACCTGGTCGAAATGGAAGTCCGCGAACTCCTGAGCTCCTACAACTTCCCCGGCGACGATATCCCGATCGTCAAGGGCTCGGCTCTGGCGGCTGTTGAAGGCCGCGATGCGCCGATCGGCGAAGACGCGATCATGAACCTCATGACCGCCGTCGACACCTACATCCCGCAACCGGCGCGCGCGCTGGATCTGCCGTTCCTGATGCCGGTCGAAGACGTGTTCTCGATCTCGGGTCGCGGCACGGTCGTCACCGGCCGGGTCGAGAAGGGCGTCATCAAGGTTGGCGAAGAAATCGAAATCATCGGCATCCGTCCGACCGTGAAGTCGGTCTGCACGGGCGTCGAAATGTTCCGCAAGCTGCTCGATCAGGGCCAAGCGGGCGACAACATCGGCGCGCTGCTGCGCGGTGTCGATCGTGAGGGCGTTGAACGCGGCCAGGTTTTGGCCAAGCCGGGCTCGATCACGCCGCACAAGAAGTTCGAATCCGAGGTCTATATTCTGACCAAGGAAGAGGGCGGCCGTCACACGCCGTTCTTCACGAACTATCGTCCGCAATTCTACTTCCGCACCACCGACGTGACCGGCATCGTTCAGCTGCCAGAAGGCGTCGAAATGGTCATGCCGGGCGACAACATCAAAATGGTTGTCGAACTGATCAGCCCGATCGCCATGGACCAAGGCCTCCGCTTCGCTATCCGCGAAGGTGGCCGCACGGTCGGTTCAGGCGTTGTCGCGAAGATCATCGAATAGTGTTTCGCAAGTAACGCGAGAGTTGAAGCCCTCGAAGCGCAAGCTTCGGGGGCTTTTTCTTGCGCCTTACTGCAAGACATAACACGTTGATCTATAGAGAATTTCAGCTGTGTTATCCACACAACCCTTCAGCCTATTTCGCGACGTAGGTCGTCAGAATTTTTGCAATCATTAACGGTTCCCTCTAGCGTTAATTAGCGTTGTTGGTTAAACAGCACGCAACCAAAAGACGAGGGAGAACTCGATGCGTATTCTCGTTATGGCGGCTCTGCTCGCTTCCGTGAGCAGCGGCGCTTGGGCGTTCTGCTGGATCTGCTAATCGCAGCCTGGCACTAAGCCGTGTTAGGGGCCGCTCATTGAGCGGCCCTTTTTCATGTCGGCTCTTGTGCATTCAGTTGCGCAAAAAGAAAGCCCCGGCCGGAGCCGGGGCTTTGCAATTTTAGACGCTGTCGCGTGTTCGGATTAGAGGCCGAACAGGCGCGAGAAGCCGCCAACCGTCGAACGCAGGTTCGCGCCGTGACGATCGCGATCCATGAGTGACGAGCTGCCGAAGTTCCAGCGCGCGCCAACGCCCCAGGCGTCTGATTTGAGAAGATCGGCGTCGGTGTGATTGTAGCCGGCGAACACGCTGAACGGCGTGTTGTCGAATTGCCATTCGGCGTTCGCGCCGAGCGTCGTCACGTCGGCGTCGCCGCCGGCGCCAGCGTCGATGCTGCCCCAGCCGGCGTTAACGCCAACGCGGAAGTTGTCGGTGAGGAAGAAGCGCGCTTCGCCATCGATGCCCCAGAACGTGCTGTCGGTGTCGTCAGCGTTCGAATAGGTGACGCTCGCGCCCAACGTGGTGCGGTCGAGGAACAACAGGCCTTCACCGGCGACAGCCCATTCCGACGTGCTGTCGGCATCGGTGTAGCCGAGGCCCGCGCCAAGCTGCCAGTTGTCGTTGCGGGTGAAGAGGTGACCGTCGATCGTCCACACGTTGTTGTTGGTTTCGTCGAAGGTTGAATAGTGCGCGCCCAGCTGCACGTTCGTGCCGCTGAACACGCCATCCACGCCCCAGAAGTTGGAGTCGGCGCTGCCGAGACCGGTGAGTGTCAGATCGTCGTTGCCGCCGACTACGTCGATGTAGCCACCCTGAGCGTGGGCGACGGCCGGCAGTGCAAGCATCGCGGCCGCCGCAGCGGCCCCAAGAAGCATCTTGTTCATTTCAATCCCCTGGTGCGCTGCCCCGTGCAGCGCGTTGGTGGGAGGCGTTTACCATAAGTTGCCGACTAGCCTGTCGCGCGAAGGCGACAGGTGGTTGAAGAAATGCGACGGACTGTTTCTACTTTTTGGGATGGCGCGACCGCGTGTCGAAATAGTTTCGTGAAATCAGGTCGCTAAGAAAACGCTGCATCCGAGAGGGGCGGATCAAGCATCCTTCGGGCGAGAGACAGACGCCGATCACGGCGCGAGGGAGAGTTTATGGAACGCTTTGTGTTCGTCGCCGCGGTGACGATTGCGATCATATTCGGCGTCTTCGCCGCCTTCGGCAGTCACTGGGGTCGGCATTTCGATTTTCATATCAATGATGTCGAAGCGCGCAGCCCCTCTCCGATCGTGGCGCTTCAGCCGGGGAGGCTGGCAGCGCAGGCCTATCAGGGCGAAAGCCTGCGGCTTCGCTCCCTAGCGGCGAATATCATCATCACCCCTGAGGATCGCACTGATTTTCAGATTGAAATCGACAACAGCGCCGGCCGCGTGCCGATGCCGCTCGTTACCACCGAGCACGGTCGCGTCACGGTCGATGGCCAGCTCCGGGGGCGGATTTCAAACTGCGGGGACAATGGCGTTTCGCTCAACGGCTATGACAACGTCACCGCCGAGCAGATGCCGCGCATTACCATCCACGCGCCGCGCGATTTGACGGTGGACCGCGACGGAGCGGGCAGCACCCAAATCGCGGCTGCGCAGGCTTTGAGCCTGGATTTCAGCGGTTGCGGGTCGGCTACGGTCGGGGATGTTGCCGAAAACCTTTCCATCGATTTGTCGGGTTCTGGGGCGGTTCATGCGGGCTCAGCGCACAAGCTTGACGCCGACCTTTCGGGATCGGGCGACGTCACGGTGGGCGCGGTGGCCGAGGATGCTGATCTAGATATGTCTGGGTCGGGCTCGGTGGAATTGGCCTCTTTGGGCGGCGATTTGAGCACGGACGGGGCAGGGACTGGCAATTTGACCATTCGCGGCGGCTCGATCGACGAAGCCAATATCAATTTGGCCGGGACTGGCGATGTCAGCATTGCTGCGCCGGTTCAGACACTAAAGGTGGCCATCGTTGGGGTGGGCGACGTCGACGTGACGGCCGCGGTTCACGACGTTGAGGCCGATATCGCCGGCGTTGGCACAGTTCACGTGCAGTCGCTGACGGGCTCGCTGCATAAGGATGTTTCTGGGCCGGGCGACGTACGCGTTGGCGGCTGAGTTGGTGCTCACGGGGCTTCGTATGGAAGCCCCGTGAATCTCACGTGAAACGAGGGTTGACGGGTCTCCCCCGCCTCTATAGGACACGCCGCTTCGAGCCGGCTGTAAGCTTAAGCTTAGACGCGGTTCGCAGCTAACGCGGCAGTGATCTCCAACGATTGGACGATCCAAATTCAGGGCCGAACGCCCTGTAGCGCAGCGTTTTTTGCGAACATCACGTCCTTAAGCGCCGTCCGGTTCGGACGGCTTTTTTATCGCCGGCAGCTCGAAGGGCTCGCCGTCGTGTTTTGCGTCCGGCGCATCAAGTCGCGACGCAAGGGAATTGAGATCGGGAAGTTTGGCGATGATGCAGCAAAACATTCGGATCAGGCTCAAGGCCTTTGATCACCGGACGCTTGACCTCTCCGCAAAGGAGATTGTGTCGACGGCGAAGCGCACGGGCGCGACCGTTATTGGTCCGGTGCCGCTGCCGACGCGCATTGAGAAGTTCACGGTCAACCGCTCGCCGCACGTCGATAAGAAGAGCCGCGAGCAATTTGAAATCCGCACGTTCAAGCGCGTGCTCGATATCGTTCAACCGACGCCGCAAACGGTCGACGCTCTCATGAAGCTCGACCTGTCCGCTGGCGTCGATGTGCAAATCCAAGTGCTGGGCTGATCGCAATGGCGAAAGAACCGACCAAACGCACTGGCCTCATCGCTCGCAAAGTCGGGATGATGAGCGTGTACGCTGATGACGGCGCGCACGTGCCGGTCACTGTGCTCGATCTCGCAGGCTGCCAAGTTGTCGGCCGCCGCACGGTTGATGCCGAAGAGTATAAGAACGCCGCTGGCCAAGCTGTCGCGCTGAAGCCGAAAAAGTCGCGCAAGAACGAGAAGAAGGCCCCGCCTGCGCGTGAAGCGAAGGGCGACGGCTACAACGCGGTGCAGATCGCAGCCGGCGCCGCTAAAGCGAAGAATAAGACGCAGGCCGAGCGCGGTCAGTTTGCGCGCGCCAACGTTGAGCCGAAAGCAATCGTCCGCGAATTTCGCGTCAGTGCAGACAGTCTCTTGCCGGTCGGCGCCGAACTCAGCGCCGACCATTTTGTTGTTGGCCAGAAAGTCGATGTCGCCGGCATCTCGATCGGTAAAGGTTTTGCCGGTTCGATGAAGCGCTGGAACTTCGGTGGCCTTCGCGCGACGCACGGCGTGTCCGTTTCGCACCGCTCGCACGGCTCCACCGGCCAACGCCAGGATCCGGGCAAGGTGTTCAAGGGCAAGAAGATGGCCGGTCACCTCGGTGACGAGCGCGTGTCCGTTCAAAATCTGCAAATCGTCCGCGTCGATGCAAGCCGCGGGCTTTTGTTTGTGAAGGGCGCAGTGCCCGGCGCTGAAAACAGCTGGGTCGAAGTGCGCGACGCCGCGAAGGGCAAGCTTCCGAAGGAAGCGCCGACGCCGGCCGGTCTTCGCCAACAAGCGCAAGCGGCTGAGTGAGGGCGAACATGAAACTCGACGTTCAATCTCTCGATGGCAAGAAGGGCGGCTCCGTCGATCTCGACGACGCCATCTTCGGCATCAAGGAAGTCCGCAGCGACATCCTGCATCGCATGGTGAAGTACCAACTCGCCAAGCGCCGCGCCGGCACGCACAAGACGTTGTCGCGCGGCGAAGTCGCGCGCTCGCACTCCAAGCTCTACAAGCAAAAGGGCACGGGCCAAGCGCGTCACGGTGCGGCGAACGCGCCGATCTTCCGCGGCGGTGGTCATGCGCACAATCGCTTGCCGCGTGACTACAGCCACGACCTCACCAAGAAATTCCGCGCTCTGGCGCTTCGTCACGCGCTCTCAGCCAAGGCCAATGCCGGCGACATCATCGTGATTGATGCGCTGACGGTGAAAGACGGCAAGACCTCCGCGCTGAAGCAGTCGCTTTCAAACTTGAAGCTCGAAAAGGCGCTCTTCATCGCCGGCGCTTCGGTCGACGCGAGCGTCTCCCGCGCCGCCCGCAACATCCCGTACATCGACGTGCTGCCGAATGCGGGTCTCAACGTTTATGACATCCTGCGCGCCACCAAGCTGGTGCTGACGCAAGACGCCGTGAACGCGATTCACGAGCGCTTCAAAGGCGACGCGAAGGCTGCGCCGGCTCCGAAGAAGCGCGCTGCGCCGAAAAAAGCTCAAACTGAAGGGGCCGCAGCATGAGCGCGCTCAAGCACTACGACACCATCCTGGCGCCAGTGATCACCGAAAAGGCGACGCTTCTCTCCGAGAAGAACCAAGTCGTTTTCCGCGTGCCGTTGACCGCTACCAAAAAGGACGTGAAGGCCGCCGTTGAAAAGCTGTTCAACGTTAAGGTCGGCGCGGTGAACACGATTGTCCGCAAGGGCAAGACCAAGAATTTCCGTGGACGCCCGGGCAAGCGCTCCGACACGAAGAACGCGATCGTGACGCTGCTCGAAGGCTATTCCATCGACGTGACGACGGGGCTCTCGTAATGGCGCTGAAGACATTCAACCCGACCTCGCCGGGCCGGCGCCAGCTCGTGATCGTTGATCGCGCCGAGCTACACAAAGGCAAGCCGGTGAAGGCGCTGACCGAAGGGCTCACCAAGTCCGGCGGCCGCAACAATGTGGGCCGCGTCACGGCGTTCCGCACCGGCGGCGGTCACAAGCGTTCCTATCGCAAGATCGACTTCAAGCGCCGCAAGTGGGGCGTTGAAGCGACGGTCGAGCGTCTCGAGTATGATCCGAACCGCACGGCCTGGATCGCGCTGATCAAGTACACGGATGGCGAGCAAGCCTACATCATCGCGCCGCAGCGTCTGAAGGCTGGGGACACGATCATCGCCAACGAGCGCGTTGACGTGAAGCCGGGCAATGCGATGCCGCTGAAGTCCATCCCGGTCGGCACCATCATTCACAATGTCGAGCTGAAGCCGCTCAAGGGTGCGCAAATGGCGCGCTCGGCCGGCACGTACGCGCAAGTCGTTGGCCGCGACACCGGCTACGCACAGCTGCGCATGGCGTCAGGCGAAGTGCGATTGGTGCAAGACATCTGCATGGCCACGATCGGCGCGGTGTCGAACCCCGACAACATGAACGAAGTCTGGGGTAAGGCCGGCCGCACCAAGTGGCTGGGCCGCAAGCCTTCGGTTCGCGGCGTCGCCATGAACCCGGTCGATCACCCCCACGGTGGTGGTGAAGGCAAAACCTCCGGCGGCCGTCACCCGGTGACGCCGTGGGGCAAGAAAACCCGCGGTCCGAAGACCCGCAAAACCAAGCCGTCGGATCGCTTGATCGTCCGTCGTCGCCACTCGAAGAAAGTGAGCTAATCGAGATGCCGCGTTCTGTTTGGAAAGGCCCGTTCGTCGACGGTTATCTGATCGCCAAGGCCGAGAAGGCTGCAGGCTCCGGCCGTCGCGAGACCATCAAGACCTGGTCGCGCCGCTCCACCATCATGCCGCAATTCGTCGGCCTCACCTTCCAGGTGCACAACGGCAAGCAATTCACGCCTGTGCTGGTGAGCGAAGACATGGTCGGCCACAAGCTCGGCGAATTCGCTCCGACGCGCAGCTATTTCGGCCACGGCGCCGACAAGAAGGCCAAGAGGAAGTGAGATGAGCAAACCCAAGTCTCCTCCAAAGCAGGCTACGAACGAAGCGCGCGCGGTGCTGCGTAGCGTTCGCATTAGCCCGCAGAAGCTCAATCTGGTCGCTCAATCGATCCGCGGCTTGAGCGCTGAGAAAGCGAAGAACGAACTTCGCTTCTCGCAAAAGCGCATCTCCAAGGACGTGCTGAAGTGCCTGCAATCGGCAATCGATAACGCCGAAAACAACCATGGCCTCGATCTCGACGGCCTGGTGGTTGCGCAAGCGCATGTCGGCAAGAACATCACCATGAAGCGCATGCACGCCCGCGCCCGCGGCCGCGGCGTGCGCATCGTGAAAATGTTTTCGCAACTTACCATCGTGCTGCGCGACACCACCAAGCAGCCCGAAAAAGCTGAGGCCGCCTAATGGGTCAGAAGGTCAATCCGATCGGGCTGCGGCTCGGCATCAATCGCACCTGGGATTCGCGTTGGTACGCGGGTGACCGCGATTATGCGCGCCTGCTTCACGAAGACATCAAGATCCGCAAATTCCTTCGCGAGAAGCTGAAGGCTGCCGGTATCTCCAAGATCATCATCGAGCGCCCGCTGAAAAAGTGCCGCGTGACGATCTTCACGGCAAAGCCGGGCGTCGTCATCGGCAAGAAGGGCACCGACATCGAGAAGCTCCGCAAAGAGCTGGCGCAAATGGCGCCGGGCGCGGAAGTGCACTTGAACCTGGTCGAAGTGCGTAAACCGGAAACCGACGCCAACCTCGTCGCCGAAGGTGTCGCTCAACAGCTCGAGCGCCGCGTTGCGTTCCGCCGCGCGATGAAGCGGGCGATGCAATCGGCCATGCGCTTGGGCGCGCAAGGCATCCGCATCAACGTCTCGGGCCGTCTGGGCGGCGCGGAAATCGCTCGCATGGAATGGTACCGTGAAGGCCGGGTGCCGCTGCACACGCTGCGCGCCGACGTCGATTACGGCTTCACTGAAGCCGACACCGCGTACGGCAAGATCGGCGTGAAAACTTGGATCTTTAAGGGCGAGATCCTTGAGCACGATCCGATGGCTCAAGATAAGCGCTCGCTGGATTCCGGCGAGAACCGTGAACGCCGCGATCGCGACGATCGCCCACGTGGTCCGCGCGAAGACCGTCCGCCGGCGAATGCACGCCGCGGCCGTCGTCCGCCCCGCGGTGGTGATGAAGCTCCGGAAGGCGAGGCATAACCGCCATGATGCAGCCGAAAAAAACCAAGTTCCGGCGCGCCCACAAGGGCCGCATCAAAGGGAACACCAAGGGCGGCGCCCAACTCAACTTTGGTGAGTTTGGCCTGAAAGCGCTTGAGCCGAACCGCGTCAATGCACGCGAGATCGAAGCGGCCCGCCGCGCGATCACGCGTGAAATGAAGCGCCAAGGCCGCGTCTGGATCCGCATCTTCCCGGATGTGCCGGTGTCGCAAAAGCCAGTCGAAGTCCGCATGGGTAAGGGCAAGGGCGCGGTCGAGTACTGGGCCGCGCGCGTCGCGCCGGGCCGCATCATGTTTGAAGTCGATGGCGTGCCGGAAGCGATCGCGCGTGAATCGCTGCGTCTGGGCGCAGCGAAGCTCTCGGTTCGCACCAAGATCGTCGCCCGGTTGGAGGGGCTCTGATGAAACTCCGCGATATCCGCAAGGATCTCTCCGACAAGCGCGCCGCTAACGAAGCGAGCATCGCTGAAGGGATCACCGGCCTGAAGAAAGAGCAGTTCAACCTGCGCTTCCAGCAGGCCACCGGTCAGCTGGAAAAGTCGTCCCGCATGCGTGACGTGCGCCGCGCCATCGCGCGCACGAAAACCGTGCTTCGGGAAAAGCAAATCAAGGCGAAGGAATAAGAGATGCCGCGCCGCGTCATGCAAGGAACCATCGTGAGCGATAAGGGCGACAAGACTGTCGTCGTGCAGGTGGAACGCACCTATCTGCACCCGCTCCTGAAGAAGACGGTTCGTCGTTCGGCGAAGTTCCACGCCCACGACGAAGCCAACACCTACAAGACCGGTGAAAAGGTCGAGATCCAAGAATGCCCACCCAAGTCCAAGCTGAAACGCTGGGAAGTGGTCGGCCGCATCGGAGCATGACGCTATGATCCAGATGCAAACCAATCTTGAGGTCGCCGACAATTCCGGCGCCAAGCGCGTGATGTGCATTAAGGTGCTTGGCGGCTCCAAGCGCCGCTACGCCACCGTGGGCGACATCATCGTCGTCTCGGTGAAAGAAGCGATGCCGCGTGGCCGGGTTAAGAAGGGCGATGTTCGCAAGGCGATCGTTGTTCGCGTGTCGAAGGATCTGAAGCGCAAAGATGGTTCGACCATCCGCTTCGACTCCAACGCCGCTGTTCTCATTTCCAACACGGGCGAGCCGATCGGCACCCGCATCTTCGGACCGGTTCCGCGCGAGCTGCGCGCCAAGAACCACATGAAGATCATCTCGCTCGCGCCGGAGGTCCTCTAATGTCGGCCCGCATTCGTAAGGATGACACGGTCATCATCATCACCGGCAAGGACAAAGGCCGTTCGGGCAAAGTCCTCAAGGTGATGCCGAAAGAAGAGCGCGTGCTGGTTGAAGGCGTGAACATGGTGAAGCGCCACACCAAGCCGGACATCGCTCATCCGCAAGGCGGCGTCGTCGCCAAGGAAGCGCCGCTGCACGTTTCGAACGTCGCGCTGCGCGATCCGAAGACCGGCAAGGCGACGCGCGTAGGTTACAAGTTCGTGGGCGAGGGCGCCCAGCGCCGCAAAGTCCGCGTCGCTAAAGGTTCGGGAGTAGAGATCGATGTCTGACGCGCCTGAGAGCAAGGCCGCAGCCGCAGCGAAAGCTGCGGGTCAGGCTAAGAAGGCTGCTGCTGCTGCGAAGGAAGCAGCGGCGAAGAAGCCGCGCGCACCGAAGCCGGCTGACTATGTGCCGCGCATGAAGCAGCGGTACACGAGCGAAATCCGCGCAAAGCTGAAGGATGAGTTCAAGTACACCAACGACATGCAGATCCCGCGTCTGGATAAGATCGTGATCAACATGGGCGTTGGCGAAGCGACGGCTGACTCGAAGAAGCTGACCTCGGCGATCGAGGCGCTGACGGCGATTTCCGGTCAAAAGCCGGTGGCGACCAAAGCCCGCAAGTCGATCGCGCAATTCAAACTGCGCGAAGGCATGAGCGTCGGCTGCAAGGTCACGCTGCGCAAGGATCAGATGTACGAGTTTCTCGATCGCTTGGTCACGATCGCGCTGCCGCGCGTGAAGGACTTCCGCGGCCTGAACGGCAAGAGCTTCGATGGTCGTGGCAACTTCGCCATGGGCATCAAGGAACACATCGTGTTCCCAGAGATCGATTACGATCAGATCGATCAAGTTTGGGGCATGGACATCATCGTGTGCACGACCGCGCGCACCAATGACGAAGCCCGCGCCCTGTTAAAAGAATTCGATTTCCCGTTCCGGAACTGATCGCGAGAGCGATCCACCCCAGAACGCACCGGGAGAGAGTGAGAGTATGGCGAAGACAAGTTCGATTGAACGCAACAAGAAGCGCGAGCGCATGGCGAAGCAATACGCCGCGCGCCGTGAGAAGCTGCGCGCCGCAGCGCTCGACGAAAAGCTTCCGCTGGAAGAGCGTTTCGCTGCGCGTTTGAAGCTTGCGCAATTGCCGCGCAACTCGTCGGCCACCCGCATTCGCAACCGTTGCGAGCTGACGGGCCGCCCGCGTGCGTTCTATCGCAAACTTAAGCTGTCACGGATCGCGCTGCGCGATCTGGCCTCCAAGGGTCAGATCCCCGGCATGGTCAAGTCGAGCTGGTAAGGGAGAGATCAGATGAACCTGAACGATCCCGTTGGCGATCTCATCACCCGCATCCGCAATGCGCAGCTGCGCGGGCGCTCAAAGCTGACGTCCCCGGCCTCGACCCTTCGTGCGCGTGTGCTCAATGTGCTGAAGGACGAAGGCTACATTCGCGATTTCCGTGAGATCGAAAACGAGGGCCACAAGGAACTCGAGATCGAGCTGAAGTACTTCGAAGGCGCGCCGGCGATCCATCAGATCCAGCGCGTCTCGAAGCCGGGCCGCCGAGTCTATTCGTCGATCAAAGACCTCCGCTTGGTTCGCAACGGCCTCGGCATCTCCATCATCTCAACGCCTAAGGGCGTGATGAGCGATGCCGCCGCGCGCGACGCCAATGTCGGCGGCGAAATCCTCTGCGAGGTCTACTAAGATGTCCCGCGTTGGTAAGAAATCGATCCCTGCGCCCAACGGCGTCACCATCACGGTGAAGGGTCAGGACGTGAACGTGAAAGGCCCGAAGGGCACGCTGAACTTTCGCGCGCATGATGATGTCGAAGTCGCGTTCGGCAATGGCGAAGTGACTGTGAAGCCGCGGTTCGAAACAGCACGCGCTCGCGCTCTGTGGGGCACCACGCGCGCCGTCATCGCCAACCAAGTGAAGGGCGTCACGGAAGGGTTCGAGAAAAACCTGGAAATGACCGGCGTCGGCTATCGTGCGGCGATGCAAGGCAAGAACTTGCAGATGCAGCTCGGCTTCAGCCACGAGATCATCTATCAGCCGCCGGAAGGCATCACGCTCGCAGTCGCCAAGCCGACCGAGATCAAGGTGTCCGGCATTGACGCGCAGACCGTTGGTCAAGTCGCTTCGGAAATTCGCTCGTTCCGTCCGCCGGAGCCATACAAGGGCAAGGGCGTGCGCTACGTCGGCGAATACATCCGCCGCAAGGAAGGCAAGAAGAAGTAAGCCATGGCCCGGAAGCTCAATCCCACCGAACGCCGCGCCCAACGCAATCGCACGCGTCTCAAGAAGAACGCGGGCGAGGGCCGCTTGCGCCTCTCCGTTCACCGCTCGTCGAAGAACATTTCGGCGCAGCTGATCGACGACGTCAAAGGCGTCACCGTCGCCGCCGCTTCTTCGCTCGAAGAAGCCGTGAGCGCGAAGGGCTCCAACAAGGACGGCGCCGCTGCTGTCGGCAAGCTGCTTGCCGAACGCGCGATCAAGGCCGGCCAAAAGAAGGCCGTGTTCGATCGCGGCCGCTATCTGTTTCATGGCCGCGTGAAGGCGCTGGCCGACGCCGCCCGTGAGGGCGGACTCGATTTCTGAGGACACAAAGATGACGGACGAAACAGCAGGCGGCCCGCCTTCAGACGCTCCGGCAGGCGAACCACGCGGCCGTGGGCCCCGTGGTCCGCGTCGCAGCGGCCCGGGTGGCGGCGGTGGTCGTGGTCCTGGCGGCGGCCCGGGCGGCAATCGCGGACCTGGTGGTCCCGG
>Ga0209023_10004469_pt1 | contig 15889 bp, 12 predicted proteins | sample LakOneMetagenome_FD_187468 | JGI IMG/M metagenome (GOLD analysis project Ga0209023, IMG submission 187468) | Freshwater and sediment microbial communities from Lake Erie, Canada (SPAdes) (version 2) | ecosystem: Environmental > Aquatic > Freshwater > Lentic | place: Lake Erie, Canada... | reverse complement strand
ATCGGGCCCGCCGCACACGCGACGGGCCCGTTGGCGTACACCCGAACACGACGCACTGCACCGCGAACTCACGCCGCCGCCGGCGTGGAGTGGCGGGGCCGGAGGGCGGGCCTCAGGCGGCGTGCGCGCCGGCGGCCGGTTTCGCGTCGGCGATCAGCTTCGCGTAGGCCAGACCGCTGTCCTTGATGGTGCGTTCCAAGGTGTCATAGTCCACGCGTACGATGCCGAATCGCTTGTCGTAGCCGTACGACCACTCGAAGTTGTCCAGGAGTGACCACACGAAGTACCCCCGCACGTCGGCACCCTCGCGGATGGCGTCGGCAACGGCCGCCACGTGATCGAGTACGAAGCGGGTTCGCTCTTCATCGTGCACCGCGCCATCAGCGGCAACGACGTCATCGTAGGCGGCGCCGTTCTCCGTGATGTACAGGGGAGGGAGGGCATCGTACTCGTGGCCGAGGCGCACCAGCAGCCGGCGCAGCCCGTCGGGGTTCACCTCCCAGTCCATAGCCGTTCGCGGCAGGTTGCGGCTGGGGAACGTGATGTGCTCCGAGCCCACCCATGGCGAGCCGGTGGGGCGCGTGGCCCCGCCCGAATGGCTGTCACCGATGGCCTCGTCGGGCCGGCCGCTCACGAGGTCGTCGTGATAGTGGTTCACGCCGAGGAAGTCGATGGGCGCGGCGATGATCTCAAGGTCTCCGGGCAGGATGACCTCGCCGAGGCCGTACGGTTCGAGGTCGGCGAGCGTGTCAACGGGGTAGGCGCCGCGCAGCAGGGGATCGAGGAAGATCCGGTTCGCGAGGGAGTCGAGGCGGCGAGCGGCTTCCACATCCAGCGGGTCTGCGGCGTCTCGGGGTATCGCGTTGGTGAGGTTGAGCGTGATGCCGATCTGCTCGGCGCCGGCCGCGCGGAGGGCCCCGGCAGCGAGCCCGTGTCCGAGGTGCTGGTGATGCACGGCGGCCACCGCGGCGCGCGGTTCCTGCCGTCCCGGCGCATGCACGCCGGAGGCGTAGCCGAGCAGTGACGAGCAGAAGGGCTCATTGAAGGTCGTCCAGTGGGTGACGCGGTCACCGAGCACGCGATGGACATCCAGTGCATAGTCCCGAAAGCGGAAGGCGGTGTCCCGGTTGGCCCAGCCGCCTTTCTGCTCAAGGGCCTGGGGCAGGTCCCAGTGGTACAGGGTGAGCCAGGGCAGGATTCCCGCGTCGAGCAACTCGTCCACCAGGCGGGAGTAGAAATCGAGCCCTTCGGGGTTCACCTCCCGGTCACCGGGCCGTACGCGCGCCCAGCTTGTGGAGAACCGATACGAGTCGAGGCCGAGCTCTTTCATGATCTGCACATCGGCGGGCATTCGATGGTAATGGTCGTCCGCCACTTCAAGGTTGTCGCCGCCGAATGTCGCGCCGGGCAGGCGGGCGAACGCGTCCCAGATGGAGTCTTCCTTGCCGCCCTGGTGCGCGGCGCCCTCCACCTGTGCCGCAGCCGTGGCCGATCCCCAAATGAAGTCCGTCGGCCATGTGCCCTGTGTGTACTCGCGATCTGACATAACGTCACGTTACCGTGTGCGAACGACCCGGTCGCACCCCGTTGCGGGGCGATCTCGCCCCGCAACTCCTCCCGCGTGTCGTGCCCGCTATCGCCCGCGGGGGATTGCGGGCAGTTCGCTGTCGCGGGCGCCCGTTCCGGGCTCGATCAGTGCGCCCATCCGGTCGGCCGCGACCTGCGCCTGGTGCGCCGCATCGTCGTTTGCGGCCTCCTGCATGGCACTGGTCTCGCGCAGCGGCGGCGCCTTCAGGAAGAAGCTCAGCACGAACGCCACGAGTACGACAGCGAGGCTCACCCAGAACACCGTGATCGTGGCGTCGTTGAAGCCCACCAGGAACGGATGGGTCAGCCGGGGGTCGCTCGTGCTCAGGAAAGAGGTGTCGCCATCGAGGGCTCCGCCCACGGATGCCGGGTTCGAGAACATGCCCAGGATCTTGGCATTGGCCGGATCTGCCTGCACCGACGGGTCGGCCGCCGCGGCACGCACGCTCGCCACTGCCGCCGGATCGCTGAAAGCGGCGCGCAGGGTGTCGGGAATGCGGGTGAACAACACCGAGAACAACACCGCCGTTCCGAGCGTGCCGCCGATCTGTCGGAAGAAGGTGGAGGCGCTCGTGGCCACACCCATGTCGCGCTGGCCCACCGAGTTCTGACTGGCGATCGTGAGCGTCTGCATCAGCTGGCCGAGGCCGAGGCCGATCAGCAACATGCCGAACATGGTGAACCACACCGGTCGGTCGGCGTTCAGGAACGTGAGAGTGAGGAATCCGGCCGCCATGAAGGCCGTGCCGATGGTGGGGAAGATGCGGTACTGGCCGGTGCGGGCGATGATCTGGCCGCTCGCGATCGACGAGATCATCAGCCCGCCGATCATCGGCAGCATCAGGAACCCACTCTGCGTGGGCGTCGCGCCGTTGACGAGCTGGAGGTAGAGGGGAACGGTCATCATGGCACCGAACATGCCGAAGCCCACGAGCACTCCGAGCACGGTGGCCATGGAGAACGTCTGCGAGCGGAACAGCTTGAGCGGGATGAGCGCGTCATCGCCCATCATCCGCTCGGCCACGATGAATCCGGCGATGCCCGCGAGCCCCACGACATAGCAGGCGATGGCGGCGGGCGAGCCCCAGCCCCAGACCCGGCCCTGCTCGGCCACGAGCAACAGCGGAACGGCGGCGAGGATCACGGTCATCGCACCCCACCAGTCGATGCGAACAGGCCGCGCGAAGTGCGGAATATGCAGGTATCGGAGCACGATCACGAGCGCGATGATGCCGATCGGAATGTTGACCAGGAAGACCCAGCGCCATCCCGTCACGCCGAGGATGCTGGCACTGCCCGAGAGAACCCCGCCGATCAGCGGGCCGATCACGCTCGACACGCCGAACACAGCGAGGAAGTAGCCCTGGTATTTGGCGCGCTCCCGGGGAGCCAGCATGTCTCCCATGATGGTGAGCGGGAGGGCCATCAGCCCCCCGGCACCCAGGCCCTGAACGGCCCGGAATGCGGCGAGCTCGTACATGGAGTTCGCCATGCCGGCGAGCAGAGATCCGATCAGGAAGATGCTGATGGCGATCAGGAACAGCGGCCGGCGGCCGAAGATGTCACTGAGCTTTCCGTAGATCGGTGTGCTGATGCACGACACGATCAAGTAGGCGGTCGTCACCCAGGCTTGGAGGGCCATCCCGTCGAGGTCGTCGGCGATGGTGCGCATCGACGTTCCCACGATGGTCTGGTCGAGGGCGGACAAGAACATTCCGGCCATCAGGCCGAAGATCACGAACAGGATCTGGCGGTGTGTCATCAGCGGAGCGGCCGCTGTCGGCGGCAATGAAGTTTGCATTTTGTGCAAACTTACAGGGCCTGCAAGCGATCCTCAACCACGTGTTGGGGGGTGGCGGTGCCGGGCGAGACGAGGGCCGCGGCTAAGCTCACACACGTGCCAGAACTCGCTCCTGCCGGCGCAGTCTCGCGGCCGGCCCGCCGCCGTGCCCTCGCCTGGGTGGCGGGCACCGTCGCCGGCGTGTTTCTCGCTTCCGCATCGGTTTCCCTGGGCGCGTGGAGCGCTCTGGAAACGGTTGATACACCGACCGCAAAGGCTCCAACGGCAGCTCACGGGAAAATTCTTGCCTCGGCTTCCCCGCGCCCGACTCCTGCGACGCGAATCGCGCCGTTCTCCGTACCCACGTTCGATCGCACGGCGCACTCCCTGGACGATCCCGGGAGCCCGTGGGTCGTCGTCAACAAACATCGTCCGCTGCAACCGGCTGACTACTCTCCTGACGACCTGGTACTCGTGCCGGTGGCCCACACCTGGCAGCCGCAACTGCGGCAGGAGACATCCGCTGCCGTGGTGCAGATGTTCGCGGCGGCCCGCGACGAGGCCGGCCTGCGCCTCGCATCCAACAGCGCCTACCGGGGCTTTGCGGCGCAGACTCGGGTGTACGACGCAGCTGTGGCCTCGCGTGGCACCCTCTCCGCCGAGTCGAGCATCGCCCGCCCCGGCAGCAGCGAGCACCAGACCGGTCTCGCCATCGACGTGGGGGCTGAATCGGGCCGCTGCTCGCTCAATGTCTGTTTCGGTGACACCGCGGAGGGCCGCTGGCTGGCCGAGAACGCTGTGCGCTTCGGTTTTCTGCTGCGTTATCCGGCTGACAAAGCGGCGGTGACCGGCTACGAATTCGAGCCCTGGCACTTTCGGTACATCGGTGTGGGCCTCGCGGCGCACATGCGCGCCACCGGAGTGACAACCCTCGAAGAGTTCTTCGGCTTGCCCGCAGCGCCCGGGTACCCCTGAAGCCACTGCGGGCGGTGCACTCAGGGAATTGCCAAGGGCGCCGTGTTTGGGTGGAGCAATCCCGTCAGCAACAGAGAAACGAATCAGTGCGCCCAAAATTCACTCCAGAACACCGCGATCAGCTTCACAATCAGACCCGCGCCCAGCTGCGAAACCAGCTTCAGCATGTGCGTCGCAGCCCCCCGCGGCGCGAATCAGATGAAGCTCCACACCTCACTCGGCGCGACGCCCGCGCCCAGCCGCGGCACAAGGTCGCCGCAGCCCGCAAAAACCGGCACCTCGTCCTGACCGGCGTCATGGCCCTCGCCTGCGCCCCCATCGTCATTGCCGTCGCCCTGGCCACCTCGGACTCAGAAGCGGATGCCTCGAGCGTCGCCTCGCAGGTCTCAACGGCGCCGGCGCCCACGACCGCCGTCACCGCGCCCCCCGCCGCAACACCGGAACCCTCGGTGAGCAGCATGGTGTCCACCGATTCCGTCACGCCCATCCCGGAAGACGGCACATCGACCGGACCGGTCACCGGCGGCACCGTGGTCACCCTCACCGGCGTCGACCTCGACACGGTTGCCACCGTGACGTTCGGCGCCAACGCCGGCACGGTTCTCTCGGCCACCGAAACCACGATCACCATCTCCACCCCGGCTGCCACAGATTACGGCCCCGGGGCCGTTCCGGTCGAGCTTCTCAACGCCGCCGGTGCACCGATCGTCGTCGCAGAGGGCCCCGCGCCGACCGCGACCCCCAGCCCTACGGCCACACCGGCGCCGGCGGCATCCGCTGACGCTGAACCACTTACCTTCAACTACGTGCCCGATCCCCGCATCACCGCGCAGCTGGAGTACGTGAACGCGCACTGGAACAAGTACAACTACGCCGAATACGGCAACCTGTCCGGCAACGACTGCGTCAACTTCACCAGCCAGTCGCTGATCGAACGCGGCTGGACCATGGACGCAGAGTGGTCCTTCGACAAGGCCAGCAACTTCTACAGCCCGGCCTGGGCGAGCTCCACGGCTTTCGCCGCCTACCTCACGGCGCACCCCGAGCGTGCCACGCCGCTGACCGATGCGCAGCGCGACCAGGTGAAGGTTGGCGATATTGTGCAGTTCGACTGGGATCGCTCCGGTGATCGCGACCACACCGGCATCGTCACGAGTGTCACCAAAACGGATTCCGGCATCGCGATCGGCTACGCCGGTCACACAGCCAACACCCTCGATAATTCCGTTGACGAGTCACTGGCCAATTCCGGGGGAACGGTGTCGTACTTCAGCGTGAAGTGACAAAGGCACCGGGTGAAAACCACACAGTGTGCTGCATGACGCCCCGCCTGCTGCGCGCGCCGGGCGTCATGTGGTTGTCTTGACATGATGCCGATGTGATGTTTTCGCCGGTCTCATCGACGAATAGAGGAAATTGTGGCGTTTACCCGGTGGCAGAGGGTCGGTGCGGCTGCCGTGGTGGGGGCTGTCGTGGTGGTGGGTGCGACCTCCCTCGTGGTACAGGCCGTGACCGACTCCGCACCGTCGACGGCGGTCGCTGCGACCAGTCCCGCCGCGAATGACGGTGCTGCACAAGCAAGCCCGACGGTCACGGCCACTCCGGTTCCCGCTCCGGCGGCGCTCAGCCCTGCCGTACAGGCCCAGATGGACTACACGCTCGCACACTGGAACAACTACAACGCGCTCGCGTACGGCGTGCTCGGCGAGAACGACTGCGTCAACTTCGCCAGCCAGTCGCTGATCGCGCGGGGGTGGACCATGGACGCCACCTGGAACAACCCGCGCAACGGTGACGCCTACGGGGCATCCGCTGCCTGGCGCAGCTCGACGGCCCTCATGCATTACTTAGCGGACTCGGGCAAGGCCACCGCCCTCACTGACGCCCAGCGTGACCGGGTGAAGGTCGGCGACATCGTGCAGTTCGACTGGGACAACTCCGGCGACCGCGACCACACCGCTGTCGTATCGCGCGTCGAGCGCACCGGCGACACCATCTCCATCTCCTACGCCGGCCACACCGAAGACACCGACTACCGCACCGTCGACTTCGCCATCACCCAACGGCACCCGGGCGGCACCGCGTACTACTGGAGCATCCCCTAGCGCTGCCCGCCCGCGGGTCGAGGCCCGCTGCTACGCGATCGCGGCGTCCACGATGGCCTTGGCCTCACGCTGCACCAGTCGCAGGTGCTCATCACCCAGGAACGACTCGGCGTAGATCTTGTACACGTCTTCGGTGCCGCTCGGACGCGCGGCGAACCAGGCGTTCTCGGTGGTGACCTTGACGCCGCCGATCGCCGCGCCGTTGCCGGGGGCGACGCTGAACGTACCGGTGATCTTCTCCCCCGCGAGCTCGGTCGCCGTGATGGCATCCCCGGTGAGTTTGCCGAGCGCGGTCTTTTGTTCGGAGGTCGCCGCGGCGTCCACTCGCGCGTACGAAGGAGAACCGAAGTGCTCCGTGAGCTCGGCGTACCGCTGACTCGGGGTCTTCCCGGTCACCGCGAGGATCTCGGCGGCGAGCAGGGCGAGCAGGATTCCGTCCTTGTCGGTGGTCCACACGGTGCCGTCGAAACGCACGAAGCTCGCGCCGGCGCTCTCCTCGCCGCCGAATGCCACCGAGCCGTCGATCAGCCCCGGTACGAACCACTTGAAGCCCACCGGCACTTCCCACAGGTCACGGCCGAGAAAGCCGGTCACCCGGTCGATCATGGTCGAGGAGACGAGGGTCTTGCCCACGGCGGCGTCCGGCCGCCAGCCCTCCCGGTGGCTGTACAGGTAGTCGATGGCCACAGCCAGGAAGTGGTTGGGGTTCATCAGGCCGCCGTCGGGCGTCACGATGCCGTGCCGGTCGGCGTCGGCGTCGTTGCCGGTGAGCAAGTCATACTCGTCCTTGTGGGCGACGACGGAGGCCATCACCGAGGCGCTCGACGGGTCCATCCGAATCTTCTCGTCCCAGTCCAGGGTCATGAACCGCCACGTGGGGTCGACGTGCGGGTTGACCACGGTCAGGTCGATCTCATACCGGTCGCGAATGGCGCCCCAGTAGCCCACGCTGGCGCCGCCGAGCGGATCGGCACCGATTCGGATGCCGCTGCTCTTGATCGCCTTCATATCGATGATGTTCTCGAGGTCGTTCACGTAGTTGCCGCGGAAGTCGTAGGTCTCCACAGCGCTCGGCTCGCTCATCTTCACGTCGTGCAGTCCAGCGGCGATCAGCTCGTTGGCACGGTCGGCGATCCAGGAGGTGGCGTCGCTGTCAGCCGGACCGCCGTGCGGGGGGTTGTACTTGAAACCGCCGTCCATCGGCGGGTTGTGGCTCGGGGTCACCACGATACCGTCGGCGAGGTCGCCGTTCCCGGCACGGTTGTAGGCGAGGATCGCGTGCGAGAGCGAGGGAGTCGGCACGTAGTCGTCGAACTCATCCACAAGGGCACGCACGCCATTGGCCACCAGCACCTCGAGGGCCGTTGTGTAGGCCGGGGCGCTGAGCGCGTGCGGGTCGGTGCCGATGAACAGCGGTCCGGTGATCCCCTGGCCGGCGCGGTATTCCACGATGGCCTGCGTGGTGGCGATGATGTGTTCTTCGTTGAAGGCGGTGTTGAGCGAACTTCCCCGGTGTCCCGATGTGCCGAAGACGACCCGTTGCGCTGGAATGTCGACGTTGGGTTTGAGATCGTAATAGGCCTTCACCAGGGCCTCGATGTCGATCAGATCGGAAGCCTGGGCCGGTGTTCCTGCGCGTTCGCTCATATGCCCATACTGGCACCCGCAGTAGGCTGTGAGCCATGCCAGAGTCCCCCAATGTCACCTACAGCTTCCTCGGCCCCGCCGGAACCTTCACGGAGGCTGCCTTGGCCCAGGTCCCTGAGGCACAGGGACGGCCTTGGCGAGCGGTCAACAACGTGGGTGAAGCGCTCGCCGATGTGGTGTCCGGCCGCAGCGTCGCCGCGATGATCGCCATCGAGAATTCCGTCGACGGTGGCGTGTCCGCCACCCAGGACGCCCTCGCGAGCGTGCCCGGCCTGCGCATCATCGGCGAGTACCTGGTGCCGGTGAAATTCGTCGTCGTCGCCCGCCCGGGCACCACGCTCAAGCAGGTACGGGTGATCAACGCCCATCCGGTGGCCTACGCCCAGTGCCGGTTGTGGCTCGAAGCCGCGTTGCCCAACCACGGTCATATCCCGGCATCGAGCAATGTGGCCGCCGCGAGTTCCCTGTTTGAGAACGGCCTGGCTGATGCCGCCATCGCCCCGCCCGGCATCGACAATCACTATGACCTGGTGGAGCTCGCCCACGACGTGGGGGACAACCCCAACGCGGTGACGCGGTTCGTGCTGGTGGCCCGCACCACTGAGATTCCGGCGCCGACCGGCGCCGACAAAACCAGCCTGATCGTGGAACTGCCCGAAGATCGTTCCGGTGCCCTGCTGGAAATGCTCGAGCAATTCGCCACCCGCGGTGTGAATCTCAGCCTCATCCAATCGCGGCCGATCGGGGATTCCCTCGGCCGGTACCGGTTCGTGATCGACGCCGACGGGCACATCCTCGACGAGCGCATGAGCGACGCGCTGCTGGGCCTGCGCCGCTTCAGCCCGAACGTGATCTTCCTCGGTTCCTACCCGCGCGCCGACAAGACGCCCAATGAATTCACCTCCCGCTACGACGACGAGATCTTCATCGAAGCCCGCGACTGGCTGGCTGGACTGATCAGCGGCGAGCCGGCTGCCTGATGCCCGGGACACAACCCGTCTTCGACCCGCGGCACGACGCGGTGTTCCAGCGCGGTTACCGGCCCGGGGTGTCACCGGCCCAGAGGGAGCGAGTGTCGCCGCCGACGCCGCCGCCGTCCCCGACCGGCGTCGGCGAAGCAGCGCCCGATGCCGCCGACATCCTCCAGGAGAGGCTGCGGCAGTTGCAGATGGAGGCAGACGTGGCCGGAGCGCCGCTCACGGAAGTGCCGCTGACGCAGCTGAAGGACGAGGAGTCGTTCCTCGTTCGTGCGCTCTGGGTGAACCCCTTCATCATCAGCCTGTGGGTGCTGGGCCCCGGCCTGGTCGCCGCGGGCGTGTGGGTGCAGGCGAAGGCCGTTCGCCAGAGTTTCAATGGCGACGGCACGACAAGTGGCGAGCCGATAAACGTCGTCTTTCAGCAAATCGTTTGGACGACCGCTCCGGCCGTTATCTCCGCCGGACTTATCACCATGGTGGGCTTGCTGTTCTGGCACGCCTGGCGGTGGCGGGCCGCCCGCACTCACGCCTTCTAGGCGGGAACACGAACGAGCAGGGCGTGCGGGTCGGCACGCAGTGAAACAGACCGCACCAGGCCGAATTCATCACCGTCGAGTTCGAAATCCTGCGGATGCTCGAGCACGATGCGAATACTCTTTCCGCGCAGGGTGGTCATCACCCGACCGGTGGTCGAGGCGGTGCGCTCGATGATGCGCCGGCCCGCGGCCGACCGCCGGAGCACGCCGTTCTCCCAGGTCACCCGACGCCAGATCATCAGCCAGCCGAATACGCCCTTGGGCTGCAGGACAGCGATGTCGAGGATGCCGTCGTCGAGGCGGGCATCGGGCAGGACCTGGATATTGGCGGGCAATACGCCGCAGTTCGCCACGAGAATCGAGCTGACGTGCGCCGGGCGGTCGGTGCGCCCCTCCACGCTGTAGCGGATACGGAAAGGGCGCAGCTTGGGAATCGACCGCACTCCGCCGTCGACGTAGGCCAGCCAGCCCACCTGCTTCTTCAACGCGGAACTCGTGTTGGCGATCATCTGCGCGTCGAAGCCCAGCCCGGCCATCACCAGGAACACATGCTCCGTGGTCTCTCGGTCAGCCGCCGTGACGGTGGCCACCCCAACATCGATGGAGCGGTCGACCCCGCTGAAGGCGGCGGCTGTCGCCGCGTCCAGGCTGCTGAGGTTCAATTGCAAGTTGCGGGCGAGTAGATTGCCGGTGCCGGTAGGAATAATGGCCAGGCTCGCGCCGGAACCGCGCAGTGCTTCGGCGACGGCGCGAACGGTGCCGTCCCCGCCGGCCGCGAGCACCAGGCGGGCGCCGGCGGCCAGGGCGCGCTTCGTTGCCTGCTGACCCGCATCCTTTTCGGTGGTCGTGAACCATTTCGTCTTCGCCCAGCCGCCGTCATGGACCGCGATGGCTACGCTCGCGTGCAGTCTGGCCAGATCGACTTTGGTGGGGTTGTAGACGACCGCAGCCTGCCGAACGTTGCGGGAAGTGCCTGAGGCTGTCACGTTGCCTAGGGTATCCGGTCGCGTAGCTCAGCGCTTGTAGACTTGCGCGTGTGATTGATCCGGTGCTGTTACGCGAAAATCCTGACCTCTTCAAGCGTTCGCAGGAGGCACGAGGCGACTCCGTCGAGGCCGTCGACGACGCGCTCGCCGCCGATGCGCACCGCCGGGCGTCCATCACGGCGTTCGAAGACCTGCGCGCGGCGCAGAATGTGTTCGGCAAGACGGTGGCCCAGGCTCCGTCCGAGCAGAAGAAAGCCCTCGTGGCGGAGGCCCGCGGGCTCGCCGACGGGGTGAAGGCTGCCGGTGCGATCGCGGCGGAGGCGGAGGAACGTTTCACGAAGATCGTGAAGACCATCGCCAACCCCATCATCGACGGCGTGCCGGCCGGCGATGAGGCGAACTTCGTCACCCTGCGCACGCACGGTCAGGCCCCGGTGTTCGACTTCGAGCCGCGCGACCACCTGGAACTGGGCGAACTGCTCGGCGCCATCGATATGCCCCGTGGCGCCAAGGTGTCCGGCACGCGCTTCTACTTTCTCAAGGGCATCGGCGCGCGGCTCGAGATCGCGCTGATGAACATGGCCCTGGATCGAGCGCTGGCAGCCGGTTTCATTCCGCTGATCACCCCCACGCTCGTGCGTCCGGAGATCATGGACGGCACCGGCTTCCTCGGCGAGCACAACGATGAGGTCTACTACCTGCCCGCTGATGACCTCTACCTCACGGGTACAAGTGAAGTGGCGCTCGCCGGGTACCACAAGGACGAAATCCTCGACCTGAGTGACGAGCCACTGCGCTACGCCGGCTGGTCCACCTGCTACCGCCGCGAGGCGGGTTCGGGCGGCAAGGACACCCGCGGCATCATTCGGGTGCACCAGTTCCAGAAGCTCGAGATGTTCACCTATGTGCTGCCGGAAAACGCCGAGGCGGAGCATGACCGTCTCGTTGCCCTGCAGGAAGGCATGCTGCAGTCCCTTGGTCTCAGCTACCGCGTGATCGACGTGGCCGCCGGCGATCTCGGCTCCAGCGCCGCCCGCAAGTTCGACATCGAGGCCTGGGTCCCCACCCAGGGCGCCTACCGCGAGCTGACGAGCACGAGTAACTGCACCACGTACCAGGCGCGACGTCTCGACATCCGCTATCGCACCGAAACCGGCAAGACCAGCCCGGTCGCCACCCTCAACGGTACGTTGGCCACCACCAGGTGGATCGTGGCAATCCTTGAAACACATCAGCAGGAGGACGGCTCAGTACGTGTTCCACAGGCGCTTCAGCCTTACCTCGGCGGCCTTGAGGTACTGGAACCGCTGCGCGTGAAGCAGGGGAGCGTGGCCAAGTGACCACAGTGGTGGAACGATGGCTGATCGCCCTCGACATCGACGGAACCACCATGCACGAAGACGGCACCATCAGCGAGGGGGTGCTGGAGCAGGTCGCCCGTCTGGCTCTGGCCGGGCACGAGGTCATGCTGGCCACGGGTCGGTCGGTCGCGGCAGCCCTTCCGGTGCTCGACCGCCTCTCGATCACCCCGCGGTATGTGGTGTGCTCCAACGGCGCCATCACGATGCATCGCGATGCGAGTGAGCCGCTGGGGTACCGCCGGGAATGGGTCGAGACCTTCGACCCGTCCGATGTGCTCAACTCGATCCGCCCACACCTGGCCAACGCCCGCTTCGCTGTCGAAGACGAGCACGGTTTCTACCGTTACACCGAACCGATTCCGGATGCCACGATCGGCATGGACAGTGAACACGTCGAATTCGAGGAGTTGCTGCGCCACCGGGCCACGCGAGTCGTGGTCATCTCGCCGGACCACGATATGGACGATTTCCTCCAGGTTGTGGAGCGGATGGGGCTCAACCAGGTCAGCTACGCGATCGGATGGACCGCCTGGCTCGACATCGCCCCGGACGGTGTGAACAAGGCCACGGCAATGGAACGGGTGCGCATCGAACTGGGCATTCCCCGACATCGGGTGATGGCCGTCGGTGACGGCCGGAACGATATCGACATGCTCACCTGGGCAGCCGTGCACGGCCGTGGCGTGGCGATGGGTGAGTCTCCCGACGATGTGCTGGCAGTCTCGAATGAGATCACTGCCCACGTCACGGGCGACGGTCTCGCACTGATCCTGGCCACTCTCTAGGGTTCCAGCCCCCGTTCAGGTGGCCCTGTCATGCTGGTGAGTCCTCCATCCGTGTAGAATCGGGCGGTGTTCATCTTCGGAGGAACCAGGAGGGCTGTCCGAGCGGCCGATGGAGCCAGTCTTGAAAACTGGTGGGCAGAAATGTCTCGTGGGTTCGAATCCCACGCCCTCCGCCATGTTGTGAAGCTGTGCCCGATGAAAGGACCTGAGTGAGCGACCAGCTCCGCCCGCGCTCAAGCGGCCCGAAGAATCTCAACACCATTGCACGTCATGGTCGGTTGAAGCGGTCGAGCGCGGTCAAGTCCGTAGCGAAGTTCATCGCGGCAGGACTGGCCGTGGTCCTGGTGAGCGGAGTGTCCGTTGCAGCGATCGCGACGTACGACGTGGCTTCGAACGTGCAAGCCGACGTGCATCTGGACAATGAAACCGAAGGGCCGTTGCCGGCGATCGGTGCGATCGACGGCGGCGTGAACATGCTCATCGTCGGCAGCGACAGCCGTAAAGGCCAGGACGCGGTCTTCGGACCGGAGGACTCCACCGGAGACCTCAACGACGTGACCATGCTGCTGCATATCTCCGAAGATCACACGAACGCATCTGTGATCAGTTTTCCCCGTGACATGTTCGTGCCGATCCCCTCGTGCAACAAAGTCGACGGCAGCGGGTCCTACAACGCGATGAGCCGGCAGAAGATCAACACCACCCTCACGTACGGCGGGCTCGCCTGCACCGTGTCCACGGTGGAGAAGCTGACCGGACTGAGCATCCCGTTCGCGGCTGAAGTGCAATTCAGCGGCGTGATGGCCATGTCGACCGCGGTCGGTGGCGTTCCGGTGTGTGTGGCCGACCCCATCGAGGACGAGTACACGGGAACTTTCCTGACAGCCGGGGAGCACACGCTCGAGGGTTTTGAGGCCTTGCAGTTCCTGCGTACGAGGCACGGTGTCGGTGACGGCAGTGACTTGACCCGCATCAACAACCAGCAGCTGTTCATGTCGTCGTTGGTGCGCACCATCAAGAGCGCCGACACGCTCTCCGACCCCACCAAGGTCTTCTCGCTGGCCAAGGCCGTCACGAGCAACATGCAGCTCTCCGCGAGCCTCAACAACGTCTCGGTGATCGCCTCGATCGCTGTGGCGTTGAAAGACATCGACCTGAGCAAGGTCGTTTTCGCCCAGGTCCCCACCAACTATGTCGAGGGCGGTGTGGCTCCGTCACAGCCGGCGTTTGAGAATATGTTCACCGCCGTCGCGGCAGATGAGTCCATTCAGCTCAGCGGAAAGACGGGCAGTGGAACGGTCGTGGACCCGAATGCCCCCGTCACGGCTGAGCCGGCCCCGGCTCCGGCCCCAACGACCGATCCGACCGCCACCGCGGATCCGGAGGCGACGCCGGTTCCTGCCGGGACCTCTGGAGCAACCCTGGACAAATCAGTCACCGGACAGACCGCTGCGGACTACACCTGCACGGCGGGCCGGACGCTCAAGGACCAGTAGTCCTGAAGACGGCTCGCGTGCGGCTAGGATGGTTAGGTGCGCTTGCGATGTAAGCGCCAAGGAGACGTCGCATAGTTCGGCTTAGTGCACCACCCTGCTAAGGTGGAGTACCCTTTACGGGGTACCGTGGGTTCAAATCCCACCGTCTCCGCACAGAGGAATTCACGTAATTCCAGCGGTTAGGTCACGAAATTCCTGCGACAGCAAAAAACCGACGCACACAGCGTCGGTTTTTTGCATGGAAGCGCCGATTCCGAACGTGCTCAGCGGTCTCACCGCCGTGATCTCAGCGCTTGGATAATCCGTGCTCGCGAAGGACTAGTTCCCCTGCCGTTATTCGAGCAATTTGCCGGCCTGGCTGACATTTTCCATCAGTGCCGCGATCTCGGCGGGAACCGGCGGGATCTGCTCATGGGCGATTGAGCCATCGGCCGACCACACCAGGTTCACCTGCAAGGTGGGGTCCATGTCCGGGTAATCGCTTCTGTTGTGAGCACCGCGGCTCTCCCGGCGCTCCAGAGCGCAAGCCAACGTTGCTCGGGCGGCCATGAGGGAGGCGCGCAGGTCGAAGGCATGCGCGAGGCCGGAGAAGCCGGCGACATCCGGATGCACGCCGATTCGTTTCTGGCGATCGTCGAGTTCGTCCAGCTCGCGGAGGCCCTCGAGCAGCCCCGCCTCGTCGCGGACGACCCCACCGAAGTCGGTCATGGTGTTGCGGATGTCTCGCTGCAGGGCGCGCACATTCTCTACTCCGTCCGAGGCAAGAGTGTCGGACACCTCGCGTTCCGCGGCGTCGATTGCTTCTTGTGATCGGTTCTGGGAGGTGATGCCTGCGCTGTATTCCGCGGCAGCCTGACCGACGATCCGGCCGAAGACGAGGAGCTCAATGAGCGAGTTTCCGCCCAGCCGATTGGCTCCGTGCAGCCCGCTGGAAGCCTCGCCGATCGCGTACATCCCCACGACATCGGTCGAGTGGTCGTCCGGTCGCACCCACACGCCGCCCATGGAATAGTGCGCGGTCGGGGCGATCTCGATGGCAGTGGTGGTGACATCCAGCACCTGCAGTTCCAGCATGGTCTGGTAGACGCGGGGCAGGCGCGTCATGATCGTCTCGCGGGGCAGGTGGGAGATATCGAGCAGCACGCCGCCCTTCGCAGTGCCGCGTCCCTCCTTGATCTCGGTGTACGCGGCCAGCGCGACCCTGTCGCGGGTCGACAGCTCCATTCGCTCAGGGTCGTAGTTGGCCATGAACCGCTCGCCGAGTACGTTTCGCAGCACCCCGCCCTCGCCCCGGGCGGCCTCGCTGATCAGGGTGCCGGCGGCATTCTCCGGCTCGAGGATGCCGCTCGGGTGGAACTGGACCAGCTCTGCGTCGCGCAGTCGGCCGCCGGCATCCACCGCCAGCTTGAAGGAGTCGCCCGTGTTCTCGTCCCGCCGGCTGGAGGTGCGACGCCAGATGCGGTTATGTCCGCCAGCGGCGATGATGACCGCGTCTGCGATGATCGTCACTCGGCTGCCGTCGCGGAGATCGAAGCCGTAGGCACCGAACACCACGTTGTCGCGCACCAGAATGCGGGTTATGTACACCGAATCCAGGATGGGCACCTCGAGCTGAGCGGCTCGGGCGACCAGGGTGCGCTGAATCCCGAGTCCC
>Ga0209023_10004468_pt1 | contig 15892 bp, 15 predicted proteins | sample LakOneMetagenome_FD_187468 | JGI IMG/M metagenome (GOLD analysis project Ga0209023, IMG submission 187468) | Freshwater and sediment microbial communities from Lake Erie, Canada (SPAdes) (version 2) | ecosystem: Environmental > Aquatic > Freshwater > Lentic | place: Lake Erie, Canada... | reverse complement strand
TTTGCGTGCGACTCCCAACGGCCCTTTACCGGTGAGCGGCCGCCGTCTTGATACCAAACGAATGAACCGTCCGAATTGATCTGAATGCCGGCTGTCTTGCCCCAGGCGGTTGCTGCACTAGATACTCCGACCACGGTCATTGACCACTTTCCAATTAGAAATTTGATCTCCGGATCTGTGTTCGAGATCGTCGCGGCGGGCCGGACAAGAGATACTTCTTGGTCGCGATCCCAATATGCTGCACAGCCGTCGGGGTGGACCTTTATTTTATTTCCGTTTATCTCAAGAATTGTTCCGCGATTTTTTCCCTCGCCGCCGCCCATCAGATAGACGTCAACCCGGTCGCCCACCTTCAGCGGTCCGTGAGGTACGTTATTTTCCGGATCGACAGGCGGATCGTCTTTCGTCGGTGGTTTTATCGGGCCTGGCTGCCCCGGAAGGCGGATCTCGTTACCTTTTCTCCAGCCATTATAGTTGTAGGCTTTACCGTCAACCTGGACGGAATATTGAGCCTTGTGACCATACGCTCCGTCGTCGTCGAATAGAATTACAGTACCCACTATCCACGTATCGGGAGCGTCGGTGTCAACGACCTCGACACGCTGTCCTTTGGCAAATTTGGATGTGGACGCCGTTTCAACATCGTTGCCGGGCCCGGTTCCGATTCGACGGATCTCGCCCGGTTTTCGCCAGCCGTTGTAATTGTACGGTTTTCCCTCGGCTTGCATCGAATACTGGCCTTTGTGGCCATAAGCACCGTCATCATCAAATAAAATGACGGTTGCTTTTATCCATGTACCCGGATTGTCCACGTCGGCGATTTCCACCGTTTCATTTTTTTTGAATGTAGCTTGAGCCCATACCGTGATCGTCATGGTGCCCAGGCAAATAGCAAAAATGCACGCTAAAGTGATTAATTTTATTCTTTTATCCATGGTATTTGTTTGACTATTCCGTTTCCCAGTTTCATCACCGAGTATATGTTTCTGTCGTGTCCTTGCCCGCTGAACTGCACCTTTGGGTCATCGAATCGCCCTCGATCAAGATTCGGCAGTTCGAAACCATTCCGTTGGGCATGTCGGTCTGTGTGACATCGTCCTCAATAAAACGGTATTCCATACTTCCCATGTCTTTGCCGTCGAGAATAATGTCGATACTTGATTTATTAAATGTAACGGACACTTTATGGCCCGGTACGACTCGATTCCACCGGCCGAGAATTCGTGTCCGGTAATTCGGATCATAAGTTTCAGAGCTACTTTTGTCATATATCTTAGAAATTGTTTTGCAGCCAAGCACTGTCATCAGGATCAGGGCAAGACAGATACAAGTCGTGATTTTTTTGGTCTGGTATTTCATTTTGACTCCTTTGAATTTGTGTTTGCCGGCGGCTCGTAAAACGAAGCTGAATATAAGCGGCGAAATCTCTGAACCTTCGTTTTGCTGTCCAATTTCCCTTTACATACCATTGTGAAATTGTTTTCTTCGGTCTCGACGGCGCATCGCGAAACGTGGTCTGAACTGTAACGCGGGTTTCCAAATTGGATCGTAGATCTATCAATAAACGAATATGCGGTTTTCCCTCGAAAGCTGTCACCATTGTCAATTACGTCCATGTAACCGTCCTCATACTTGTAAACGAACTCACTTTCTCCATCCTTTGCCCAGCAGCCAAGAATTTGAGCTGCCGGCGATCCGGGCTCCGGTGGGTTGGGCCCGTCGTATGTTTTAGCGGTCACGCAAGCCTCAGGCGGCTTTGGATCTGGGAGCCAGCGACATCCGAGGACTGTAGAGGTCAATATCAGGGCCACTAGTGTTCCAGTGACCCACGTTGAAGTGATTTCGCTTGAGTTTCTGTTCATTGCTATTCACTTCCTACATTTGTGTAAAGGCAGGTATAGCTGCCATTGGTGATCGAGAGCCGGGTTGGAGATTTTTCCGAATAATCCGGCTTGTCAGAGAATGGAACAATGCGGATATCGGCCGTTTCGGATTCGCCTGCGTTCAGGTTGAGCGTTAGCTTTTTACCGTTCAAATCGTATGTACCTTCATTTTCCTCGCCCGATGCATAGGTTGTGCCCCCGCCGGAACTTGTGCCTGACGATGCTCCGGCTCGTTCGAATGTGCCGTCCGATCTAAACGTAAATGACTTGACGCCTTGGCTGCTGCAACTCCAGCGACCAGATAATCTATGGCCGGGACTAAAACCGTCAACGCTCGAAATTGGACCGCTGCCCGATTTATCATCGCGGCCGCTTGTACACTCAAATGCCATGCAAAACCACATTGTCAGAATTAATGAGATCGTGATGATTTCTGCTCGATTTTTCATAATCTTTGACTCCAAGAGCAAATTCCAACCTACATAGATACATGCAGGAAAAAAAGTGATTTAGGTTCAAACTTTTTTCGACAAATTGTAAAAACACATATAGAATTCGTCTATCCCACCACTTATTGATGGCAAATACGGCAAATATTACCGAGATCTTGCGAAACGGCGATAAGGCGGCAATGGAAGATCTCCTGCCGATTGTGTACGGCGAACTGCGAGAGCTGGCGGAAGCATTATTTCGCGGTGAATACAGGGCGAATCATACGTTACAGCCGACGGCACTGGTTCATGAAGCGTATATTCGTCTCATAGGTAGCGAAAGCGGAATATCGTGGCAAAATCGTGCGCATTTTTTCGGCATCGCGGCACGATCGATGCGGCAGATACTGGTTAATCACGCCGAATCACACGGAGCGGAGAAACGCGGCGGTGGACAGACGCATGTTGCTCTTGATGACGCGATCAGTTTTTTTCAGACGCAGGATATAGAGATCATGGCTTTGCACGAAGCTTTAGAAAAGCTAAGCGGTCTCGATAAAAAACAGGCTGAGATCGTTGAATTAAAATTTTTTGGCGGACTGACAAGCGAAGAAACAGCCGAGGTTTTAGGTATTTCGCTTTCGACTGTAAAGCGAGAATGGGAAATGGCCCGAAGCTGGCTGTTTCGTGAACTTAAAACCACAAATGGCTGAAACCGATCCGGAAAAATACCGGCAGATAAAAGAAATATTTAATGACGCACTGGCTGTCGATGCTAATTCGCGCTCGGCATTTGTAGAGTCAAAATGCGGCGATGACGCGGAGTTGATCGCCGAGGTCGCTTCGCTGCTTTCTTCGCGGGACGAGGCGGGCGAATTTATGCAGGACATCTCCGCCGCCGGTGTCGTTCACGATTCGTTTGCAAAATTGGATGTGTTTGACGGCAAGGTGATCGGCAACTATAAGATCGTTCGCGAGGTCGGACGCGGCGGCATGGGGCTTGTGTTCTTAGCCGAACGACAAGATTTTCATCAACAAGCAGCACTCAAACTCATAAAACGCGGGATGGATTCGGATGCTATCCTCGATCGTTTTCGCCGCGAACGCGAGATACTCGCTTCACTCAACCACCCCAATATCGCGAGGCTCTACGACGGCGGCACGACCGATGATGGCGTTCCATACTTTGTAATGGAATACGTCGATGGAGTTAATATCGATGAATATTTTCGACAGACCAACGTGTCAGTTAAAGAGAAGCTAACGTTATTCTTGAAGGTTTGTGATGCCATCGCCTTTGCCCACCGGAAACTCGTCGTCCATCGTGATCTCAAGCCTTCGAACGTTCTAGTCACCGCTGAAGGGGAACCGAAATTACTTGATTTTGGTATCGCAAAACTGCTTAATTCGACCGAAGCCAATGAGACAAAGACGAGCCAGAGGGCATTGACACCCGCTTACGCATCACCCGAACAGATTTGCGGCGAACCGATCGGGACGACTAGCGACGTTTTTAGTCTCGGCAAGGTATTGTCCGAACTGATCGATCCGGCGAAAGCAGACGAAGACCTGAAAAATGTCATTGCGGTCGCTGTCCGTGATGAACCAGAACGCCGCTACGCGTCGGTCGAGAAATTTGCCGACGATATTCGACGCTACCTCGATGGTCGGCCGGTTTCGGCTTTGCCGGATACGTTTGGGTATCGCTTTAAGCGATTTATCGGGCGCAACCGGTTCGCGGCGGCCGCTGGGATTGCGATCCTCGTAGTTTTGATCGGCGGTGTCGCGGCGACCTTATGGCAGGCACGCAAAGCGCAGTTCCAGCAGGCTCGGGCGGAAAAGCGGTTTGATGACGTTCGGGCTCTCGTAAACTCTTATCTCACCGATCTCAATGACCAGATGGTCAAAGTTTCCGGCAACACAAAGGCTCGCGAGATGCTAGTGCGAAAAACGCTCGAATATCTGGACAAGGCCTCAAGCGAGACCGGCGGCGACGCTTCGCTAGAACGCGAACTCGCGACCGCCTATCACAAGATCGGCGACATTCAGGGCAACTCGTATTTTTCGAATCTCGGCAACACGACCGGTGCTCTCGAAAGTTATCAAAAGGCGATCGAAATTCAGGAACGTCTGGCAAAAAATGATCCTGACAATCCAGATATAAACCGTGAACTCGCCGAAACGTACGAGGCAAAAGGCGACGTAATATTCGATCTCGGCGATGTGCAGGGCAGGTTTGACGGTTACGATCAGGCGAGGGCGATCATGGAAAAGATCACCGCAAGAGATCCGTCGAATATTTCCAACCAACTCTATCTCGCACAGCTTTATTCGAGTCTTTCGGAGGTCAGATACAACCTCGGTTTTGCAAGTATGCGCGATCTGTCCGGTGCACTCGAAGTGCAAAACAAAGCTCTTGCGATACGCGAACCTCTAGCGGCAGCCAATCCCGACGACAAGAAAATAAACGTCTTTCTTAACCAAAGTTTTTCGCGGATGATCCAGCTCAATCGTGTGATGGGGAATTTTGAGATCGAGTTTAATTATCTGGCCAGATCGCAGGTTGTTGTCGAGAAATTTCTCGCTCTCGATCCGCAAAATCCGAATCGAAAGCGCGACGCGGCAATTTGTTATACGCGATACGCAACCGCATATGCCGATACAGGCGATCTCAATAAGGCGAAAGAGTATTCGCTCAAATCGGTCGCTTTGCGAGAAGAGATCTATCATGGCGATAAGACCGATGTACGTGCTAAGCGCGATGTCGCGTACGGTTACGGATCCAACGCCGATATTTTCGATCTGTCCGGCGACCGTCGCGGTGCGATCGAGTTTTACCAGAAACAATTGACACTGCTCGATGCCCTTGCAAAGATCGATGACACTAACGCCGACCGCAAGCGCGACCTCGTTGATGTACTAATAAATATCGGCAACGAACATCGTTTTGACAACGACTCGGCAACGGCTTTGACGTATCTCGAACGGGCATGGATGCTCAATCAGACGCTAAAAGCCGACGACCCAGAAAATCGCGATAGCCGTGCAAGGATCGAGCATGGCAAGGCCGAAGTATTGATCTCTCAAGGAAAGGCCTCGGAGGCCATTGAAATGCTTGCAGATGCCGAAAAGATACGCGAATCAGAGGTGACTCAAGACAGCGGGAATACTCTTGCGAAATCCGATCTCGCGACGCTTTATTTAACCGAAGGCAAAGCGTTTGCGGCGATTCACGATAAGGGTGGGAGCGACTATATTCAAAAAAGCCTCGCGATATGGAATGAGCTCCGCTCGAACAAAACCTTTCGAGGTCGCGATAATCAATCGTATTTTGAAACTGTGAAACGGACCGGAGGTGCTTAATCGCGGAATATCTCGGTTTTGATCTCTCCATTTGCCACGATAAATCCACGATACATGCCGGCCGAATTGAATGGAAGTATTACATTTCCGTTTTTATCGACTGCGATCAAACCGCCTTCGCCGTTTATCTTGGTGAGGTGATCGATAGCTTCCTGTGCCGCGTCTATCAAACTCAAACCTTTGTATTTCATTCTCGCGGCTACGTCATAAGCAGTGGCGGCTAGCATGAAGTATTCGCCGTGGCCGGTGCATGAGACGGCACAGATCTCGTCGGCGTAGGTTCCGGAGCCAATAATGGCGGTGTCGCCGACGCGGCCGAATTTTTTGTTTGTCATGCCGCCTGTCGAAGTCGCAGCGGCGAGATGGCCGTGTTGATCGCAGGCGACGGCCCCAACAGTACCGATAGGTTTCGCGGTGGACGAAGCAGGCACACTACCCACTGGTCGTGGTTCTGCCTCGGCAGCGTGATCTAGTTGAATGCGGCCATCTGCCATTCCTTCTTGCAGTTGTAGCCAGCGGTGTTCGGTGAAGAAATATTCGTCGGGCTCCGTCTTGACGCCCATTTGCTCGGCGAATTGGTTGGCACCTTCGCCGGCGAGCAGGATGTGCTCGGTGTTTTCCATGATCAGGCGGGCAAGTTTGACGGGATTTTTGATGTTTTTGACGAATGTGACGGCACCGGCCGTGAGCGCGTGGCCGTCCATAATAGCGGCGTCGAGCTCGACCTTGCCTTCGTGCGTAAAGACCGCACCGCGACCTGCATTAAAAAGCGGAAAATCTTCAAGCGAGCATACCGCCGCCTCGACCGCATCGAGCGAACCGCCGCCATTTTCCAGAATACCCCAACCCGATTTGAGTGCGGCTTCGATCCCACCCCGATATTCAGATTCGAGTGCGGCCGTCATCTGCGACTTTAATATCGTTCCCGCCCCGCCGTGTATTGCAAGTGCTATCCCCATAAATATTTGCCCACGAAACACACCAAAAACACTAAATAAAAGAATATCCGATTTTCATGCTTTTTGTGTATTTCGTGGGCTAAATTCTTACGTTTCGCAGCCTCAATGCATTTGAAATAACTGAGACCGAACTGAATGTCATCGCCGCACTCGCGATCATCGGTGAGAGCAGTATTCCGAAAATCGGGTACAATATACCAGCGGCGATCGGCACGCCAATAATGTTGTAGGCGAAGGCGAAAAAAAGATTTTGTCGGATGTTGCTCATGGTCGCCTTGCTCAAATTACTAGCCCGCAAAATGCCGTCGAGGTCAGGTTTTAACAGTGTGATATCTGCCGATTCGATGGCGACATCGGTTCCGCTCGCAAAGGCGATGCCGACATCTGCCTGTGCAAGAGCTGGGGCGTCATTGACGCCGTCGCCTGCCATCGCGACGATCTTGCCTTGTGATTGCAATTCTTTGACCTTTACGGCTTTGTCTTCCGGCATGACCTCAGCGAATACCTGATTGATGCCTAGTTGTTTAGCTACAGAGTCGGCAGTGATGCGATTGTCACCGGTCATCATTACGACCTTGATGTTTTGACGATGAAGCTCGTCGATGGCTGCCTTTGCATTGGGTTTAACAGCATCGGCGAGGCCGAGCAAGGCGGCGGACTTGCTATCGATAAAAATGGAAACGACGTTAAGGCCGGCGAGACGCATTGTCTCGACCGGGCTCGGTGAACCGTCTTCGAGATAGCTCGGGCCGAGAGTCGCTCCGGGTGTTCCGACCTCTACTAATTTGCCTTCAATCCTACCAACCACGCCTTTGCCAGTGATGCTGTGAAAATTCTCCACTGAGCTAATCGCCAACCCGCGGGCTTTCGCTTCAGCAAGGATAGCGACCGCCAGTGGGTGTTCGCTTAGATTTTCAATGCTTGCGGCTAGACGAATTACGTCGTTTTCGTCAAAACCATTAGATGTCTCGACCTTTTGTACTGACGGTCTGCCCTCAGTCAGTGTCCCTGTCTTATCGACCACGATCACATTAACCTTCTCGAGTGTTTCGAGGGCTTCAGCTTTCTTGATCAGAACGCCATTTTTCGCACCGTGCCCAGTGCCGATCATGATCGACATAGGCGTCGCGAGGCCAAGAGCACAAGGGCACGCGATGATGAGGACCGAGACGGCGGCGACGATCGCGTATGCGAGGCTGCCGAGTGCAAGCCAGACGCCGAATGCGATGATCGCGACGATTATCACCGCCGGGACGAAATACGCCGAAACGACATCGGCGAGGCGTTGAATCGGGGCTCGGGAGCGCTGGGCTTCGCCGACCATGCGCACGATCTGGGCGAGCAGCGTATCTTTGCCGACCTTTTCGGCACGCATTAGAAACGTGCGATTGCCGTTGATCGTGCCGCCGATGACTTTAGCTCCCGCGTGCTTTTCGACCGGAAGCGACTCGCCGGTGACCATTGATTCGTCGATCGAAGTTTCGCCTCCGATGATCTCGCCGTCGGTCGGAACCTTTTCGTTTGCTTTAACGCGAAGAGTTTGTCCGGCGTGAACGTGACGCAGATCGATCAATTCTTCGTTGCCGTCATCGCGGACGACCGTCGCATTTTCAGGAGCGAGGCGGAGCAACTCTTTGATCGCAGATGACGTTTGCGAACGAGCTTTTAGTTCTAAAACCTGACCGAGCAGAACGAGCGTCGTAATAACCGCAGCCGATTCGAAGTATCCCGGAACGAGTCCCGAATGCATATCCCGCATCGTCGCCGGGAATAGATCGGACAAGAAAAGTGCGGCCAAGCTCAGTAAATACGACGCTCCCGTGCCGACTGCAATGAGCGTGAACATATTAGGACTGGTGTTCTTGACCGACTGCACAGCCCGCTGAAAAAATGGAAACCCGCCCCACAAGACGACTGGCGTAGCTAATACAAATTGTATCCAGATCGAAACTCGCGGAGAAATAAACGTGTGAAACGCCGGCAGCATCTCGCCCATTGCCAGCACGAAAACCGGCAGCGTTAACACCAGACATATCCAGAACCGCCGTTTCATATCGGCGTATTCAGGATCGGGCGTGTCATCGAGCGATACTTCTTTAGGTTCGAGAGCCATTCCGCATTTCGGGCAAGAGCCGGGACCGATCTGTTCGATCTCGGGGTGCATCGGGCAGGTGTATTCGAGTGCGGCATTCGCAGTGCGGAGTGCGGAGTGATCGAAAGACGGCGACTCAGCAGAAGATAAATATTTCTTCGGGTCCGCCGCAAACTTATCCCGGCAACCGGTCATGCAGAAATAGTATTTAGTGCCGTTGTATTCATATGTCGCGGCGGCGGTTTCGGGCATGACGAGCATTTTGCACACGGGGTCGATGTGTGGTTCGGGTTCGAGATCAGACGGCTTTTTTCGACCGATCGATACGGGTTGCTGCTGCTGCATAGATAAATCTTATCTTATTGCGGCCCATTTTTTGGAATTACATTCAGATTACAAATTTGTTTAACTAGGTAAAACTATTCAGTTTTACCACCTTAACCGAAAAGGCAATCCCTATGAAACGGGAACGCAAAGCCAGGAATCTTTCCAACAAGGAATCGTCCGGCTGCCGAAGTGAGGAATAAATGCACAAGAAACTCTTCCTGTTGATGGTCGTTTTCACCGCAATGTCGGTGTCGGCCCTAGCCCAATTAGATAACATTCAAAAAACGAACATAATCCGCGTCGGTGACAGCGGAATCCAGTTTGCCGCCGAAGTGCGTCAACGTCGACTGGCAGACAAAGCGTCTGGCGTTAAGGCTTCGGTTATAACCAACACGGCTTCGTTCGAGCAGTCGGCGTTTGAGATACTCAACCAAAAACGAGCCGAACGTGGTCTCAAACCACTCGTCTGGAGTGAAAAAGTGGCCTCGGTTGCCCGTATGCATTCGCAGAATATGGCAGAGTTTGATTTTTTCAGCCATCGCGGCATTGATGGAAAATTGGTCAGCGATCGTGCAGATACCGTTGGGCTGGGTACATGGAATGCCATCGGCGAGAATATCGCGTTCGAGCGCGGTTATGACGATCCGATCGCAAAGGCCATTGACTTATGGCTCAACTCGCCAGCTCACTACGATAATCTAATGGATCCCAATTGGAAAGAATCCGCCGTCGGCATCGCCGTCGCACCCAACGGGGCTTACTACTTTACTCAGGTGTTTTTGAGAAAGTAAATTCTTAAAAGCGTGGGAAATTTGAAATATACCAAGGCTGCCGGAAAAGGCGGCCTTTTCTGTTATCACTTTAAAAATTATCTATTGTTTCGGATCGGATCCATCAGTTAATTGGAAATCAATCTGCAGTATTTAATTTGGAATTAGCAATTGTTATTCTGATTAGAGATGCAGCGTAGCTTTTCACTTCCGTCATTCGCCAAGATAAACTGGCATCTTCGCGTTCTAGGTAAGCGGGACGACGGTTTTCACGAACTATTTACGGTCTTTCAGACGGTTTCGCTGCATGATACGGTTTCGTTCGAAGATTACGGGAAAGTGACGCTCACGTGCGACGACGAAGCGGTTCCGACTGACGAACGGAATTTGATCCTGAAAGCTGCAAATGCTATTCGGGAGCGGTTTGAGGCCGAAAAAGGTGCGGCGATGCATCTGGAGAAGCGAATTCCATCTCCGGGCGGGCTCGGCGGTGGTTCATCGAATGCAGCGGTGGCCTTGATCGGACTTTGTCGGCTATGGAATATCGACCCGAGCGAGCGAGAACTGATCGATATTGCGAGCGGTCTTGGTTCGGATGTTCCTTTCTTTTTGACGGGCGGGACAGCGATCGGGACGGGGCGAGGTGAGATAATTGAATCGGTTGCGGACGTGGTCGAGCAGTTTAATTTGATCGTGACACCGAATGTTGCGGTTTCAACGCGGGATGCGTTCGAAAGAATGAACGCGGCTACCTTGACAAATCAAGAGCTGAATCGTATTCTTCCTGTTTGCCGTTCGGAAGCAAAATCTCGGGATTTGCGTCATACGGTTTTGAAAAACGATTTTGAAGGGAGCGTGTTCGACGCTCATCCCGAGATCCAAAGGGTTAAAAAGACTCTTCTCGAACTCGGTGCTGTAAATGCCGCAATGAGCGGCAGCGGAGCTTCGGTCTTCGCAATATTTGACAAACAAGAGACACGGCAAACTGCTATTAAAGCCCTCGATCACGAATCGACATGGCGAAAGTTTGCTGTAGCAACTATTTCGCGAGACCAGTATCGCGAGGCGCTTTCAATATAGCGTGAGGTTGTTTCCGCGTCGTTTTAGAAATTCGCATTGGGGCGTAGCCAAGTGGTAAGGCACCGGTCTTTGGATCCGGCATTCGTAGGTTCGAGTCCTCCCGCCCCAGCCAATTCTGAATATCGGAACGGACAACCTGTATGTAGGTTGTCCGTTTTTGTTTTTATGAGCGTCACGGGAAAGATCAAAATATTTTCGGGCAATGCCCACCGCGATCTGGCGGAGGAGATTTGTCGTGATCTCGGTATTGAGCTTGGCAAAGCATCGACTGAGCGTTTCTCGGATGACGAATTCAATTTTCAGATCGGTGAGAATGTTCGCGGCCATGATATTTTTATCGTTCAGCCGACATGCCCGCCGTCAGATCGTCACCTGATGGAGCTGTTGATAATGATCGACACCTTTGTCCGGGCGTCGGCCGAACGCGTAACGGCGGTGATACCATATTTTGGCTACGCCCGCTCTGATAAAAAAGATCGCCCGCGTGTGCCGATCGCAGCGAAATTGGTCGCTAATTTGCTGACGACCGCCGGAGCACAGCGAATTTTGACGATCGATCTGCACGCGTCGCAGATCCAAGGTTTTTTTGATATTCCAGTCGATCATCTCTACGCGGCACCGATCGTGGTCGAATATTTTAAGGCGAATCCGATCGAAAATTTGATCGTGGTTGCACCTGACACTGGCGGAGCCGAACGTGCAAGAGCTTACGCAAAACGCCTCGATGCGGGACTCGCACTTTGCGATAAGCGGCGTGAGCGAGCCAACGAAGCAGACGTGATGAATATCGTCGGTGATGTTCGAGGTAAAAATTGTTTGATAATCGATGATATGTGCGACACCGGCGGCACCATTTGCAAGGTCGCTGAGGCTTTGCACAAGGCCGGTGCCAACGAGATCTCGGCATGCTTTACGCACGGCGTTTTGTCGGGCAAGGCCGTCGAGAATATTAGCGGTTCGTATTTGAAAAAGGTGATCGTGACCAATACGATCCCCATCCGCGACAACGGAATGCCGTTGGTCGAGGGCGGAAAGATCGAAGTTTTGAGCGTCGGCGGGCTGTTGGCCTCGGCGATCAAGTCGATTCACGATGAGACGAGTGTCTCGTCATTGTTTATTTGATGAAGTCTAGCGTCTAGAGTTGAGAATAAAGAGCCAAAGGCTCCTTGCTCTGCACTCTGGACTCACGACTCTCGAAAGAGGAAATATGGCAGATAAATTTATAATTAAGGCTGAAAAGCGTGACACGCTTGGTAAAAACGTATCGCGTCGTTTGCGTGTTGCCGGTAAAATACCGGTCGTCGTTTACGGCGGTGGTTCGGAGAGCGTCGCTGCGGCCGCATCTTTGGCCGAGCTCGCGGCGATCCTTCGCACCGACACTGGCGTAAACACGGTGTTTTCGCTCGATATCGAGGGAGAAGGCATCAACGACGTTATTTTCCAAGACCGTCAGATCCATGCCGTTCATGGCCGCATGATCCATGCCGATCTTCGCCGTTTTGCTAAGGGCGAAAAGATCGAAATGACCGTGCCTATCCACCTGACCGGCCATGCAGAGGGTTTGAAAGAAGAAGGTGCTGTTCTGACGCAAATGATGCGTGAGATCAAGGTTCTTTGCGAACCGGCAAACACGCCCGATTCGATCGACGTTGATATTACCGATCTGGCTGCGGGCGAATCGATCCACGTTTCCGATCTAAAAGTCGGTGCGGGTATCGAGATCAGCGACGCACCGGAAACCGTGATCGCGACCATCGTTAATGTCAGCGAAGACGTTCTCGAACCGCAGACCGAAGAAGGCGCGGCACCTGAGGTCGTCGGCGAGACTCCGGCAACTGACGGCGAATAGTCCAGTTGTATGAGTAACTGGCTGATCGTCGGACTCGGTAATCCGGGCCCCGAGCATGCAAAGACGAGGCACAACCTTGGCTTCATGCTGGTCGACCTGCTCGCGTCGCAATTGCAGACGCAAGTAAAACGCGATGAATGCCGTTCGCTGATCGGAAGGTCGGAATTTGGCGGACAAACAGTCGAACTCGCCAAACCGCAGACATATATGAATGTCAGCGGCGAAGCGGTCAGCGGATTGCTCGCTAAAGAGGAAAGATCGGTCGAGCGGCTGATCGTGATCTCAGACGACCTGGCGTTGCCATTTGGCAGCATCAGAATTAGACCAAAGGGAAGCCACGGCGGACAAAACGGGCTGAGATCGATCATTGATTGTTTGAAAACGCAGGAATTTACGCGTCTGCGGATCGGTATCCAGCCGGAACACGAGATCCGCGACGCGGCGAGATTTGTTTTGGACAATTTCACAAAGAAAGAGTCCGAAACGCTTGAAAATATATTAGAAACGAGTGCCGATGCGGTTCGTACCATCATCACTGACGGTGTAGACGCGGCAATGGGCAAGTTTAATTAAAATATCTGATCTCAGATCACACATTTGAGATAGATCCTTACTTCATCTCTCGAAGATGAGGTTGGTAAGCCGAAAGGAGACAAGGAAATAAATGGCAAAGAGAACTTACGAAGTAATGTACATCGTCAATCCGGAAACGGAAAGCGAAAAGATCGAGAAATTGAACGAAGCGGTCGGTAAACTGATCGAGAAAGAAGGCGGCGAGATCGTTCGTATGGACGACATCGGAATCCGCAATCTCGCGTATCCGATCCAGAAGAAAGAAACGGGACACTATGTCCTGTTCGAGATCAACGGCACAGGTCAGGAGATCCTCGAACTCGAACGCCGTATGCGTGTCAATGACATGATTATTCGCTATATGACCGTCCGCGTCGACGAAGACCGTAAAAAGGCCGAAGCTATCAAAGCAAAACGTGAAGCGCGCAATTCTAAGAAATCGGCGAAATTCCGCAATACGGAAGAAGCAGCGGAGGCAATAGCCGAGGCATAAGCTCTCGAGCGATAGGAGAAAGTTATGGCAGAAAGAGAAATGGAAATGATGAATGACAGAGATGGCCTCGGTGTCGGCGAGGACGTCATTGGCGATCGCCCGCGTCGTTATCAGCGCCGCCGTCCGAAGCAGATGGTGCCTGATTATCTCGACTGGAAGGATGTCGATTATTTGAGGCAGTTTGTGCCGGAACGCGGAAAGATCATGCCGAGACGCATTTCGGGCATCTCTGCGAAAGATCAGCGCCGCCTGACGACGGCGATCAAACGCGCAAGAGCGATGGCAATGCTGCCGTTTGTCGCGGACTAAATAATGCACAAGCCCGCACGTTAGTAAGGGCGTAACACTCAAGCCGGAAATTCGAGCCTACACGCTTGATTTCCGTAAAGGATATATCATGGCAAATACAACAATTTTATTACGCGAAGATATTGAGCATGTCGGCGGACGCGGTGAGATCGTCAAGGTCAAGGCCGGCTACGCCCGCAACTATCTGCTGCCGCAGAAGTTTGCGACGCTCGCGACGAAAGGGAACGTTAAACAGATCGAACAGGAACGTGCAGCTCTCTTGAAGCGTGCCGCTATTGAAAAAGCGACCGCCGAAGCTCAGCTCGAGCAGATGCAGACGATCGCTCTTACATTCGAACGTAAGGCCGGCGAGCACGGTACGCTGTTTGGCTCGGTCACATCGATGGACATCGCCGAGGCGCTAAACGCTAAAGGCTATGAGATCGACCGCCGCAAGATCGTTCTCAAGGATGCGATCAAGGAAACCGGCGACTACACCGTCAACGTCAAGCTTCACCGTGAAGTCACGCTCGCGGTGCCTGTCCGTGTAACCGGCGAAGGCGGCGAAATGCCGATCAAGGAAGAGGCTGCGAAGGTTGAAGAGCCTAAAGCAGCAGCTCCGGTCGCGGCCGCCCCGGTGGTTGAAGAAACGGTTGCTGAAGAGGCCCCGGTCGAAGAAGTCGCTGCGGACGAAGCTGAAGAAGAAGCCGCGGCTTAGTTCTGAGAATAATCTGACCGCGAAAGACAACAAGATAGACGAAATTTATTTTTCGAATATTTTGTGTCTTTCGCGGTTAATTTCTTTAGACTGTGCCGTAAATATCCGCGTTATTTGACGTTACCAAGTTTCGATATCGGCCTTTAGACAAGGTCGTTTTTTGTGGCTAGAATTACTTTCACTCAGACTAAAACTTACTATCAATGGCAAGTGTTTTTCCCGACAATCGACGCGAACAGTACCTAGAAAAGCCGCTGCCGAGCAGTGAAGAGAGCGAGCGCGTGATTTTGGGTGCGATCCTGCTTGATAACAAAGTTATAGCCGAGGCGGTCGAGCATCTTAAGCCAGAAGATTTCTATTCGCCGCTGAACCGCCGCGTTTTCGCGGCGATGATCGCTTTGTTCGAAAAACAAAGGCAGATCGATCCGATCCTGATCGGTGAAGAGCTCAAAAAAGAAGGCTCACTCGAATCGATCGGCGGCACTTCCACAATTACAAACCTCACGTTTGGCCTGCCGCATTTTGCCAATGTCGCCGAATATATCAAAGTCGTACGCGATAAATCGGTCGTCCGCAATCTGATCCGCACCTGCAACGCCATCACCGGCGAAGCTCTCGCAGAGGAAGATGACGCCGAGAATATACTCGATCACGCAGAACAGCAGATCTTCGCGATCGCCGAGGCAAGAACTCGTGTGAGCTTTTCGCGGATCGGTCCCGTCGCCGATCGCGTGATCGCCCGCGTTAAAGAACACGCCGAGAAAGGCGGTTCGGCGGGAATCACGGGGCTTTCGACCGGCTATTACGAGCTGGATGAGATCACATCCGGTTTGCAGCGGACCGATCTGATCATTGTCGCCGCCCGGCCTTCGATGGGTAAGACCGCTCTTTGTCTTAATCTGGCGCAAAACGCTGCACTAAACTCTAACGCTGTCGTCGCTGTATTTTCGCTTGAAATGTCGAAAGAGCAGCTCGTCACTCGTATGCTCTCATCCGAAGCCCGCGTCAACGCTCACCGTTTTCGCACCGGACATCTGATGACAAAAGAGTGGGAAAAGCTTGCCGA
>Ga0209023_10004467_pt1 | contig 15897 bp, 19 predicted proteins | sample LakOneMetagenome_FD_187468 | JGI IMG/M metagenome (GOLD analysis project Ga0209023, IMG submission 187468) | Freshwater and sediment microbial communities from Lake Erie, Canada (SPAdes) (version 2) | ecosystem: Environmental > Aquatic > Freshwater > Lentic | place: Lake Erie, Canada... | reverse complement strand
ACCCGCAGGTACGGCTTGACGGTCGTCCAGCCCTGGGGGAACAGCTGCTTGGCCTCGTCGTCGCTCACGGCGCTGCCGATGATCACGTCGCCGCCGTCGGTCCAGTTGACCGGGGTGGCCACCTTGTACTTGGCGGTCAGCTGCAAGCTGTCGATGACGCGCAGGATCTCGTCGAAGTTGCGGCCGGTGGACGCCGGGTAGGTGATGGTCAGCTTGACCTTCTTGTCCGGGCCGATCACGAACACCGAGCGCACGGTCAGCGTGTCGTTCGCATTCGGGTGGATCATGTCGTACAGGTTTGCGACCTTGCGTTCCGGGTCGCCGATCATCGGGAAGTTGACCGGGGTGCCCTGGGTCTCGCCGATGTCGCCTTCCCACGCCTCGTGCGACTCGACGCTGTCCACGGACAGGCCGATGACCTTCACGTTGCGCTTGTCGAACTCGGGCTTGATCTTGGCCACGTAGCCGAGCTCGGTGGTGCAGACCGGGGTGAAGTCCTTCGGGTGGCTGAACAGCACGCCCCAGCTATCGCCCAGCCATTCGTGGAAGCTGATCTCGCCCTGGGTGGTGGGGGCGGTGAAGTCGGGTGCGGTGTCGCCGAGGCGGATGGCCATGGTGCGCTCCTTGGGGAAGTGGTCGGATGGGACGTTGAGCTGCAACCTACCCAGATACCCGACTATTCCGGTCAAGAATAAAACCCCCGTGATCGGACGAAGCTTCGGGTCGGGCGGTCAGCTCTCGCGATCGGACAGCACGGCGGCCGTCGCGCGGAACGACTGCAGCAGACGGTCCAGCACCGGCGAGGTCGCGTCGCTGCGGTAGATGCAGCACAGGTCGACGTGCGACACCGGGCTGTTGGTCAGCCGCCGGTAGACCACACCCGGTACGTGCAGGTTCAGACCGGAGCGCGGCACCAGGCACAGTGCGCCGCCGGACGCGACGAGCGCGATGCCGTGCACCACATCGTCCACCTCGGCGACGACCGTCGGCTCGAAGCCGATCGTCCGGCAGGCGTCGTTGACGATGTCGATGAAGTTGGGGCGCAGGCCGCGAGGGAACAGCACCAGCGGCTCGCCCTTCAACTCGATCAGGCGCACGGCGGTGCGGGCGGCCAGCGGGTGGTCGTCCGGTACGGCGACGAACAGCGGCTCGCGCAGCAGGACCTCGGTGGTGATGCCGCTGTGCTGGCCGACGACACGGTTGAACGCCAGGTCGATCGTGCGGTGCTCCAGCGCGTCGAGCTGGGCCTCCTTGTTCATGTTGTGCAGCACGATCGTGACGTCGGGCGTGGATGTGCGGAACGCCTTCAACATCACCGGGATGACCCCGAAGATGCCCGTGCCGAACAGTGCGATGTCCAGCCGGCCGACCGCACCGTCGCCGGCGCGATGTGCCCGGTCGCCGGCCTGCTCCGCCAGCGCCAGCACGCGCGTGGCGTCGTCGAGGAAGACCTGGCCGGCGTTCGTCAGCTCGACGCCACGGTTGGTGCGCCGGAACAGCGTGACGCCCAACTCGTGCTCCAGTTGGCGGATCTGGCGGGTGAGTGGCGGCTGGGCCATGTGCAGGTGTTCGGCGGCGCGCCCGATGCTCTGGTGCTCCGCGACGGTGACGAAGTAGCGCAGATGGCGCAGTTCCATACCGCAAAGGTATCGCAACGGTGTCCAGTAGGTATTTGACGGGTACCCCTGCCGGGTTCACGATGACGTCAACCGCGACGTGTCGTTCGGCACGTCGTCTGCCATCACAGTGAGGGGAACCACCATGGCATTGACAGGCGTGACCCGCCCGGGTCACATCCAAATCCGCGTGCTCGACCTGGACGAGAGCGTGACGTTCTACACCGAGGTCGTCGGGCTGGTGGAGACCGGTCGCGACAGCCAGGGCCGCGTCTACCTGAAGACCTACGAGGAGCGCGACCACCACAGCGTCATCCTCCGCCAGGCCCCCGAGGCCGGCATGGACTTCATCGGCTTCAAGGTGCTCAACGAGGCGACGCTCGATCAGCTGGAGAAGAACCTGCAGGACTACGGCGTCAGCACCAGCCGCCTGCCGGCCGGCGACCTGCTGGAGACCGGCGAGCGCGTGCGCTTCGAGCTGCCCACCGGCCACCAGGTCGAGTTGTTCGCGACGAAGAAGATCCTCGGCAACCCGCTCGGCGACTTCAACCCGAAGCCGTACAACCCCGGCCTCGACAAGGGCATCGCCCCCGTGCGCTTCGACCACGCCCTGCTCTACGGGCCGAACGTGAACGATGCGCTCGCGCTGCTGACCGACGTGCTCGGCTTCCACCTGACGGAGTACGTCACCCTGCCGGACACCGACATCAAGGGCGCCCTGTGGCTGGCCTGCTCCAACAAGGCCCACGACATCGCCTTCGTGGAGCACCCGGAGCCGGGTCGCTTCCACCATGTGGCCTTCCTCATGGACTCGTGGGAGAAGGTGCAGCGCGCGGCCGACATCATGGCCACGTATGACGTGCCGGTCGACATCGGGCCGACCCGTCATGGCATCACCCGCGGCGGCACGATCTACGCGTGGGACCCGTCGGGCAACCGCTTCGAGACGTTCCAGGGCGGCCTCGCCCCGTACCCGGACTGGGGCCCGGTGCGCTGGGACTGGAACGGCCTGGGCGCGGGCGGCGGCCTCGACGTCGCCAAGCGCATGCTGCACGACACCTTCCTGACGGTGCTCACCTGACCGTCACGGTGTGCTGACCAGTCGCACGGAGTGACCGGTCGCCGGCAGGCAACACGCCTGCGGCGGCCGGTCGTCGTCGTTTTCGGGACGGGTCGTTCGTTGTTCGCGCTTGACAGGTGACAAATTGGTCACATAACATGCGACCTGTGCCCGAGCAGTCCACCCCACCGATCGCCGACGACGGCGATGAACACGGCGACGATGCCGTGTTCAAGGCGTTGGCCGACGGCACCCGGCGGGCCGTGCTCGACGCGCTGTTCGTGCAGGACGGGCAGACCGTGCAGGCATTGTGCGATCGCTTCCCGGAGATGACCCGCTTCGGTGTCATGAAGCACCTCGGCGTGCTGGAGGCGGCGAACCTCGTCACCACCCGCCGCGAGGGGCGCAGCAAGCTGCACTTCCTCAACCCGGTGCCCATCCAGTTGCTGGCCGATCGCTGGATCGGCAAGTACGCCCGCCCCTTCGCCCGCGCACTGGTCGACCTGCAGGCAGACCTCGAACAGCGCGCCTGAATTCGCCCCAACCCTTCGACCCACACCCAACCATCACTTCAAGGAGCATCCCGTGGCCGTCACCCGTCATCAGTACCGCATCTACATCAAGGCACCCATCGACACGGTGTGGAACGCATTGATCGACCCGGCCTTCACCCGGCGCTACTTCCACGACACCGCGTTCGACGCGCCGCCGGCACAGGGTCAGCCGTACCGCACGACGATGGGCAACGGCGCGCCGGCGCTGGACGGCACGATCGAGGTGTGCGAGCCGCCGCACAAGCTGGTGCAGACCTGGCATGTGCTGTACGACGCCGCGATGGCCGAGGAGCCGCCGTCGCGTGTCGAGTGGACGCTGGCCGCCGCCGGCGACAACCTCACCCAGCTCGACGTGCTGCACGGCGACCTGGCCCGCAGCCCGCTGACCTGGGCGCATGTGAAGGACGGTTGGGTGTGGATCCTCGACGGCCTGAAGACACTGCTCGAGACGGGCGAGGACCTGCCCGCCCCCACGGCCGAGGCCGCGCCGCTGCCCAGCACCGACCCGACGGGCGACTGGCATCGTGCCCAGGGCGTGACGTGCAACAACAGCATCTGGGAGATGGTGAACAACGAGGGCCTCACGCCCGCCGACCACGAGGAACTGTTGCGCCGCGCGTACGCCTCCGCCTACCACTGGCAGCGGGCGCGTGGCGCCGGCCCGGCCAACGAGGCGCGGGCGCTCTACATGCTGGCGAAGGTGCACCTGGTGGCCGGCCTGCCGGAACGCAGCCTGCACTATGCCGACGCCGGCATGACCCAGTGCACCACGCACGGTCTCGTCGACTTCGACCTGGCGTACGCGCACGAGGCGCGGGCGCGTGCCTTGCGGGCGCTGGGTCGCGAGGCGGAGGGTCTGGCCGCGTGGGCCGCGGCGAAGGCCGTGCCGATCGCTGACCCGGAGGACCTGGCGATCGTCGAGGGCGACTTCGCCGACGCCCCCGCCGCGGCCTGAGTCCGGCGATCGGGCGGTCCGACGTGGTCGTGTGTCGTCGACGTCTCGTCGACGTCTCGTCACTTCGATTCCGATGCTTGCGACTCGCAACTGTGGTGCCACAGATTCGTACGTCTCGTTCTGTGGCACCACAGTTGTGGAGCACAACCGTGGAACGGAGGTGTCGGGGGCGGCGGTCGCCGGCCGGCGTCAGGCGGGCTGGTCACGCGGGGTTGGTCACGCGGCCGGCGTCGAGGTGGACGGTCCGGTCGGCGACGGTTGCCGCCCAGGCGTGGTCGTGGGTCGCGATCACGACCGTCGTGTCCGCGGCGCGGGCGCGCAGCGTCGCTGTCAGATGGTCCAGCTGGTCGCGGTCCAGGTGCGCGTCGGGTTCGTCCAGCACGAGCACGTCGGCATCACCCGCCAGCGCGGCGGCCAGCGCGACCCGTCGCCGTTGGCCACCGGACAACTTCCCGCAGCGCTCGCCGGCCAGGTCCGCCATCTCCACCTCGCACAGCGCACGATGCACGAGTGCGCGCCGGCGGCGTGTGTCGTCGGTGAGTTCGCGGGCGACGGCGATCAGGTCGACATGGTCGAAGACGGTCAGCCGGCGCGGCACCGAGTCGTCCTGCGGGAGATAGCCCAGCCGGCGGCGGGCGGTCGTGAGCGTGGCATCGGTGATCGCTTGCCCGCCGATGATCACGTCGCCGGTGGACGGAGCGAGGACGGTCGCCAGCACGCGCAGCAATGTCGTCTTGCCGCTGCCGTTCAGACCGAGCACCGCGGTCACGCCCGGTCCGACCGTCAGCGACGGCACATCCAGGGTGAACCGTGCGGACGTGCGGTGCTGCACGCCGTGCAGGTGGACGACGGGTGCGGTCATGCGTCGCTCCAACGGTCGAGCCGGCGCCGCTCGACCAGCAGCATCGCGGCACCGACGATGGCGACCGCAAGCGCCGCGAGTTGGCCGGGCAGGTGGAACGGTGCCACCGCATCGTCCGTCGCCTGCGCGATGACGATGACCAGCAGCAGCCACACGCCGACGACTGCGCCGGCAGCGCGCCGTACACCGAGACGGGTGGACAGCGCGAGCGCGACCGACGTGGTGGCAGCTGCAGGCAGCAACCATGCGAGCCGCAGCAGTCCGTGGGTCGGCGCAGCCACGACGGTCAACAGGCTGACGGCAGCGGCCGCGACCACGACGGTCAACGAACGCAGCAGCACCAGCCGCAGGCCGGACAATGGAGCGGCCACCTGCACCTCGTAGGAGCGGTCGGCGGACGGTCCGTAGGCGAACGCGACACCGATCACCGGCACGATCGGCGCCAGCGCGAGGAACACTGCGAGCTGGTCGCCGGGTTGCCACTGCTGCGAGCCGGCCGACGCAGCGAACAGCAGAGCCACGCCGACCGCGGCGAACCACGACCAACGCAGGACGGGTGTGGCAGCGATCAGGCGCGCGGTCGGCTCGGGCACTCGCAGCGCCAGCAGCACACGTTCGAAGCGGCTGCGCGGCGGCGCGCTGATCTCGCCCATGATCACGTCGAGGTTGGCGGCCAGCCGCCGGTCGATGTCGTCGATGCTCATCGCAGCACCTCCTGCAGCAGTGGTCGGGCTCGGGCCAGCCGGCTCTTGACGGTGCCCTGTGGAATGCCCAGCAGCACGCCGGCCTCCGCAGTCGTCAGGCCGTCGAGGTAGACGGCGCGCACCACGGAGTGGAGTTCCGTGGGGAGTCGGCTGAGCAATGCGTGGTCGGGCGTGCCGGGCGGGGGAAGCGGCTCGGGTTCCGGCAGGGCGGCCATCGGCGTGGGCGCGGGCCGGCGGCGCAGTTGGTCGACCAGCCGGCGGACCGCGATCGACCACAACCACGCCCCGACCTCGCCGGCGTCGGCACGGTAGTTGCGTGCGCTACGCCATGCGGAGACGAACGTGTCCTGCAGCGCGGAGTCGACCAGATCCGAGTCGGCGCAGCGTTGTTGCAGGCGCAGCAGGATCCAGCGCGCGTGGCGGTGGTACAGCTCGGCGAGCGCGTCGCGGTCGCCCGCTGCGATTGCAGCGAGCAGCGCGGCATCGGTGCGCTCGGGGGCCGTCACGCTCACAGCGTGCCAGTTCGCGCGATCACGCCGTGGCAGCCGCGTCGTGGCCGTGTCGACGGTCGCGCCGATGGGTGCGCCACCGCCGCCAGTCTCGCCGTGCGCCGCGCATCGGAAACAGCAGTTGCCGGACGACGCCGTCGGGCATCGGCTCGGAGATGCCGTAGTGCTGCGGGCGTTCGTCGCGCGGCATGCGGTACGTGCGGAACAGGATGTCCCATAGCGGCAGGAACGTGGAGTAGTTGGTGTGGTGCGCCTCCTCCGCCAGTTCGTGGTGCCAGTGGTGGAACTCGGGCGTCATCACGACGGGCCACAGCGGTCGCAGTTTGAACCGCACGTTGAGGTGTGCGCCGAGGCCGACGAAGAACTGCAGGACCGCCAATGCGCCGGTCAGTGTGTTGCCGACGCCGGCCGCCAGCAGGAACGCGATGGCCGGAGCGATGAAGATGCCGTCCAACGGGTGGGCGCGAAAGCCGGAGATCCAGTCGAGGTGCTTGGTGCTGTGGTGCACCGCATGGAACCGCCAGAACAGCGGCACCGTGTGACCCCAGCGGTGCGCCCAGTAGACGAGGAAGTCGAACACGAGGAAGCCGCCGATCATCTGCACGACCGGCGGCAGGCCGCGCACCACCGGACGCAGTGCCAGGCCGGGCAGCCACGCCAACGAGATGCCGGCGAACACCACCGCAACGACGACGGTGACCGCCTGCAGCGCGGGTTGCGAGGCCGCATAGGCAAGGTCGGTGCGCAGGGCGAGGCGACGGACAGGAACGGGGTGGCGACGCCACAGTCGCTCGAGCGGCCACGAGACGATGAACAGGAACGGGATGACGAGGACGGCCTGGTTGCCGAGGAACAGGCTGACGACGGCGGCAATCGTGCCTGCCGCGATCAAGAGGGTGGTGCGGCGTGTGCGCGGGGCGCGGCGGCGAACAGTCGGGTCCGGCGGCGCCCAGTCGAGTGCCGGTGCAGGCAGCGTGGAAGTGCTCATGCCGTCTCTATCGCAACTCGCCGCTGGTTCGGTTCACGGCGTGCTGTGACTCGGTCCGATCATCGCCCGGACGGTTGAGTACCGTCGGGCCATGTCCGACGACGCTCGCCCGCTCATCCGTCATCACGTCGACGGGAAGGTCGGTGTGATCACCATCGACCGCCCGGAGAAGCGCAACGCGATGACGTACGCGATGCTCGCCCAGTTCATCGAGACCGTCGGCCGGGCCGACGACGACCCGTCGACCGTTGCGTTGGTGGTCACCGGTGTGCCCGGTGCGTTCTGCGCCGGCACCGACCTGGCCGACTTGGCGACCGTGCCGGGCGAGACCCGCGGCCTGCGCGGGTCCGCCGAGGAGCGGCACAAGTGGTGGCCGCTCGCGCAGGCACGCAAGCCGACGGTGTGTGCCATCGACGGTCCCGCGGTGGGCATGGGCGCCGAGTTCACGTCGCAGTGCGACCTGCGGCTGGCCAGCCCCAACGCCCGCTTCGCATGGAACTTCGTGCACCGCGGGCTGGTACCCGACACGGGCGCCGGTACCTGGCTGCTGCCGCGGATCGTCGGCCTGCAACCGGCGCTGCGGCTGCTCTACACGGGCGCGATGATCGACGCCGACGAGGCACGGCGCCTGGGCTACGTGCTCGACGTGGTGCCCAGCGACGACCTGCTGCCGGCGGCGATGGAGTTGGCGCGCACGATCGCAGCGGGTTCGCCGCACAGCCTGGGTCTGATCAAGTCGCTGGTGCAGCAGGGCCTGACCGCGCCGGTCGGTGAACACATGCAGCGCCACACCGCGGCGATGGCAGCGTGCTTCAAGAGCGACGACCATCGCGAAGGCGTCGCCTCGTTCCTCGAGAAGCGCCCCGCCAACTTCACCGGTCGCTGACGCCTTCGGTTCCGTCGAATCTGGACAGCGGGGCCGATCTCGGGCAATCTGCTCAGGTGTCCCAGCCGCACGATCAGCCCGTCGAGCCCGCAGGCGGCGCGACGGTTGCTGCCGGGTGGTATCCCGATTCGGCCGTGCTGGGCGCACTGCGTTGGTGGGACGGTCAACGGTGGACCGACCAGCGGGTCGTGCACCCGCCGCAGTCCGAGAAGCGATGGAACCCGATGCTCACGCTCGGGCTGGTGCTGACCATTGCCGGTCCGCTGCTGTGCCTCGCGTTCGTCACGCTCGGCGCGCTGACCATCAACCCGTGCGGAGCCTTCGCGGGAAGTTGCGACGACTCCCGCGGCTCGACAGGGTTCGGACAGGCCATGTTCCTGCTCGCAGTGCTCTCCGCGTTGGCGACCGTCGGTGGCATCGTGGCGCTCGTGATCGGTCTGCAGCGCAGGCGCCACTCGACGGCGCAACTCGAGCCTCATGACCGGCGGCACGCGCTCGGAGACTCCTCGCGCTGAGGATGGGTGTGGCCGCAGGCCGCGTGTCGGGGCGATGGCTCGTCCGGGATGGAGAGACCGCCGTGGTCGCCGTCCTCGTGATCGTCGTCCTCGTGATCGTCATCAGCGTGTGGTGCTCCGGCAGACGCGGTCCTCGAGTGCCGGGCCTCGATCAGGCGGTGCGGTTTAGACTGACCAGCCGTTGGGTCACCAGCCTGACCCGCCCGATGCCTGCTCCCATGACCCACCTGCTGCCCACCAGAACCGTCCGTGCACTCGTCGTTGTCGGACTGCTGCTCGTCGCCGCAGCGGGGACCATCCGCTCGACCCCGGTGTTCGCGGCGCCGCAGGTGGTGACCGAGCTCACCAGCATCGACACGGCAGCAGACGCCACCGTCGCCGCCGATGGCCGCCGCCTCGTCGCTCCGGACAACTTCCCGATGGCCACCGCGCCGCGCTGCGACATCCTCAACAACTTCGGCGACCCGCGCAGCGGCGGCCGTCACCATGAAGGCATCGACATCCTCGCCACGCTCGGGCAGGAGGTCTACGCGATGGCCGATGGCACGCTGACCCTGCAGGTCGTGGCCGGCAGCACCGCGAACGGCGCGTCGCTCTCGGGCAACCTGTGGAAGCTGACGGCGGCCACCGGCGGCACGTACTACATCTACGCCCACCTGTCCGGCTTTGCGCCGAACCTGGTCAAGGGCAGTGTGGTGACCAAGGGTCAGCTGCTCGGGTGGGTGGGCGACACCGGCAATGCCGGTCCGGGCAACTACCACCTCCACTTCGAGATCCACCCCGGTGGCGGTGCCGCGGTCGATGCGCTGCCGCTGGTGAAGGTGCCGCTCGCCTGCAAGGTCTGGGGCTGAACCATGAGCATTCCCGTCACACTCGCGGAACTGGAAGCGGCGCTGGCGCCGTACCCGTGGGGCTACCTCGTCACGGTCGGCGACAACCTGCGCGCCCACTCGCTGGCGGTGCCGACCGACTTCCGGGGCGGCCAGTTGTACGCAGCTGCCGGCCGGTCGACGCGGGCGAACCTGACGGCTCGGTCCGAGATCACGATGGTGTTCCCACACCCTCGGCCAGGCGAGTACAGCCTGATCCTCGACGGGACAGCCGCGGTCGGCGAAGAGGGTGTGGTGTTCACGCCGACCAACGCAGTGCTGCACCGGCCCGCGCTGGGCAGCTGAGCGGGTCTCAGGCGTCGCGCAGGTCCAGCCCGAACGTGGCCTGGAACGCGTCGTAGTACGCGTCGTCGTCGGCGGGCAGGCCCAGCGCCACCCACTGCTCATCGGTGATCGCCGCCCGGCCCTCGATCAGCTCCTTTGCCGCCCAGCTGACCGCGTACCGCAGCTGCGGCTGGTCGGTGGTGACCACATGGTGGATCAGCTTGGCCACCTCGAACGGGTCGGTGGCGTGGGCCAGCCCGGCCGCGTACATCTGGAACATGCGCCGGTAGGCGGCGTCGTACGCGCCGGACAGGTTCGGCATGTCGAGGTTCTTCGCGAAGATCGCGCTCTTGGTGACACCCGGTTCGATGATCGCCACCCGGACACCGAACGGGGCAACCTCCTGGGCCAGTTCCTCGCTGAGCCCTTCCAGGGCCCACTTCGACGTGACGTACGGGCTCTGCGCGAGCGCGGCGATGCGGCCGACCACCGAGGTGACATTGATGATCGTGCCGTGGCCGCGCTGGCGCATGCCGGGCAGCACCTGCTGCAGGCACCGCACGGCGCCGCACAGGTTCACGTTCATGACGTCCAGATGGACGCTGGCGGGGCATTCCTCCGCAGTGGCGTTGCCGCCGATGCCGGCGTTGTTGACCAGCACGTCGACCACGCCACCGGTGGCCGCGAGAATCTGGGCGAACCCATCGATCACCGACTGGTCGTCGGCAACGTCGAGCTCCACCAGGTTGACCTCGACGCCGGCGTCCCCCGCCATCGCGAGCAGCTTGCCGGCCTTGTCGCGGCTGCGGACGGTGCCGTAGACGACATGGCCCTGGGCGGCGAGGTGAATGGCGGTGGCGCGGCCGATGCCGCTGTTGGCGCCGGTGACGACGGAGATCGTGTGCATGGGCGGATCGTAGGCGTCACGCGGCGACCTCCGGGGCAACCTCGTCGAACCAGGCCGGGTCGGGGTCGCAGCCGATGGCCAGGCTGCGCACCGTGTCGCCGTCGGTGAGCACGACGTCCAGCAGCAACAGCCCTTGTGCCATATGGGCCCGGCGCAGCGCGTGGTAGCCGCGACGATCGGCCTCGGCCGGCGGGCCACCGTGCACCTCCGGCTGGATGACGATGCACATCGTCTGGCAGAACGGGGCTTCCAAACCGGGCAGCCCGATCATGCCGACCAACATGCCGACCTCCGGTGGTGGGTCCAGCAGCAACGCGGTGACGCGGCGGTACTCGTCGAGCAGGACGACGACCTCGCGTTGGACGGGCATGTCGAGGACGTCGAGGGCGAGCATCGCGGCATCGCCGAAGCAGGACAGGACGATGGCATCGTCGGGGTGGGGGTGGCAGATGGTCCACTCCCGATCGTCGGACTGCAGGCGCAGCGAGGGACGACGGCGGGGCCAGCGCAGGCGCGGCACGAACGGCATGATTCCTCCCGAAGGACGAAGAGTTGTTCCGGGGGGAAGCCGTTCAGGCGGAGACTATCGAGGGGTCAGAGCAGTTCCGCAACGTGCGGCGCGATCTCCTCCGGCGTCACCTTCGGGTTGAATCGTTGGACCACGTTGCCGTCGCGGTCGACGAGGAACTTCTCGAAGTTCCACGAGATGTCGGCGCCGCCGGTCTGGCCGCGCAGCCATTGGTAGAGCTCGCAGGCGCCGTCGCCGTTGACCTCGATCTTGCTGAACATCGGGAACGTCACCCCGTACTTCGACGTGGCGAACGTCAGGATCTCTTCGTCGGTGCCGGGCTCTTGAGCGCCGAACTGGTTGCACGGGAACGCGAGCACGCTGAACCCGGCTGCCTCATGTGTGTCGTGGAGCGTACGCAGACCTGCGTACTGGCCGGTGAGGCCTCAAAAGCTCGCGACGTTGACGATGAGGCAGACGCGGCCCGAGTAGGCCGACAATGCGACGTCGTCACCGGTGATGGACTTCATGGTGAGGTCGTACAGATGTGACATGACTGCGACGCTAGCCGCGCTCGCGCTCGTTGTCCGACGGGTGGTACCACCGCTCCGTCCACCGGCCGCCGAACACCAGCAGCGGCCAGGCGACGGCGATGAACGCCGCGGCCACGCCATATGCCCACGCTTGCGTCAGCGGCAGCTCGAACAGGTCCCGGCTCCAGGGCAGCACGAACGCGAGACCGAACAGCGAGATCATCGTGATCACCAGTGCGAGTCGCAACGTGTTCAACGGCCGGGCGATGCGATACAGGTTCATCAAGGCCACGCCGCCGGCGACCAGTACGGCCACTGTGCGGGCGTGGTCGCTGTCGATCGCGGCGTCCAGCTGCACCAGCGCGAACACACCCTCGGTCGCGAGCGCGATCACCAGGCCGGCCGGCACCGCCTTGCCCAGCACCCGCCGCAGGAAACCCTCCTGCACGCGCTGGTCGTTCGGTTCCAGCGCGAGGAAGAACGCGGGCACGCCGATGGTGAACCAGCTGAGGATCGACAGGTGGATCGGTCGCAGCGGATAGGCGAGCGCGAGCACGCCGGTGAAGATCGACAGCAGCACCGAATAGCAGGTCTTGGCGAGGAACAGCGCCGCGACGCGCTCGATGTTGTTGATGACCCGCCGGCCCTCGCTGACCACTGCCGGCAGCGCGGAGAAGTTGGAGTCCATCAGCACCAGTTGGGCCACGCCGCGGGTGGCCTCGCTGCCGGATGCCATGGCGACGCCGCAGTCGCTGTCCTTCAGTGCGAGCACGTCGTTGACACCGTCACCGGTCATCGCGACCGTGTGACCGCGGGCCTGCAACGCCTTCACCATCGCCCGCTTCTGGTGCGGTGTGACGCGGCCGAAGACAGTGCCGTTCTCGATCGCGTCGGCGAACGCCTCACTGTCCTCCGGCGGCAGCGTCGTGGCGTTGACGTTGTCGGCCCACGCGGCGAGGCCGGCCCGTCGGGCGACCGCGCCGACGGTCACGTTGTTGTCGCCGCTGATCACCTTCACGGTCACGCCCTGGTCGGCGAAGTACTGCAGCGTCTCCGCGGCATCGCCGCGCACGACGTCTTCCAACAGTACGAGTGCGACGGGCGTGACAGCAGGCAGTGTGGCGTCTGGCCCATCGGCGAACACGCCCTCGGCCTGCGCGAGGACCAGCACACGCTGACCCTCGGCGGCGTGCGTCTCCACCTGGCTGCGCACGTCGCCCTCGTAGGCCGTGGTGAGCACGTTCTCCGGCGCGCCCAGCACCCAGCTGCCGTGGTCGGTGAACGTCATCCCGCTCCACTTGCGGGCGGACGAGAACGGCACGCGACCCGTGACCTTCCACGTGGTCGCCTCCGTGTAGTGGTCGTTGAGCGCGGCGGATGTGGCGTTGCGGTCGGCGTCCAGCTGCGAGAGCGCGGCGAGTGCCGCATCCACCTCGGCGGCGTCGAACCCACCCAACGGCTCCACCGACGCGAGGGCCAGCGACCCCTCGGTGATCGTGCCGGTCTTGTCTGCGCACAGCACGTCGACGCGGGCCAGCACCTCGATCGCGGGCAGCTCCTGCACGAGGCAGCGCTTGCGGCCCAGGCGCACGACACCGACCGCGAAGGCGACGCTGGTGAGCAGCACCAAACCCTCGGGGACCATGCCGACCAGGCCGGCGACGGTGCTGATGATCGATGCCTTCCAGCCCTCGTCGCGGCGGAAGAACTGGCTGCTGGCCAACAGCAGGCCGACCGGGATGATCAGGTAGCCGACCCACTTCACGATGCGGTTGACGTCGTTGCGCAGGGGCGAGTTGACGAGCGTGAAGCGGCGGGCTTCCTCGGCCAGCTTGGCCGCGTAGTTCTCCGCGCCGACCTTGGTGACCACCATGCGACCGGTGCCGGCCACGACCGCGCTACCGCTGAGCACGTCTGCGCCGACGTCCTTCACGATCGGGTCCGCCTCGCCGGTCAACAGCGATTCGTCGATCTCCAGGTTCTCGCTGGTGAGGACGGTGCCGTCGGCGACCACCTGCGCGCCGCCGCGCAGTTCGACCACGTCGTCCTGCACCAGTTCGTGCACCTGCAGCACGATGACCTTGCCGTCGCGCACGGCCTGCACCTTCGGCGCGCTGACCACGCTCAGCTGGTCGAGGACCTTCTTGGCGCGCAACTCCTGCACGACACCGATCACGCTGTTGGCGACGATCACACCACCGAACAGAGCATCCTTGGGAGAACCGGCCGCGAGGACCAGCGCAGCCAGGATGCCGACGACTGCGTTGATCGGCGTGAACACGTTGCCGCGGATGATCTGCTGCACCGTGCGGGTCGGTGCCTCGGGCACTGCGTTGGTGAGACCACGAGCGGCGCGGTCGGCGACCTCTGCACTCGTCAGGCCGGTGGTGGGGTCGGTCGTCGCGGTGCTCACCCCACCGACGTTAACGGGCAGGGTCAGTGGGCGGGCCGGAATGCGCGCCGAGACACGATCAGCAGGCAGGTACCCGTCAGGGTCAACAGTGCTGCCGGCCACCAGGGGATGCTGCTACCCGTCGGTGGCATCACCGGCGGGTTGGGCCCGCCGCTGCCGCCCATGCCGATCGGCACGCTGTTGGTGATCGGTCCGTTGGGGCCGGCGCAGCGGATGGTGCCGGTGTACGTCCCCGCGGCGAACGACGACGGAATCTGGATGTCGAAGATCATTCGGCCCAGACCGTCGACCATCGTGGTGAGCGGGCCGATCACGGTCTGGCCATTCGGAGCGACAATCCATGCCTCGGCGGTGGCGCCGGTGGCGCAGTCCATCGTGCGGGCGCCGAAGGGGAACAGGAAGCCGGGCTCGGCGCCGAACTTGCCGTAGCTGTTCCACGCCCACCAGAACTGGCCGACTGGCGGCATGATCGCGGCGCCAACGGTCGTGAACGTGGTGCTGCCGTCGCTGCAGTCCACCTCGAAGAAGCGGCTGGTCAGCGCTTCGTCAGCGGTGAACTGGAACGACACGCCGGACGCCGTCTGGGTGAGGTTGATCGCGCTCAGGTCCATCGGCATGAACGGCGGCGTGCCCTTCGGGAACCACTCCGGCATGACCTGCATGCGAACGAACGTGATCGTGTTCGGAGTGGGGCAGGCGTCGCCCGTGACCGTGATGACGTCACCGACTCGCACCATGGTCGGGCTGGCCGCCAGCGTGCTGTCGGCATGGGCCGGGGAGGATGGCGCGGTGACGCCGACCGCTGCCAGCAGAAGTGCACACCAAAGGGCTCTCATGGCTGCAACGTACGCCGCCGGCCCTGCGTTGACGAGGGCCGGACGGCCCGAGGCGTGGCGTCGCGTGTCACCACATCGTGCCCATGGGACGCCTTCGTGCCGAATGTGTCACCACGGCGGACCCATGGGGAGCGGTTGGTGCCACTTGGACCGGGGCGCTGGGTCGCCAGGCGCTGGGCCGCGGGTCGCGGGGTCGCCGGCGCGGTGAGCACGGGTAGCGTCGGGGCATGGGCATTGCCGAAGAGAAGTACGTCTCGATCACGACCTACCGCAAGAACGGCGACGCCGTCTCGTCGCCGGTCTGGATCGCCCCACTGCCAGACGGCACGGCCGGCTTCACCACGGAGGACGGCTCGGGCAAGGTCAAGCGCATCCGCAACAACCCGCAAGTGACCCTGCAGGCGTGCAGTGTGCGCGGCGCGGTCAAGTCGGGCTCGCCTGTCGTGCACGCGACGGCGGAGGTGCTCTTGGGCGACGCGGCGCAGCCGGTGCGCGACGCCATCGCCGGCAAGTACCGCGTGATGGTGACGTTCTTCAAGGTCGGCGAGTTGTGGCGCAAGATCCGCCGCAAGCCCGAGCCCGTGGTCTGCGCCATCCGCCTCACACTCGGCTGACACCCAGCTGACGCGGACACGCCCACCGGACAGCCGGGTGGGCTGTCCGATGGGCGCCGACGAGTGTCGGATCCTGGTGTCCGCCTCAGGGTGTGATGATCAGCGCCACCGAACCGGCGTTCCCGCCGGGACCGGAGTTGCCGCTGCCACCGGCCGGGCCGGTCGTGCCCCACGACGGCGTCGGGCCCATGTTCTCGCAGTCGCTGCTGGACGAGAACGAACCAGTGGTCGCGCCGTCGTCGCCGGGCGCTCCGGCACCGCCACCGGCCCCGCCCAGCCCGCC
>Ga0209023_10004466_pt1 | contig 15897 bp, 17 predicted proteins | sample LakOneMetagenome_FD_187468 | JGI IMG/M metagenome (GOLD analysis project Ga0209023, IMG submission 187468) | Freshwater and sediment microbial communities from Lake Erie, Canada (SPAdes) (version 2) | ecosystem: Environmental > Aquatic > Freshwater > Lentic | place: Lake Erie, Canada... | reverse complement strand
GTGCGGCTGAAGAACGTGCAGACCGGCGCGACCGAAGAGCGGAAAGTGGACGGCGTTTTCGTCGCGATCGGCCATGCGCCCGCGTCAGAGCTGTTCGCCGGCCAGGTCGAAATGAAGCCCAATGGCTACATAAAGACCGTGCCCGGCACGACCCAGACTAACATTGCCGGCGTGTTCGCCGCCGGCGACGTCGCCGACGACATCTACAGGCAGGCGGTGACCGCGGCGGGCCTCGGCTGCATGGCCGCGCTCGAGGCCGAGAAATATCTGGCGGCGCAAGAATCCCGCGCAGCGGCGGAGTGAAGCGCCGCGCGCAGCGGCCGAGTGAAACATCGCGCGGCGCGCCAGCGTGATGCAACCGCCTAAAATTCACGCGTCAGCGCGTAAATATCGCTGGAATTGTCCTACAAAAGCATGTCATGAATTAGCCGACATACGAACGTGGCGCATAAGCCACGCGACCTGAGCGCATAACGCCCGAGGGGAACGGGCCGGCGCCGGGCGGTGAACGGGGAGGTTCAACGTGGATTGGGACAAGCTGCGCGTCTTTCACGCGGCGGCGGAAGCCGGCTCTTTCACGCATGCGGGCGAACGCCTTGGGCTCAGCCAGTCGGCTGTCAGCCGCCAGGTCGGCGCGCTCGAGCAGGACCTCGACACGCCGCTATTCCATCGTCATGCCCGCGGGCTGATCCTGACCGAGCAAGGCGACATCCTGCTGCGCACGGTGAAGGACGTGATGAGCAAGCTGGAGGCGGCCCGCCTTCGGCTGTCCGAGCAGCGCGAGAAGCCGCAGGGCGAATTGCGCGTGACGACCACGCTCGGCATCGGCGCCAACTGGCTTGCGCCCCAGCTCGGCGAATTTCTCGAGCTCTATCCAGAGATCAAGCTGCGGCTGATCCTGACCGACGACGAACTCGACCTCGGCATGCGCGAGGCCGATGTGGGTCTGCGCCTGCGCGCGCCGTCCCAGCCGGACCTCATCCGGAGGCGGCTGTTCACGGTGCATTATCACCTCTACGCGTCGGCCGATTACATTCGCCGGCACGGACAGCCCAAGACGCTTGTCGATCTCGATCAGCACCGCATCCTCAGCTACGGCGCGACGGGCGCGAACTTCCTCAACAGCCTGAATTCCCTGCTGACGGCAGGGCGCGACGCCAAGAACCCGCGCGTGCCGGCGCTGGCCGTCAACAACATCACGGCGCTCCGTCACGCGGTCGAGGCCGGCGTCGGCATCGCCGTGCTGCCGGAATATTTGCTGGGCGCCGATTCCAGCCTCGTGCAGCTGCTGCCGAATGCAGAGATGCCGGAGCTCGAGTGCTATCTCGTCTATCCCGAAGAGATGAAGAACGTCGCGCGCGTGCAGGTCTTCCGCGACTTCCTCGTCGCCAATGCGCAGCGCTGGAAATACTAGTCGGGCTTATGCCTGCCATGCGGGCTGCGCATGAATCGATCAAGCTGCATGTTCGAGCGGCATGTCTCCCATGCGGCTCCCCTGATTGCTGAGGATGCGAAGCAGGCGCATCCTTTGATCGTCGGTTGCAAGATTCACTGCCTCCCCGGTGAAGCGAACTTCCGATCATTCCCTCTTGAAGTCCTCCGGCGTCATGCCGGGAGCGGCCGGGCGAAAGCCCGGCCTTCTTTTTTGTTCGTCGCGCGTGCCGTTACTTCGGAGCGCCGGGAAGCTTCTGCGCCATGTCGAGATGCTTCTTGAGCGCGGGCAGCTGCTTGGTGGCGAGGCCCTTCACGCGATTGTCGTCGCCGTTGGTCGCCTGTTCGGTGAACATGGCGATGTCCTTTTCGTGATCCTCGATCATGGCGGCGGCGAATTCCTTGTCGAACTCGGCTCCATCAAGCTTTTCGAGCTTGGCCTTGGTGTCCTTGGCCTCGGCAGGAATGTCGGTCGGCGCCTTGATCTTCAGCTGCGCCGCGATCTTGCGCGCTTCCGCGCCGGCCTTTTTGTGATCGCTCGACAGCATCTTGCCGAAGTCGCGGACTTCCTTGGAGCCGCCCCGCGTTGCGGCGAGCTGGCCGAGTTGCACTTCGGCGTTTCCGCCTTCAATCGCCTCAGTCAAAAAGTCCTGGGACGAGCGCGCGTTCTGCGCAAGCGCGGGCGTGGCGAGCAGCAACGTCGCCGCAGCAATCGTGACAATTTTCATGAGTGTCTCCCGTTCTGTTGACGGGAGGCAACGCGATCTCGCAGCGTTTGTTCCTGTGCGGCGGGGCCGCGCTCAGTCGAACAGGCTGGAAACCGATTCTTCCTTGGCCGTGCGCGCGATGGCTTCGCCGATCAAGCCGGCGATGGTGATGACGCGGATGTTGCGGGCGAGCCGCACCGCTTCGGTCGGCGCGATCGTGTCAGTGATCACGAGCTCTTTCAGCTTCGATGACGAGATGCGCGCCACGGCGCCGCCCGACAGCACGCCATGCGTGATGTAGGCGGACACATCCTTCGCGCCCTGCTTCAGCAGCGCTTCGGCCGCGTTGCAGAGCGTACCGCCGGAATCGACGATGTCGTCGACGAGAATGCAGCTCTTCCCCGAGACATCGCCGATGATGTTCATCACTTCCGATTCGCCCGCGCGTTCGCGACGCTTGTCGACGATGGCGAGCGAGGCGTCGATGCGCTTGGCGAGCGCACGGGCGCGCACCACGCCGCCGACGTCGGGCGACACCACCATCACATTCGACAGATCCTTGTTGCGCTCCTTGATGTCGCGGACCATCACGGGCGCGGCGAACAGATTGTCGGTGGGGATGTCGAAGAAGCCCTGAATCTGGCCAGCGTGCAGGTCGACGGTCAGCACGCGATCGACGCCGGCGCGCGTGATGAGGTTGGCGACGAGCTTGGCGGAGATCGGCGTGCGCGAGCCCGACTTACGATCCTGGCGGGCATAGCCGAAATAGGGAAGGACGGCGGTGATGCGGCGCGCGGAGGAGCGGCGCAGCGCGTCGGCCATGATCAGAACTTCCATCAGATGATCGTTGGCCGGAAACGAGGTCGACTGCACGATGAACGTGTCCTGCCCGCGCACGTTCTCCTGAATCTCGACGAAGATTTCCATGTCGGCGAAGCGCCGCACCGAACATTGCGTCAGCGGCGTCCCGAGATAGGCGGCGATCGCTTCGGTCAGCTGGCGGTTGGAATTTCCCGCCAGAATTTTCATGCCTGCCATTGGAGCGATCCGAGATGCGATCCGACCCTTGCCGAATGCGCCGCGTCTTAGCAGCCGGTTCGCGTGCGAACAATACGACAGCGGCATGACAAGCCTGCGTTTTCGGTGGAAAGACGCAAGCGTGATCTTTCGGCAGCGCTGATGGCTGCTCAGCGCGTGGCGGCGAGCCCGACGCGGGTGGCGGCGGCGTCCGGCTCCTGCCGCTGGGCGACGGAGCTGCCGGCCTGCGCGCGGCCGCGTGGCGCAGGCGCGGCGGATGCAACGGCCGAGCCCGCGACTGCCTCGGGCGTGTTGGTGAGCGCGTCCGCAAGGTCTGCGGCGCTGCGGGCGGCCAGCGCGGCGAGCGTCGAATCGTCGGCCGCAGTCCAGGGGTCGGCGGCGCCGCCCTTGACCGGGATTTCGTCGCTGACGCGGGCGACGCGCTTCTTCGAGCGGTCGAACACGTCGACGACGTAGGACATGCGCGTGACGCCGGGTTCGGCTGCGCCGGCGTCGATGTAGATGCGCGCCAGATACTCGGCCTTTTTCGGCTCGGCGGTGGTCAGGTCCTGCTGTGCCGCGGATTGCGCGAAGGCGAGCGCGAAGCGGTCGTTCACGTCCTGCGGCGCGCCGGCGACGCTGGCGAGCGCCACGGTCGCGCCGCGGGGGCTAACGCCGGGGCGGCGCGCGATCTTGGAGGGGGAAGCGGCGGGTTCGACGCGAACCTGGCTGGCGGTGTCGACGCAGCCGCCGAGCGGCAGGCAGAAAGCCGCGCCCAGAAGAGCCGCCGTGGCCGTCAGCTTGCGTCCAACCTGCACGAATTCCACTCCCGCACGCGTGCCCGGGCCGCCGTGGCGGAGGCGGGCTTTAACGAAGCGTTAAACTCTTGGGGCCGGTCCGTCCAGCGGCGGCGGACGGGGATGATTAACGGGGCAGAGCGCGAAGGGCGCCTCACTCGGTCTCGACAACCTTCTTCGCCACAAACGTCATCCGCTTCTGGTTGTGCCCGATGTTCTGCGCCGCCCGGGCGCAGGTGAAATCGTGGTCGGCCAGAATCTCGCGCATGTCGGCCTCGTCGTAGAAGGACAGGCCGTATTGCTGGCGGAGCGTCCGGTAGTCCGACAGCGCGGTGCGCGCGAGGCCGATGACGGAGGCGGTCAGGAAGCCGCCGTGCAGGCCGAATTCGAGCAGCGCCCGGGCGTCGTCGATGGGGCTGACGTCCTTGGGGATGATGTCGGCCAGCACCAGCCGGCCATCGTCCTTCAGCTTGTCGTGGAAGGTCCCGAGCATGCGCGCGAGTTCGGCCTCGGCGACATATTGCAGGACCGAGACGACGACGATCATGTCGAGCGAACGATCGGGGACTGCGGCGACGCCGACCTCGTCCAGCACCGAAATATTCGGTCGGTTGACGTTGGCGGCCACGAGTTTCGCGCGCACGCTGGGCGCCGTGTCGAACAGGAAGAGCTTTGCGCAGCGCTCGGAGACGAAGGGCGCGCCAAGAGCCTCGCCGCAGCCGTAGTCGAGGACTCGGGCATCAGGGCCCGGGATGTGCGCGGCAACGCCTTTCGCGATCAGGTCGGCGTGCAGCAGCTTGTGGCGCTCGCTGACGTAGAGTGCGTGATCGCGGTCGAAGAAATCGCGCCAGGTCATCTGATTTTCCCTAAGCCTGCGGCGCTTTCCCTTCTCCCCGCCTGCGGGGAGAAGGTGGCCGAAGGCCGGATGAGGGGCAAGGCCGCAACGTCCATACCAGTCGTTTGACCCCTCACCCTAACCCTCTCCCCGCTCGCGGGGAGAGGGGACTAGTTCTTCGCCTTGTCCATCATCTCGACAAAGCGATGGAACAGGTAATGCGAATCCTGCGGGCCGGGCGAGGCTTCGGGGTGGTGCTGCACCGAAAACGCCGGGCGGTCGTCCAGCGCGATGCCGCAGTTCGAGCCGTCGAACAGCGAGCGGTGCGTTTCCTTCGCATTCCCCGGCAGCGTGTCGACATCGACCGCGAAGCCGTGGTTCATCGAGACGATCTCGACCTTGCCGGTCGTGTAATCCATCACCGGATGGTTCGCGCCGTGATGGCCCTGATGCATCTTTTTGGTCTTCGCGCCGACGGCCAGCGCCATCATCTGGTGTCCCAGACAGATGCCGAAGGTCGGCACTTTCTCGTCCAGCAGCTTCTTGATGACGGGCACGGAATATTCGCCCGTCGCGGCGGGGTCGCCGGGGCCGTTGGAGAGAAACACGCCGTCGGGCTTCATCGCCAGAATGTCGTCGGCGCTGGTTGTCGCGGGCACGACGGTCACCGCGCAACCGGCGTCCGCCAGCAGGCGCAGGATGTTGCGCTTCACGCCGAAGTCGATGGCGACGACCTTGCGGACCGGCGCGGTCTGGCGGCCGTAGCTTTCGCCGAGCTTCCAGGTCGTCTCGTCCCAGTCGTAGCGCTGCGCGGCGGTCACGCCCGGCACGAGGTCGAGCCCGTCCATGGAGGGAATTCCGGCCGCGCGCTTCTTCAGCGCTTCGATGTCGAACTTGCCGTCCGGCACATGCGCGATGACGGCGTTGGGCATGCCCTTGTCGCGGATGCGGGCCGTGAGCGCGCGGGTGTCGATGCCGCATATGCCGACGATGCCGCGGGCCTTCAGCCAGGCGTCGAAATGCTTGGTCGCGCGAAAGTTCGAGGGATCGGTGATGGGGGCCTGCAGCACCGTGCCGCGCACGCCGGAGGAGGCGGCCATGTTGACCGTCTCGATGTCTTCCTCGTTGACGCCGACATTGCCGATGTGGGGGAAGGTGAAGGTGACGATCTGGCCGGCGTAGGAGGGGTCGGTCAGGATTTCCTGATAGCCGGTCATGGCGGTGTTGAAGCAGACCTCGCCGTCGACAGCGCCTGCCGCGCCCAGCCCGAAACCCTCGATGACAGTGCCGTCGGCCAGGACCAGCAGGGCGGTCGGGGTGCGGACGGTCCAGGGTGCGGAGGTCTTTTCGGCTTGATCGGCTGTCATCTGCGCTCTACACCCTTGGCCCTTCGGGACCCCGGTTTTCGCCCTGCGCCGAAGAGCCCAGGCCGCTTCGGACGTGAAGCGGCGGGCGTGAACAGCGCTGGAGTTTCAGGGGTCGAAATCGGCGCGGAAGCTAGGGGAGGGGCGCAAAGGCGTCAACCCCGCAGATTGCCGCGTACACCACGGAATTGCGACATGAGCCTGCGCGAAAAGTTCACTGCCGATCTCAAGGACGCCATGAAGGGCGGCGAGAAGGCGAAAGTCGCCGCCATCCGCCTGATCACGGCCGCGCTCAAGGATCGCGACATTCTCGCGCGCGGCGAGGGCAAAACGGTCAGCGACGAGGACATTCTGGCGCTGCTGCAGAAGATGATCAAAAGCCGGCAGGAATCGCTGGAGATTTACGAGAAGAACAACCGGCCCGAGCTCGCCGCGCAGGAAAAGGGCGAGATAGAGGTGATTTCCGCCTATCTGCCGAAGCAGATGGACGAGGGCGCGGTGGCCGAGGCGATCAAGGCCGCGATCGCGGAGACGGGCGCCGCCTCCATGAAGGACATGGGCAAGGTCGTGGGCGTGCTGAAGGCCAAGTACACGGGCCAGATGGATTTCGGGAAAGCGAGCGCGGCGGTGAAGGCGGCGCTGTCGAGCTAACGAATATCCGGGACCGCCGGCTTCAGGCCGGCTTGACCTTCGCTGGCTGCCGGCTGGAAGCCGGCGGTCCCGGATCGGCACTCTCTTGCTGCTGAACCCATGAGCCTGCACCGGCAATTTTCCGCTTTCTTCCTCGTCGGGCTGGCGACCATCGCCACGCACTACGGGACGCTGGTCGCGCTCGTGCAGCTGTTCAGCGTCGCCGTGGTGCCGGCCTCGCTCATCGGCTTCGTCGCCGGCGGCTTCGTCAACTACACGCTCAACCGCGCCCATGTGTTCGAGACGCAGCGCAACCATGTCTCGGCGGTGTGGCGTTTCATCGTCGTGGCGGCGGTCGGCTTCGTGCTGACCGGCATCCTGATGCACATCTTCGTCGACAGGTTCGGCGCGCCTTACATTCCCGCGCAATTGCTCACCACCGGAATCGTGATGTTCTGGAGCTTCTTCGGGCACAAGTTCATCACCTTCGGCGAGACGGCCGGGCAATGAACGATCACGTCATTTCGCCCGCAGCGGAATTGCTGGGCCGCGAGATTCTTTCGCGCGATTCCGCGACGGGCGAAGTCTCCGTCCGCTTCACGGCGCGAAAGGAATTCTACAACCGGAGCGGGATCGTGCATGGCGGGTTCATCGCGGCCATGCTGGATTCGGTTACCGGCATCGCGGTCTCTCCCCGCGTGCCCGAGGGCAGCTGGGCGGTTACCGCGCGGCTCGATACGCGCTTCCACAAGCCGGCGGGCGCCGGCCCGATTTATGGCCGTGCGCATGTCGTCGAGGCGGATGCGCGCCACGTCCGGATCGAGGGCGAATTGAAGGACGAGGCGGGCGCGGTGATCGCTACGGCTACGTCGGAGATGCGAATCCTGCGCAAGCGAGCCTGACGGCTCGCAGTCCGCTCACGGCCATTTCACCGTCGGCGGCATGGACGACAGGATCGAGGCGACATTGCCGCCGGTCTTGAGGCCGAAGATCGTGCCGCGGTCATAGAGCAGGTTGAACTCGACATAGCGGCCGCGGCGCACGCATTGCTCGTCGCGGTCGGCCTCGGTCCAGGGCTTTGCGAAATTTTCGCGCATGATCTTCGGATAGACGTCGAGGAAGCTCTTTCCGACATCCTGCGTGAAGGCGAAATCCTTGTCCCAGCCGCTGTTGGCGGGATCGCCGCCGCTGTTGAGGTAATCGTAGAAAATGCCGCCGATGCCGCGCGGTTCGTCGCGGTGCTTCAGGTGGAAATATTCGTCGCACCACGTCTTGTAGCGCGGGTAGTCGGCGACGCCGGGATGGCGCTCGCAGGCGCCCTGCATGGCGGCGTGAAAAGCCTTCGAGTCGGGGTCGTCCTGCGTGCGGCGGCGGACGAGTACGGGGGTCAGATCCGCGCCGCCGCCGAACCAGGCTTTCGTCGTCACGACGAAGCGCGTGTTCATGTGCACGGTCGGCGCATGCGGGTTCCAGGGATGGGCGATCAGCGAAATGCCGCCGGCCCAGAAGCGCGGGTCCTCCGCGGCGCCGGGGATCTGGGCCGCGAATTCCGGCGCGAAGGTTCCGAAGACCGTGGATGTGTGGACACCCGCCTTCTCGAAGACCCGGCCCTTGAGAATCGCCATGCGCCCACCGCCGCCGGGCTGGCCGGTGTGATCCGTGCGCTGCCATGGGGTGATCAAAAAATGGCCTGGATCCAACGCTTCAGGAAAAAATGGCCCTGGCGCATCCAGCTCAAGGAGCTCGAACTCTCGGATAATCTTTTCTTGAAGGTCCTGAAACCAAACGGCGGCATCGGCTCTGCGTTCATCGAGAATGTCGTAAGTCATTTCTCTAACAGTCCGCACGGCAAGTCAGCAGTCAACTGGAAGTTGCCGCCAGTGTCATCCCGGCCGGAGCGAAGCGGAGAGCCGGGACCCAGTGGCCGGATCAGTGGCGCTGGGTCCCGGATCGCCTCCGGCGTCCGGGATGACAGCGATTGCCTTGGCCAAATTTTCGCGCAGTATTCGAGCATGGAGCGTCTGTACTGGGTCTACATTCTCGCCGGTCGCCGGAATGGTACGCTCTATGTCGGCGTCACGAACGATTTGTCCCGCCGTGTGTTCGAGCACAAGCAAAAGCTAGTATCGGGCTTTACCGCGAAATACGGCGTCGACTTGCTCGTATGGTACGAAAGCCATGCCGACATCGATGAAGCGCTCACACGCGAAAAATCGCGGAAAAGATGGCGGCGCGCCTGGAAGCTGAAGTTGATCGAGGACATGAATCCCGACTGGGACGACCTCTATTTCAAACTGAACGACTGACCCCGTGTGTCATCCCGGCCAGGCAGAAGTCGCCTGTTGGCGACTTCGCCAGAGAGCGAAGCGAAGAGCCGGGACCCAGTGGCCGGGTCTGGGATGCTGGGTCCCGGATCGCCTTCGGCGTCCGGGATGACAGTCATTGTCGATCGCTCGTCTGCCGGATCGCCTCCCCAAGCACCATGGCGGCCGCCACCGCCACGTTCAGCGAGCGCAGCTCCGGGCGGATCGGCACGACGATCCGGGCGTTGGCCGCCGCGTGGACGTCCGGCGGGGCGCCGGCTGATTCGCGGCCCACCATCAGGATGTCGTCGGGGCGGAAGCTGAAGTCCGTGTAGGCCGTCGCGCCCTGCGTCGTCAGCAGGACGAGGCGGCGGCCAGACGTCTTTCGCCAGTCCTCGAAGGCGGAAAACGACACGTGGCGCGCGATATCCACATGTTCGAGATAATCCATGCCCGCCCGGCGAAAATGGCGGTCCGAGACCGGGAATCCGGCCGGCTCGACGATGGCCGAACGGACGCCCAGACAGGCGCAGGCGCGCAGCATCGTCCCGGCGTTCTGCGGGATATCGGGCTGGAACAGCGCGAGGATCAATGCGTTTCGAGCCGTCGTTTCCAAACCGAGACGCTCCCGCGAGCCCTGAAAACCCTACGCCTTTCGCATGAGTGAACATGTATGGACAAGGCCGCGCAACGGTGCGACATAACGCCCCGTCGCGCGAGATGGGGTCCGACACATATGTGTCGGCATTGCCGTGCGCGGCGCTTGACGCTAGAAGCCGGACCAATGGCCGCAAGCGCGGCTCCTGTAAGCTAGGGGAATAGCTGACGTGGCGACGAACTCGACTGCCGAACCGACCCGCCGGGACATGCTCTACATCGCGACCGGCGCCGCGAGCGCCGTTGCCGTTGGCGCGGTCGCGTGGCCCCTCATTGCCCAGATGAATCCGGATGCCTCCACCCTGGCGCTGGCTTCGACCGAGCTCGACGTCTCCGCGATCGCCGAAGGCCAGATCGTCACCATCAAGTGGCGTGGCAAGCCGGTCTTCGTCCGTCACCGCACGGCCAAGGAGATCAAGGAAGCCCAGGACGTGCCGCTGTCGCAGCTGCCCGACCCCCAGACCGACGCCTCGCGCGTGAAGAAGCCGGAATGGCTCGTGGTCGTCGGCGTGTGCACGCATCTCGGCTGCATCCCGCTCGGCCACCAGGGCAAATACGACGGCTGGTTCTGCCCGTGCCACGGCTCGGACTACGACACGTCGGGCCGAATCCGGCAGGGACCTGCGCCGCGCAATCTCGAGGTTCCGGAATACGCGTTCCTCTCCGACACCAAGATCAAGATCGGCTGAGCCGGCTTCACGCCGCAGCGAGCCAGACGCCCGAGAAAATCTGACAAGAAGGCTAAAAGATGAGCGGACCTTCGACTTACGTTCCGAAGAGCGCGATCGGCCGGTGGTTCGAGAGCCGGCTTCCCGTCATGGGCCTCGTGCACAGCTCTTTCGTGGCTTATCCGACCCCGAAGAACCTGAACTACTGGTGGACCTTCGGCGCCATCCTGTCGTTCATGCTGGTGGCGCAGATCATCACCGGCGTCGTGCTGGCGATGCATTACACCCCGCATACGGGCATGGCCTTCAATTCCGTCGAGCACATCATGCGCGACGTGAACTGGGGCTGGATGCTCCGCTATCTCCACGCCAACGGCGCGTCGATGTTCTTCCTGGCGGTGTATATCCACATCGCCCGCGGCATGTACTACGGCTCCTACAAGGCGCCGCGCGAAATCCTCTGGATCCTTGGCGTCATCATCTTCCTGCTGATGATGGCCACCGCCTTCATGGGCTACGTGCTGCCGTGGGGCCAGATGTCCTTCTGGGGCGCGACCGTCATCACCAACCTGTTCACCGCGATCCCGTTCGTGGGCGACGCCATCACCACCCTGCTGTGGGGCGGCTATTCAGTCGACAATCCGACGCTGAACCGCTTCTTCTCGCTGCACTACCTGCTGCCGTTCATGATCGCGGCCGTCGTCGGCCTGCACGTCTGGGCGCTGCATGTGGTGGGCCAGAACAATCCGACCGGCGTCGACATCAAGGATGTCGAGAAGGATTCCGTGCCCTTCACGCCGCATGCGACGCTGAAGGACGCCACGGGCATCGCCGCCTTCGTGATCCTCTATGCGTGGTTCGTGTTCTTCATCCCGAACTACCTCGGCGATTCCGACAATTACATCATGGCGAACCCGCTGCAGACGCCGCCGCACATCGTTCCGGAATGGTATTTCCTGCCGTTCTACGCGATCCTGCGCGCGATCCCGTCCAAGCTCGGCGGCGTGATCTTCATGTTCGGCGCGATCGTCATGCTGGTGATCCTGCCCTGGCTCGACACGTCGCGCGTGCGCTCGGCGGTCTATCGCCCGGTGTTCAAGATCCTGTTCTGGGTCTTCATCGCCTGCGTGATCGGCCTCGGCTATCTCGGCTCCCAGCCGCCGGACGGCGGCGCGGTGCTCGCGGCGCGTATTCTCACCGCCTACTATTTCGCCCACTTCCTCGTGATTCTGCCGCTGCTTGGCCTGTTCGAGACGCCGAAAGAGGTTCCGGCCTCTATCAACGACGCCGTCCTCGCCAAGCACGCCGCGCAGAGCAAGGCCTGAGCCGAGCCAAGACAGGACAGAACCATGCTCTCCAAAACCTCTCTCGGCATGATCGCAGCGGGCTTTATGGGCGCTGCGCTCCTCGGCGCCCCGGCCTTCGCGGAAGGCGGCCACGACCAGCTCCAGCCGCCGCGCGTCTCCTGGTCCTTTGCCGGCTTCTTCGGCAAGTACGATCAGGGCCAGCTGCAGCGCGGCTTCAAGGTGTTCCGCGAAGTCTGCGCGAACTGCCACGGCGCCGACAAACTCGCGTTCCGCAATCTCGGCGAGCCCGGCGGTCCGTCCTTCTCCGAAGGCCAGGTGAAGGCGCTGGCCGCGCAATACAAGGTCAAGGACGGCCCCAACGACGCCGGCGACATGTTCGAGCGTCCGGCGCGTCCGTCGGACATCTGGCCCTCGCCCTTCGCAAACGACAACGCCGCCCGCGCGGCCAACGGCGGCGGTCTGCCGCCCGACATGTCGGTGCTCGCCAAGGCGCGCTCCTACAAGCGCGGCTTCCCGTGGTTCTTGCTCGATTCCCTGCCGGGCATCCAGTACCAGGAGCACGGCCCCGACTACATCGCCGCGCTGATGCAGGCCTACAAGGACGAGCCGCCGCATGGCGTGAAGCTCGACGCCGGCCAGTACTGGAACGACATCATGCCCGGCAATCGCATTGCGATGCCGAAGCCGATTTCGGACGGCCAGGTGGATTATTCCGACGGCACGCCGGCGACGCTGGAGAATTATTCCAAGGACGTCTCCGCGTTCCTGATGTGGCTGGCCGAGCCGAAGCTCGAGGAGCGCAAGAAGACCGGCTTCCGCGTGCTGGTGTTCATGGCGATCCTGACCGGCCTGCTCTACGCGACCAAGAAGCGCGTCTGGGCCAGCACCCCGCACTGAGCGTGACGCTGCAAGAATTGAAAGAGGCCCTGGAAACGGGGCCTTTTTTGTTGCGGCTCGACCCCCTCCCTTTCCCTCCCCCGCTCCGTGGGAGAGGGGATGAGAATCATTCGTGGCTTGACCGCTTTGTGACGGCCCGAATCTTCTCCCTCTCCCGCGAAGCGGGGGAGGGGGCGCCGCGACGCGCCAATGCCTTGCCTTTTCACGCCCGGCCCCGCATACCGCCCGCAACCTGAGAAACAGCTGAGAACCGGACCGGATCATGGGCTTCAAATGCGGTATCGTCGGCCTGCCGAATGTCGGCAAGTCGACCCTCTTCAACGCGCTGACGCAGACGGCGGCGGCGCAGGCGGCCAATTATCCGTTCTGCACGATCGAGCCCAACGTCGGCGACGTCGCCGTGCCCGATCCGCGTCTCGAGATGCTGTGCAAGATCGCGGGTTCGAAGGAGATCATCCCGACGCGGCTGACCTTCGTCGACATCGCCGGCCTTGTACGCGGGGCGTCGAAGGGCGAGGGGCTCGGCAACCAGTTTCTCGGCAACATCCGCGAATGCGACGCCATCGCCCATGTCGTGCGCTGCTTCGAGGATGGCGACATCACCCATGTCGATGGCCCCGTCGATCCGATCCGCGACATCGACACGATCGAGACGGAACTGATGCTGGCCGATCTCGAAAGCCTCGAGAAGCGCGTCAACAATCTCGAGAAGAAGGCCAAGGGCGGCGACAAGGAATCGAAGGAGATCCTGGCCCTGGTGCAGCGCTCGCTTGAATTGCTCAACGAGGGCAAGCCGGCGCGCCTCGCCGTTGGATCGACGCCGGAAGAACGCAAGGCGTTCGCGGGCCTTGGACTCCTGTCGTCGAAGCCCGTGCTCTACGTCTGCAACGTCGAAGAAGCCGCCGCCGACAAGGGCAATGAATTTTCCGCCCGCGTCTTTGCGCGGGCGAAAGAGGAAGGCGCGGAAGCCGTCGTCGTCTCGGCCAAGATCGAGAGCGAGATCGCCGTGCTGCCGGCCGACGAGCAGAAGGACTATCTCGAAGCGGTCGGGCTGGAAGAGCCGGGCCTCAACCGCGTGATCCGCGCCGGCTACGAGCTCCTGCATCTCGTGACCTATTTCACCGTGGGTCCGAAGGAAGCGCGCGCCTGGACGATCGAAAAGGGCACGCGCGCGCCGCAGGCCGCGGGCGTGATCCATACGGATTTCGAGAAGGGCTTCATCCGCTCGGAAACCATCGCCTACGACGATTACGTCGCGCACAAGGGCGAAGCCGGCGCGCGCGAAGCGGGCAAGTTCCGGCTGGAAGGCAAGGACTATGTGGTCGCCGATGGCGACGTGCTGCATTTCCGGTTTGCGAACTGAGCAGCGATAGACGGGCCTGATCCCTTCTCCCCGCGAGCGGGGAGAAGGTGGTGCGAAGCGCCGGATGAGGGGCGCGGCGAGTTCGACAAGACTCGCTTTGAGCGACGGCCCCTTACCCCGGCCCTCTCCCCGTTGAACGGGGAGAGGGAGTGAGACTCGGCAGGTCGCATCACCCTCGCGCCGTCCAAATTTCGACGCTACAAATCGTGCAGGGAGAAACACCATGCGCGATTACACTGACGCCGTCCGCAATTTCTCGTTCGAAGCGCTGGAGCGCCAGACGATATCGGGCTCGCTGAAGGACGGGCTCAACGCTGCCATCGAGTGCTGCGACCGCTGGGCGAAGGACGGCAAGGTCGCGCTCGAATGGTACGGCGCGACCGGCGAGCGCAAGACGGTCACGTTCGCGCAAATGCGCGACGACAGCGCGCGCTTTGCGAATTATCTGAAGGCGCAGGGCATCGGCGCCGGCGATACGGTCGCAGGCCTTTTGCCGCGCATTCCCGATCTCTTCACCGTCGTACTCGGCGCCTGGCGCGCGGGCGCGATCTATCAGCCGCTGTTCACCGCCTTCGGGCCGGCGGCGATCGAGAGCCGCGTGACGGCGGCGGGCGGCAGCAAGGCGAAGCTGGTCGTGACCGATCTCGCCAACCGGCCGAAGCTCGGGGATGTGCCGGATTGCCCGCCGATCCTCACCATCGGCGAGGGCTATGCCGAAGCGCTGGCGCCGCAGCCAAAAGATTTCGCGCCCGTGATGCGCAAGGGCGCGGACCCCTTCATCGTGCTGTTCACGTCGGGCACGACCGGCAAGCCGAAGGGCGTGCGCTATCCGCTGACGCTGCTGCTGCCGGTCGCGTCCTACATGCGCGACGCGGTCGATCTTCGCGGCGATGACAATTACTGGAACGTCGCCGATCCCGGCTGGGCCTACGGCATGTTGTATGCGGTGGTCGGGCCGCTGCTGCTTGGACACACGACCACGTTCAACGAAGGCGCGTTTGCGGTCGAGTCGACCGTGCGCATCATTTCCGAACAGAAGATCACCAATCTTGCGGCGGCGCCGACCGCCTATCGCCTGCTGATGGCGGCGGGCGAGGCGGCGATGGCGCCGATCGCGCATCAATTGCGCGTCGGCTCGAGCGCGGGCGAGCCGCTGAACCCGGAAGTCATCCGCTGGGCGGAGCGCGTGCTGCATTGTCCGCTCGCCGATCATTACGGGCAGACCGAAGTCGCGATGATGATCAACAATCATCATGCGCTGAAGCACGAGATCAAGCCCGGCGCCGCCGGCCTGCCGCTGCCGGGTCTCACGATGGCGATCCTGGATGACGATCTGAAAGAGGTCCCGCGCAACACGCCCGGCGTGCTCGCGGTCAATATTCCGAAGTCGCCGCTCTACACGTTCGGCGGCTATTGGAAGGCCGAGAGCCCGAATGTGCGCGGCGACTGGTACATTACCGGCGACACGATGCAGCAGGACGACGATGGGCACTTTTCCTTTGTTGGCCGCAACGACGACATCATCACCTCCGCCGGCTATCGCATCGGCCCGTTCGATGTCGAAAGCGTGGTGATGGAACATCCGGCCGTGGCGGAAGTCGCGGTTGTCGGCAAGCCCGATCCGCAGCGCACGGAGATCGTGAAAGCCTTCATCGTGCTGAAGGCCGGCGTCGACGGCACGGAGGCGCTGAAGGAGGAAATCCAGCAGATGGTGCGCAAGCGCCTCTCGACGCATTCCTATCCGCGCGAGATCGAATTCATGGCGGCGCTGCCGAAGACGCCGAGCGGCAAGATCCAACGGTTTATCTTGCGGAACGAAACCAGATAGCTGGGCATGAAGCGAGGCTCGCTGGGCGTTATCCCTTCTCCCCGTGAAAACGGGGAGAAGGTGGCGCGACGCGCCGGATGAGGGGCGGGGCGG
>Ga0209023_10004465_pt1 | contig 15899 bp, 14 predicted proteins | sample LakOneMetagenome_FD_187468 | JGI IMG/M metagenome (GOLD analysis project Ga0209023, IMG submission 187468) | Freshwater and sediment microbial communities from Lake Erie, Canada (SPAdes) (version 2) | ecosystem: Environmental > Aquatic > Freshwater > Lentic | place: Lake Erie, Canada... | reverse complement strand
GTACCACCCCTTCCCATCCCGAACAGGACCGTGAAACGAGCTTACGCCGATGATAGTGCTGCAACCAGTGTGAAAGTAGGTTATCGTCAGGCTAGTTATAAGAGAAAAACCCCAGAGCAGAAATGCCTTGGGGTTTTTTTTCGTCTGTACTTTGTAATCGGGCTCGGCGCTTCTTTTTGGCAAGGACGACGTATGGCATGCTAAATTCACGCCATTGTTCAGAATATATCCCTCATGAAAATTAGAACCCGGCGTCTGATCGCCATCCTTGCCGCCCTCGTCTGCCTTTCTGCCCACTCGGCTCCCGTCTCAATTAAGACGCTACTCGAACCTGGCGGTGTCAAATCGGTCACGCTTTCTCCTGACGGCGAGCATGTCGCCCTGATCGGTTTTACTGGCATGAACAATGGCTTGATCGTGGCCAAGGTGAGCGATCTGAAGTGGCGTCTTCTGGCCATGGGTAAACAGGAAGTCGAGAACAACTACATCTACAACAAAGTGCCGCGCCGTGCCGCATGGATTACCAACGACTTGCTTGCAGTCGATTACGGCTATAAGGTGGAATCAGTCAACTTACAAGGCGTACACATCGCTGATCTCGGCGAAAAGCTGCTCGGCAAGGCCGATCCGGCGGATCCAGCATCGGTGCTGGTGTTGTCGTACATCGACGCAAAAGACGGCGACGTCGCCTTGTTCGATGCGCGCACAGGCAAGAAGACCCGCTACCGGGTGCCGATGAGTGGCCGCCAGATTGCCAGCGCCTTCGACGCCAAAGGCAATCTGCGCGCCGTCACCATGATCGATTCGGCATTCTGGAAAGACGTTTCAATGGTGTCGAACTGGTATCGTGGGAGCCCGACGGCGGAGTGGGTAAAGCTGACCGATTCGCACGTGAGCGAAGAGTACTGGATCCCGATCGCAGTTCCCGACGAAGACAATCGCTTGATCATCCAGTCCCGCCTGGGCCGCGATACCTCGGCGATTTTCGGCTACGATACCAGCAAACGCGAGACGGTCGAGCTGATGGCGGGCCACCCGACGCTGGATATTCTCCAGGTCTCCGGCGTCCGCGATACGCTGTTTCGCAGCGTGGCGACAAACGGCATGGTCCCAAAGACCGAATGGTTCGACGCGACGTGGGCGCGCCTGCAAGCATCAGTCGATGCGGCCATTCCCGGCCACGTCAACTTTCTGTCGGGCGATCCGGCCAAGCGCGTGCTGATTTATTCTTATTCGGACCGCGATCCCGGCCGCTGGTATCTGCTGGAGATGGCGACGTCGACGCTTCGGCTGGTCGGCAAGCGTCGCACGGCCATCGATCCTGCCGAAATGCGGCCGATGGAAACCGTGACCTACGCCGCTCCGGATGGCTTGCAGATTCCGGCTTATCTCACCCGGCCAGCCGGCACGACAGGCCCGGGCCCGGCGGTCATCATGATTCATGGCGGACCGACATATCGTGATGATTGGGGTTGGGACGCGGACGTTCAGTTTCTCGCTTCACGCGGCTATGTCGTCATGCAGCCACAATTTCGCGGCTCGACGGGGTTTGGTCGCGCATTCGAGGTGGCAGGTCATGGTCAGTGGGGCCGTACCATGCAGGATGACGTAACGGCCGGCGTCCAATGGATGATCAAGCAAGGTATTGCCGATCCCAACCGGATCTGCATCTACGGCGCAAGCTACGGTGGATACGCGGCGCTGTGGGGAATAGTCAAGGACCCTGATTTGTATAAATGCGCCATCAGCTTCGCTGGCGTATCGGATATCGAATTGATACTGACCGATTCGTCGGACAGCAACGACGACAAGGTCTCACGCCAGCTGATGCGCGTGAAAATCGGTGATGCCAAGGCAGACAAGGCACGCTTTGATCTGGTCTCACCGTTGAAGCAGGCGCACCGCATCAAGGCACCGGTGCTGCTCATGCACGGCACCGAGGACCAGCGGGTGCCGTTCGCCCATGCGAGGAAGATGAAGCGCGCCCTCGAGGAGCAGCACAAGTCCTACGAATTTGTCGAGTTTGAGGACGCCGGCCACGGCCTGACGTTGGTGAGCGACAGCACGCTGTATTATCAGAAGATGGAAGCATTTCTGGCCAAATACATTGGGCGCCCAACGGAAGCGACGCCGGAAAAACCATGAACCCGGCAGCCGCCGTTTTTGCTATAATGCTCGCCTGCATGACCTCATACCGCGACAGCGCTGCCCTGCAGGGAGCGCTGTCCAGTGCAAGTTATGCCTGATGACCATAGTAACTCGGTACCACCCCTTCCCATCCCGAACAGGACCGTGAAACGAGCTTACGCCGATGATAGTGCTGCAACCAGTGTGAAAGTAGGTCATCGTCAGGCTAGTTATTCAAAAAGGGCCCGCTCTCGTAGCGGGCTTTTTTTCGTCCTTTCTCCAGCCATGAATCCCGTCTGGGATTTTTGACTTGCATCAATGCTTCTTTAACCTTGCGTCAATAGACTGTACTCATCTCATGTCGATGGGGGCCGTATGCAACGGCGCAACAACAAGTCGCAAACCACCTCCAGCACGACCGGCCTGAGCGAACGCGAAGCGGCCCATCGCCTTGCGCGTGACGGTCCCAACGCCGCGCCCGCTTCGGCGCAGCGCTCGTTCCTGCGTCTGCTGCTTGAAGTAGGGCGCGAACCGATGTTCCTGTTGCTCGTTGCCTGCGGCAGCATCTATCTGCTGCTCGGCGACCGCGGCGAAGCCATGATGCTGCTGGCCTTCGTTTTCATCGTGATCGGCATTACCTTGTTCCAGCAGCGGCGCGCCGACAATGCACTGGCGACCCTGCGCGAGCTGTCGAGCCCGACTGCGCTGGTGCTGCGCGAAGGCGTTACCCGGGCGGTCGCCACCAGCACCCTCGTCTGTGGCGACATCGTCCTGCTCTCGGAAGGCAACCGCGTACCGGCCGACATGCAGCTGCTCGAATCGTCCAATCTCACGGTCGACGAATCGCTGCTCACGGGTGAAGCGGCGGCCGTGGCGAAATACGCCGGATCGAGCGGGGCCGACGCTGACGGCCAGGTCTTCGCCGGTACACTCGTGGTGCAGGGCACGGCGCGCGGCACCGTGGTCGCGACCGGCGCGCGCAGTGCGCTCGGCCAGATCGGCGCGTCGCTCGCGGGCATCGACATTGCCACGACTCCGATCGAGTCCGAGGTGCGCCGGGTGGTGCGGCGGGTCGCTGCGGCCGGCCTGGCCACGGCGGTCCTGCTTGCGCTTGTATATTGGCAGGCGCGCGGCGACTGGTTGCATGGCGTGCTGGCCGGTCTCACCTTTGCCATGGCGATTCTGCCGGAAGAATTGCCGGTGGTGCTGACCATCTTCCTCGGGCTCGGAGCCTGGCGTCTGGCACGCGAGAACGTGCTGGCACGGCGCATACCGGCGATCGAACTGCTGGGCGCAACGACCTTGCTGTGCGTGGACAAGACCGGCACGCTGACCATGAACCGCATGACCGTGCGCGCCCTGTGGACGCAGGCTGCCAGCTACGACGCCTCGACAGCGCCTGACGGTGGCCTGGACGAAGCCTTGCACGACGTGCTCGAATTTGCCGTTCTGGCCAGTCACCGGCGCGCCTTCGATCCGATGGAAGCGGCCATCGCAGCGGCCGGCCAGCGCCTGCTGGCTGGCACCGAACACCTGCACGCCGACTGGACGCTGCTGAGCGACTATCCGCTGTCGAAAGAGATGCTGGCAATGTCGCGCGTATGGCAGTCGCCGGACCGGCGCGCCAAGATGATCGCCGCCAAGGGTGCGCCCGAATCCATCGTCGACCTGTGTCACCTCGATGCTGACCGCACCGCGGCGATTGCACTTCAGGTAGAGCAGATGGCGGGGGCAGGACTGCGCGTGCTGGGCGTGGCACGCGCGCTGTTCGACGCCGACCTGCTGCCCGGCTGCCAGCATGATTTCGATTTCGAGTTTCTTGGGCTGGTCGCTCTGGAAGACCCGGTGCGGGCCGACGTTCCGGCCGCGATTGCAACATGCCGGGCGGCGGGCATGCGCGTGGTGATGATCACGGGCGACCATCGCGCCACGGCGGTATCGATCGCCCGCCAGGCCGGTCTGGCCAGCCCCGAGGCGGTCTTGACTGGGCCACAGATCGCGGCCTTGAGCGAGGACGCGCTGGCGCCGCTGTTGGCCGTGACCAGCGTCTTTTGCCGGGTGCAACCTGCGCAAAAATACCGTCTGGTACAGGCCTTCCGCGCGCGCGGCGAGGTCGTCGCCATGACCGGCGATGGCGTCAACGATGCTCCGGCGTTAAAGGCGGCCGACATTGGCGTGGCCATGGGGGCGCGCGGCACCGACGTCGCGCGCGAAGCGGCTGCGCTGGTGCTCCTCAATGACGATTTTGCGTCGCTGGTGACGGCCGTGCGTCACGGGCGGCGCGTCTTTGCCAATTTGCGCAAGGCGATGGTATTTGTGGTCGCCGCACACGTGCCGATCGTCGGCCTGTCGCTGTTGCCCATCCTGCTGGGCTGGCCCATGCTGCTCATGCCGGTCCACGTCCTGTTCCTTCAACTGATCATCGACCCGGCCTGTTCCGTCATCTTCGAGGCCGAGCCGAGCGAGCCGGACGCGATGCTTGTCGGTCCGCGCCCCATCGATGCGCGCCTGTTCGACCGCGCGCTTGTGTTGCGCGGGCTGTGGCAAGGCAGCGGCCTGTTGCTCGTGCTGCTGGCGGTTGGCGCGCTGGCCCGCGTGCTGGGGGAATCCGACGCCGCGGCACGCGGCGCGACCTTCGGCGCACTGGTGTTGGCGAATCTGGCGCTGATCTATGTCAGCCTGTCCTGGTCGGCGCCCACCTGGCAGCGCTCGCGCCGCACCAACTGGGCTTTCGCCATCCTCGCCGCTGGCGCCGTAGCGCTGTTCGCGCTGGTGCAGGGGACGCCGTTCCTGCGCTCGCTGTTTCTGTTCGCCGTGCCGGGCTGGCCGTTGACGGCCAGTGCCTTGTGTGCGGGCGCGCTCAGTCTGTTGTGGTTCGAAGTCGTCAAGCGTGGCGCCCGCCGGCATGCATTTTTTTTCGGCTAGAATGCGTGCATGCGTATCCTGATCATCGAAGACAATCCTGACATCGTCGCCAACCTGTATGGGTTCCTCGAGCCGAAAGGGTATGTTCTCGATTCGGCCGTCAATGGCTACGCCGGACTGGCACTGGCCGCCGACCATGCTTACGATGTGATCGTGCTCGACGTGATGCTGCCCGGCCTGAGCGGGATCGACGTCTGCCGCAAGCTGCGCAACGAATTGCACAGCGCCGTACCGGTCCTGATGCTCACGGCCCGCGACACGCTGCAGGACAAGGAAGCCGGCTTCAATGCCGGCGCAGACGACTATCTTGTCAAGCCGTTTTCCCTGGTCGAGCTGGACCTGCGCCTCAATGCCCTGCGCCGCCGCGCGCGCGGCGAGCATCGCTCATCGCAGGTACTGCAAGTGGGCTCGCTCAGGTTCAATACCGATACCTACCAGGTCACGCGCGACGGCATGCCGCTGGCGTTGACCAAGACCGGCTTCATCATGCTCAAATGCCTGATGCGCGAGTCGCCGCGCCTGGTCTCGCGTGAGCAGCTCGAACACGAGGTATGGGGCGACAACCGTCCCGAGAGCGATGCGCTGCGTACCCACTTGCATGCGCTGCGGCAGGTACTCGACAAGCCATTCGCCTTTCCCATGCTGCGCACTGTGCCGGGGCTAGGCTACCAACTGAGCGCCGCCGATGAAGGCGCGTAACTCGCTGCGCCGCCGCATCTTGGCGGCCTATCTGCTATTCGGGCTCGGCTCGACCGTATTTTTCGCCATCTCCGGCGCCATCGCGGTCGAAGGCATCGAGGACCGGCTGGTCGACGACCGCCTCAAGGAAGTGGCGCTGTGGGCTTCGCCGCGCCAGGCCAGCGGCTTGTCGGTGGCGATGCCGGCGGGCGTGACCTTCTACCATGACGCAGATATTCCGGTGTCGCTGCGCACGCTTCCCGAGGGCGTCAATGACGTGACCGTCGATGGCGTGGGACTGCATGTGCTGTCCGGGCGCGACGAGAACGGCCCCTTCGTGGTGGTCGATCACGAGAGCGATTACGAGAAAGTCGAGATGGTGGTGTACGGCTTGTTCGCGCTGGCATTCGCCGGCAGCCTGGCGATATCCGTCTTCATTGGCAGCTACATCGGACGCCGCTTCGTCAATCCGATCCTGGCGCTGACCGAGGCGCTGCCGCATACCGACCAGGCGCTTCCCCTGCAGGATCGCGACGATGAACTTGGCGTGCTGGCGCGCGCCTTTGCCGCGCATACGGCGGAACTGCGCCGCTTCCTCGACCGCGAGCGCTTCATCAGCGGCGACGTCAGCCACGAGCTACGTACACCGCTTACCATTATCAGCGGCGCAGCCGAAATCCTGATGCTCCAGCGCGGTGACGATCCGCGCGTCGCCCTGCCGGCCGAGCGCATCTACCGCGCCGCCAGCGAGGCGACGCAATGTGTGAATGTCCTGCTGATGCTGGCGCGCGCGCCCGACCGGCTGCCGCGTCCCGCGATCGACATCGCCGCCAGCGCCCGCGCCGAAGTCGCACGCTACGAGCCGCTCCTCGGCGCCAAGCCGGTGCAGCTCCTCTATGGAGGCGGCGAGCCGTTCACGGTCAACGCTCCGCCGGAATTGTGCTCGGCGGCTATCGGCAACCTGGTGCGCAACGCTTGCCAGTACACGGAGCAGGGCAAGGTGGTTGTCAGCCTCGGTGCGCATTCGGTCCTGGTCGAAGATACGGGCCCCGGCCTGCCGATTGCCGTGCAGGCGGTATTGAACGGCGACGCCGCGCCGGCACAGGAAGGTCCGTCGTCCGGCACCGGGCTCGGATTGGGGCTGGTGCGCCGCATCTGCGAGTACCTCGGTGCAACCTTGTCAGTCCGGCCACGCGACGGTGGCGGTACCGTTTTCGAGCTCATCTTTCCCGTCGATTTAACGCCTTCTTAACACTGTCTTGACAGCTGCTTGACGGAGACAGGCGTAACGTCTTGCGATGCCCTGCTTTGGGGTATGCCCTCACTCGCAGGTAGTCCATTGAAATTGTCGATCCGTCCCCGCCTCAGTCCCGACGTACTCACGCTGATCGCATCGGCCTTCCTGGCCAGCGCCTTTAACTTCACCTTCTGGAACAGTTTCAGTGCCGCCATCGGCGGCTTAACCCTGGGCAATCTGCCACTGCTGGCTGCCTGCTTCCTGCTGATCGTCTTCCTGTTCAACGCCGTGCTGGTGCTGTTCAGTTTTCGCTTTGTCCTCAAACCGCTGCTGGCGATCCTGTTCTTCCTGACCGCGCTGACTGCCTACTTCATGGGCCACTACGGCGTCCAGATTGACAAGGCGATGATCCAGAACGTGTTCGAGACCGATGTGCGCGAGGCGGGCGAACTGCTCAGCGTGCAGATGCTGCTGGTCGTGACGCTGCTGGGCGTTCTGCCCGCACTGGCGCTGTGGCGCACCGAGGTCACCTTCCCGCAGGGTGTGCGCGGCCTGGGGCGGCGCGCAGGCGTGTTCGCCGGCTCGCTGGCCCTGGCGGCGCTGCTGCTGGTGCTGTTCTTCAAGACGCTGGCGCCAACGCTGCGCGAACACCGCGAACTGCGCTACCTGCTCACGCCGACCAACTACATCCAGGCCATCAACAGCTACGTCAAGCAGCGCTATGCGCGCAAGGTCGTGGTCGCGCCGCTGGGTACCGACGCGGTCAAGGGTGTGCCTGTCGGCGGCAACAAGCGCCGCTCGGTCACCGTGATCGTGGTGGGCGAGACGGCGCGCGCGGCCAATTTCTCGCTGAACGGCTATGCACGCCAGACCAATCCGCAACTGGCGCAACAGCCGGAACTGCTCAACTTCACCCGTGTCTCGTCCTGCGGCACGGCCACCGCGGTGTCGCTGCCATGCGTGTTCTCGGTACTCGGACGCGAACAGTATTCCGACACCCAGGCTTACGCGCAGGAAGGCTTGCTCGATGTCCTGCGCCACGCCGGCTTCAGTGTGCTCTGGCGCGACAACAATTCGGGCTGCAAGGGCGCGTGCGACCGGGTAGCCTATGAAGACCTGTCGGTGCCCGAAAAGGATAACCAGTGGTGCGTGAAGGATGAATGCTACGACGAGCGTCTGCTCGATCGCCTGCCTGCCATTATCCGCGACGCGCAGGATGACATGGTGATCGTGCTGCACCAGAAGGGCAGCCACGGACCGGCCTATTACAAGCGCTATCCGGCCGCGTTCAAGCGCTTTGCGCCCGTGTGCGAAACCAATGAGCTGGGCAAATGCTCGCGCGAGTCCATCGTGGCCGCCTACGACAACACCATTCTGTACACCGATCATGTGCTCAACAAGACGATCGAGCTGCTCAAGGCAAGCGCGCGCAGCGAGAACATCGACACCGCCATGCTGTACTTTTCCGACCATGGCGAATCGCTGGGCGAGCACAACCTGTACCTGCACGGTGCACCCTACATGATTTCGCCGGCCGAGCAGCGGGAAGTGCCGTTCATGCTGTGGCTGTCGGAAGGCTTCCGGGACCGTTACGGTATCGACCAGCGCTGTCTCGCGGCCCGCACAGGCCAGGACTTCTCGCACGATAACGTGTTCCATTCCGTGCTCGGCATGCTGAACGTGAACACGGCCATCTACAACCCCCGCCTCGACATTTTCGGACCTTGCCGCCATGGTGTTTAAACGGACCAGCATCCTGCTCGCGCTCAGCGCCCTGATCATCCTGCTGCTTGGCACGGTCACCGATGTCGACATGTGGCTGGCGCAGTCGATGGCCGGCGGCGGCACCTCGCCGTTCCCCATGCGGAATGCCTGGTTTGCCGAGACGCTCAGCCACAAGTACTTTAAAAGGCTGATGATCCTGGCCGGCGCCTGCTTCGTGATTCCGGTCATTTACGACCTGTGGCGTCCCCTTGCGCAATGGCCCGCGCGCCTGCGGCTGCGCATGCGCGTCGTGGCGGTGTGCGCCCTGCTGGTACCCACCGTGATCAGTATCCTGAAACGCCTGAGTTTTTCCCACTGCCCGTGGGACATGGCAGTGTTCGGCGGCGTACATCCGTATGTGCGTCTGCTCGACCCGGCAATCGGTGGCATCCCTTACGGCCACTGCATGCCTGCGGGGCATGCGTCGTCCGAACTGTGGCTGATATCGCTGGCGGTGTTGTGGCTGCCCGAACATCCACGCAAGGCAGCGGCGGTCGCCGCCGTCATGCTGCTGCTGGGATTTGGCGTTGGCTGGATTCAGCAATTGCGCGGCGCGCACTTCCTGACCCACACGCTGTGGTCGATCTGGATCGCCTGTGCACTGGTTACCCTGGTGTGGCGCATCGCCACGCGCAAGAAGCACTACGTCGAACAGGTTCAGCTCAGCTGAGCTGTCATCCAGGCGCGCAGGTCGGCCAGCGGCCGCGCAGCCTCGGTCTCATTGAAAATCTCGTGATACAAGCCGTCGTAGGTCTTGAACGTGCAGCGTCCTTCGGGAAGCTGGGCGGCAAAGCGGCGGCTGCCGTCGGCATCGACCAGGCGATCGTCACCGGCGATCTGCAGCAGCAGCGGCATGCGCAGAGTGGCCGCCTCGCGCTGACAAACCGCGATTGACGCCAGCATCGAGCGCAACAGGCGCGCGCTGATCCTGCCATGCACCAGCGGGTCATGCCGGTAGGCCGCGACCACGGCCGCATCGTGCGACAGGTACTGCGATTGCAAGCCATTCGGCACGCCCAGGCGCGGCGCGACGGCCAGCATCAAGTTGAGGAGCCGGTGCTGCAGCGGCGACATGCGCACGGCCAGCGCCGGCGACGAGAGCAACAGCGCGCGCAGGGGCGTGGTGCCCTGGAGCGCGAAATGCGCCGCGAACAAGCCACCCATGCTGTGTCCGAACAGGAAAGGGCGCTGGTCGTAGCCGGCGCTGAATTGTTCTATCACGATCTGGGCATCTTGCAGCAGCGGTTCGCCGTTCGGTATGTCACCGCGCCGCCCCTGCGAACGGCCGTGGCCACGGTGGTCGTAACAGCGCACCGACAGGCCCAATTCATTGAAGCAGTGCGCGAGATGGCGATAGCGGCCGCTATGTTCGCCGATGCCGTGCATGAGCACGATGCAGCCGCGCGTGGCGGATGCCGGCAGCACGTAGTCCGCCACATGCAGCAGGGTGCCATCGGCGGCGGCAAGCTGGTGGAGGTGGGGCGCCACCAGCGCCGGCATCAGACGCCCCAGAGGACGTCGTGTCCGCCCGCGCTCGCGGCGCGCAGCATTTCCAGCAGCGGATAGGCGCGCGTGGCGAAGCTGACCGTTTGGGCACCTTCGTGATCGCTGTCGTCGCCGGCTTCGCCATGGTGGGCGTGAACGTCGCGCTCGACTTCTTCCGATGCCGTGTGCTTGCGGCTTTCCTCGATTTCCTTCTCGAGAATGGCGACGGCGTTCGGTGCTTCGGCGGCGGTGATCACGCCGCGGTTGGCGTCCTTGTGCAGCAGGTCAAGGATGCGCTTGGCATGTTCCTTGTACATCAACACTTCTGCTGCGGCCTTGGAGGTAAATGTAATTAACATAGGAACTTTCTAGAGGTGAGGTTCATGACGAAACGATAACACGAACCGCGAACTCGGTCATCCTGCGCACGTGCGCAAACGAAAAATTGCCTAACGAACGTGGGTACTGGGCTGGGCACGGCTGGCGATGAAATAAGCGAGCGCCATCAGCTGCAGCAGCACGGTCGCTGCCAGCGCGATGCGAAAGGCCATGGCAGGCGCGCTGCCCGCCGCCTTGAGCATGTCGATCAGCACGCCGAACCCCCATTGCCAGGTAAAAGCGCCGAGAAACAATGCCAGGTTGTAGCCTGCGTTGGCACGCCCGGCCAGCTCCGCGGGAAACGCCAGACCGGCGCCGGACTGCACCAGCGACGTGACGGGGACGCACAGCGCCAAGGCCAGCAACAGAAGCCAGGCTGAGCCGCCGCTCGCCACCACCAGCGCACCCTGGGCCAGCGCCATGCCGGCCATGCCGAGTCCGATTAGGCGCAGCGTGCTCCAGCCGGCCTTGACCAGCCGCGGCGCGGCCCAGCCCAGCGCCAGGAAGCCGAGCAGCAATACCAGGTTCATCATGAACAGCATGCGGCTGGCCTGCTGCTGGGTAGCGCCGAGGACGGTCATCAGCCACGGTCCCGCCCACAAAGTCTGGAGGGCGGCGAACATGCCATGGTTGATGAAACCGAGCACAGCCAGCCGCCAGAAATATGGGGTGCGAAAAATAATGCGATAGCCGCCGTCATGCGCAGTCCCGCTGGCCGCCGCTGGCGCCGGCACGCTGCGCTCGGCGTCGCGCAGCAGGAAAAAGATCGCCGCCGCTGCCAGCAAGAGCAGGGCCGCGAGCGCCTGAAAGATGCCGCGCCAGCCCGCCAGCGGCAGCAGCAGCGTGACGGGAACCGTGGCGCTCAAGGCGCCCGAGGTGCCGGCCACCAGCATCCAGCTGGCAAGCTGCCCTTGCTGGGCCATTGGAAACCATTGGCGATACCCCTTGAGCGCGGCCATCAGGCATGCGGAGACGCCAATGCCGATCAGGGCGCGGCCCACCCACAAGCCGCCCAGCGTGCTGCTGCCCGCAAATACCATTGCGCCGAAGGCGGCCACGACCAGCAGCGCCGCCTCGGTGCGGCGCGGTCCGTACCGGTCCAGCCACACGCCCAGCGGTAATTGCATACAGCCGAACGCAATGAAATAGGCCGACGACAGCAAGCCCAGGTCGGCATTGCTCAAATGAAGTTCGGCCAGCAGCGCAGGGGCGATGACCGCGTTGATGGAGCGCAGCGCATAGGACAGCAGGTAGCCGAACGCAAAGCACAGGAACACGCGCGCGGCGGCGCCGCCTTTGAGCGTCGCGTTCATGTCCGCGTCACTGCAAGGTGAATGAGGACATGAACATGTCGATATTTTCTTTCGACATTTCCTTCTCAGGACCCAGGACCAGCACCTGATAGATGCGCTTGTCGCGCGACTCGAAATGCGCTACCAGGCGCATCGGCACGCCTTTGCTGCTGCCTTTGGCATCGATCTCGAGGGCGGCGCTGCGCGCCTTGGCCGCGCCACTGGCCGACGAGGTCTTGGCCGCTTTTTCACTGGTAATGGTGGCGCCGATATTCTTGACCAACGCAGTCTTCATGGCCGCCAGCGCTGCTTCGGCCTGATCGGCATTGGGCGCTTCGGCAGCGCCCACGGCAAAGGTGGTGCCTTGCACCTGGGCGGCCGTCATCGTCATGTCCAGCTTGAGGCCGGCCAGGTTGACGGGGCGCGTATGGCTGGCGGGCTTGTCGGGAAACATGACGCGGAAGGGCGCATCCGCGCTGCTGAAGTCGCGCCAGTTGTAGGTGGGGCTGCAGGCGGCCAGCGCCAGGGCGGCCGCGGCGGCAAGCAAGATGGACGTGAAAGAAGAGGATCGCATCCCGTCATGGTAGCAGGAGTTCGCCAGTATGTTAGTCATCGAACATGCGTTCACTGCAGCGTAGCGTAGGATTTGTCATGGACAAACTGAAAGCCGAAGGAGGCACAGCATGGATTCGATCAATCAGCAGCAACCGGAACACAACAAGGAAGATCTGGCAGGCGCAGCGGCAGTCGACAAGATGAGCAAGCTCATCAAAGCTGCGGAGACCTGCTTCTTTTGTACAGCAGGCCCGGGTGGACAAGTCGATGCCCGTCCCATGAGCGTGCTGGACGTCGATGCCCAGGGCAACCTGTGGTTCATGAGCGCCGCCGACAGCCACAAGAATGCGGAGCTGCAATCCAATCCTGCCGTACGGCTGTTTTTCCAGGGCTCGCCCCATTCGGAATTCCTGCATCTGGAGGGTACGGCCACGGTGTCGCGCGACAAGGCCAAGATCAAGGAACTGTGGAAGTTCGTGCTCAAGACCTGGTTCACGGAAGGCGAAGATGACCCGCGCATTACCGTCATCAAGGTAGCACCGTCGCACGGCTATTACTGGGATAACAAGCACGGCAATGCCGTGGCCGGCGTCAAGATGCTGATCGGCGCGGCAGTCGGTGTCACGCTCGATGATTCGATCGAGGGCACGTTGTCCGTTTAACTGATGCGCTCGCGCAGGCCGCGGCGCAGCTGGATCGCTTCGCCGACATGCACGGCGGCGATCCGGTCGGCGCCCTCCAGGTCGGCCATGGTGCGCGCGACCTTGAGCACGCGATGATAGGCGCGGGCCGACCAGTGCAGCTGTGTCATCGCCGTCCATAAGCAGTTTTCGCCTGCGCTATCGAGCTGGCAAAAGTGGTCGATCTCGTGCGTCGTCATGCGGTCGTTGACCTTGTCCTGGCGCGCGATCTGGCGCTTGCGCGCCGCTGCCACGCGGGCGGCGATGGCGGCCGTACTTTCGCCGTCGGCCATGCGCGCCAGCGTCTCCGGTTCCAGGGCGGTCACGTCGACCTGGATATCGATCCGGTCGAGCAGCGGTCCGGAAATGCGCTCCTGGTAGCGCAACACGGACTCGAACGTGCAATGACATTTGCCGGAAGCATGACCCTGATAGCCGCAAGGGCAGGGATTCATGGCTGCGATGAGTTGAAAGCGCGCGGGGAAATCGGCATGGCGCGCGGCACGCGCAATGGTGACCTGGCCCGATTCGAGCGGCTGGCGCAGCACCTCGAGCACGCGCCGGTCGAATTCCGGCAATTCGTCGAGAAACAGCACGCCCAGGTGCGCAAGCGAAACTTCGCCTGGCCGCGCCTGCGGTCCGCCGCCCACCAGGGCCACGCCCGACGCGGTGTGATGCGGGCTGCGAAACGGCCGCACCTTCCACAGCGCAGGATTGAACATGCCTGTTAGCGACTGCAAGGCCGCGGACTCGAGCGCCTCCTCATCGTTCATGTGCGGCAATAAGCCGGGATAGCGCGATGCCAGCATGGTCTTGCCGGCGCCGGGCGGGCCGATCAGCAAGGCACTGTGGGCGCCGGCCGCCGCCACTTCCAGAGCCCGCTTGGTGGTCCGTTGGCCCTTGACGTCGGTAAAGTCGGGATACACCGTCGCGGCCGGACGCGGCACGGCCTGGTGCCGGGCCAGCCTGTCGACGTCATCCTTTGCGCAAAAGTGTGCGCATACTTGCAGCAATGTTTGCGCAGGAAACACGCTCACTTCGCCAGCCAGCGCTGCCTCGTCGGCATTGGCCAACGGCAGGATGAAGCCGCGCTGACGGCCATGCGGGTCGCGCTGCATGGCAAACGTCATGGCCAGCGCGCCGCGCACCGGGCGCAGCTCTCCCGAGAGCGACAATTCGCCCGCGTATTCGTACTGGTCGAGTTCCGTAGCGGGGATGAGTTTGGCCGCGGCCAGAATGCCGAGCGCAATGGGCAAGTCGAAGCGACCCGATTCTTTTGGCAAGTCGGCCGGGGCCAGATTGATGGTGATTCTGCGTGAAGGAAATTCGAATCCCGCGTTTTGCAACGCGGCCCGTACCCGGTCCTTCGACTCGCGCACTTCAGCGTCAGGCAAACCGACGATCGTCAGCGAGGGCAGGCCATTGGCCAGGTGGACTTCGACTCGCACGCACAGCGCTTCCATGCCCGCCAGTGCGCGGCTTCGCAGTACGGCAAGGCTCATGGACACTCCAATGGCGGCGAATGATGACACCGCCGATAGTAGGCGTCCCTGGCGCGCTGCACTTGAGAGTCAGCAAAGGTGCGAGTGCAACGATAGAAAACGCCGCTGGTTCCTGAGAACCAGCGGCGTCCGGGGCCGGCTGTTGCAGTGACTTAGTTAATTGCCAAGCGAGCGGAAGTAGGCGGCGTGGGCTTTCGAGAATTCATAGTTATTGAATTTATCCCAGTTCACCGACCACGTCATCAAGGCACGGAAGGTAGGGTATGTCGTTGCCGGCCTGTAGCTGCCGCAGCTGATACCTTTGACCAGACAGTCGAACGCCTTCTGGGTATCGGCCGGCGTCATCTGGCCACTGCCTGCCGCCTGTCCATTGGCGGGAAGACCGAAGCCAACCTGGTCGGGACGCAACCCTGGCCAGAAGTTAGCAGCATTGCCCTCGATCGGGAAGCCGGTGATCATCATGTCGGACAAGGCGACGTTGAAATCGACCGTACCCGCATTGTAGTAGGTGCCATTGGCGCCAGCGACCGGTCCGGAATTGTAGTGCTGCGCGTGGACAATGGTCAGGAAGTCCCGTACTGCATGAATCACCGGGAGATAGACGCCATTGCGCGTGTCGGCCCCGCCCCACACACCGGAGCCGTAGAACATGCGCCCGCCATGCAACAGCAAGGTTTCCGGGGCCATGGTGAGAACGAACTTGGCACCGTACTTTGCTTTCAGCGTCTTCAATGCGGAAATCAGATTGACCACGACGGGTGTCGTCGGGTTCTTGAAGTCTCTGTCGCCGTTATTGAGATAGATCGAGTGGCCTTCGAAGTCGATATCCAGGCCGTCCAGGCCCCAGCGATCGATGATTGCCGACATCGAGCTGACGAAGGCATCGCGCGCCGCGATGGTGGTCAGCGAGACCTGGCCATTGGCGCCACCGATTGAAATCAGCACTTTTTTCCCTGCTGCCTGTTTGGCCTTGATTGCGGCGAGGAAGTCGGCGTCGCTTTCCACGTTGGCGCATTCGACTGCGGGACAGCGATTGAAGTGCAGATTGCCGGAGGTCGGCGAATCGGGCTCGGCGAAGGACAGTTGAATGATGTCCCAATCGTTTGACACGTCGGCCATCCGGATGTAGCCCGAACCGTTGGCAAAGCTGGCGTGCATGTAGCCGACGAGTACCTGCTTCTTCAGGCCGGTTGGTGTCGGTGTTGGCGTTGGTGTCGGCGTCGGTGTAGGTGTAGGTGTAGGTGTAGGTGTAGGTGTCGGTGTAGGTGTCGGTGTC
>Ga0209023_10004464_pt1 | contig 15900 bp, 9 predicted proteins | sample LakOneMetagenome_FD_187468 | JGI IMG/M metagenome (GOLD analysis project Ga0209023, IMG submission 187468) | Freshwater and sediment microbial communities from Lake Erie, Canada (SPAdes) (version 2) | ecosystem: Environmental > Aquatic > Freshwater > Lentic | place: Lake Erie, Canada | collected... | reverse complement strand
CGATCTCCCGCATCCTGGCGCACTGCCATCCCTACGGCGACGAGCTGGAGTGGCTGGCGTCATCTGCGGCGGTCTTGGCGGCCTAGGAGCGACCTTTGCCCACATGATTGGGAGCCATCGCAGATCAGGCAACGTACCGGCCAAGACTCCAACCGGGCGTTCAAAGCAATCCTGTTTGCCCGAACGGCTGAAGTGTCAGGTCGCGATTTCTGTGGCGCGCGGCCAGACGCTCATCGCCCGGATCCGAAGCTCCTGCGGCCCGAGATAGCGTTCGTGCGGAAGCGAGAAGACCCAGACCGTTGCGAATGATCCGACGGCGCATGCCCTCGCGTCCATTCCCCGCTAGCAGACCGCAAAAAACTAATCCGATACCCCGCTCTGTCCATCGGTGTCATTTCGGGCGATCATCGCCGTCGCTCGCCACTCCAAATGACAACGACAACTGGAACGCCCATGGAACCCGTCGATCGCCGCGCCGCCCTGACCGGCCTCTTGGGAGGCGTCGCCGCCGCCGCCCTGCCCGTGCGTTCAGCCTTCGCCCAGACGAACGAAGAGGCCGCGCCCTTGGGTCGGGAATGGGCCTCGATGAAATGGCGGCGGGGAATCGAGGGCCAGCGGATGGCCGATCTGGGGAACGGCACCTTCCTCAATCCCATCATGTCAGGCGACCACCCCGATCCGTCGATCCTGAAGGACGGCGACGACTACTACATGACCTTCTCGTCATTCGAGTCGGTGCCCGGCATTCACATCTGGCATTCGCGCGATCTGGTGAACTGGCAGCCGGTCGTCGCGGCCCTGACGACGAACATCGGCTCGGTCTGGGCGCCGGAGCTGATTAAGCACGAGGGCAGATTCTACTGCTACATCCCCGCCCGCCTCCCCGAGTATCGCTCCAACTACGTCATCTGGGCGGACAGGATCGAGGGGCCGTGGAGCGAGCCGATCGACCTGAAGATCCCGGCCAACATCGACCCTGGCCACGTGGTCGGCGAGGACGGCAAACGCTACCTGTTCCTGAACGGCGGCGACCGGGTCAAGCTGACCGACGACGGCCTGGCTACCGACGGCCCGGTCGAGCGCGGCGTGTATAACGCCTGGCGCTATCCCGAGGACTGGATCGTCGAAGGCTTCGCCCAGGAAGGGCCGAAACTGTTGAGGCGCGGCGAGTATTTCTACATGATCACCGCTATCGGCGGCACGGCGGGGCCGCCGACCGGTCACATGGTCATCGCCGCACGGTCCAAGTCGATCAACGGCCCGTGGGAGGACTACCCACACAACCCCATCGTCCGCACCGCCTCGGGCGCCGAGAAATGGTGGTCGCGCGGACACGCCACCCTGGTCGAAGGCCCGACCGACGGCGACTGGTGGATGGTCTATCACGGCTATGAAAACGCCTACTGGAGCCTGGGCCGCCAGACCCTGCTGGACCCCATCGAATGGACCGACGACGGCTGGTTCCGCGCCAAGGGCGGCGACCTCTCCCAGCCCATCGCCAAGCCCCGGGGCGGCGAGGCCGTGCCGCACGGCATGGCCCTGTCGGACGATTTCTCGACCGACAAATTCGGCATCCAGTGGAGCTTCTACGACCCGCAGCCGAACGAGAAGGATCGGTTGCGCCGCGAGAACGGCGTCCTGCACATGAAGGCCAAGGGCAAGGCGCCGGTCGACTGTTCGCCCCTGACCTTCGTCCAGGGCGAACAGGCCTATCAGATCGAGTGTGAGGTCGAGATCGATCCCGGCGCGGTGGCGGGCCTGATCCTGTTCTACGACCGGGCGCTGTATGCGGGCCTCGGTTTCGACGCGACCCGCTACGTCACCCACCAGTACGGGATCGAGCGGGGGCGTCCGGCCAATCCGCATGGACGACGCATGTTCATCCGTCTGACCAACGCCTACCAGAACGTCTATTTCGACACCTCGGGCGACGGCGTGACCTGGCAGCGGTTTGACCGGGGCATGGAGGTCTCGGGCTATAATCAAAATGTTCGCGGCGGCTTCATGATGTTGCGGCCCGGCATCTACGCGGCCGGCGACGGCGAGGCGCGGTTCAAGAACTTCACGTTCAAGGCGCTGTGATGCGCCTCGAATATTTGGGTATGGCGAAACACGGTTTTTCGTTTTATGACACCGGTGACATTGATGCTTAGGGCGCGTCGATCTCATCACGAGATTTTGGAGATCCTCGGCGTTCGAGGGACAGGGGACTGTCGGCATCCGACCCGCAAAGAGGTCTGGAGCACGACGAAACGGAGGAAGCGGATGAGAACTCAACCCACGGGATATTTGCGCGCGGCGGCCTCGCCGGTCGCGCTCGTCATGGGGGCCATGCTGTTCGCCGCCCCGGTTCAGGCCCAGGTCCAGCCGCAGGAGACTCCCAGCGAAGACGCCACTGAAGTGGGCGAGATCGTCGTCACTGGCATCCGCGCCTCGCTGGCCAGCGCCCTGACCGAAAAGCGCCGCTCCAACACCATCGTCGACGTCATCAACGCCGAGGACATCGCCGACTTCCCGGACGCCAACCTGGCGGAGTCGCTGCAGCGGATCCCGGGCGTGTCGATCGACCGCGAGAACGGCGAAGGCAACTCGATCTCGGTGCGCGGCCTGGGCGGCGACTTCACCCGCGTGCGTCTGAACGGGTTGGAGACCCTGTCCACCTCGGGCGCCAGCAATGCCGACGGCGCCCTGCGTCGCGACCGGGGCTTCCAGTTCAACACCTTCGCGTCCGAGCTGTTCAACTCACTGAAGGTTCAGAAGTCCGCCGACGCCCAGACGGACGAGGGTTCGCTGGGCGCCACGGTCGATCTGATCTCGGGACGTCCGTTTGACTTCAAGGAACGCCGCCTGGCCCTGACGCTTCAGGACGCCTATTACGAGAACGGCGGCACTCACAATCCGCGCCTCGCCTTGCTGGCGTCCGACCGCTGGACCAGCAAGATCGGGGAGTTCGGGCTTCTGGGCTCGGTCGCCTACAATGAGCGCACCCAGGCCATCGACAGCTATTCGCGTCAGGTCGGCTCGTTCGATTACACCTATCGCGGCGCGACCTTCAATAACGTGGGGACGAATGCCGCGGGCGATCATCAGGGTTTTGCTTTGCCCATCGGCACCAATCCGGCGACCGCCCTGCCCCGCGTCACCAATCCGGAAGCGCGCAATCTGCTGATCGGCTCCAACCCGGCCGCTTACAATCTGATCAACGGCGGCGCGACGCGCGGCTCGCTTGTGCGCATTCCGGCTCTGGCGACGCTGAACCACCGCGACGTGGAGCAGGACCGGCTGGGGGTGACCCTGTCGGGTCAGTGGCGTCCGACCGAGCGGACCACGATCAACTTCGACAATCTGTATTCGAAGATGACGCAGATCTCGACCAACTATCAGATCGGTCCGGTGGGCCTGAACCGCAACAACACCAACGGCAACCGCACCACCACGGCCTTCAGCTATCAGACCTATCCGACGACCAGCGCGACCAACAATTCCTACGCCAACCGTCGCGCCGCCTACGCCAACTGCGCGACCCAGGCCGCGACCGAGTTCCGCGACGCCATCGACTGCGGCCAGTCGCTGTATGGCTCCACCCCGATCTTCACCACGGCGCCCGGCGCGACCAACCAGAATCTGGCCGCCGGAACGGGCAGCTTCAATCCCAACAACCTGGACGTCTACGACTACTACAACCAGCCGGGATCGGTCGGTTACGTCGCGCACCCCCAGTATCTGGCCATGCGGGGCGCGTTCATCGGCCGGCCGTCGGTGCGGTTGATCGATGCGGGGTTGAGCGAGACGGGCGCCAACGCCAACTATCTGGTGCTGGGCAATGTCGATTTCCGCTCGGCGGTCGATCAGGGCGGCTACACCACCGAATTCCGTCAGAACTCGATCAACATCGAGCACGAGTTCAGCGACACCTTCCGCATGTCGCTGCTGGTCGGCGATTCCAAGTCGACCAATGAGAACACCGGCCTGCTGGTCGACTTCATCCGGCTCGATTCGGGCCAGGGCGTCGCGGGCAATGACTACTTCGTCTACGACGACCGCGAAGGCGGCGATATGCCGATCATGAAGTTCGGCTTCGACGTGGCCAATCCGAACAGTTGGGACTTCGTGAAGGGCTATTCGGCCATTCGCAACTACCGCACCATCACCGAGAACGGCTACCGGACCGCCAAGGCCGACTTCGTCTGGGACCTGAACGACGACTTCACGTTCAAGTTCGGCATCGGCAAGCGCAAATTCGACTTCTACTACACGCGCTACGAGCGGCTGATCAGCGACACGATGAATCCGTCGCTGCTGGAGGGCGTGCGCTCCGGACTGGCGGCCGCCACGACCGTCGGCCAGATGGGACAATTGGTCAGCTGGGGCGACGGGCTGAATGTGCCGGAAGGTACGCCGACCAGCTTCTTTGCGCCCAATCTGGAAGCCTTCAAGAACCGCTTCGGCTTCGACTGCGACTGCATCAACGCCTGGGGCGACTGGCGTCTGTCGGACCTGCGCAACGGCGGGGTCAACACCTTCTGGGTCGATGAGGACAGCCTGTCCTACTATGGCCAGATGGACTTCCGTGTGCCGCTGTTCATGGGCGAGCTGCGCGGCAACGCCGGTCTGCGCCGCGCCGAGACCAAGATCGATTCCCGCGGACGCTCGCCCAGCGGCCGTCCGGTCGAGAACGACAACCAGTACAACGACACCCTGCCGTCGATGAACCTGGTGTGGGAGCTGAACGACAAGCTGATGCTGCGTTTCGCGGCGGCCAAGGTGATGGCCCGCCCGCAGATGACGGCCCTGCAGCCGGGCGTGACGGCCTTCACCGTTCCGGTCGGCATCGGCGCCGACCCGGCCCAGTTCGACGGATCCAACGCGGCCATCACCCTGGGCAACACCAAGCTGAAGCCGTTCCGCGCGTCCAATCTGGACTTCAACGTCGAATGGTATTTCGCCCGCGACGCCATTCTGTCGGTCGCGGTGTTCCACAAGGAGATCGAAAGCTTCCCGCAGGTGGTGCTGCGCGAAGGCAAGCTGAGCGAGATCTTCGACGCCGAGCAGATCGCCAATCTGCGCGCCGCCTATGACGGCCTGACCGATGTCGCCTCCGACAGCCGCCGGGCCTATATCGACCAGGACCTGCCCTTCGGGCCGCATGCGCAGGGCGTCGCGGACCAGGTCGACGACTCCGATCGGGACGGGATGCCGACGCGTGAGGGTGGCGGCCAGATCCCAGGCGGAACACTGGAGTTCGGGCGTGTCTTCGATCAAGAAAACACGATCATTCGTGAACGCCGGCTCCGCGAGTAGCGCATTGGCGAGCGTCGTCTTCGCCCGCAGCCGGGACATCCTGTGTCAGGGTCGAGGGTCGGCTGCCAACTCCGCCGTCTGCTTCGTGCTCGGCGTCACCTCCATCGATCCGGGGCGGAACGACCTTCTGTTCGAACGCTTCGTCAGTCAGCGGGTAGAATGATTAGTGGTTTACGGCAGTCTTCCTCAAGCCTTACATTATGTAGGAGTTCGCCGTCTCGCCGGCACGCGCAGAGCCCGTCTTTGACCATCACAGGGACATCCCCGGTTGGGCTAGATCTAGGAATTTCTCGAAGGATTTCTCCTCTTGGCCCCCTTTTCTAGCAGCTTATCCGAATCGGCCGAAGACACTCTATCCAGCTGATCGCATTTTTTCTGGTCGATCGCGGAGTCCGACTTCTCCAGCACGTCTTCGCCTTGAAGTCCCAGCAATGGCTTCGCGGCCAAATCCTTGGTGAGGTCGGCCAGCTCGTGACAGGCGATCGCGTTCTGGCCAGTCTGGTCGTTCAAACGCATACTAAGCAGGCGGGTATCGTTTGTGATCAAAGTGAGAGTCTCGGCGGTACGCGATGCCTGGACATATGCCCGCGCTTGGTTTGCCCGCCGAACGGTGCCTCTCCGGGCCGTTCGACTCATCCGCCCGGTTGATCTTGTCCGATGAACAGGACAGCGGATCGCGGCGCTTGGGTTGGCCGGCGGGGCTTTGTTCGCTCGCGTGAGCAATCGCGCTTCGCGGTCTGTGACCCTGCATGGAGCCTGTCCCTCCGCAGCCTTCCTAATCTTCGTATCGTTTGCTGCTCGCGCATCCGGACTGCCGCCGGCCTTCGGCAGTCGCCGAAAAGCGGACGTTCCCAACCGCCGTTAAGAGTCAGAGTCAGACGCTGGGTGGTCGCGAGGAAGCTAGGCCGACGCCCTTCGCGATGTGGTGACGCGAGCGACCGCCATTGCCCCACTTGCCAACATTGTCGCGAAAACCTCGTTGGCCACTCAAAGCCCCTCACGACTTGCTGACGGCGAGCTTAAGGCTATTGCCGAAGAGAAGTCGGACCTGTTTTACGGGGTACTCGGGCGGCGCCTAATCATCCTTCATAAGAGCACAAGTGCCGACGAGCAGACATTGCTGGCCCAAGCCCTGGTTCGGCGGTGCTTGGTCCTTGGGCCGCGAGAGGCCGACCTCGCTGTGTTAACGGCCGCCCTTCCGTATCGTGGGAGTTTCGATCCGCCGCTTCGTTTCGACGACTACCACCGCGCAGTCTTGGACCAGAACCTCGGACTTCTCTTCGATCCCGTTCTCTTCGCCTGGACGACCGAGGCATAGCTAACCTCAGCTCTGGTCGGTGACGTTTCACCTCGATACGGCGGCGCGGCATTGATGGCGTTGGGCGGGTGCTGGCAACCTTGGCGAGGCGCTCCTGCAGTTTTGCAGGGGCGGAACTTGCTGTTGCAAACGCGGAGGCATCTCTGCGCCAGCCAGACAATCTAAAGTCTGCATGATGGCGGCCGACCGGCGACGCTCCGCGCATGAGGCGCTGGATGGCGACAGCCTTGGTTGGATCCTGAATAGGCTAGGTCCGGCGTTGCTATTATCGATTTGAAAGCAGTCGGCCTGAAGGTTGCGGAGCGGGCTGGAAAAAAACTGTGGCTTGTTGCCCGCGGCCCCTCGGCCGAAGCCATAGCGTTGGCTCGAGACGCCGCTCGCCATGGGGATCAACTTGCAAAAGAAGCGCTCCGAGACGCAGGCTTCAAGTCGGAGTTCTCAAAGTGACCGGCAGACGCACCCAAACGCCATCGACCATTTTGGAGCCACGCGGCCTAAACCGAGAGCAAGCGAGCCTCTATATCGGCATCAGCGTCTCGAAGTTCGATCAACTCGTGCTCGACGGCCGAATGCCGGCTCCCAAACGGATCGACACTCGAAAGGTCTGGGACCGACATGCCTTAGACACCGCATTCTGGGCTCTTCCGGACGATGGACCCGACCGCGACGTGAATCCTTGGGACGCGGCGGCGTGAAGAAAAAGCCGAAGAACGTCAGCCTCTATCGCGATGCACGAGGCAAACCTCGATGGCGCTTTCGGCGTGTCGGCTGCCCCGAGTCACAGACGACTGAGCCGTTCGGATCGGAAGCTTGGTGGACTTGGTACACTGCCGCGTCCATGGCCCAGCCTAGGCCAGTTGCGGAGAGCCGTAGCGTGCCGGGCTCCATCCATGCTCTCGGTGTCGCCTATTATGCGTCGGCCGATTTCAACGGGCTCCGGCCGAACACCCAGCGCACTTACAAGGGCATCTTCGACCGGTATCGCGACAAGTACGGCGCCAATCCGGTCGCGCTCCTAGAGCCGCGTCACATTCGCGCACAGATGGACGCCATGGCGGCGACCCCGGCCGCAGCTAACAACATGCTGAAGGTGCTGCGGGCGGTAATGCGCTTTGCCGTGGACAGGGGGTTGGTGCGCACCGACCCAACGACCGGCGTGCGGATGCTGCGGTACCGGAGCGAGGGCTTCCATACGTGGACCGAAGCCGAGGTCGCAGCTTTCGAGGCCAAATGGCCCGTTGGGACCAAGGAGAGGCTGGGGTTCGACCTGCTGCTTTACACCGCCCAACGCTCAGGTGACGTGCGTCAGATGACCGTCCATCAAGTCCGTGACGGACGGGTTTTGGTGCGGCAAGAAAAGACAGGCCAACTGGTCGATATCCCACTGCATCCGCGGCTTCAAAACTCGCTGGCGGCGCACAAAGTCGAGCACCTGGCGCTGCTGACGACCCAGTACGGCAAGCCATTCACGGAAAAGGGTTTCGGAAACTGGGTGAGCAAGGCGGCGGAACGCGCCGGGCTGCCGCACTGCTCGGCCCACGGCCTACGCAAAGCAGCGGCCCGCCGTTTGGCTGAAGCCGGATGCTCAGCCCATGAAATCATGGCGATCACTGGCCACCAAACCCTCAAGGAAGTCGAGCGCTACACGCGCGAGGCCGGTCGACGCAATCTCGCCGATTCCGCCATGAAGCGGATCGGCTGAGCCAACGAAACAAGAACAGTTTTGTCTAACAACACCCATACGGGTTAGACATATCAGGAGTTATAAGACTGATTATGCTTGGAAATATTAAGCAGGTGGCGGACAGAGAGGGATTCGAACCCTCGGTAGGCTTTCACCTACACACGCTTTCCAAGCGTGCGCGATCGACCACTCCGCCACCTGTCCGTTTCACGCTGCGTCTTGCGCGCCGCCGGAGGTCGATCCGGCGGGAGGCGGGCCTGATAGAACACCCTCGCCCCCTCGGCAAGCGCCTCTCGCATCCCCATATGGACTTCAACGTCATTTTCCGATGAGGGAGCCGCAAATGCTGTTCAAGAAGACTGCCGAAATGCCCACGCCCGAAACCGCCCTGCCCGGCCGCGCCGAGCCGCTGGACACCGATGTGAACCACTATGTCAGCGGCAACCCGCTGAAGGGGCCCTATCCCAACGGTTTCCAAACCGCCATCTTCGGCATGGGCTGTTTCTGGGGCGTGGAGCGCATCTTCTGGCAGTTGCCGGGCGTCTGGGTGACCTCGGCCGGCTATTCCGGCGGTCTGACGCCCAACCCGACCTATGAAGAGACCTGCACCGGCCGGACGGGTCATACCGAGGTGGTCAAGGTCGTGTTCGACCCGAGCGTCATTACCTACGCCGAACTGCTCAAGGCCTTTTGGGAGAACCACGACCCGACCCAGGGCATGCGCCAGGGCAACGACATCGGCACCACCTATCGTTCGGCCATCTATACGCTGAACGCCGAGCAGCAGGCGGAGGCGGAAGCCTCTCGCGACGCCTATCAGGCCGCCCTGACGCAGGCCGGGCGCGGGACGATCACCACCGAGATCGAGCCGGCGGGCGACTATTTCTACGCCGAGGGCTATCACCAGGGCTATCTGGCCAAGAACCCGGCCGGATACTGCGGCATCGGCGGAACCGGCGTGGTCTGCCCCATCGGGGTCGGCGTCGACGCCTGACCTATGCGACGGCCGCCGGGTTTCAACCGGCGGCCAGTCGGCCTATGGATCGGCGAAAAATGGGAGCGCTCATGTCCGCCTTCGTCCATCCTGACGAGATCCGCAGCCGGTTTTCGGCCGCCCTGTCCGCCATGTACCGGGCCGAAGTGCCGCAATACGGCGACCTGCTCACGCTGGTGGCGTTCGTCAATGCGCAGACGTTGAAGGCGGATGCGGGCGGTGCGGACGGGCTGGCGGCGTCCGGCGAACTGGCGCGTCTGTCGGAGGAACGCCACGGCGCCATCCGTGTCGGCACGGCCGATGAACTGGCCACGATTGCGCGCGCCTTTGCGGTCATGGGGATGGAGCCGGTCAGCTATTACAACCTGGCCCCCGCAGGGGTGCCGGTGCATTCGACCGCCTTCCGCCCCGTAGATCCGGCGGCCCTGGCGCGCAATCCGTTCCGGGTCTTCACCTCGCTGCTGCGGCTGGAGTTGATCGAGGACGAAGCCTTGCGCGCGGAAGCGGCCGAGACCCTGGCCCGCCGCGACATCTTCACCCCCGGCGCGCGTGAGCTGATCGAGACGGCGGAGGCCGCCGGCGGTCTGGACGAGGCTCAGGCCGATCGTTTCGTGTCCGAACTGCTGGAGACCTTCCGCTGGCACGCCCAGGCGACCGTAAGCGCCGAGACCTATGAACGGCTGGTCGCCGCCCACCGACTGATCGCGGATGTGGTCAGTTTCAAGGGTCCGCACATCAACCATCTGACGCCGCGCACGCTGGATATCGACGCGGCCCAGGCCGCCATGCCCGCACGCGGCATCAGCCCGAAGGAAACCATCGAGGGTCCGCCCGCCCGCGCCTGTCCCATCCTGCTTCGCCAGACCAGCTTCAAGGCGTTGCAAGAGGCGATCACCTTCCCCGGCGCCGACGGCCCCACGGCGGGCGCCCACACCGCCCGCTTCGGCGAGATCGAACAGCGCGGCTGCGCACTGACCCCCGCCGGTCGCGCCCTGTATGACGAGGCCCTGGCGAAGAAGGACTTCTCCGCCCTGCCCGACGACTGGGACGCCCTGCGCCGCGCAGACCTCGCCTGGTTCCGCTATCGCGCGACGCCTGAGGGTCTCGCCGCACGCGCCGAGGCCGCCGATCTGGACGCCCTGATCGCCTCGGGCCACGTCGTCGCCGAACCCATCACCTACGAAGACTTCCTGCCCGTCAGCGCCGCCGGCATCTTCCAGTCCAACCTGGGCTCGGAGGCCCGCGAAACCGCCTACGCCGTCGATCCCGCCAAGGCCGATTTCGAACAGGCGCTGGGCCGCCCGGTCCAGGACGAGATGGCCCTGTACCGCGCCGAACAGGACGCCTCGATCACAGCGACGCTGAAGGCCCTGGGCCTGACGGAGACGGTCTAGTCCGTTCGCCGGTATGCAGGGCGGGCGGCGCCCCGCGTCCATCCGGCGTCTTGCCTGATGCGCAGACGCGGATCATAGACGCGGCCGTGAACCCGTCCGCTTCCCCGACCCAGCGCCGTTACGATCTCGACTGGATCCGGGTCGGCGCCTTCGGCCTGCTGATCCTGTATCATGTGGGCCTGGTCTACGGAGTCTATGACTGGCACATCCACAGCGCCCACACCTTCGAGTGGATGCGCGAGGCGATCCTGGTCACCAATCCCTGGCGGCTGACCCTGCTGTTTCTGGTGTCGGGCGCCGCCCTGCGGTTCATGACGTTCCGGCGCACCCCGCGCGAGGTCGCCCGCGCCCGGTTCGAGCGGCTGGTCCCGCCTCTGATCTTCGGCGCCTTGGTTCTGGTGCCGATCCAGTCGTGGATCGAGTCAATGGACAAGGGCGGCTGGCCGGGCGGCGTCGCCGGCTTCATCGCCTGGCTGGGCCATGAGTTCGGCTGGAGCGGTCTCGCCGACGGCGTGCCGGTCAACCATCTGTGGTTCATCGTCTATATCGCCGTCTACAGCCTGGTCGCCGTGGTTCTGTGGCGCCAGCCCGGCCTGATCGACCGGCTGGGCAACGGGCTGGAAAAGGCGCTGACCGGCCCGCGTCTGCTGATCCTGCCGATCCTCTATCTCTTCGCCATCCGGTGGCTGCTGTTTCCCTGGTTCGGCCTGACCAACACCCTGCACAACGACTGGTACAACCACGCCCTGTCGCTGGTCGCCTTCCTGTTTGGCTTCAGCATCGTGGGGCGCGAGAGCCTTTGGCGCACGATGGAGCGGTATCGCTGGATCGCTCTGGCCCTGGCGGCCGTCGCCCTGCCGATCATGATGGTCCAGGTCTGGCATCCCGGCGCGCGGGCCTTCTGGGGCGTGCCCAAGGCCGCCGTGTACGGCATCGACCAATGGGCGGTGATCGTCGCCATCCTAGGCTTCGGCTATCGCCATCTGCGCGACCGGGGCGGCCCTGCGCTCAACTATCTGACCCAGGCCACCTTCCCCCTCTATCTGGCGCACCAGACGGTGCTGGTCGCGGCCGTCTGGATCATCCGCCCGGCCAACCTGCCGGCGCCGGTCGAACTGCTGTCCCTGATCGCCGTCACCTTCGTCGGCAGTCTGGCGATCTATGAGGTCGTGCGTCGCATCCCGGCCATTCGCCCCCTGTGGGGGCTGAAGCCGCTGGACGGCCGGCCCTGGCCGCTGGACCTTCAGGCCCTGCTGAAGCCGCAGCTTCGCTATGACCGCCGTCGTCGTCTGCTGGGCGTTGGCGTCGCGGCCCCGCTTCTGGCCCTGACGGTGGTCGCCGTGGCCATCCTGGCCTACCCCGGCTTCAACAATTCGACCCAGTATCTGAGCGAACTGGGCGGGGCGACGGCCAAGGCGCCGATCATCTTCAACGGCGGGGTTTTCGTCGCCGGCGTCATGGCCGGGCTGGCGGGGATCGGCTTCGGCCTGGCCATCTACGCTCTGACCGGCGCGCGGGTCGCGGCCTGGGTCATCGCCATCGTCTTCATCCTGGCCGGCGGCGGCATGTCGGCCTCGACCCTGTGGCCCTGGCCCGATCCACGCCACATGATCATCAACCTGGCCCTGGGCATCCAGCTGGCGCCGATGCTGCTGCTGTGGGGGTTGGCCAAACGCCGGGACGTGCCGCGCCTGAAGCTCTTCCTCGTCGTCACCTTCGTCGTCATGGCGATCCTGACGGTCCTGACCAAGCACCTCGTCTTCCCCGGCACGGTCAATGACGCCAACGTCGGCTGGTGGGAGCGGCTCTACGCCATCGTTCTGGTCTGCTGGGTGGGGGTTGCAGCCTGGGTCCTGGACCGTAAACTGCTGTCGGTCGCCACGGAGTCGCCGCACGGTCGCCCGGCTGCCGCCTCGTTCGACATTCCGGCCTGACTTCACCCCCACATTTTTTGGTTTCATCAACATTGCGTGATTGAAAATCGCGCGAATGTGATCGATTATGCAGCCCGTGTTGCAGTGCAGCACTCCGCGTCGTCCCCAGCCCTCGGGACGGCATCCGGTTCACTCGGGGGCGTCCAGAGCGGCATGAACAAGCTGGCGATCCGGCCTGTCGAACAGGCTGAAATCGAGACGACGATCCGCGGCGCGCAAACGCCTAGCTGGTCGTGGCTGCCCGACGAGGCGCCGCTGGCCATGCCGGTCCAGTCCCTGTCCGCGCCCGACGCCGTCGCCGACGTGACGCCCGCGACCTCGCCGCGCACGGTCGCGACGCGCCGCCTGGCCCTGTTGGCCGGCACCATCGTCCTGACCGGCCTGTCCGCCATCACCCCCTTCTACCTCTATGCCCGCAAGGGTTGGGACGGCACCGAGATCCTGGCCTTCGGCCTGTTCATGGTCCTGATCACCGCCATCTCCTGCTGGTTCGTCAGCGGCCTGATGGGTCTGTTCGTCATGCTGCGCGGCAAGGATCAGGCGGACCTCGCCTTCTCGCCGCATCCGCCGATGCCGCGCACCCGCACCGCCCTGCTGATGCCTCTGTACAACGAGGACGCCCGTTCGTCCTTCGCGCGCCTGTCGCAGATCGATTCCTGCCTGGCGCGTCTGGGCGCCTCGTCGGCCTTCGACATCTTTGTGCTGAGCGACTCGACCAAGGAAGACACCGCCGCCGCCGAGCGTTCGGTCTTCCAGGCGTTCCGTTTGGCCGCCAACTCCAAGGCCTTCTATCGTCGCCGCACCGACAATGCCGAGCGCAAGGCCGGCAACCTGGCCGAATGGGTCCGTCGTTTCGGCGGCGCCTATGAGAACATGATCGTCCTGGACGCCGACAGCACCATGGCCGGCGAGACCCTGCTGCGCATGGTCGACGCCATGGAGCGCAACCCCGGCGTCGGCCTGATCCAGACCGCCCCGGTCATCATCAAGGCCCGCACCATCTTCGCGCGCGTGTCGCAGTATTCGGTGCGCCTGTACGGCCGCGTCGCCGCTGCCGGCCTGGCCTACTGGACCGGTTCGGAATCCAGCTACTGGGGCCACAACGCCATCATCCGCACGCGCGCCTTCGCCGCCTGCTGCGGCCTGCCGCACCTGAAGGGCAGGAAGCCCTTCGGCGGTCACATCATGAGCCATGACGTCGTCGAGGCCGCCCTGATGCGCCGCGCCGGCTGGGCCGTCCACGTCACCGCCTCGCTGGACGGATCGTGGGAAGAGACCCCGCCGTCGATCACCGACTTCATCCGCCGCGACCACCGCTGGTTCCAGGGCAACCTGCAGCACCTGGGCCTGATCACGGCCAAGGGCCTGTCGCCGATGAGCCGCCTTCAGCTGCTGATGGGCTGCATGGCCTACCTGTCGTCGCCCCTGTGGCTGGCGTCGCTGATGGTCGGCCTGTTCATCCAGATGTTCTATCCGGTCGACTGGACCAGCTTCTTCTACATCCTGAACCCCCAGTTCACGCCCTTCATGCTGGCCTCTTTCCTGTCCGGCGTGCTGCTGATCGGGCCCAAGTTCATGGGCGCCGCCCTGGTCCTCAGCCGTCCGGCCGAGCTGCGCGCCTTCGGCGGCCGTCGCGCCATCGCCAAAGGCATGGCGGCCGAGATCGCCCTGTCGGCCATCCTGGCCCCCATCCTGATGGTCGCCAACACCAAGGCTTTCATCCAGATCGTCTCTGGCCACGACACCGGCTGGTCGACCCAGCAGCGCGAGGCCGACGGCCTGGCCTGGTCGGACGCTTTCCGCGCCATGCGCTGGCAGATGATCGCCGGCGTGGGCTTCCTGATCCCGCTGGCCGTTCGTCCCGACCTGGCGACCTGGTTCGCCCCGATCGTCCTGCCCCTGTTGCTGGCCGCGCCGATCACCGTCTGGACGTCGCGCGTCCGCTCGGGCGACAAACTGGCCGCCAAGGGCTATCTGGTCACCCCGGTTCAGGACGGCGTCAGCGTCTCGCCGGCCGTCCTGCACACGCCGCGCTCGCCGCTGCGTGCGGTCGCCGGCGGCGTCCTGGCCCCTGTGGCTGCGCCTGCGATGGTCCCGGCCCGCGCGCCCGAGCGGTAATCGACCGATGCGTGGCGGCCACAGTGCCGCCACAACCGCTACTGCGGCGCTCGACGAAAACGCCAATCGGCCGCACTCTACTCCCCTGACCTTTGCGGGGAGACCTGATTCCATGGCCAAATCCACCGGTTCCGACGCCAAGCCTGACCTGCGGCTCGTCGCGGCCGAGGCCGAGATCTACGACCTGATGAAAGCGCCTGAAACCACCGCCGATCGCGTCAAACGCCTCCAGCTCGAAGCCCACGCCCTGGCTCTGGAAGAGATCGAAGGTCTGGAAAAGCTGTTGCTCGAAGCCGCCGCCAAGGCCAAGGCCATCGCGGACGGCGGCGACGCCTATCCGGTCGGCGCGCGCGAGATCGCCTCGCGCCTCGCCGCCGATCTGCCGACCAAGGCCGAAACCATCAAGACCATCGTCCACCGCGTCGGCTGAAAACCGAAGCGGAGCGTTCGGAACGACGCGCCCGCCCGTCCGCTTTCCTGAAGACCCCATCTTCAGGAGACGACATTCATGGACGACCGGACCCAGGCGCGCGCCGAAGACATCGCCGATCAGGAACGCGCCATCCAGCGCGACATCGACGCCCGGGACAAGGCGTCCGGCGATGACAAACCGTCCGGCGCGATGCAGGCCGGCGCCCGCCCCTACCCCGAACCGCCCTTCCCGAAACAACACCAGACCAAGCCGGGTGACGAGGCCGCGCTAGATCCCGCGCCCCTCTATGATGCGCCCTTCTGGAAGGGTTCGGGCAAGCTGGACGGGTTCGCCGCCCTGATCACCGGCGCGGATTCCGGCATCGGCCGTTCGGTCGCCGTCCTGTTCGCGCGCGAGGGCTGCGACGTCGTCATCTGCCATCTGGACGAAGACGCCGACGCCGAAACCACCAAGGCCGCCGTCGAGGCCGAGGGTCGCCGCGCCGTGGTGCTGAAGGGCGATGTTTCGGACCCCGCTTTCGCCGAGATGGCGGTCAAGGCCACGCTCGACGCCTTCGGCCGGCTGGACGTCCTGGTCCCGAACGCCGCCTTCCAGGAACACGTCCCCGCCTTCGAGGACCTGACCTACGCGCATTTCGACCGCACGCTGAAGACCAATCTCTACGGCTATTTCAACATGACCAAGGCGGCGGTCCCGCACATGAAGGCCGGCGGCGCCATCGAAG
>Ga0209023_10004463_pt1 | contig 15903 bp, 15 predicted proteins | sample LakOneMetagenome_FD_187468 | JGI IMG/M metagenome (GOLD analysis project Ga0209023, IMG submission 187468) | Freshwater and sediment microbial communities from Lake Erie, Canada (SPAdes) (version 2) | ecosystem: Environmental > Aquatic > Freshwater > Lentic | place: Lake Erie, Canada... | reverse complement strand
TCTTATGGGGTCAGTTTGCCGTGGCGCAGGGGGTCAATTTGAGCTGGCGGACAGGGGTCAGTTTAAGCTGGAATCAGGGGGTCAATTTGAGCGTATTTTCCATCTACCATCTGAATTTCACTTTTATGTATCTCATCTATATATTTATCTTTAAGATGATCGTAAAAGGAATGCCTGCTGATAAGGCCAGCAATTAAATTTGCGACCAGGGCTGTAAGCATGATATAAAAGATAATGCTGTGTGTATTTGTCATTTCCAAAACAAGGATTGAAGCTGTAAAGGGGCTTCTTGTGATGCCGGTTAAGAAACCCGTCATTCCACATAAGATGATAAGATTTGTTGCTGTTGGTGACAAATGAAACCACCCGGCCACAACGGCACCAATGCTGGCGCCTGCACTTAGAGAAGGAGCAAAGATGCCTCCCGAAGCTTCGTTTGAAAATGATATTATAGGCCCGATTATTCTTAATAAAGGTATATACCATTCCAGGTGTTTGTGATCTGTAAACAAAGTGGTGACCATAATACTTTTTCCTGACCCGAAAGTCCGTTGATCAATAAAGATTGCCAGCGCAGCAATTACGAGGCCGCATATAACAGCGTAGATACATTTCTGGTAAATTTTTTTAAGGGATCTCTTCTTCTTAAAAATATACAATATTATTTTACCCATTCCGCTTCCTGCAATTCCGGTAATAAGTGCAACCGGAATGATTACCAGTAATATCCAGGCTGAAGTATCACTTAAAGGCGGATACCCCAGGTAAAGGTATGGCCCTGAAAAATTGAGTGCAGTAAGACCCGCAATGATGACGCCTGTAAGCAACGCCGACTTAAAAAAACTGAAATGTGTTTTTGTAAGTTCTTCAATGGCAAAAACAATACCTCCCAAAGGTGTATTAAATGCTGATGCCAGGCCGGCAGCGGCACCGGTAACGATCATATTTCGCCTGGATATTTTCGGATACCATTTTGGCAGAAAGTCATTTATCTTTTTAAATATGGTTGCTGAAATTTGCACGGTTGGGCCCTCCCGGCCAACTATACCTCCGCCAAATACCATGAGTAAACTGGACATTATTTTTACAAATAATACCCGGATGCCAAGCAACCTGTCTACTTTATAACTGTGTTTTGGTACAGTTAACTCAATAGCAGCACTTACCTGGGGAATACCGCTTCCCTTTGCAAACGGGGCAAATTTTATTACCAGCCACAGCGCCAGAAGAAAACTCAATGGTGTAATGATGAAGAATAACCAGCCAGCCTTATGAAAGATATAATAGGTTCCTTCCTCTGCCCATGAAAATAGTTTTGCATAAAAAACAGCTACTATCCCGGTTATAAATGCGCCTAACCAAAAGGGCAGTGCATTCAAAAGATCTGCCTTGAACCTTGTATTATCAATTGAGTCGAATTTCGACTTCAGTTTTTGCCTGATTTTATCAAATATATTCATAGCAAAAGATTAATCCTGATAAGTTGCATTTTATTTGTAGCTAAATGGATTAAAAATGATTCATCATGCTGCAAAATAAGGCAACAATATGTCTTCAAAATTGTACAACCCTGCTTTTTTAGCAGCCAGGTTTTCTGCAACAAAAATAACACCGTTGCCAAAAGCCTCCCTTGATATGCTTTCATGAATGAGCCTGACTGTTTGATACGGAAATCCAAAAATCACTTCGTGCTTACCAACAATACCGCCGGCTCTTACAGAGTTTATATTTGATTTTTCCAGATCGAGGGCCTCAGCAATTTTAACAGCAGTGCCTGAAATTCCATCCTTGCCTTTAAAGTGTTCCTCAATAATCTGTATATCGACCCAGGGTGCAAATTTTTTTAAAAACTTAGAAGCGAACAAGAGATAATTTACTCCCAGCGTGATATTAGGCGACCAAAATACGGTTGTTTTTTTTGAAAGGTTATTCAATAGTTCTTTCTCGTTATCACTATAGTGAGAAATTGCAGAAATTATTTTGATATTTCTTTCACCGGCTATTTTTCCGTATGTATAAATTCCGGTCGTTGAAGAAAAATCAATAATGATATCAACCGGGTGATCATTCAGAAGTTCTTCTATGGAAATAGTTGCACTTGAATAGATCAGTCCCGGTTCATCAGATGCTATGCCTAAAAACTCGGGTACTGAGCGGTGGTCCAGCAAAGTACTCTGTCTTAATACCCATTCAAGCCGAAACTCTTTATTTTGCAAAATAACGTTAGCTACAGCTTTACCGGTTTTTCCGAAACCTATTAATCCTACTCTCATATATTTTTAATTTTATAACCAGAATACAACCAACGCATATTAACTGTATGACGGCAGGTTAAAGATCATTTATTGAGTCGCTTAGCAAACCGCCCAACCGTTAAACCCTGAACGAGAATTGAAAATGCCACAATAACATAAGTAAGTGTTACCCAGAGGTCTTTGTGCATTTCGGGTTTTATCGACAAAGCAAGTGCAATAGAAATTCCACCCCTTAAACCTCCCCAGGTCAGGATCAAAATTGTTTTATGCGAAACCCGCTCTTTAAGTTTTACAATTTGCGCCGGTAATAAAACGGAAACATATCTTGAGAACAAAACGATAGCAATTGCACCTATACCGATGAGTACATACAGAAAATGCAGATTAATTATCAACAGTTCGAAACCAATTAACACAAACAGCACGGCGTTTAATATTTCGTCAATAAGCTCCCAGAACTTATCAATATACTCGGAAGTTTGAACGCTCACTGCTTCATTTTTTGCCTGGTTGCCGATAATAATACCAGCCGCTACCATTGCCAGCGGGCCTGAGATATGCAAAAGACTGGCTAAGCTATATCCACCCATCACGATGGCTAAAGTAATCATCACTTCCACTTTATAATTATTGATGCTACGCATCAATACAAACCCAAGGTAACCGATCAATACGCCCCATAATAAACCTCCAAGGGCCTCCTGTGCAAACAAGCCCGCAACTTTTAGCCAGTTTAAGTCACCTGGTTGCTCTGCCACTTCGAGTAAAGTAACAAAAACAACAACAGCCACCCCGTCATTAAACAAAGACTCGCCGGCCATTTTTGTTTCAAGTGATTTGGAAATTTTTGCTTCTTTTAAAACCCCAAGCACGGCTATCGGATCGGTTGGTGAAATAAGGCTTCCGAATAGAAGACAATAAACAAAACCTACCTGCATGTTAAACAGCATTAGTAAATAGTAAACCAAAATGCCAACTATAAACGTAGACAGGAGTACACCCATTGTTGAAAATATGATGACTGAAAAGCGCTCAGGTTTTAAATCTTCGAGTTTGATATGTATGGAGCCGGCAAAAAGCATAAAACTAAGCATTGACCCCATCAATAACCTTGAAAAATCCACGGCCTGAATCATACCAGTAATATAATTGGCAAATGAAGGATATATTTCGCCAACGGCAAATATGATCAGTGATGAAATAAGTGCCAGAAACATTAAACCAATTGACCAGGGCAATTTGATAAAGCGGAAATTTACATAAGCAAATACTGCTGACACTACTATTAATACTGACAAAAGCGGAAATACAGACATGTTTTTTTTATTAGTTTAGTTTTTAACAGGTTAATCAATATCACGGAACCCCGAAATAAAATTCTTTCAACTGAATTTAGCAAAAGGGGCTTTACAACTTTAAAGAATGTATCAAAACAATGACAATAAAGCCCACAAACACCGGTATCAGTAATATTTTATAATCTCCATGATTTTATATTTATTTATTTATTTATTGAAGGATTAGTTTAACGTCATTAACCATCAGTCTTAGTCTTAGCCAATTCTCAACTTTTATTTTTTGCTGCCTGGATAAACTGGGCGTGATATGTAACAAAACCAGGTAAGTAGCTGTATTGACAGCGCTATCGGTTATTACTTCAGCTGATTGTATTACAGCGTTTTTCAGGCCGGGATATTGTGCTTTTAGTTCTGCAAATACCTGTTTTTTGAGTTTCTGCAGGTTATTAATACTATCTATCCTGGACTGAAGTATCTTTTCCTGCCTTTCCTTTTCGGCTATTGCCACAGTCAATTGCGTTAGTTCGTCGTTTTGTTCAATGCCCTTGGTTTCTGATAAATACGCGAATCCCTGTTTTACTTCCAGTGTTGTATTTACCAGGTCGTATTTTTTTAATGCTGCCTTTAATTGACCGATCTCTTCCGGCTCAATTTCCTTTCCGCCAAATACCAGGGTTATCTTTTTATTTTTTGCATCGATCTTTTTATTTAATAAATAATCGTTTGTAAAATGAGCTTCATTATTGATAAAGTTACCGGCAGTTTTAGTAAACCTTACCTGTTGAATCATATCATAGCCAAAATACAGGCTCGGTAATAAGGTAGCCAGTACAACCAGCCAGATGATGCGCTGAGCGATCGTATCTGCCTTTTTGTTTTGTAATTGCTTGACGGGAAAATGCAAAAGCCTTACGATAATAAAAGTTGCCAGTGCTATAAACACGGTGTTTATAATAAAAAGGTAAAAAGCCCCAAAAAAGTAGCTGAACTGCAATGTGGCAATCCCATAACCAGCCGTGCATAATGGAGGCATTAAAGCGGTAGCAATGGCAACTCCCGGAATTACATTTCCTTTTTGTTTACTGGAAATGGCCAGGATGCCGGCAAAGCCCCCAAACAAAGCAATTAATACATCATATATATTGGGTGCTGTTCTTGCCAGTATTTCGGAATGTGCATCATCAAGCGGTGATATAAGAAAGAATACCGTGGATGTTGTTAACGCCACTCCTGTAGCAATGCTGTAATTATAAACCGCTTTACGCAGTAAAGACAGATCATTTATGCCCATTCCCAACCCGATACCCATAATGGGACCCATCAAAGGAGAAATAAGCATAGCGCCGATAATTACGGCGGTTGAGTTTACATTGAGCCCCAGTGATGCAACAAAAATGGCAAAAATAAGCACCCACAAATTAGTGCCACGAAAAACCACACCGTTATCAATATTTGTGATGACGGTTTGCAGATCTTCTTTTTCCGCGTTTAGTTTAAACTTGTCAATAAAAATATTCAAGCTTTATATTTCTTTTAAAGGTAGTTTATAAACGCCGGAACCGGCGAAAGCTGTCTTACGAGGTTCTGCACTTTTCATTAATCGCCGGAAAGAACAATAATTCAGTTCGTTCAAGCCGGATCTGTTCTGGTTATAGCCAGTTGTCTTTTATTTTATGTACCCGGACCTTTAATTGTCCTTTTTATTTTTGTTTTTTTCATAAGCCTTTACTCTTTGCAGGTAATTTTTTATATCTGCAACTGCTTTTTTTACTTCCATGTCACCGGGCTGTAACTTTAATAAACTGGAATAATTATCCAGTGAAGCGGTGTAATCCTTCTGTTTCAGGTAATACCCTCCCAGGTAATTATAGGATTGCTCCAGCATTGGTTTAAATTCGGCCTTTGCAGAAGAACCCACACTATCAATAAAATTCTCAAAATACGGAACTGCCAGTCCTTCTGACATGGTGCTGTCTTTTTTTGCCAGGATGCCCGCCTTCATGTAAATCCCCTTATACTCCGACGGATATAATTTTACAAATTCAGTAAGAATACTGTCGGCCCTGTCAAGTTCATTAATATTATACCAGGTGACACCGATACGATACAAATCAACTTTGTTAATACCTTTATAAGGCAATAATTTTTCGCTCCACAGTGCAGTATTAAAGGCATCTTTTGCTTTTATGAAATGGTTAACCAACGCAATGGCATAGTATTTTCTGTTTGCAGCAACTGTGTCAGCATTGAATTCATTCATCATGTATGTTAGGGCTGTAGAATCTTTCGCTTTAAGACGTGAAGCAACCTGCGCAGCCAGGTAAAAATCGTATGGTTTAAGCTTTGCAGAATCCTGAATTGCCAGGTATTGTGTAACATTTTTGTAGGCTTCTGTAATATTATTTGCCTGAAAATAACTAAAGCCCAGGTATTTATAAATTTCAGCCGGTACTTCCGAATCTTCATCCTGTAGCAATAGCTTTGCTTTTTCAATTACCGACCGGTATTTTTTTTCATTAAAGTCAATTACCAGCAACTGGTATTGTTGTTTTTCAGTTTTATCAGAAAGCTGCAGGTAGCGGCTATAGTAGCGTTTCATATTTTCCTTATCGTTGAAATAAGCATATCTGTATAATTCATACCAGGCTGGTGTGTACAAAGAATCTTTTGCTACAGTTTTTTTTAGGTAGGGCAGATAAAGATCTGCAGCTTTCTGGGAGATAAATATTTTTGCCAGGGAAAAATATGCCGGGGCATAATTACTATCAATGCTAATCGCCTGGTTGAAATATTTATACGCTGCTGTACCGTCGGCCTTCTTTAAGGAATTGCTACCCAGCAAATAGTAATTTTCAGGGTTGTTTTTATTGATTGCTGCGGCTCTCTTGTAATACAAATCTGCCTTTACAAAATCTTTCAGGTCGGTATAAACCCTTCCTACTGCTGCTGACAGCGTTTCATCTTTTATTAGTTCTGCTCCTTTATCAACTTCGGCCAGGGTTTTGAGGGCATCATTTTTTTTACCGGCCGCTGCATAGGCATTGGCCAGTCCCGCAAACAATAAAGGAGTTCTCAGGCTTTCAACAGCTTTATTGAAATGTACAATTGCCTCATTTAACTTTTTCTCCCTGATCTTTTCTATACCCAGCCAATAAATGACTTTGGCATCATTGCTGTTGGCTTCCACCAGTTTCTGGAAGATTGCAGCGGCGGACTGATATCGTTGATATTTCATCATTTTTAAGCCAGCTTCCAGGTCCTGGCCATAGACCATTGTTCCGCAAAAACCTATTACAATCAAAATAAGTGACAGACTTTTCATAAAATTCATATTTTAAAAATTTAGTTCTCCCGTTTTTGTAGCGGGCAGTTTATAGAAGCTGATGCAATACATTCGCTGGTTTTCCTGGTCCGGCCACCGGATCCACGCTAACCTGGCCGTGGTTATTTGTCATCAGCGCGTCGGCACCGATACTTTTTGCATATTTCATGTATTCTGTGAACGGAAACATATTATTGCTTACAAACCTGCATTCAACCTGCACATTTCCATAATTCTTTAAAAATTTCAGACTCTCGGTAAGGAAATGAAATTCCCGGCTTGCACGGTCTGTTTCATTCGCTGATGAAGAGATCAGGTGAATTTTAATGTTGAAAGCCCTGGCCGATTTTATTATTGTGAGTATCCTGGCCACAGGAATGAAACCTGTTACAGAAATTACTATTTGAGTCCACTGTGCAATTGAATCTTTTTTTGAAAACACGGTTATTACCTGGCAGTTACTTTTCTTAATTATATATTCGGGTGGCGAAGTAATAAATCCCGCAAACCAGCTTTTTGTATAATATTGATCGCTCAATACTATCATATCGGCATGAAACATTTTAGCATACCTTAACGTCATTTTTTTCCAGTTTCCCCAATCAACTGTACAGGTTGCGCTGATGCCATATTCATGTTCCAGCCACCTTTTCCAGGTTGTCATCAAAATATGCTTCTCTTTAAGCCTTGCCTGAAGTGACCGTTGGTTTGGCAACTGCGAAGCCCAGCTTTTTCTTAAAGTAAATGAAACCGGCTCTACATATAATAAATGAACCTTTGCGCCATGCTCCCTTGCAATTTCAGCAACCTGCTTAAGCATCAGGATGTACTCCTTTTCCAGTTTTACCGGAACGAGTATGCCTGAAACAATTTTATACCTTGAATCGTAGTTCATAAAGTAAGTTATCGGTTGATTATTAAGCTGATTTTTAATTGCGTACTCAACTGTGTAAAAACCTGTGATAATTTTGGTTATAAGAGATTATTGCTTCAATTCACCTGATAAAAAAGAGCAAAACCTTTAATCTATATTCACTTCTTTTTCTAACCTTGCCAGAATTTCATCTTTATCCAGTTTTGCATTATCGGGGTGAATTACCAATACCGGAATGGCTGCCTGGTGAATGATCTTCTGGTTATAATACCCAATATGAAAATCCCTGTGATGTTTTTCAAATTCGGATGTAATAACAACGAGGTCAAATTGCTTTTCGCTTTCACTAATCATTGAAATTATTTTTTCCGCAAAATGGCTGTCTTTAAAATAGTAAGTCATTTCATATTGGATACTGTCTTTTTCCAGCCTCATTTTCATTATGTGGGATAGCCTGTGTATAATATGCAGCTCATTTAAATAATCCGGATTTCTTAAATTCAGGATAGTGATTGAAGGTTTACTTTTCAAAATAAACGATCTGATGGCGTCGTATTTATCCGGCACGCTTAACAGTGGCCGCACCGGAAAAAGAATATTTTCGAATGAATATTTTGTAACTCCTTCCGGTACAACCATTACCGGCAGTCTTGATTTTTCTACCACCTGGCAAGTATGAGAGCCGGCATATTCTGCAGATTGTCCATTGGTTCCGTTTTTGCCGATAACAATGAGGTCAATTGCCAGGTCAAGTGCAGTTTTTAAAATGCAATGCGTGACAGAGCCGGTTTCGGTTGAATAACTGCAGTTTACTTCATCCTGGTTAATGATGGTTTTACTGAGCGTAGTCAGCATTTTCATGTATGCAGGAAGTCTTGGCGGTCTAAGACTGGTATCTGTTGAGAACAGATCATAGTCATAGTCATCTACATACAACAAATGAATAGCAGCTTCATGCCTTTTGGCAATAGCTGCTGCAGTTTGCAGGGCATTCATACTATTGCTGCTGAAGTCAACCGGCACCAATAGTTTTCTGATATTGATCTTTTTCATCGTTCTGGTTTTTAATGCTGTTTAATTATTTATAATTATTCCTTTATCTTACACGATAGGTTTACCAGCCCTGTTTCATAACCCGGAATGGCCAGCTTGCAGGAAATTTTCTTTTGAAAACCAGTTCATATTTCTGCATCTTTTTATCAGCACGAATTCATTCAGGGGGCTGCATTACAATTGAATCGCCAATAAAAGCAAACCCATTTGGTTCGGGAATCTTTCTTTTCGTACTGTCATAAAACCCGGCCAGGTATTGTAACTGGGATGCCAGTTTTTTATTTTCTGCTTTTATCGAGTCCAGTTGAATAAGGCAATTATTACACTGTCCTTCTACAACGTAGTAGCTCTTTACACTTATTCCGATCCAGGCCGAAAGAAAGCCGATAATTATCATTAAAAAAGCGGCCAGCCATTTAAGACGTGCCATGATCAGGACTTTTTAGGCTCAAGTAATTTAAAGAACTGGTCTAACTGGGGCAGAATGACGATCCTAGTACGCCTGTTGGCAGGATTTGCACCTGAGGCATTGTTTGGCGCAACAGGGTTATATTCACCCCGGCCGGCGGCAGTCATTTTCGCCGGGTCAAGTCCATATTGATTTTGCAAAATGCGAACAACAGAAGTGGCCCTTTTAACACTCAGATCCCAGTTATCGAGCAGCAAAGCATTGCGATAGGGAACAGCATCGGTATGGCCTTCTACCAGGAATTCAATTTCCGGCTGGCTTTTTAAAACCGTTGCAACTTTACCCAGTACAACTTTAGCTTCCGGAGTGACGTCGTACTTACCGCTTTTAAATAGCAGCCTGTCTGAAATATCTATGTAAACAACTCCCTTGTCAACTTTGATATTTATGTCCTCGTCCTGCATGTTTCCTATAGCTCCCTTTAAGTTCATTATCAGTGCCATGTTAAGCGAGTCTTTACGGGCCATGGCCGATTGCAGATCCTGAATATAGGAGTCTTTATAACCGATCGTTTCCAGGGATTTTCTGATACTTTCGGCCTGTGTACCTGATACAACAGATAAATTCTGCAGCTGCTGCAGCACCGTTGTATTATTCGCTTTCATAAAGTCAATTTGCTTTTCCAGGTCGGTAATCTGTTTCGACAAGCCGGCATTTTCGGATTCCAGTGATGATTTGCGTCGGGCCAGTTCCGCTTTGGCATCTATACAATTATTACTTTCTGTCTGCAACAAGGTGTACCTGTTCTGCAATTGATTGTATTCGTCCTGCGCTGCTTTAAATTTTTTGCTGCTCACACAGGAAGCCAGGAAAAACGGGAAAAGCAGGAGGGTAATAAAGAAATATTTCATAATCGTGGTGTGATTTGATTGATAAATCGGTTTATTTAATCAAAGGAACAAACCCCGCATTAGGAACAGATTAAATGGAGATTAGAAACAGGTTAGAATTGAACCTATGAGCTGGACGGCAATATTACAGAAAGCAAAAACTGTCCCGGGGCGGGCATTTCGGCCATAATTTCACCCTTATGCAGCAGAATTATCCGGCGGGTAAGCGAAAGGCCAAGCCCATACCCGGTTTCATTTTGTATGTTGGTACCCCGTTGAAAAGGCTGAAAAATATCATCCAGTTCATCCGGATCAAATTCACCGCACCCATTGCGGAATAATACCATTATTTTATTTGCTATAAAAGAGAGTGATACGTTAACTGTATGATCGGGTGCATACTTACAGCCGTTCTCGGCAATATTTTTAAACGCGGATAATAACAGTTCGTAGCTGCCATTTACCGTGCAGCGTTTTTCATCGTCTGGTAATTCATCAAAAAATATATTAACCTGGTAACCACCTGAAAGCTTATTTAATAACAACGGAATTTCCATCAGGATCTCATCTATCCGAACAGCTTCGGCCTGAATGGCGCCGCCCCTGGCGGTTCTTGCCAGGGTTAGCAATTGCTGGGTTAAGGCCGTCATGTGATACACATCCGCTTTTACAGATTGAAGAACCGCGAGGTATTCCTCATTTGTTCTCGTTTTTCTGAGGGTTACATCAATCTGGTTCGTTACCGACGTAAGTGGTGTTGAAAGTTCGTGAGAGGCGTTGGAAATAAAACGTCCCTGCATTTCAAAAGATTGCTGAAGCCGGGTGAGCAGATTATTGAAAGTAACAGCCAGTTGGTTCCATTCATCTTCTGTATTTGATATAGGAAGTCTTGCTTCAATATTAGTAGCGGAAATATTGGTAACCTTATCTGTTATTGCTGAAATCGGCTTCAGCAATTGTCTGCTAAAAAACCAGCCAGACAGAAATGATAAAATAATGCCGGCAAAAAAAGCGATTATTAGGTTCTGTTGTAATTCCTTTAAATGTGCAATTCCGTTTTCATCTATTGCTGAAACTGCAATTACCACAGGAGATTCTGCATGCTGAAAATAAACGGCTGCCAGTCTTTTCTGACCTGCGGCAGTATTTACATTTCCTTCCAGGCGCACACGATTTAAAAATGCAGCATCAATGTCAAACGTGTCCTGCCAGCTTTTTGCAAAACGATATATGCGATTGTTCCGGTTATTATAAATATTTACATTCTCTGATGCCAGCAGGTTTGCGGTTGCTTTATTCAGTTGGGTCAATAGGCTGTAGTCATTTGAGGGAAGCCTGTATAAAAAGGAACCAATGGTAAGCGCCCTGTTTTGGAGGCGTTTATCAAAATCATGCTCCTGTCTGCCGGCAGTATTGTAATAGACAAAAACACATATAGCTGCCAGTACAAAGGTTGTAAGTAACATGAAAGCCAGTGTTATTTTATATCGTGCTTTCATGGTGCGGCAATTTCCTTCATTATATAACCAAAGCCCACCTGGGTATGCAGTAACTTAACTGAAAATTCCTTGTCTATTTTTTTTCGCAGGTAGTTGATATACACATCTATTGTATTGGTATTTGTATCAAATCCGATATTCCATACCTGTTCACCTATGTCGGCCCTGCTTACGACCCTGTTTCGGTTGCGTAATAAATACTCTAGTAACCTGAACTCTGTTGCGGTTAAAGAAATATTGATACCTGACCTTGTTACCTTTTTTGTATCCAGATTCATCTCAAGATCAGCGATACATAACAGGTTTCCATTGGGAAGATTGTTATCCGTATTACGTCTCAACAGGGCTCGTACCCTGGCAATAAGTTCATCAAATGAAAAAGGCTTTACCATGTAATCGTCGGCACCGGCATTAAAGCCTTCTATCTTATCAGGCACAGACCCAAATGTAGTAAGCATCAGTACCGGAACTCTCTTATTTACCTGCCTTATTTTTTTGCAAAGCTCTAGTCCATTGATGCCGGGCAGATTTATATCGAGTATTATGATGTCAAAAGCCTGTTGATGAAATATTTTCTCGCCCATTGTTCCGTCATAGGCAATTTCCACATCATACTGCAGTTCCTCCAATCCCTGTTTCAGGGAATCGGCTATCTTTCTTTCATCTTCTACCAGAAGTACAGTCATCATTTATCTTTTAAAGGACCTATGATATCATACCATGTTGGCCCCGATACTTACCAAATTTAAGATTAATAAAATAAAACAGTCCGGAGTGGATAGACAAGATTATATTAAAGGATGTATCTCTTGAATTTTTTCAGCAATGGGAACACGTTAACCGGCAATCTAACCCGGCTTAGTGATATCCTATCTTACCCGTCATCTCAATCATTTGCCCGCCGGCCTTTGTTTCGAACAGGATGTTATACCGGTATTTTCTATTTGCTGAATCTGAAGGAGTAAGTGGAATTGTTATTAAAATATTTATTATGTCTCCTTCTTTATTTGTTTTGGCAGCATAAAAACTGCATTGCTTTGGCAGTTGCAATTCCTTATTTTTTTCATTAAAAACATTTACTGTCAGCTTTCCTGCTGTTGCTTCCGCTAAACTTAATCCCGATATTTCTGCAAAGCGGATATTGTAATACAGCGACCGTGGATAGTAGCCGCTATCCATATAAGTTTCTATTCGATTAAATTTAAGAACGGTTGTTTTTGCCGTGTAACCCTTTGTTTTGGTCATGGTTCCATCCCCTGTAGTATCCACCTGGTTATTTATTGCGGCTGGGTATTTGACAGCCGCTGCTGCATATAATTTAAAACTAACCAACGGGCTTACCGAAATAAAAATTATGGCTATAGTCTTTTTCATAATGTTCTAATTGAAAACCGTGCAAATGATTCTGTTGTTGCAAAATAATCATTTAGCCCGGTAATTTATTAAATACCAAAATCAATCCTTTTAATGATAAAGCAATTAAAATACCCATTGGCGGGTATTGACATTTTACCAGAAAAACGGGATATTTAGTATTATCTCAGGCTGGTATAGTTATTATCCGGTTAGATTTGTTTATAAAAGAAAAGATTATGATCAGGTCGTTGACTCAAATTATTTTGTGCACGTCATTGTCATTTCAGGTTCAGGGACAGTTTATGCCCATGCAACCCCGAAAACTGACTGAAGGAGAATTGAATTTCAACAATATATCCAGGCAAAAATTCAATTGTGTATGGGGTGATTGTGACAATGGCAAAGGAAGAATGTTTGCAAGTACCATCTATAAAAAGAAGGCCAACAAAGCCGACGTATATTATTCTATTGAAGGCAATTTTAAAAACGGCAAGCTGGACGGCTTTGGAAAAATTACGGCCTATTATGGCACAGAACCTCCCGTAAAAAAGGGAGCGGCTTTTGACTCACTTACGGCGGTAAATGAAGTGTATAATTCACTGTACAATGATTCCTACGAAGGTGCTTTTGGTTATTATAAAGATGGCTACCTGCAATATGGCACACATATAGACTTTAATAAAACCACCTGGTCGGGTATGTATGAGAATACCTGGTTTGTTTATGGCAGTATTAAGGAAAAAAATGCCGAAGTAGAATACAAAGGATTTCAATGTGGTAAACATGTGTACGCAAACTGGTATGCAAATGGCTGCCCGTTTACCGGCTTGCGGATGCGTATAAAAAAAGATTCGGTTGAGCTGATCCCATACCAGAATTTTGAAAAGATAAACAGGTTTAAACCATTTGCACCATCCGAATATGCTGCCGGAAGGACAACCGTAAACAATATGGCATTTGAAAATGGTGTTTACAGCGGCGAGACTGCAGCAGGCCTGCCCGAAGGATTGGGGGAATGGATAAGTGATGACCATCGCTATGTTCATTTTGGTTATTTTAAAAAAGGGAAACTGCATGGCCTGGCAGCACTAAATTTCAACATCAATAAAAAAAATGATGGTGCAATAAACTTTGGTTATGTAGTGGGGCAGTTTAAAAATGGTATAATACAGTATGCTTCTGTAAGTACTTACAGCAAAATATACAGCGGCGAGGTGAATTATAATTATGAGCCCAATGGTTACGGCTCCTGGGATGATATAGGAATGCAACTAACGCATGAAGATGGCCTGTTCAGTAATGGCCAATTACATGGGCCTGGTACCAGGCGTTATACCGATGGCAAGGCATTAACAGGCAAATTCAACTATGGAACTTTTACTACTGGTACCATTGTGTACACTATTAACTCACTGCGCAAAGGAGATGTAGTAAAAATTAACGGGAAAAAATATGCAGTAATTGATAACCCCTGGGATGAGAATGATATGTTTCAAAAGAACAGGGGTTGGGTAACACTTTCAGACCGATCTCAACTGAAAGAGGGTACTAATTTTGAAAAACTAAATGAGTCGAACAGTGCATTTTACAAACCATGTGGCAACTGCTCCGGCACGGGAAATGCTGTAACATATACTTCGGTTAAAGTTTTGGTGAGTGCCGGCAAATACAGCACCTATTCTCAATATACCGGCCCCAACACACAACCTGTTCAGGTTACTGTTGCATTGGCCGATCCGGTTTACGAAACTAAACAAACAGCGCAGTACAGCCTTTGCCCGGTTTGCAGCGGAACAGGAAAAGTACTCAGATGATTACAGATTTATGCGAAAAATATTACTTATAGCAGGTTCAATTTTAGTATCGGTCATCATTGTAATTATGGCATTATTGCAGAATTATAAAGACTCGCCTGATTATAATTACATCACTGCCAAACTTGACATTAAAAATGGCAATATCATGATCATAAATCCAGGTTATCGCATCTCTTGTGTTAAGGATAGTGAGATTGACGAGGCTGCGGCTAAATATGGGTTTAAAAATATCTTTATTGGGTACGATACCACCGCAAAAAAAAATAAAGGCATAAATAATTATAATGAACTTATGGAAACCTACCTGGCATTCCGCAATGGAAATGACTGGAGGGTCAGGTATAAAAAAGAAGTAGATTCTTTATACAAACTGGCTTTTCTTCAGGATAGCAGCAAATTGAATCCTGCAAAATAGAATACAGTCCGTTTTGAACCTTCAAAAAAATTACCCTGCTTAATTATTTTAAGCCATCCCTCTTGCAAACCCTACCGTATCCCTATACAGTTGAGGCGATACATCTGCATTTACCTTAAAGAAACGGCTGAAATAATATTCATCTTCATAGCCCAGTTCATAAGCTATTTCTTTTACCGTTTTATTTGTAAGGTATAATTCCCTCTTTGCTTCAATAATTATACGCTCATTGATCAGGCTGGAAAGTGTTTTATTAAAATGGGTCTTAGTGATCTTTGCCAACGCTTTAGGAGATATGTACAATAGATCAGCATATTCGCTGGCTGAATGTTTGGTCTTAAAATTTTCTTCAATAGCATCTTTTAACTTTTGAAGAATAAAAGGCTCTTTGCTGTCTTTTGCTATTTCAGCCACCTGGGGTTGTTGCTGGACTTTTAAACGGGATGCAGTTATTAAAAATATTTTCAGGTACGAAACAAGCAATTCGTGTTGAGCCAGCTCAGGATTCTGCATTTCAGCTTTTATTTGCTCATACAGCATTTTAAAAGTTGTGGCAGCGTTTTCATCAACTTTTACAAACGGAGGCTGATAAACATTGTTGTATAGTACCCCATTTAGCTCTAACTCCTTTTGGTGTTTATGGATGCAAAAAAAATCGAAATGAAAATATATAGCGATTCCTTTTATAGGCTCGTCTGTTGTAATTATATAGGGC